>Ga0207674_10006336_pt1 | contig 13931 bp, 9 predicted proteins | sample KBSCornC72_FD_184303 | JGI IMG/M metagenome (GOLD analysis project Ga0207674, IMG submission 184303) | Corn rhizosphere microbial communities from Kellogg Biological Station, Michigan, USA - KBS Corn C7-2 (SPAdes) (version 2) | ecosystem: Host-associated > Plants > Roots > Rhizosphere > Soil ... | reverse complement strand
CGGAACTCAACCAGGTGTTCATGAACGTGCTCATGAACGCGGGCCAGGCGATCCGCGACCAGGGCATCATCACGGTCACGACCTCGGTCGCCGGCGAGCGCGTGCGCGTCGACATCGGCGACGACGGCGAAGGCATCCCGCCCGACGTGCTGCCGCGGGTGTTCGATCCGTTCTTCACGACCAAGCCGGTCGGCAGCGGCACCGGCCTCGGCCTCGCGATCTCCTACGGCATCGTCTCCAAGCATCACGGCACGATCGAGGTCTCGAGCACGCCCGGCCAGGGCACGCTGTTGCGCATCGAGCTGCCGATCGCGCAGCCGCGCTGACCACACCGGAGGCCAACGATGTACCGCATCCTGCTCGTCGACGACGAACCGAACATCCTCAGCGCACTGCGCCGCTGCCTCGCCTCGATCGACGTCGGCGAACTCGACGGCGAAGCGCTCAAGGTGGAAGCGTTCACCTCGCCCGAGCAGGCGCTCGAGCGCAGCGAGGAACAGGACTTCGACCTCGTCGTCAGCGACTACCGCATGCCCGGCATGGACGGCGTCGAGTTCCTGTCGGCGATGATGGAACTGCAGCCGGCCGTGCCGCGCATGATCTGCTCGGGCTACGCCGATCGCGACGCGATCATCGCCGCCGTCAACGAAGTGCAGCTCGCCCGCTTCATCGGCAAGCCGTGGGTGGACGAGGAACTCGCCGCCGCGGTCGTCGCGCTGCTGCGGCCGGGCGGCACGCGCGTGCGCGCGCAAAAGGCACTGCGTGCGCAGGCGGCCTCCGCGCGCATCACGCGCGTCGAGCAGGACGACGACGGCGCGATCGTGCTGCGCAGCGACGATCCGGCCTGAAGCGCCGCGCGCGCGTTCGTCGCATAGGTACTGTTACGCATACGTAGGCGACCGGACTGGATCGCGCCGCGCGCGGGCGTAGCATGGATCCCCGAAGTTCGCGGTCGATCGGGGTTTGCATGAAGGGCGTGCGCAACAGCGGAATCCTGAGCGTCGCAGCGTTGCTGCTGGCGGCGGGGTGGTGCGATGCACGCGCCGGCGCGGTATTCGAGCAGTTGTCGGTGAGCCTGACCCTCGTCGATGCCTGCACGGTTTCCGGCATCGATCGCGAGGTGGCGACCGACGCTTCGCGCGGCCGTGCTTCAGGTCCCGTGCATGTCGCATGCACGGGCGGCGCCGCCCCTTCGGTGACATTCGCGCGCGTGCCGCGCGCGATGGCCTTCGCCGCCGGCATTGCCCCGCCGGCCGGCGAAGGCGCTTTCCACGCGGAACGCGTGGATGTCGGCGGCGAGGCGGTCGTGCGCGCGACGGTGACGTTCTAGCGGCGCGTCAGGCCGAGGGCGGTGGGCCGTCGCCGGCCGTCGTGCGCGGCCGATAGCGCTGGAACGCGTCGCGCACCTGCTCGCGCAGGAGGTCGTCGTCCCACGGCTTGGTGAGGAAGCGGAACACCGCGCCGCGGTTGACCGATTCGGTGACGACGTCGATCTCGGTGTAGCCCGACAGGATGATGCGCATCGTCTCCGGATAGAGGTCCTTCACCTTGCCGAGGAACTCGGTGCCCGACATGCCCGGCATGCGCTGGTCGGAAATGATCACCTGCACCGCGTTGAGCGAGAGCACGTGCAGTCCTTCGTCGCCGCTCGCCGCGGTCAGCACGCGATAGCCGTCGCTGCGCAGCATGCGCGTGAGCGCGGTGCGGATGCCGGGTTCGTCGTCGACGACGAGCACGGTGCGGCGTTCCTCGTCGGCACGCGGCGACAGGCGGATGCTGCGGCCTCCGCGCAGGTAGTCCTCGAACATCTCGGCAGCCACCGCTGGGCTGAAGTAGTAGCCCTGCATCTCGTCGCAGCCCTGCATCGACAGGTAGTTGAACTGGCCCTGCGTCTCGACGCCTTCGGCGACGACCTTGAGCCCCATGCGGTGCGCGATCGCGATGATCGCCGAAGCGATCGCCGCGTCCTCCGCGCTGTGCGTGATGTCGGCGATGAAGGTGCGGTCGATCTTCACGCGCGTGAACGGGAAGCGCTTGAGGTAGGCGAGCGACGAGTGGCCCGTGCCGAAGTCGTCGAGGGCGAGGCCGACGCCGAGCTCGCGCAGTCCGCGCAACACCTCCGCGGCCGCTTCGGGATCCTTCATGACCGAGCTCTCGGTCAGCTCCAGGTGCAGGTGGCGGGCGAAGAGTGAATGGCGCGCGAGCGCGTCGCGCACGGTGCGCACGACGTCGCTGCGGTCGAGCTGCACCGACGAGATGTTCGCGGCGATCGGTACCATGCCCGCGCCCGCCTTCAGCCATGCCGCCTGCTGCGCGCAGATCGCGTCAATGACCCACGCGCCGATCGGCACGATCAGCCCGGTTTCCTCGGCGAGCGTGATGAACTCCTCCGGCGGGACGAGCCCGCGTTCCGGATGCTGCCAGCGGATCAGCGCTTCGGCGCCGACGACGAGCCCGCTGACCATGTCCACGCGCGGCTGGTAGTGGAGCACGAACTGCCCCGCGGCGGCGGCCGCGTGCAGCGCCGCCTCGGCGTCGAGGCGCGCGGCGATGCGGTGGCTGATCTGCGCCGAGTAGAACATCTGGCGCGCGCCGCTCGACTTGGCCAGCTTGAGCGCGGCCTCGGCGTGCTTGAACAAGCTGTCATCGTCGTCCGCGTCGTCCGGATAGAGCGCGATGCCGGCCTGCCCGCTCACGGAAATCGACTGCCCGCCGACCTCGAACGGGTCGCGCAGCGCGTCGATCACCTGCTCGAGCAGTCGCGTCGCGACGCGGTCGCCGCTGCCAGGCCGCGCGATCGCGAACGTGTCGGCGCCGATGCGGCCGAGCGCGTACGGCTCCTCGAGGCGCTGTTCGAGACGTTGCGCGACCGCGCGCAGGACTTCGTCGCCGCATTCGCGACCGAGGCTCTCGTTGAGGCGGGTGAAGTGTTCGAGGTCGACGATCACCGCGCATACCTTGCCGTGCACGCTCGGTGCGGCGGAAACGAACTGCGCGAGCCGGTCGCGGAACAGCGCCGCGTTCGCGAGGCCGGTCAGCGCGTCGAAGTAGGCGAGGTGCTGCAGACGCTGCGCGTTGTCGATGTGCTCGAGCGCGTACGACAGGTCGCCGGTGATCCAGCCGAGCAGGCCGAGTTCCTCGTCGTCGAAGAAATCGCGTTCGCGTGCGAACAGGACCAGCGCGGCGACGACTTCGCCGTTGGACGACAGCGGGAACGCGGCGCCGGAGCGGCATTCGTGTGCGACCAGGCGATCGCGCACCGGCGCGAGCGTCGCGTCGGTCGAGAAATCGTTGATCACGACCGGCTTGCGCGAGACCAGTGCACGCACCGAGAAATGGTCCGAGCGCAGCGCGCGCAGGTTGCCCTCGATGAACCCGCGCGCGCCTTCGTCGGCGACGGCGAGGATCGAGGGCGTCTCGCTGCCGTGTTGCGGGCCGGCCACCCAGGCGATCTCGAAGATGCCTTCGACGGTGGCCATGCGACACGCTTCCTGCAGCAGCGATTCGCGATCGGGCTGGCGCAGCATCGCCGAGTGCAGCGCACCGATGACGGCTCGGATACGCGTGAGGCGCGCGATCTTGCGCTCCTGCTCCTTGCCTTCGGTGACGTCCTCGGCGAGGCCGGCGATCTGCTCCAGCCGGCCGTCCTTGTCGAACACCGGGAAGCTGCGCGAGCGGATCCAGCGGATCGAGCCGTCGGGCCGGGCGATGCGGTACTCGAAATCGAGCTTGCCCTTCGGGTCGATCGGCTGGCCGTCGCGCAGCATCGGGTTCGGGTCGCCCGGCACGATCGCCTCGAGCCAGGACGCCGGCGAGCGGTACACGCTCTCGCGGCTGCGCCCCCAGATGCGCTCGTAGGCGGGGCTCACGTACAGGCATTCGCCGGACCGCACGTCGACGAGGAAGAACACCGCGGGGATGTGCTCGGCGATCTGCCGGAAACGCTTCTCGCTCTCCTCGAGCGCGGCATGCAGGCTGCGCCGCTCGGTGATGTCCTCGAGCATGCCGACGAGGAACTGCGGGCTGCCGTCCGCGTGGCGCACCAGCGTCGCGGTGAGCAACGCCCACACCTCGCCGCCGTCGCTGCGCCGGTAGCGCTTCTCGATGCGGTAGCGATCGATCGTGCCGGCGAGCAGGCGTTGCGCGAGCACGTCCTGCAGCAACGCGTCGTCGGGATGGCTCACGTCGGCCACCGCGAGGCGACAGAGCGCCTCCGATGTATAGCCGAGCATCTCGGCGAGAGCGCGGTTGCAGCGCACGAAGCGCCCGCTGTGCACGTCGACCAGCGCGATGCCGACGCCGGCCTGCTCGAAGATCGCGCGGAAGCGGTCCTCGCTGCGGCGCAGTTCCTCTTCCGCGCGGCGTCGCTCCGTAACGTCGCGGATCATGCCGAGCAGGTTGCCGTCCGGCATGAGCGTGGCGATCACTTCCGCGGGGAACGTCGTGCCGTTCTTGCGCCGGAGCAACCACTCGCGATGGTGCGCGGCACTGCTGCGGATCGCCTCGATCGCGGGCGCGATCTGGCCGAGTTCGGCCGGCGCTACGATGTCGCTCGCACCGAGGCCGACGAGTTCGTGCCGTTCGTAGCCGAGCATGCGGCACGCGCTCTCGTTGGCCTCGAGGTAGACGCTGCCGGCGTCGGCGACGACGATGCCGTCGGGGGCGCAGTCGAACAGCGTGCGATAGCGCTGTTCGCTGACCTCGTGCTCGCGCTCCGCGCGCACGCGTTCGGAGACGTCGATGCCGATGCTGACGAGGCAGCGGTGGCCGTCGAATTCGACGCGCTTGCCGGTGAAGAAGTAGGGGATCTCGCGGCCGTCGCGCGTCAGCAGCGGCGCCTCGAACGAGGACGCGCCGAACGCGAGCACCTCGGCGATGTTCGCTTCCAGGGACAGGCGCTGCGCGGCCGGGAAGAACGCGCGCGGGTGCATGCGCGCGATGTCCGGCGTGGCGTAGCCGGTCACCTGCTCGAAGTGGCGGTTCCAGCGCAGGAAGCGGCCGCGCGCGTCGTGCAGGTAGAGGATGCCGGGCATGCTCTCGACGAGCGCCTCGGCGAAGCGCCGTTCCAGTCGCGTCGCTTCCGCCTGGCGCGCCGCGTCGTCGAGCGGGCGCACGATCGCGGCGAGCCGTGGCGCGTCCTCACGCGCGCGCGCGCCGGCGTCGGCGCGCCGGCCGAGGTCGCGGTGCAGCGCGAACTGCCGGCTCGCGAGCTCGCGCAGCGCGGCGAGCGCGCGCGTGGCCGCGGCGTCGCTGCAACGGAGGTCGAGCACGCCGACCAGGCCGACGGGGTCGTATTCACCCGCGGGCAGCATCGCCGCCGCGGCCCGGCGGAACGCGGCCGCGTCCGGCAATGCAGCGACGACGACACCTTCGGTTCCGGCGATCGCGGCCGGGCCGGCCTGCATCGCCAGCTGGTCGAGCAGCAGCGGGATCACGTCGCGCCACGCCGCATCGGCGACGCCGTCCGCGGTCGCGACGAACAGGCCCTGTTCCGGCCAGGCGACGAATCCGCTCGTGCCGTCGCAGGCGGCCGCGGCGGCCTCCGCGAGCTCGCGCAGCGCCTCGTCCGGTGCCGGCGGCGACCAGCCCCCGCCACGGCGATCGATCGATGTGAACGTCTGGGCCATGGATCGCGTTCGCGCTCCCGGGGTCGGTGTCGAGAGTGCTACGAGATCGCGACGGCGTCCAGCGAGGTCGTGCGCGGGCTTCGGCTTCCCTTCAGATGAGGAACAGCGTGGCCAGGCCGAGGAAGATGAAGAAACCGCCGCTGTCGGTGATCGCGGTGATCATCACGCTCGAGCCCATCGCCGGGTCGCGATCGAACTTCAGCAGGGTCATCGGGATCAGCACCCCCATCATCGCCGCGAGCAGCAGGTTGAGGGTCATCGCCGCGGTCATGACGAGGCCGAGTGACACGTTGCGGTAGAGCAGCCAGGCCACGACGCCGATCACGCCGCCCCAGATCAGCCCGTTCAGCACGGCGACGCCGAGTTCCTTGCGCAGCAGGCGTTTCGCGCTGGTCGGACTGATCTGGTCGAGCGCGAGTGCGCGCACGATCATCGTGATGGTCTGGTTGCCCGAGTTGCCGCCGATGCCGGCGACGATCGGCATCAGGGTCGCGAGCGCGACGAGCTTCTGGATCGAACCTTCGAACAGGCCGATCACGCGCGAGGCGACGAACGCGGTGACGAGGTTGATCGCGAGCCAGGCCCAGCGGTTGCGCAGCGACTTCCACACCGAGGCGAAGATGTCCTCGTCCTCGCGCAGGCCGAAGCGCTCGCGCACCTCGGCGTCGCTCTCCTCGCGGATGACGTCGACCATCGCGTCGATCGTGACGCGCCCGATCAGCTTGCCGTTGGCGTCGACGACCGGCGCGGTGACGAGGTCGTAGCGCTCGAACGCCTGCGCGGTCTCGGCGACGTCGTCCTCGGGATGGAACGTGTCGGCGTCGCTCGCCATCACCGCCGAGACGTCCTTGGCCGGATCGTTGACGAGCAGCCAGCGGATCGGCAGCACGCCGGTGAGCACGGTGTCCTGGTTGACCACGAACAGCTTGTCGGTGTGCTCGGGCAGTTCCTTCAGGCGGCGCAGGTAGCGCAGCACGGTCTCGAGCGTGACGTCCTCGCGGATCGTCACCATGTCGAAGTCCATGATCGCGCCGACCTGGTCGTCCTCCCACGACATCGCCGACTGCACGCGCTCGCGCTGCTGCGCGTTGAGGCGGTGCATGAGTTCCTGCAGCACGTCCTCGGGCAGGTCCTCGGCGAGGTCGGCGATCTCCTCGGCGTCGAGCTGTTCGGCGGCGGCGATCAGCTCGGGCTTGTCCATGTCCGCGAGCAGCGACTCGCGCACCGCGTCGGACACCTCGAGCAGGATCTCGCCGTCGCGGTCGGCCTTGACCAGGTTCCAGATCTCGAGGCGCTCCTCCGGCGGCAGCGCCTCGAGGATGTAGGCGAGGTCGGCCGGGTGCAGGCCGTCGATCTCGCGTTGCAGCTCGGCCACGTGCTGGCGGTGGACGAGGCTCTCGACGAGGTCGTGGTGGTCGCCGAGCTGGCGGTGCGCGAGGTTCTCGACCAGGTGCTGGCGACGCAGCAGCTCGCCGACCCGTGCGAGCTGGCCCTGCAACTGGCTGTGCGGATTGCGGGTTTCGACTTCGCTCATGGCCGGCGCGACAGCAGGTGCGCCCCCGGTCGGAACCGGGAGCGCAGGAGACGGATACGGGTGGGGAACGCGGTTCCCCGGGCGCTATTGTCGCCGTTGCGGCGCGCGAGGGGAACCGGTGGGTGGCGGCCATCGCGTCGGCGGTGGGCCGGGCAGGCCGGACGCGCCCGGCGCATGTCCTCTCGCGCCACCGCAGCGGCACCTGCGGTGCACAGCACCGCGCGACGCGGAGGATGTAGCGCGGGTCGAGCCGTGCAGCGGCGAATCCCGCCGTCAGCCCTTGTTCGCGACGTGCGCCGCCTCGCCCTCGCGCAGGCTCCAGTCGACGAGCTGCGGCACGAGCTGGTTCAGCGCGGCCTCGAACGCGGCGAACGCGGCCGCCGCATCGCTGCCTCGCGCCGGGGCTTCGACGCTGAACGCCTGTGCCGCGAGCACGCGGTTGGTCGTGTAGTCGAGCAGGCGCGCCTGCAGGCGGACCACCGCGTGCGCGCCGCCGCCCATCTCGAGCTGGAAGTCGTGCAACGCGATGCCCAGCGCGTAGTCGGCGCGCAAACCCGAGGCCGAGCTGCCGACGCCGGTGATGCGGCGCGAGTTCTCGAAGCCCTGCACGATGAGGTTGCGCAGCAGTGCCGGCGCGCTGTCGCTCCAGCGCGCGCCCGGGTAGACCTCGATCACGCCGGGGTTCGGCATCACGACGATGCGCACGGTGTCGAGCGCGTCGCTCGCCAGCGGCGTCTCGACCGCGAGTTGCCAGTCGACGCGTGCGGCGGCCGCGTCCTGCGCCGGCGCGGCGAGCTTGGGCGAGTAGATCGTGAACGGCGTGCGCTGCACGTTGAGCAGCGACGAACACGCCGCGAGCGGCAGCGCGAACAGCAGCGCGGGGAGGCGGAGGCGGGCATTCATTTCTGCTGGAACTCCTTGGGCTGGTCGCGGCCGAGCAGCAGGCTGTCCGAGGCGCCGAGCTTGTCGCTCAGCTGCTTGAGCGAGCGCAGCGTCTCGCGCAGCTCGAGCACGGTCGGGCCGATCTGGCGCAGGCCCTGGTTGCTGAAGGCGCCGATCGCGGCGCGGTTGTCGTCGACCAGCAGGCCGGCCGAATCCGCCATGCGGTCGACCGATGCGAGCGCGGTATCCGCGGTCTGCACGAGCTTGCGTACGTCGTCGCGCAGCAGCGCATTGGTGTTGTCGGCCATCGAATCGACTGTGGCGAGCGTCTTCTTCAGCGCGGTGGTCGCCTCGGCGAGCTGGTGCATCGCGCTGCCGATGTCCTCGCGCCGGTCGGCCAGCGCGCCGCTGAGCTGGTCGATGTGCTGCAGCGTCGCGGAGACGCGATCGACGTTCTCGGCGGACAGGATCTCGTTCATGCGCAGCAGCATGTCGTTCGCGGTGACGACGATGTCCGAGCCCGATGCGAGCAGCTTGGACAGCGCCGACTCCTCCGACGGAATCACCGGCACCGGATGCTCGGCGGTCGGCAGCAGCGGCGGACTTCCGGGCGCGCCGCCGGAGAGCTGGATGAACGCGAGGCCGGTGACGCCTTGCAGGGCGAGCTTGGCGCGCGTGTCCTGGCGCACCGGCGCAGCGGCGTCGAGGCGCACGCGCGCGATGACCTTGCGCGGATCGTCGGTGGCCAGGTGCAGCTCGCGCACCTCGCCGACCTTGATGCCGTTGTACTGCACGAGGCCGCCGGTCGACAGGCCGGTCACCGCTTCGCTGAACACGATGTCGTAGTCGGCGAACTGGCGGTCATGGCCGGTCTTGGACATCCACAGCACGAACGCGAGCGCGAGCAGGAACGCGCCGATCGTGAACGCGCCGATGAGCACATGGTGTGCGCGGGTTTCCATCGATTCAATTCCTGGTAGGAGCGGCTTCAGCCGCGATGCGCCTGGACGCGAGCACCGCACGTTCGGCCGCGCGTCCGCGCGGTCCCTGGAAATATTCCTGCACCCACGCGTCGTCGCAACGCTCGACCTTGTCGAGCGTGTCGGCGATCAGCACGTGCTTCTGCGACAGCACGGCGACGCGATCGCAGATCGTGTAAAGCGTGTCGAGGTCGTGCGTGATCAGGAACACGGTCAGACCGAGGCTCTCGCGCAGGGTCAGGATCAACTGGTCGAACGCGGCCGCGCCGATCGGATCGAGGCCGGCGGTCGGTTCGTCGAGGAACAGGATGTCGGGGTCGAGCGCGAGCGAACGTGCGAGTGCCGCACGCTTGACCATGCCGCCGGACAACTGCGACGGGAATTTCGCGCCGGCGTCGGCGGGCAGGCCGGCGAGCGCGATCTTCAGCGCCGCGAAGCGCTGCATGAGGTTGAGCGGGATGTCGTGGTGCTCGCGCATTGGCACCATCACGTTGTCGGCGACGCTCAAGGACGAGAACAGCGCGCCGTTCTGGAACAGCACGCCGCAGCGGCGCTCGACTTCGGACCGGCGTGCATCGGACACGTGCATCATGTCCTGACCGAGCAGATTCACCTTGCCGGCAGCGGGCCGGTTGAGGCCGATGATCGAGCGCAGCAGCACCGACTTGCCGCTGCCCGAGCCGCCGACGACGCCGACGATCTCGCCGCGCCAGACGTCGAGGTCGAGGTTGTCGTGCACGACCTGGGCGCCGAACTGGTTGCGCAGGCCGCGCACCTCGATGACCTTTTCGCGTGTCTCGCTCATACGTCGATCTCCATGTAGAAGATCGCGGCGAGCGCGTCGACGAGGATCGCGACGAAGATCGACTGCACCACGCTCGAGGTCGTGTGCGTGCCGACCGACTCGGCACTACCCGAGACCTTGAAGCCCTCGAGGCAGCCGATCGAAGCGATCAGGAACGCGAAGATCGGTGCCTTGCTCATGCCGACCCAGAAGTGGCGCGTCGCGGCGAGGTCGTGGAAGCGCGTGACGAACATCGTCGGCGAGATGTCCATGCTCAGCGCGCACACCGCGGCGCCGCCGACGATGCCGGCGAGCATGGCGAGGAACGCGAGCGCGGGCAGGGCGATCAGCAGGGCGAGCAGGCGCGGCAGCACCAGGACCTCGATCGGGTCGAGGCCGAGCGTGCGGATCGCATCGATTTCCTCGCGAGATTTCATCGAGCCGATCTGCGCGGTGAACGCGCTGCCGGAACGGCCCGCGATCAGGATCGCGGTGAGCAGCACGCCGAACTCGCGCAGGAACGAATAGCCGATCAGTTCGACCGTGAAGATCGTGGCACCGAAATCCTTGAGCACGGTCGCGCCGAGGAAGGCGACGACCGCGCCGACGAGGAAGTTCAGCAGCACCACGATCGGCACCGCGTCGAGCCCGGTCTGCTCGAGATGGAACGCGAGCGAGGTGACGCGCCAGCGGCGCGGATCGAAGATGCAGCGCGCCAGGGTGGCGAGCACGAGGCCGATGAAGCCGAGCAGTTGCCAGGCGTCGCGCGCGACCTGCTCGGTGGCGGCGCCGGTGCGCGCGAGCAGGGCGACGAGGCCGGTGTCGCGCGGCGTGGCCGGTTTCGCTTCCGCGCCTGCGCCTGCGACGGCATCGACGAGCGCGCGATGGTTCGCGTCGAGCCCGTCGATCGATGTGGCGTCGCCGAGGTCGAGCAGCAGGCGCGCGCCTGCCGTATCGAGCCGACCCAGCCTGCTGGCGTCGACGCGCGTACCGGCGGCGACGCGCCGTTGCAGCGCGGCCACGGCAATCGCGAGCGCGGGCGCTGCCGCGAGCGTCCAGTCACCGCTGACCGCGACGACGTCGCCGGCATTGCCGTGCTGGAGTGTGGCGGTCCCTGCGGCGCTCATCGCGCAAGGCTAACAGGCCGGCGCCCCGATCGGGGACGCGAGCTGCGGGCAATTCAGGAAACGGCGGGCTCGCCAAGCATCGCGTCGACGCGGCATCATTGCTCGATGGACATGGAAGGGCTCAGGACCCGGGTCGGCGGCGACGCCGAACTGAAGACGCGCATCGGCTTCATCGTCGAGCTGTCGCGTCGCCTGCACGAATATGGCACCACGGCACCGCGCCTGGAGGATGTCATCAACCTCGTCAGTGCGCGGCTCGGTCTCGCCTGCAACGTGCTGTCGACGCCGACCTCGATCGTGCTGTCGTTCGCCGAGCGCGACCAGGGCAAGGACGCTGTCGCCGCCGTGACGCAGGTGATTCGCCTCGACCCGGGCGACGTGAACCTGCGCCGCCTGAGCGAGGTGGACGAGATCGCCGACCGCGTCATCGCCGGCAGCCTCGACATCGCCGAAGGCCATCGCATGCTGCGCGAAACCAGCAGCGACCGCGGGCTGAGCGCCGAGGACAGCGCCAGCCGCCGGGCGAGGAAGTTGGTTCGGGTGTAGTCGTACGGATCGCGGCCGCGCGTCGACTTGAAGCTGTCGACGCTCGCCTGGTCGGTGACCAGCACGCCGATCGGCAGCCGTTCGAGCGGGCCGGAAGGATCGACGATCAGCGACGTCGCCTGGAGCAGCCGGTTCTCGACCGGTCCGGTGACCAGCTGGAACAGCGCGCGCGAGGCGCCGACGTCGAAGATCGGCAGCTTGTCGTCGCCCCCGTCGATCGAAGCGCGGGTGCGGTTGGCAAGCGCATCGATCGTCGCGTTGTTGCGCGCGACGCGGTAGATTTGCGCGCCGGCGGCGTCGATCAGGATGCCGAAGGCGTAGCTGCGCACTTCGGTCAGCTTGAAGAACGCCTCGCCGGGCTTCAGCACCTTCTGGATTTCGGCGACGGTCACCGGCGAATCGTCGACCGCGCGGAACGAGCTGTTGGCCTGAAGCTCGCTGTCGATCTGGACCAGCCGCGACTCGAGCGCCTCGCGCTGCTGGTCGAGCGCCTGGGCCTGAGCCGCCTGGTCGTTCGGCACCGCGGCAATCTGGTAGCGCAGCTTGGTGATCGCGCGCTCGGTCTCCTCGCGGTCCTGGACCTTGGCGGCGAGCGGGCCGCTGGCGGTAACCACCGATTGCAGTTGGACGAACTGCCGCGCCACCGCCGGATCGCCGACCGCCTGGATCGCGCGGAAGAATTTCTCGGCATAGTCGGGCGAGCGTGTGCGCCGTGCCTCGGCGACGAGCAGGTCAAGATACTGCTCGAGCGCCGGCGGCAGCACCGAGCCCGCGGCGTTCGAGGAGATCAGCGAATCGACCGCCTTGTCGAAGTCCGCCATCACCGCCATCCGGTCCTGTCCCGCGCGCGCAGCCATCGCCGCGCGCTCGAGCCGGGTCTCGGCGAGACTGGGGCCGAAGGTCGAGGCCTCGGTTCCCGCGCCCTCGAGGTTGTTCACCGCCATGTCGAGCGCGGCCAGCGCCTCGGGCAGCTTGTTGTCGAGCGCGAGCAGGCGCGCGCGCTGGCGCTCGATCCGCGCGACCAGCCAGGCCAATTGCTGCTGGTCGACCGGCTCGCCGCGCAGCGCGGCGACGCTGCGGTCGGCCGAGTCGAGCGCGGCGCTTGCCTCCTGGCGCTTGTCCTGCGCGAGCAGCGCGACGCTGCGCGCCCAGTTGGCCTGCGCATCGATCACCAGTTGTGACAGCGAGGCGACGTCGGGCGTGGCGACGACGCCGTTGCGCGCGTTCCCCGCCATCAGCTGGTTGAGCATGCGGATCGTGGTCGGGTCGGTCAGCGGCTGGCCGGGATCCATCGGCGCCGAGGCGAGCTTGTCGAGCGCCGAGATCGCGTTGGCGAAATTGCGCCGGTTGAGCAGGTCGAGCGCGCCGTAGCTGTTGCGCTTGCGGACCAGCACTTCAGCACCAGGCAGGTTCGGATTGGCGGCGATCAGCGCATCGGCGCGGTCGAAATAGGACTGGGCGGAATCGAAGAAGCGCAAGTTCGAATCGGCGAGGCCGGCGACCAGCAGGAGCTCGATCTTCTCGGCCACCGGCGCGTCGGCGGGCTGGCGGCTGATCGCGTCGCTGAGCGCGCGCGAAGCTTCCATGTGGAGGCCCTGGCGGATCAGCCGCAGGCCCTGCTGGAGCGCGCTCTCGCTGTCAGCGGCGAGCGCGTTCATCCCGTTCTCGACCGGCGCGGGAGCGAGCGCAGCGAAGTCGACGCCCGGCGCGGCGGTGCGGTTGCGGTCCGGATTCACCCTGGTCGCGCCGACGAGCAGGCGCAGCGCTTCCTCGCCCGGCCCTTGCGCCGACGGAATGATGCTGACGCCGTAACGCCGCGCGCCCCTGACCACCACGCTCTCGATCGTCTGGAAGCCTAGCAGGCTGTCGAAGCAGCGCCGCGCGCGCACCGTGCCGAGCTTGTCGACCGCGATGTCGGCGGCCGCCCCGCACTGCAACGTCCCGTCGATCTTCGCCGCGTCGCCTTCGCGCACTGCGCGGGCCACGCCGAGGAAGCGGTTGGCGGTCGCCCCGCGGCAAGTGATGGCATAGCTGTCGGCGAAGTGGTCGGTGACCGCCGGATCGTCCCAATAGCGCGTCGCCACGCACGGCTCGCCGCGCGAATCGCGCCCAAGCTCGAACGTGTCGGGCGCATCCGGACGCTTGGCCCAGGCCGGCGCCGGCGCGGTCAGCGCAACCAGCGGCAGCGCCGCGAGCAGCGCGAGACGAGCGTGGTTGCGGATCATTGCTGGGTTCCTTGCTGGGGCGGTTGCTCGCCTTCGCGGGCGCAATCGCCTTCCTTGTCGGGATCGCACTCGAGCGGCTGCAGCGGCAGGTCGCTGAGGCCGAACGAGCCGACGTCGCCGAACAGCGACTCGTTATTGGTCCCGACCACCGGATCGAACGGGATCGACAGGTCGCCCTGGCTGCTGAAGATGTCGCCACGGAAGGCGTTCAACGGCGGCAGCGGCG
>Ga0207674_10006333_pt1 | contig 13933 bp, 17 predicted proteins | sample KBSCornC72_FD_184303 | JGI IMG/M metagenome (GOLD analysis project Ga0207674, IMG submission 184303) | Corn rhizosphere microbial communities from Kellogg Biological Station, Michigan, USA - KBS Corn C7-2 (SPAdes) (version 2) | ecosystem: Host-associated > Plants > Roots > Rhizosphere > Soil ... | reverse complement strand
CACTTGCCGTTGACGTGACGATAAAAGTCGTCCTGCGCGCGTACGCCGGCATCGACGTATTGCAGATCGACGCCGGATTTCGGCGCGGCAGGCGCAGCCGGGGCGGCAGGTGTCGGCGTAGCCGCCGGTGCTGGCGCAGCGGCCTGCTTCGGCGTTTCGGTTTGCGAGCAGGCGGCGAGCACTGCGACGGCGCAGGCCAGAGCAAGGACGTGATGTTTCATGGGAACTCCGCGGTATCAGAACAAACAGGGGCGAACCCTAGCCGCGGCGCGCCGGCGCCGCATGGGCCAAAGGTATTGGGGCCTTCAAGGGCGCAATTTTCGCGCCCCGCACTCAGGTCAGATTGCGCCCGTGGAACAGCTCTTCGATCTCACGCTTGAGCAGCGCTTCGATGCGCTGGCGGTCCTTGAACGACAGGTCTTCGGCGTGCGCTTCGAACAGGTAGGTTTCGAGGTCGAATTCCTTCACGTGCATCTTCGTGTGGAAGATGTTTTCCTGATACACGTTGACGTCGAACATCTCGTATTTCTGGCGGATGTGCTTGGCCAGGTATTCCTGGATCGAATTGATGCGGTGATCGATGTAGTGCTTCTTGCCCTTCACGTCGCGCGTGAAACCGCGCACCCGATAGTCCATCGTCACGATGTCGGACTCGAAACTGTCGATCAGGTAATTCAATGCCTTCAGCGGCGAAATCACGCCACAGGTGGCGACGTCGATATCGGCGCGGAACGTGGCGATGCCGTTGTGCGGATGCGTCTCCGGATACGTGTGCACCGTGATGTGGCTCTTGTCCAGGTGCGCCACGACCGCATCGGAAATCATGTCGCGGCCGAGCTTCTCGACGACCGGGTGTTCGGAAATCAGGATCGTCACGCTGGCACCCTGCGGATCGTAATCCTGGCGCGCAACGTTCAGTATGTTGGCTCCGATGATCTCGGCGACGTCGGTGAGGATCTTGGTCAGGCGATCCGAGTCGTAGGTGTCGTCGATGTACTCGATGTAGCGGTCGCGCTGCTCCGGCGTCACCGCATAGCAGATGTCGTAAATATTGAAGCTGAGCGCCTTGGTCAGGTTGTTGAAGCCCTGCAGCTTCAGGCGGGGAAGAGGTTTCACTGCGGGCTCCGGAAAAGCGGGGCGAAAATGCCGTCGAGGGCGCGGATTATGGACCACTTTCCCCGTTGCGAAAACAAATATGACACGAGCCCCGGCCGGAAGCGGCAACTACGCGCCAACCTTGCTAATATGACTTGCTGAACAAAGGGGTAGGGAATGACCGCCATGGCGGAATTGCGATACACATTGCAGCGCGCAATCAATCGCGTGCAGGCTCCCGAAGCGCTGGTGCTCGACCGCGCGGCAATGGAACGCGTGCTCGCGCATTGCCACCGCCGCCGCTATCCGGGCAAGACCGCAATCATTCGCCCGGGTGATTCGGCGAACATCCTGTATTTCATTATCGAAGGCTCGGTCACCGTACTCACCGAAGATGAAGAAGGCCGCGAGTTGATCCTGGCCTACATCAATGCTGGTGAATTCATCGGCGAGATGGGCCTGTTCGTGGAAGTGCCGCGGCGCGAAGTCATGGTGCGCACGCGCACGTCGTGCGACCTGGCCGAGATCAGTTACGAACGCCTGTTCCAGCTGTTCGAGGGGCCGCTGCGCGAAGAACAGGGCAAGGTGCTGTTCGCGATCGGCTCGCAACTGGCCAACCGCCTGCTGCACACCTCGCGCAAGGTCAGCCGTCTCGCGTTCATGGACGTGACCAACCGCGTCGCCAAGACGCTGATCGACCTTACCGAAGAGCCCGATGCGATGTCGCATCCGAAAGGCACGCAGATCCGCATCTCGCGCCAGGAAATCAGCCGCATCGTCGGCTGCTCGCGCGAGATGGTCGGGCGCGTGCTCAAGCAGCTGGAAACCGACGGCATGATTTCGGTGGCCGGCAAGACCATCGTCGTGTTCGGCACGCAGACCAAGAAAAGTTAGCCGAACAGCTTGCGCAACTCCGCGCCGGGATCCGGCGCGCGCATGAATGCTTCGCCGACCAGAAAAGCATTGACGCCAGCGGCGCGCATGCGCAACGCGTCCTCGCGCGTGTGAATGCCGCTTTCGGTGACGAGCAGGCGCTCGGACGGCACCCGTTCGCGCAACTGCAAAGTCGTGTCGAGTGAGGTGTCGAACGTGCGCAGATTGCGGTTGTTGATGCCGATCAGCGATGCCGACGTTTGCAATGCGCGATCGAGTTCGGCGCCGTCGTGTACCTCGACGAGGACGTCCATGCCGAGCGTCTGCGCAAGTTCCGACAGCTCGCTCAGCTGCATGTCGTCGAGCGCGGCGACGATCAGCAAAATGCAATCCGCGCCGAGCGCGCGCGCCTCGTAGACCTGATACGCGTCGATCGTGAAATCCTTGCGCAACACCGGCAATCCACAGTTTTCGCGCGCGGCGACGAGGTACGCATCGGCGCCCTGGAAGAAATCGACGTCGGTCAGCACCGAAAGACAGGCCGCGCCGCCGGCTTCATAACTGCGTGCAATCTGTTCGGGACGAAAATCCGCGCGTATCACGCCCTTGCTCGGGCTGGCCTTCTTGATCTCGGCGATCACCGCCGCTTTGCCCATTGCGATCTGCGCGCGCAGGGCGCGAGCGAATCCGCGCGGGGTCGGCGCTTCCGCAGCGCGTACGCGCAGCTGCGCAAGTGGCGTTTGCGTGCTGCGCTCGCGGATTTCCTGCGCTTTACGCGCGAGGATGGTTTGCAGGATATCGGACACGTCAACCTTTCGGACGAATCGGCGGCGTGTACGCACGTTCGACTTTGGCGATGCGCAGTTCGACGTGCGAATACCACTCGCTCTTGCCGCGTTCGCGCGCGGCCGCATGTTCGGCGTGCTGGCGCCAGCGCGCGATGTTCTCCTGACTGTCGAAGTAGGCGACCGTAATGCCGAAGCCATCCGCGCCGCGTGTGGATTCGGCGCCGAGGAATCCGGGCTGGCCCTTGACCAGTTCGAACAGGTGCTCGGCGGTGGCGGCGTACTCGGATTCCCCGGCAAGCGTGCGCTGCGAAGAAAAAATCACCGCGTAGTACGGTGGCGCCGGCAATTTGGCGAATGCTGCATTCATGTTGCTGTTCCCTTGATGCGCCGCGTCGCGGCGACGAAGCGATCGAGTTTCGCGCGCGCGGCGCCGGAAGCGATGGCCGCGCGCGCCTTGTCCACGCCAGCGGCGATGGAATCGGCCAGATCCGCCGCGTACAGCGCCGCGCCGGCGTTGAGCAGCACCGAGTCGCGCGCCGCGCCGGCCTTGTTGTCCAGTGCCGCGAGCATGAGTTCGCGCGACTGCGCGGCGTTTTCCACGCGCAGCGTTGCCGCATCGGCGGTGGCGATGCCGAAGTCGCGCGGATGTATTTCGTATTCGCGCACCTGGCCATCGCGCAGCTCGGCGACCAGCGTGCTGTCGCCGAGTGAAATCTCGTCGATGCCGTCACGGCCCCAGACGACGAGCGCGTGGCCGGCATCGAGGCGCTGCAGCACGCGTGCCTGGATGCCGACCAGATCGGGATGAAACACGCCCATGAGGATATTCGGCGCGCCCGCCGGATTCGTCAGTGGACCGAGAATGTTGAACAGCGTGCGCACGCCCATTTCGCGCCGCGTCGGCGCCACTACTTTCATCGCCGGGTGATGGTTCGGCGCGAACATGAATCCGATGCCGGTCTCTTCCAGACACAGCGCGACTTGTTCTGGCGCCAGGTCGATCACGGCACCGAGCGCTTCGAGCACGTCGGCGCTTCCCGACTTCGACGAGACGCTGCGGTTGCCATGCTTGGCCACGCGCGCACCCGCGGCAGCGGCCACGAACATCGCCGTCGTCGAGATGTTGAACGAGTTCGCGCCGTCGCCGCCCGTGCCGACAATATCCACGAAATGCTTGTACGCCGGCACGTGTACACGCGCGGCCATCTCGCGCATCACCATCGCCGCGGCGGCAATTTCGCCGACGGTCTCCTTCTTCACGCGCAAGCCGGCCAGGATCGCCGCAACCATCGGCGCGGAGACCTCGCCGCGCATGATCTGACGCATGAGGTCGACCATCTCGTCGTGAAAAATCTCACGATGTTCGATCGTACGCTGCAGCGCTTGTTGTGGCGTGAGGGGCACGGCTATGGCCTGTCGGAACGAAGCGCGATCATCCGCTGCCGCGCCGTTGCGGCGCAAGCGCTCAGGCGGCCAAACGCTGTTCGACGAGAAAATTGCGCAGCAGATCGTGGCCGTGCTCGGTCAGGATCGACTCGGGATGGAATTGCACGCCTTCGACGGCCAGCGTGCGATGGCGCAGACCCATGATTTCGTCGACGCTGCCGTCCGCGTTCTGTGTCCACGCGGTCATTTCCAGACTTTTCGGCAATGAGTCCTTCTCGACAACGAGCGAGTGATAGCGCGTCGCGGTGAACGGATTCGGCAATCCACCGAACACGCCTTTGCCGGTGTGATGGATCGGCGAGGTCTTGCCATGCATGATCTGGGTGGCACGTACGACCTTGCCGCCGTACGCCTGGCCGATGCTTTGCAGCCCCAGGCACACGCCGAAAATCGGGATGCGTCCGCCGAGGTTCTCGATCAGTGCCAGGCACACCCCGGCCTGATCCGGCGTGCCCGGTCCTGGCGAAATCACGATGCGCGCAGGGTTGAGCGCGCGAACCTGTTCCACGCTCAACTCGTCGTTGCGCGCCACGCGCACGTCCTGGCCGAGCTCGCCGAGGTACTGCACGAGGTTGAACGTGAAAGAGTCGTAGTTGTCGATCATCAGCAACATGGGTGGGCGCCGTGTTCAGTCGCGAATCTTGAATCCCGGATTCTCGTTCAATGTTCCGTCGGCTTCGAGCACGGCGTATTTCTTGCGATCGCTGTCGAACACGACCGGAACCGAGGACTGGAACATCGGCCGACGCACGAACTTCAATTCCCAGCCGAAATTCTCCAGCCCGGCCAGAGTCAGGATTTGCGCTTCGTTGAGCTCGCGTCGCAGAGCGGCTTGCTGTGGCGTCAAAGGACGTCGGCGTTCTTTATCGACCATCATCTCCCCTCCGTTTGGCGCCATTCTGGAACAAGGCGAAATGACGTGCAACGCATTCACAACCCGCTCGCCGCCTGCGCGACTGCGCGGAACAGCGCGCGGCCCTTGTTCATCGTCTCCTCCCATTCCTTGACCGGATCGGAGTCGTAGACGATGCCGCCGCCGGCCTGCACGTGCAGGCGGCCGTCCTGAATCACCGCGGTGCGGATCGCGATCGCGGTGTCGGCATCGCCCCACCAGCCGATGTAGCCGATTGCGCCGGCATAGATGTTGCGCTTGTGGGGTTCGAGTTCCTGGATGATTTCCAGCGCACGAATCTTCGGCGCGCCGGATACCGTGCCGGCGGGGAATGTGGCCTTGAGCACGTCGATGTAACTGGCGCCTGCGCGCAGTTCGCCCTGCACTTCGCTGACGATGTGCATGACGTGCGAGTAACGTTCGATGACGAAACTCTCGGTCAGTTTCACGCTACCGGTCCTGGCCACGCGGCCGACGTCGTTGCGGCCGAGGTCAATCAGCATCAGATGCTCGGCGCGTTCTTTCGGATCGGCGAGCAGCTCGGCTTCCAGCGCGGCGTCTTCCTCGCGCGTGTGTCCGCGCGGGCGCGTGCCGGCGATCGGGCGCACGACCACGTTGCCGGCTTTCAGGCGCGCAAGGATTTCCGGCGATGAGCCGACGATCTGCGTGCCGCCCAGATCAAGGAAATACATGTACGGCGAGGGATTGAGCGCACGCAGCGCACGATAGACATCGACCGGCCGCGCGCGGAACGGCACCGACAGGCGCTGCGACGGCACAACCTGGAAGATGTCGCCGGCGCGAATATACTCTTTCGCCTTTTCCACAAGTGCGCAATATTCCTCGCGCGTGAAGCTGGAGCGAAAATCGGCTTCTTCGAGCGACTTCGGATCGAGCACTTCCGGGTAGCTCGGGCCGGAGCGGCGCAAGCGGAACGCGAGCTCATCGAGGCGCCGCTGCGCGCGTGCGTACGCTTGCGGCTGGTCCGGAGCGGCGTGCACGATCAGATACAAGCGGCCTTTGAGATTGTCGAACACCGCGACTTCTTCGCTGAGCATCAGCAGCACGTCGGGGATGCCGAGCTGATCCGGGCGATCCCAGCGCGCCAGCTTCGGTTCGATGTAGCCGATCGTCTCGAAGCCGAAATAGCCGACCAGGCCGCCGCTGAATTCCGGCATATTCGGCAGCTGCGGCACCTTGAATTGCGCGCGGATTCTTTCGATTTCGGCGAGCGGGTCGGCAACGTCGCGCTGTTCAGTCGTCGTGCCGAGTTCCTCGACGGTGAGCCGCGTGCCATGCAGCTTGTATACTTTGCGGCAAGGCAGGCCGATGATCGAATAGCGCCCCCAGGTCTCGCCGCCTTCAACCGATTCGAGCAGATAGGTGTACGGCCCGTCGGCGAGCTTCAGGTAAACCGACAGCGGCGTATCGAGGTCGGAAAACACCTCGCGCACGACCGGGATGCGATTGTGGCCTTGCTCGCTGAGCGCGGTGAATTCGTCGGACGAGATCATGCGGCGGGTTTGAGCCAATGGGCTGCGCACGATAGCAAGTCGTCGCTGCGCGCGCCACGCATAGCCTCGCTTCGCTCGGGTCGTTGCTAAGCTCGCGCGTCCAGCGCTCGCTAAGCAACCCGGCCGCTCGCTCCGGCTCGCGGCGTTCGGCCTCGCGCGACATGCGCGTTAACGCATGTCGCAAACGCTCCTCCTCACCCCGCCAGCGGCTTGCGCGGCATGCCGACAAGGCGCAAGCGAAATTCCACGCCGCTGCCGTCGCGAAGATTGTGCGCATCGGCGCTGCCGCGATGCGCTTGCGCGATCAGACGCACCACGTGCAGGCCCAGACCCAGATGCGGCGCGGCATCGCCGCTCGTGCCGGAGGGGCGCAGACTGACCAGCGAATCGAACAGGCGATCCTGCAGCGACGGCGGCAGCGGCGGGCCGGCATTGGCTACGGCGATGTCGGCGCCGCCGTCATGTCGTGTCAAGCCGATGCGAATCCAGCCATCCTCGGCGGTGAAGCTGCGCGCATTGTCGACGAGCTTGTCCAATGCCTGCGCGATCAGTTCGGGCGCGCCATGCATGAACAGTGGATCGGCCGGCAAATCGCCATGCAACTGGCGCGGCGCGAGCAGCGGCCGATAGCCTTCGATGCAGCCGCGCACGACCGCGGTGAGATCGAAGTCTTCGCCCTCGGCGGACGCGATCGCACGCTCCATGCGGCTGGCCTGGCTCATCGCGCGCACGATCGCGCCGAGGCGATCGGCGCCGTCGCGTGCGCGCGCGACGTACGGCTGTGCGTCCGCCGGCAGGGATTGATGTTCGAGATTGTCGAGCGAGGATTTGACGATGGCCAGCGGCGTCTGCAGTTCATGCGAGAGCTTGCTCGCCAGCGTGCGCAGATAATCCGTATACCCGGCCGCTTCCTCGAGCAGGCGCGAGAAGCTGCGCGCGAGGTCGCCGAGCTCGTCACGCGTGTGGATCAAGGGCAGAGGCTCCTCGACCTTGCCGCCGGCGTGCAGCGCGCGCTCGGCCGCGTTGCGCAGCGCGCGAATGCGCAAGCTCAGCACGCTGGCGAATGCGAACAGCACTCCGCCGGCGATCACCAGCGCGGCGAGGCTCGCCGCGGCGAGGCCAAGCACGGCGCGGTTGGTCAACAGCGGCAGCGTCGCGCTGGCTTGTTCGAGCAGCAGCACGCCGCGCGTCTCGCCGGCGGTATTCAGCGGCACGGCGGCGGCGAGTACGACGTTGGAATCGGTGGCCGCGCGATGCCAGGCCGTCGCCGGCACGCCCGAAAGCGCCTGCCAGATCTCGGTAGCGCCCAGGCGTGGCAGCGCCGCCGAGAAGTTTTCCGCGGCGCCGACCTGCGGCGCGATCAGGCTGCGATAGACGAAGTTTTCCAGCCAGCGCCGCTTGGCATCCGCGGCGGGTCCGGCTTGCGCAATCGAGCCGGCTTGAGCGACCACCCAGCCTTCGCTGCTGAGCAGACGCGCGCGCATGCCGTCCGGCGCGACCAGCGCGAGCGCCGCGGACGAATCGCCAGACAGGCTCAACAGCGGCAGTATTTCGGCGGATTCAGGCGCCGGCGCAGCGGCGTCGTAAGCGCTGAGCCCAAGCTTGTCGGGCATCTGCGCCCGGGGCAGGCGCAGCTCCACGCGGTAACCCGAGCCGTCTTCCTGCCACTGGCCTTCGAGTACGGTCGGCAAGGCGTTGTCGCTCGCGTCGCTCAGCGTCAATGCATCGAAGCGGCCGGGCGCGGAACTTGCGAGCAGGTAGCGGCGTGTGAGTTCGCCGCGCTGCAAGGTCAAGGTCAGGTGATCGCTCGTGGGGGCACGCGCGTCGCTCGCGTCCACACGCGTGCGCGTGGCGTCGCGCGTGTTGGCGAGCAGGTAAAACCAGTTTGCGTCGGCGCACAGCAACAAAGTGAGCTTCTGCGCCTCGCTGGGTGGACCGAGGTTCTGCGTGTACGCGGCCAGCAGCGACCAATCGTCGGCATAGCCGTCGATCGCGATGTTCTTCGGCGCCGGATGTACATACAACGCCGTGCCCGACGGTGGCAGCGTTGCCTTGAGCGCGTCGAGGCTGCGCGCCAGGCCTTTCGCCGCGGCGATCAAGGTCTGTTCCTGACCTTGGCGCAGCAGCTCTTCCATCTGCCGCACGAACAGCCAGCCGGCCAGCGGCAAGGCCAGCGTGGACAGCGCAATCAGCAGGAGTTTGAAGCGCAGTGACATGCGCGCGGTTATTTCTGCTGGATCGTTGCGCTCAGCGGTTGCGTCGCTTCAATTACGCTGCGCAGCGCGTCTTCCGAGCGCGCGATATCCGCGCCGTCGTCGCGCAACAGCATCGACCAGCTGAAATGGAAGCCCAGGTCGTTGCCGGGATCGCAGAACACGACGTAATCGCGCGCATGGTCGGAGCCGGCATAGACCGCGGAGCGGCAATGCAGGCCTTTCTTCGCCGCCGCGAACTTCTCCGTTTGCACGTCCGGAAAACGTTCCCGGTACGCTTTGGCATCGGCGTCCCAATCGGCGTCGATGCTGGCGTGGTTGCTGTTCCAGACGCGCAGCGACATCACGCGGTTCGGATCAGTGCCATTCCAGCCGTGCGGAAACACCAGCAGCGCGCTGTCGTGGCGCACGGCGCGGTTGCAGCAATCGAACTCCCAGCCGGCCGGAACCGCGACCACGAACGCCCAGCCATCGCCGTAGACCATCGTGGTCGAGTCTTTGCCGGCAGGCGCGGCGAAGGCCGTGCCAGCGAGCATCGCGAGTACGGCGCAGCACACGCTGAACGCCTTCATGGCCGCCACCGATAACCCACGCCATGCACCGTCTCGATCGCATCGAACGCCGGATCGATCGCAATGAACTTCTTGCGCACGCGCTTGATGTGCGAGGTGATGGTGGCGTCGTCGACCACGACCTGGGCTTCGCGCATGAGCTGGTCGCGATTTTTCACGTGGCCGGGAAAGCGCACCAGCGTGTGCACCATCCAGAACTCGGTCACCGTCAGCGGCACTTCCACGCCGTTCCACGTGATGCGCATGCGCTCTGCTTCGAGTTTGAGCGGCCCGTGTTCGACGATGGTTTCCTTCGAACTCGGTCGGGCCAGGGCATCCATGCGCCGAAACAGTGCGCTGATGCGCGCGGCGAGGTGATGCAGGCTGACATCCTTGGTCAGGTAATCGTCGGCGCCCAGGCGCAGCCCGGAGATGATGTCCAGATCCGAGTCGCGCGCGGTCAGAAAAATGATCGGCAACGCCGGCGACTTCGCGCGCAACTCGCGGCACAGTTCGAAGCCGCCTTCCGGTTCTTCGCCGAGACCGACGTCGATGATCACCAGTTCCGGCAGGCGCAGACCAAACGCGCGGCTTGCTTCCGGACGCGAGCCATAGCCGTGCACCTGGTAGCCGAAACGCGTGAGCGCCTCGACGTAATTGGCGCGGATGGAGGGCTCGTCCTCGACGATTGCGATGCTACGACCCATGGCGATTCCCGGTGTGAGCGAACGTCGAGCTTACGGGCGCGCGGCGTCCGCGGCAACGGTGCGGGGCGCAACGTCAGAACTTCGCCACAAATCGTCGCTGACGCGCCGCATGCGCGACCGCGCGAATGCAGGCTGCGGACCGAACCTAGGCTCGCCCCAAGGAGACCGTCATGAAAACCGAACGCCCCGCGCCGAACGCCGAACTCAACCAGACCTTCGAGCCTTTGCGCCTGGTATTTGCGATCAGCGCGCTGTTGCTCGGCGTCATCGCCAGCGCGCACTTCTGAGAGAAAAACAATGGACGTCTATCTGCCGAACGATTTCTACCAACTGCGCGACGACTTGCCGGACTGGCGCGATGTGACGCCGCCGCGCGACGAGCACGGTGAGCACGCTTGCGCGCGATCGCGCGAGGACAGCGCCGACGCGCTGTGGAAGGTGTTCTGATTTCCGACGCCGTGCCGGGGAAGCTTGAGCCCCTCCCCAGCCTCCGTGGTTCCCCGGCGCGGCTTTTTTTTCCGCTTGCGGAAAAAAGGAAAACAGAATTGTCCCGCTTGTGGAAAGCAGGAAAAACAGAACTAAGCAATCGCCTGGCGCATCGCCGCGATGACGCTGCGGTAATCCTGGTGGCCAAAAATCGCCGAGCCAGCGACGAACGTATCGGCGCCGGCCTGGGCAATCTGCGCGATATTGTCCACTTTGACGCCGCCGTCGACTTCGAGCCGGATCGAGCGGCCGCTGCGGTCTATCAGCTCGCGTGCGCGGCGCAGTTTTTCCAGTGCGGCAGGAATGAAGCTCTGGCCACCGAAGCCGGGGTTGACCGACATGATCAGAATCAGGTCGATCTTGTCGAGCACATAATCCAGATACGACAGCGATGTGGCCGGATTGAAGACGAGTCCGGCCTGGCAGCCGTGGCTCTTGATCAGTTGCAGCGTGCGGTCGACATGCTCGCTGGCTTCCGGATGAAAACTGATCAGGCTCGCGCCGGCCTGGGCGAAATCCGGCACGATGCGGTCGACCGGTTTCACCATCAGGTGCACGTCGATCGGCGCGGTCACACCATGCTTGCGCAGCGCTTCGCACACGAGCGGACCGATCGTCAGGTTCGGCACGTAATGATTGTCCATCACGTCGAAATGAATCCAGTCGGCGCCCGCTGCGATCACGTTGTCGACTTCATCGCCGAGCTTGGCGAAATTGGCGGACAGAATCGAAGGCGCGATGACGGCGGTGTGTTTCATTTGATCCCTCGGGCTTCGCGTATCTTCTCATACGCGGCATTGATCTCGCGCGCGCGCTCTTCGGCGCGGCGCTTGAGTTCTTCGGGCACGTCGCCGAGTTTGTCCGGGTGATGTTGGCTGATCAGCCGACGATAGGCATTCTTGATTTCCCGGGCGCTGGCATTCGCTTCGATGCCGAGCACTGCATACGGGTCTCGGCCGCCCGCGGGCGATTCGGCGCGCGGCTGTTCGTACGAGCCGCCCGGGCCGGCATAGGTATAGCCGCGCATCGCCGCGAGGGCAGCCAATTCGCGCTCGTGTACGTCGAGCGCCCAGCAGAGCTTGCGCACGATCGCGAGCTTTTCGGCCACGAGCGGGCCTTCGGCATAGACCACATCGAGCAGCATGTCGAGCAGCAGGAAGGCGAGATCGCGGCGGCCGCCACACCAGGCTTTCAGGTCGGCGATGGCCAGGGCCACGGGAAAATCCGCCGCCTTGCCGGCAGTGAAGCGTTCGATTGCGACGGCACGCTGATCGGGTGTGAGCTGCATGCGCGACATCAGCGTTTCGGTCGCGGCGATTTCCTGCTCCGAAACGCGGCCGTCGGATTTGGCGATCGCGCCGGCCAGGCCGAACAGCGGGCCGATGAAGCTGCGCGCGGCCCGCTGGGGCGCAGGCGCAATGCCGCCGAGTGCGCCGATGTCCCACAAGTGTCCGAACAACGCGCCGATCACGACGCCAATCGGATGGCGCAGCAGCAGCCAGCCGAGCAGCGCGCCGATCAGTTTGCCGGCGAAATTCATGGTGCGGCGCTCGTGCTCACCGGCGCTTGTGCGTACCACGCGAGCACGCGCTCGATGTCCGCGGCGTTGAGCATGCCGACTGCCGCACGCATCGCCGGCACGTCGCGCGCCCCGGACTGATATTGCTTGATCGCGCTGCGCAGGTAATCCAGGTTCTGCCCGGCCAGATTCGGCGTGACCGGCGCGATGGCGTGACCGTTTTCGCCGTGACAGCTCGCGCACAGACCAAGGCGCGCAGGCTTCTCCGCGGCACTCGCGACAGACAACAGCAGGGTCGCGGCGAGCGCAATGACAGGTGACAGACGCATGGGGCGGCGATTCTAGCAGCCCGCGATCCGGTAAAATCCGGGTTTTCCCTTCTCCCGCTGGCGGGAGAAGGTGCCGAAGGCGGATGAGGGTGGCACAGCCGAATGGGTTGTCGCTCCGACATACGCCACCCTCACCCGGCGCGCTACGCGTGCCGACCTCTCCCGCCAGCGGGAGAGGTGAACAAGCACAGCCATGCCCACGACACTCTGCCAATCGAATCTGCCCGGCTTGAACCTGATCCATCGCGGCAAGGTGCGCGATGTCTATGCGCTTTCAACGCGCGAATTGCTGATCGTCGCCAGCGACCGGCTGAGCGCGTTCGATGTCGTGTTGCCGGACCCGATTCCGGGCAAGGGCGAGATGCTGTGCCAGATTTCCAATTTCTGGTTCGACAAGACCAGCCACATCGCGCCGAATCATCTGACCGGCAAAAGCGTTGCCAGCGTGTTGCCGGCTGGCGTGGACGAAGCGCTGTATGAAAAACGCAGCGTGATCACCAAACGCCTCAAGCCGGTGCCGATCGAAGCCATTGCGCGCGGTTATCTGATCGGTTCGGGCTGGAAGGATTACCAGGCCAGCGGCTCACTATGCGGCATCCGCTTGCCCAGCGGCCTGTGCCAGGCCGAACAGCTGCCGCAGCCGATCTTCACGCCGTCGACCAAGGCCGCCGCCGGTCAACACGACGAGAACGTGTCGTTCGATGCGGTAGTCGCCACGGTCGGCGCGGAACTGGCCGAGAGCGTGCGCGCGGCGACGCTGAAAATTTACACATGGGCGGCGGACTTTGCGCGCGCGCGTGGCATCCTCATCGCCGACACCAAGTTCGAATTCGGCACCGACGAGCACGGCGAGCTGTACGTAATGGACGAAATGCTGACGCCGGATTCCTCGCGTTTCTGGCCTGCTGACCAGTACCGTGTCGGCAGCAGCCCGCCGAGCTACGACAAGCAGTTCGTGCGCGATTACCTGGAAACGCTGGACTGGAACAAGACCGCGCCGGGTCCGACATTGCCGGCGAGTGTCATCGAAGGCACGGCGGCGAAGTACGCGGAAGCTTTGAAGCGGCTGGCCGGAATCGAACTGCAGTAGACTCGACGCGGAGGTGCTTCATGAACGCCGTTCCGAACGAACCTGTTGACAGCCGCCGCGAAGTCGATCGCTGGCTCGGCAATTACAGCGAAGATCATCGCAATCCGACGAACATCCTGATCCACTGGATCTGCGTCCCGCTGATCCTGTGGACGGTGATTGCGTTGTTGTGGGTCGTGCCGGTGCCGGCTGCGATCGGCCGCCCCGGTTTGTGGGCCGGGGTCGCGATGTTCGCAGCGATGATGTTTTATCTGCGCCTGTCGCGCGCGCTTGCATTCGGCATGCTCGCGGCGTTCGCGCTGCTCGGGCTGACCACGGAAGCGCTGTATCGCACGCTGGGTCCATTGCCGCTGATGTGGCTGGCAATCGGCGTGTTCGTGCTGGCCTGGATCGCACAATTCCTCGGCCACAAGATCGAAGGCAAACGGCC
>Ga0207674_10006332_pt1 | contig 13939 bp, 29 predicted proteins | sample KBSCornC72_FD_184303 | JGI IMG/M metagenome (GOLD analysis project Ga0207674, IMG submission 184303) | Corn rhizosphere microbial communities from Kellogg Biological Station, Michigan, USA - KBS Corn C7-2 (SPAdes) (version 2) | ecosystem: Host-associated > Plants > Roots > Rhizosphere > Soil ... | reverse complement strand
ACTTCACCGAAGGAGATGGCTCAAGCTATCTCCAAAACGTTCCAGGTCCTTCAAAAGATGATTCCTGGGGAAGTGACGTTCGAGGTGCCGGTGACGAATCTCGGGGACAAGCTGACCTTCTACTTGCTGAGTTCGAATCAGCCGCCGAGCGGCGACAATCTCAAGATCCGGCTTGTGGGCCTAAAGGGTCTTGAGATTGTCGATGCGACTCGAAACTAGCCATTCGAACTTAGAACAGCCTAGCTCTGTGGAAGGGCCAAAGCGATCTGAGAAGATTCGTAGATGTCGACCATTTGTCGCAGTTTTGCTACGAGCCTCATAGAATCGTCATGGGACACCTTCTGGAACCTGAGGAACATCGTGATCGAAGAGATCGTACTCAGGGCATTCAAAGCGTTCACAGTGTGAACGCTTGAGGAGTCGCTTGAGCTGTTGTCTTTCTTAGGCGCCATAGCATCTGGGAAGAGATCTTCGAACGTGACGCCCCAGAAGAAGAGACAGTTTCCACTCAGCTTGGCGACAGCATAGCCGTCAGGATCCCGCTTGGGGTGAGGGCCCACCAGGGTAAAAGCACGCTTTTGAGCCGCGTCCAGAGTCTTGTACTTGAAGGTTCGGCCCTTGCTATTTGCTGAAGTGACGTAATTGAGAGTGATCATGGCGTCGCCTGTTGAGTCGTTTGGTCTTGCAGCGATGCTTGACGGATGTTGGCTTTGATTTCGATGTACGTGGGATGCTGCACCCCTACGCTGTAAGACAGCGAGACGAGAGCCCGTTGGGCTGCTGACCAGTAGGCCGCCATTTTGAAAACGGCCTCGGCGTCCTTGAGGGCTACCTTGGCGCTGCTGACCATGTTGCCTTGACCCAAGAACTTCTTGGCGACTTCGATAGCCTCAGCGGAGACTTGTTGGATTTTCATGTTCAGATCTCCTGATCCTTGAAGGCCAGTCGGTTCTCGACGCGCTTGGCGCGACGGTTGGTGAGGCGCTTGGCTTTTTGAGCACGTGAGCTGATGCGGCCGAGCCAATCCTTTGAGGAGCGGCGTCCGTCGTCTTCGTGATGACCGTTGGCGATGCGATTGCGGTAGTTCATGGAGTCCCTTTGGAACGACGCTGATTATAAACTCTGGCTCTGGCCTTCCCGAAGGGGGCACGGGCTTCTCGTTTAACCAATCAGCGTCTGCCCTACAGTACGGAAGGGTGTGCCGGAAATTAAGGGTGGAGAACTCATTTGTGAGTCCACCATTGGTATGAGGGGGTGGGTCAAATTGCACCCACCCCAACACACAAGAGGGTATATGCGTAACTTCATCTTCGGTTTGGGGCTAGTTTTCCTGGCTTGTGGTTCGACAAAGATGAGCCAAGTGGACGCAGATGCAGGCGTGGACGCCAGCACCCCTACGGGTGGTATGGGCGGAATGGGTGGCAGCACGGTGTTCAACCCCATCATTGTGGATGGGGGAGCGGGTGAGACGGGTATGGACGCTGGAAATGTGGTCCACATCACCACCACACTTCCCGCTGGCTTCACCAAAGCCGATGTGGGCGGTTACCTATTGGGAGACACGGTGTCGAGCGCTACAGGGGAAGCTGGTGCGGCGAATGATACCTGTGGGAACATTCTCTTGGGGATCGTTCGGGACTTCAAGCGCTCTGACGTTGGAGGGCATCCGGACTTCGAGACCTTCAGTGGCTCCGATGTCACGCCCAATCTGGTTTCGATGACCCTAGGGGCGGATCAGAAGCCCGTATATGCCTCAAAATGCGAACAGGGAAACCCCAGTCCTGCTCCCGTCTGCCCGTACGGTGCTCAAACCACTACTCGAGCCAATTTCAACCAGTGGTATCACGACACAGCTGGAATCAATCAGCCGTACTATGTCTACCTGTACCTGGCTCCTGAAGCTGGTGGCCTGTACACATTCCAGAGTCTTGAGTATTTCCCGCTAGATGGGGCTGGTTTCAAAGATATGGCGAACGGGGACGATGGCAAGCAACACAACTTCGCCTTTACGACGGAGGTCCACACACAGTTTCGCTATGCTGGAGGCGAGACGTTCCAGTTTCAAGGAGACGATGATGTGTGGGTCTTCATCAACAATCACCTAGCGGTTGACCTGGGTGGCCTGCACTCCAAGCAGCTCCGAAAGATCACCCTGAACGACTCGGCCTCAGCTTTGGGCCTCATTCAGGGTAAGGTATATCCGTTGGATCTCTTCCATGCCGAACGCCACACCAATCAGTCCACTTTCCGAATCGACACCAATCTCTCGTTCGTCAACTGTGGCAGCGTGGTTCCGGATAACCCCCCAAAGTAAAATCGTGCTACAATGATGGCACCAGGGCATCCAAGCCGGCCAGTCCGGTGGTATCCACCGTCGCCCTATGCGCTTTGAAAGGGCGATACGGGAGGCGGTGCATGACCTAAGTGGTGGATGCCCTGCTTAATTTTTTATGGGTCAGGGCGGCTTTGATCGCATCCTCTTTGTACTGATCCCCGTAAAAGGCGCCGCTCGACTGTTGGACCGTCACTTCAGGGTTGGGAGAGAATCTCCACCAACGGATAGCGTCATTGGAATCCTTAGCTACAGCGTAGCGTTCTTCAGAGGGATCTTCGGGAACGGGCTCAGCCCAGCAAAGGAAGGATCCACCCGCATAGCGGCACTTTTCACGTTCGGCCCAATTGGCCCAGTTGTAGGGAAGATTCATTTGGATTCTCGTTTAGCTTGGCAGTCGTGACATTCCGCCCAACGCACGCTTCCCTGACCTTGGCCACGGCCGCCCGCATTTGCGCAACGACTGCACACCAAACGTTTGCAGGTGCAACAGCGGTGCCGACGGGTACGTCTCATTTGGCGCCCATTACAGCGTTCACAATGAGTCTCTTTGGTCGGCGTGTTCATGAGGATAGTACGGAGCCACCGCCCAAAAATTAAGCCTTTATTTACACCCAACCGTTCCGTACTATAGGCATGATGCTCATTCAAGACAGCCTTGACGGAAAAGCCTGGCGGGAAGTGCCCGCAGCTGGCCAGTTCAAGAACAAGAAAGACCTGAAGGAATGGTTTCGCTTGTTCGAAGAAGCCAATTCATTGGATTGGCGGGTGGGATTCCTCATTCGCTGCCGTGACGGACGCTTCTTTCGAGCGGTCCACAAGAACGGCAAAGAAGTCCGGTACTAAGCCTCAGAGGGGCTTCGCTTTAGCTGCACGCTCGGCCAGGCGGAGTGGGGCATTGTCGGGAACGGAGAAGCCCGCTTGTTCGTCCAGATAGACTTCCAAGGCGTACTTGTAGGCGGCCTCGTTGTTGAGGTACCGTACGAAAACACGAAAACCCTGCTCAGGCGAGGGTACCCCAAGCCTGTCAGGGCAATGGTGTGATTTGGAAGCTTTACTGCTTTTGGCTATTTGCCTCCGAGCCTATAGATTATGGCCAGTCATACCGAGTGCACACCCTTAGGGGAGGCGGGGATTAAGTGTTGGAAGTCGTAAATACGGTTACATGCTCAGGGGTCACTTTCACTCGTTCAAAACGACTGGCAAACTGCTTCATCAAAGCGTCCGCTCGCTCGCTTGCCGCTTTAGCGACGAATTCAGGGGAGCCGCCTTGACCTGGCTGTGAAGCACCGATGAGTGCTGCTGCTGCGAATTGGACCCAAGCTTGGGCTTTCAACTGAGGATCTAGATCTGTGTCGAACATTTGGGTTGACCTTTTCTTTTGGGTGCGAAAAGTATCGCACTCATGGCCACTATTTACACCGAGCGGGGCTGATTGCTGTATCAAGCTCAAGGCGTCGGAACCCGTGCCACGAGACCTTCCCCGATGTTGCCCGGATCCGCCACATCGAAGCTCCGAAAAGTAATGTTTACGAGCACGATCTAGGGCCTAATCTTCCCGATACATCGGCCGTATGGATCAGCATGACGACCATTCAAGCCAAACTGCACAACAACGCCTACGAATCCAAGCTGCCATTTCCTAACGGCAACTCTCTGGAGGACATACAGGCTCGAAAAGACTACTGTGCGGACGAAGCCCGTCTTACGGAAGAGTTCCGTCAGGAAGCTCTCGAAGACGTGGGGCTCAAGGGCCATCCAAAGGCCGACAAGGCTTTCGCCATGGCTTGGGAGCGAGGACACGCCAACGGTCTGCACGAGGTGTTCTGCGAACTCCAGGGGCTGGCAGAGATTCTGTTGAGCGATTACACGCCCAAAGGTGTCGGCCATCAGCTCGAAAAAGGCGATCCTCACAAAGAGGTCATCTTCAAGAAGCTCCGCCGTCGGTTCGCTGAATACGAAGCAGCCTTGATTGCGAAGGATGCCCTTTCGGCCAAAAACGCCAAACAAGCCATCTTGGACGAAATCTCGGTGTAGATTAGGGGCCTAGGTTAGTCGCCCGGATGGGCATCTTCGAATGGTTCGGAGGTGCCCTTTCGTTATTTTTGGGCTGCTTGTCAGAAATCGTCCCGTCACACGTCGCCCTCACATGAGCAATCAACCGTGGGATGGCCAGGAAGAAGCGATTGAGATGGGACAGTTTGGCGATTGGGCCAATGAGCGCCTAGCCGCTCTAGGATTGAGCAACAGCTTCGCCATCATGAGTACCCATCGGCCTCATGATCAAGCCGAACTTTGGTGCCTGCATCGATGCAAGATCATCGCGACCGAGCCGGGTCCGCACTGGATTGCCGTCCCCAACCTTGTACGGCGGCTCGAGAAGAACTTACGCGATCTGCTCAGTTGCCCAGCGTACTCCGGCAACTGAAGCACTTGAACTGACCGTTAGCATCCGGTTCAGCATACGGAAAGGGGTTATTGCAGCCTTGACAGAGCAGCGATCCGTTACCGTCCCGTTGGGCATACATCTTGACCACGTATGCCGCGTATTCCCGTGTATCCCCACATTTCACACAACGTAAGACTTGCTGTACGTAATGATACTCAGAAGTGCGACATCGAGGGCAGGGCTCTTTTTGAACGGTCGTCTGGGTGGCCGCCACTGCATTTGACGCGACTACGATGCTCAACGTGTAGTACAAGCCTTCTGTAGGATCAAAATCTGCCATAGCCTCTTCATACACCGCCTGGTGTACAACAAATCATGGGCGAACCAAATCCAAACGAAGTCGTTCAGTACATCCTCGTCCGAGACGACCTCGATATGAGCGTCGGTAAGTTGATGGCTCAATCGGGCCATGCGGCCGAACGAACGATCGGCCTCTTGAACAGTCGTCTAGCGGGAACGAGCCCTTGGCAGAACAGCTGGAAAAATGAATGGGACCAGCATGATTACCCGAAAATAGTGCTTGCAGTAGATTCGGAAAAGGAGCTGCTCAAGCGCCATGAGGCTCTCGTAAAGGATGGCTACACCTGCTTTCTCGTACGAGACGTAGGGCGGAACGAGATCGCTCCGTCGCCCACCGCACTGGGCTTAGAGCCCATGCCCAGACATGTCGCCAAACCCTTCGTCAAACGGCTTCAGACGTTCAAACTGAAAAAGTAAGGCCGGGAAATAGTCTATCGTTGCGCTGATGCGTAGCGAATGATTGCCGCATTTTGCCGCTGGTTGTGCCGGACGTTCCCCAACAGGGCTCGTATCGTTCCTAGAGCAGATGATGGGGTGACACCTCTCCTCACCCAATTCATGATCATACCTAGGGTGTTGTACTTGCAACACTTCGAGGGGCCTGAGACCAACGATTATTTCCATAGACATCGTTGGCATTACATGCGTTCGTTTGTCCTATCGGGCTTCTACATAGAAGAGCGGCCGGGACAGAAGTTCTACAGTCGACGTGCTGGGCGAACGCACAAGATGGACCACTCGACAGTCCATCGGGTCGAATACTGGTCCTCGGATTGTTGGACCCTCTTTTTGATGCTCCGACCTGGAGATGATTGGGGCTACTACGCCCGCCAGGGTAAGGGCGATCTTGGCCGCTATACTCCGTGGCGAGACTTCGTCAAAAAGCGTGTTCCCACTATTGAGACCAAGCAAATAGCGCCCTAGCGGTGTAGAGGGCGACATGCCTTCTACAGCTCAATTTACCTATGCCTTCGTGGTCGACACTGACACCTACGCGGGCAGTTTCGAACGCGAAATGACCGCGTACTGCACGGGGGAGTTGGGCGAATGCAACATTGGAATGAAAGCCGCTTTGGTCTTCGACAAAGAGTGCAGCCAGCAGGTTGAACTGCTGAGCGATCTTATAGCTCAAGTGCCGGATGAGCACGGCATTCTCCGGCCTACTAGCATTTGGCCAACTCCTGGCTTCTGGAACGACGGAATGGGCAACGAGTGGCCTGATTCGATGAAAGGCTCTCCCGAATCTATTTTGGCGTACCGCAAGAGTGTCTCGGATTACATAGCACGTCATCCAGGATCCAATCTGTTGGATGATGGAGAGACCCTGGAGACTGTGCTGCCTGGACATCATCCCTCCTTCCAGAGTGTGGCGATGTTCATGACCCAAAAGCCCTCTCCAGAGGTCCTAGCGTTTTTGGTCGAGCGGGCTCGAAAGTATCAAGCCCTTCCCAAGAACACAGGGACGCCTGACTTCCACACGCCTTTCAAAATCTTGGGGTTCCGCCTCATTCAACAGATCCTGACGGAGAACGTGTTATGGCAAGACAGCTGAAGACGATTGACGAAGCGATGGAGGAAATAGCCCGCTTGAGGAGAGATCAGCAGGCCCTCTCCTCAAGGATATTGGTGTTCGTCATCATTATGTTGGGACCCTGCATTTGGATGCCCAAACTGATCATCCTACCGTTCTACGGTGTATGTCTATTGGCGTTCTTTTGGTGGAGTGCCTGGGTCGATATTCGGAAGATCCGCACCGAATGGAATATCAGCTAGGAAATCTCTTGATTGCTGATAATCGCTGGTGTATGCTGAGTACAGGCCTTCCTTAAGGCCTGTACCGTCTTGGGTCAGCCCTCACCTGACCTGTTCTATACGGCGAAGTGGGTACGAGCCCGCAGAGGAACCTGGAACGATTTCAGGTCGGAAGTGTGTGAGGGACACCAAATCCGATCTCAGGAATCGTACCCATGTCCAAAAAATTCAAGAAGCTAGTTCGTCAATTGGCCGAAAAGACTAACGTCTCTCATCAAGGGGCGGTCAATCTTCTACGTCGTAATAGCCCCCGTAGCCTCAAACCCCTCGATTGGGTCCAAACTCAAGATGGGACGACAGGGATCATCAGCACGGTGTCCAACCGAATTATCGTGCTGACACCAGCCACCCCCATCTCAACCTCGGATGGTATGGTATTTAGGTGTTCGGAAGAAGAGCCCCTACAGCGCTTTGACTTAGATGAGGTTAAGCCATACCGCCTTCCTCAAGGCGAGCGCAAGGCCAGATTCGTCGAAGAGCTGTTCGATCTAGTTACCGAGACCAACATCGCAGATCACGCTGGAGGTACAATGAGTGGGGATCTGTTCATCTTTGAAAAAGGAAACTGCTCGGCTTATCTGGTTGGAGAAGGAGGAAACACCATCCTGGCCGTGGTACGCCCACATCGTGTGATGGTCCCCCTCTGGGAGTCCCAAGCTGACGTGTTGTTCGATGGTGTGGTCATCGGACAAAATGCGGTCCAGATTCAGAAAGTCCTTCGAAGCCGTATGGTGGCCCTCCTGGCAGCAGGTATTTCAGAGAAGACACTTGACATATCGAACCCTACGTGGTTCGTTGATATCGCGGGTGATGGTCAGATCTTGTCGAAGCCTAATGAGCTGGATAAGCCTTACGCTTGCGGCATCAAATCCGCCGGACTGCAAATCAAGTCTTTAGGTCGATACGGATTGATGGCGCTCAGTCGTGATTTCTCGATCATACAGGGGCCTCCTATAGTAGTTCCTCCGTATGTCCCACCCGAACGTACTCAACACTCGAATGCTCTCGAGCTGTTTGGGGACATATTGGGAATCGTCCTGAAAGAACCAGGACAATTCCACGTAAGATCTACAGATAAACCCGATGAACGCTTGCTAGGCTTCACCGTATACCCTAAAGAAGGTAGTGGTAAAAACGAGCTGCATCTCATCTCCCTAACGACATTCAAGGAAGACGCGAGTATACCTCCTCATCTAAGGAAGGCGTTGATGACCCAAGCAAATAGGCATCAACTGGCAGCTTGCCTAGAGATGGGTATCAATGTGATGGACGCCAAAAAGTTGAATTCAGTCCCGCTTATGTACTGGTGACGAGGGAGGGATAACCGTCCCTTTTCCCAGACGCTCGGGGAAAGGGACGGCTTCCCAATCCTCAGCCACCAGATCCTCGAGAATGGGCTCATAAAGAGAGGTGACTCCACTGGGCCATTCACGAAGTATCACGCCGTGATCGCCAGTTCCGGCGAAGGCATGTAGGCAACAGCGCCAGTCCTTTCGGCTGGCTTCGCCTCCTTCACGGAGAATTTTGAACGCTTCCTCGAAGATCATTTCGTGGGCTCCATCTGTACATTGGAAGCGGGCTCTGGAGGAGGGACGAGGGAGCGGACATACGCTAGGATCTTCTGTCTCCTAGCCTCGTATCCTTCGTGATCTTGAGGACTCATGTGCTTCATGCCTTTGAAGAAATCGGGGTCCAGCTCTTCGAGCGCCATCGCGTACACGATGGCCGTCATGGCAAAGTGATAGGTGCAATTCTCGGCCTGACCACATTCAACCGATGCCTTGAAGGAATGCATGAGTGACTTTGGCCCGAACACCATACCCGCCGTACGGGTGTCAAAGAGTTTGGCCATATCGTCCACTTTGCGCCTGTTCATCAAGCAGTGCAGTTCCCGAATCAGATTCTGACCACCTTGAGTCTTTAGAAGATCCTTGAGAGCGGGTATGCTCACAAGGTAGGATCCTGGTATGGCGGACCGGTGCATCCGTCCATAGAGTTCAGAGATGAGATCTTGAGCCCCAGGCTTCTCGAGGATGGCGTCCAAAGCCGCCATCCTCTCCGAGTCTGCATGATTGAAGGTGAGACTGTAGTAGGGTCCACCCTGGCCTGGTACTTTGGTCATTTCCCATCCTGGCTTGTGCTGGGGGCATTTGGGAGCCGTGCTGCGATGGCCACCCTAACCCGTCTTTCCCACTCCTGACGGATCTCGAGCTGGATGTCTGGATCGATCTGGTCCCACTCGTCCCCCAAACCCTTGCGGTCAGCCAAGTTCAGTAGGATGCTGTTGACGGCCATGATGGCTACTGCTTCAATTTGTGATTCGTTCATGGGGTTCCTAGCCTGACTCACACAGTGATTTCTAGCCCTTCATAGGCTGCCGCTGTCTCGATCCCACACAGATCCTGCACCTGACGGGCGATCTGGGTGATGTGAATGTCCGTAGCTTCGGGATCGTGATGGGTTGTGATGACTTGCTTGGGCTGAGCTTCCTTCGCCACCTCGGCAATATATTCGGGGAAGCTGTGTCCCCAACCAAACTTCGCCGGCCCTTTCTTGCCTAGGTAGGAATGCAAATCGTACTGGCAATCCGTGATGAACACGTCGACCCCTTGGACCAGTTCCAACAGTCCTTGTGGGATGCCGTCACGATAGGGCTCATGGTCGGTCGTAAAGGCGATGCTCTTGCCTTGATACTCGATCCGGTAGCCAAACGTGTCCTGCGGATGAAAGAGCTTCCTAGCCATCACCTTGACGCCGGGATCAGCAAGGTTTCGAGGGTCGTTGAAGACGCGCTCCCAGCCGTCGTAGATGCTGTTGAACGACATGTTCATAGCGGTTTGCTCGAGTTCTTCCAGATTGACCGGGAATACTGGAGCATTCATCTGACCTCGGTAGACCCGATCAAGCTCGCTGTCCCACTGCTTGCCGCCGAAGAATTGAAAATCGCACTGAAACTTCCGACGAGGCATGTACATGGGTTTCCAGAAGGGCAGCCCTTGGATATGGTCCCAATGCACATGACTCTGAAGGATGGTCCCTTTGAGCTTCTTCGTCACCGCCAGCTGAGCCATCTGATGGTTGCCCAGCTCCCTGACGCCCGTCCCCATATCGAGAATGAACAGCTCTCCCCCGCAGTTCACTTCGAGACACGTCGTGTTACCACCGTAGGTCGAAAGGTCCTCGAACGCCATCTTTTCCAAGTCAGCGTTCGCCGCCCCTAGTGCGTAGGCCCGCTTAATCTTCGCGGTCACTTGAGCGGGCGTGAGAGGAGTAGGGATGGAACCGCGGACGCCCCAGAATTTCGTAGTGATGGTCATCGCCTATGCTGTACACCGTTTTTGGTGTACAGTACGGAACCATGGACCGACGTTCTTTCCTCACCGTCACCGCCGCTCTTCCGCTGCTCACTACAAATATTGCCGAAGCGTCTAACGAGTTTGGGTCCGTGGGGGAGGAAATCCTTCAAATGCGGATCTTGCATGCCGAAGAGAAGGCGAGTCGCTCGAGGTCTTTCCAAGTTCAGATTCCACCAGGAAAGGCTAAGTTGTGGGCTGAGCTGAAAGCGCGCTCCTTCACTGAAAAAGGGCGCCATCAAATCAACCACTCTCTCGAGACCGTCAATTCCAGTAGATTAGATTGGTTGAAGTACAATCCTGGATTCCTCCATTGTGAACTCGTTCAGGCTACGTTAAGAGACCTAGCGGTCTATTTTGAGTATCGAAGATACCAACGATTCATGGGTAACCCTGTCCCAAGCTTGCGCACTGAACCAAAGACGATTCGAAAACTGAGGACTGAAGGCCTAGTGACAGGCGAGCATCTCTGTTCTCCTGCCACTTGGAGTATCACTTGCTATCTGTGTGGCCACTTTGGGTGGGATACCATGAATAGCACTCTAGGACTGTCTCGAGATGATCTCCCGCGAGACCTTCAGTCGTAGCGGCTGCGCTACCATCCTCTGTCATTTCCACAGAGAAAAGAAGCCTTCCCTGCGAATATGGCCCAACGGCCAATTCTACTGCCATGGCTGCCACGTAAGAGGGGACTTGAACGAACACCCTCAACTCGAGCGCCATTATTTGATGCTCAAAGGTCCCGACCCACGCCAACTCTGTTTCCCCTGGGGATAAATGCACATCGACGATTTCATCAAAGACCCACAACAAGACGCCTACGCACGATGGGTGCTCTTCCACACCCGCCTGCCCGCCCATCTTTCGGCTAGTTTCCGCAAATTCATGGTCGAGTACAAACTCTTCTGCACCTACGCAGGCAAACGCTATCGGGTGACGGGCGGCAGTCGGATGGGAGACGTGTGGCTAAACTCCGATCTGGATAACGACTCCGGATACGACTTGAGAGTGGACGTGGTGCACTGTGCAAACTGGTCCCCTGACCCATGATGACGCCTCAGCGGTTCATAGAAGTTGCGCAAGATCTGTGGGCCGCCGATGTCTTTCTGGTGATTGAGGAGCGGCGAAAAATCCTGAGGGTCGTGTACCCCAGCCTCTCTGGGGATTCGTTATGGGAAACCGACATAACGGCCGAGCTTATCCAGCATGACAGCGATATCGAACGTCTACATGATCGCTTTTGCAGGGATGCCAAAAACAAGCTGTTAGAGCAAAGTTCTGATAAGTACCGGGCCAAGAAGAAGTCTCAAGGAAAACCAAGACCTGTCGGGCGCTCTCGCTACGAGGCCATCCTGGAATGCCTAGATGAGCCGTCTATAGACCCGTAGGTCAGATCCGCAAATTGATGCCGGTTTTGTTGATCTCTGTAGAGAGCCACTCAATCTTGCGGGTCACCAGAATCCAATCGATCACTCCTACAACCGCACACACGAAGCCTATAAATAGACAGTAGAGGGCCCGGTACCACGGGGTCAGGCATACTACCCCCACCCCAAAGAAGAAGCTCGAGTAGAGTAGGGCGGCCAAACCGTACCCCTTCGGGATTTTCTTTCGCAGGACATAGTAGTAGTCACGGATCGCATACAGGTCACTGACCTGGAGCCACTCGGGGAGTTCGGGATTCATACGAGGCGAAGATAGGTGCTGCTGCCATCCTTGGGGCGGGCGTGGACGTAGCGGGAAGTGGTGGAGATGTTGGCGTGCCCTAGGCATTGGGACACTAGATGAATCGGGGCTCCGTTGTCCAGTGCGTGCGAGGCATGGGCGTGCCGTAGCCAATGGGGCGACATTTTGAGCCCAGCCCCATCGGCCGCCAACGAGATGATCTGCCTAGCGTTCCTGGGATCCAGGGGACGCCCGCGGAAGGACTTGAAGACGAAGTCCTCATCCGCCTCATTGTTCAGCCGTAGGCCTCGCAGCTCATCCGCAATGGTCGATGGGACGAACACCGTACGGGTCTTTTGGCCTTTACCCAGGAGCGTAATGCGGCACCCCGAAATATCCTTGTGCCGCAACCGGCATACTTCGCTGATGCGGGCTCCGGTCGCGTAGAGAAACCGGACCAGGGTCTTGTCACGACCCTGGCGGGCTTCTTTGATGACCGAATGAACGGCCGGTTCTTCGACAATCCGCTCGTGCAGCTTGTTGGGAACCGTGGGGGCTTTGAGGGGCAGCCCGACGTTGAACAGGGTGTAACCAGTCCGGTGGCTAAACGTCAGGAGGCTCTTGACCGCACTGATCTTCTTGGCCACCGTCGCCACTGCCCCGTTGAGACTAGCGGCCCACCGCATCACATCCGCCACAGTTGCCTGCTGGAGCCCGTTTGGAAGCTCGAGGAGCAACGACATGGCGGCGGGCCTATAGACCTTCTGGGACGATTCTGGACGGCCGTTGAGCCAAAGATTCAACAGCTGCTCGTCCGTCTGGGCGCCCGAATAGTTTTCGGGGAGGTGGTTCATCAGCCGATGGGGGTGATGATGTTGTGCTGCATGACGATGCAGGACCAAGGATAGTAGTCCCGATCCAACCCTTCGGCCGTCTTGATCTCGACGATCCACATATCGATGATGTGGCGAGAGGCCAAACCTCGGATGACTCCGGTACCTTTCATCGTCCCAAAATCGAACGTGACTTTTTGCCCCTCCGCAAAGAAGGGTTTGGTCTTACCAGTTAGGTCGGGTTGATCTTCGAATTTATCAGGCATGCCGCTCAGTACGGACATGCTTTGGTGAAATTAAGGGTCGACACCTCGGTGTACAAATGAGGATGCCAAGGAACGTTCAAAAGCAACTTGATTATGAACGGCTCTACCAGATGGAATCGGAGGACGCTCTCGAGTACCTTTCCGAAGTAGTTCTGGATCACCTGCTCGCCAACTCTTTCGAGCCGGTAGAAGAGATGATGGCAAAGCTCGACTTGCAAAAAGACGATCTCCTTGGGCTATGCCTGCTATCCCTCACATTGCCGGAAGGCAAAAACCTACCAGGGAGGCCAGCGTTCTACCAACGAGTCAAACAGTACTACGAGGCTCAAGGTAGGGACGCTGAAGGCCTGCTCGAGGGTCTAGACCTCTACGCCCCAACTCCTGGAATTCCCGACCTGTATCAGCTGATGAAGTCTCAGGCTTAGGAAGCGCTCAATGAAAGCTCCTCAGACTAAGAAGTGCATCATTTGCGGCAGTACCTTCACACGAAAGCCAAAACAGTACCCCAACGTCTTCGCCCGAAAGAAGACCTGCGGCCTCTCATGTCGGCTGGAGTCGACGCGGAAGCCCATCAGGATCGGAATCATTCGTGAAGGTGGTCTGACCCTTGAAGAGATCGCCATGGTGGCGGACCTGGACATTTCCGGTATATCGGATATCCTCAAGAAGGCTCTGGAGAAGCTAAGGCGGCAGCTCGAATGACCTATCTAGAAAAGCTTGAGGAATGGTACCGTACTGAGCGAGCGGCCGGCCGAGTCATGGACATCAAGTTCGCCCCTGTGGATCCTGATACGACCGTAGAGCAGCATGCCAAAGCGGTCTATGAAACTGTCACTGGACAACGGGAGACGAAACGGCTAGACACCTCCGAATTATGATCGAAACGACATTCGACTTCGAAAAGTTGTACGTCCCTTCGACCCACGATT
>Ga0207674_10006331_pt1 | contig 13942 bp, 12 predicted proteins | sample KBSCornC72_FD_184303 | JGI IMG/M metagenome (GOLD analysis project Ga0207674, IMG submission 184303) | Corn rhizosphere microbial communities from Kellogg Biological Station, Michigan, USA - KBS Corn C7-2 (SPAdes) (version 2) | ecosystem: Host-associated > Plants > Roots > Rhizosphere > Soil ... | reverse complement strand
CAGCCGTAGTCGGCGCCGCGGGCGATACGAACCAGCTCCTCGCCGGGATTCTCCGCGCTCTTCTCGGCCGTGAACAGACTCGGCCAGTTGTCGTGCAGCTGGTCACGGCCGTGGACCGTGGCGTAGAGATCGCCGTCGCTGGTTCTCGTCAGCGCGACCGAGTTTCTCAATCCCGTCGCGAAGCGCCGCCCATTGGCCTCCTCCTGGTGCAGCCGATTCGCGTCGAACTCCCAGATTCCCGCGCGGGTGTTGAGCTCGGTGCACGGATCGTGGCCCGCCGACTGACTTTGTCTATCGCGCTCCTGGCAGGCGTTGGAGGCCGAGCCGATGTTGACGAACAGCGATCCGTCCTGCAGCACGAAGTTGTGGGAATGGTGCGAGCCACTCATCGGCAGGCCAGTGACGATGGTGTCGGGCTTGCCGACCGGCGTCAGCGAGCCCGAAGCAATCCGGTAGCGGACGATCGAGTTGCCCGAAGTCGCGTAGAGGTTGTTGCCCTGGAGGGCGATGCCGGTTCCGACACCCGCGCCGAAGTGCTGCCTGACATCGGCCTTGCCGTCGCGATTGGTGTCTCGCAAGGCCACGATGCCGCCACCGGCTTCACCTCGCGACTGGGTGTTGACGAACACATCTCCGTTCGGCGCGACGACGAGGTGACGCGCGCCGTTGACACTATCGGCGAAAAGGGTAGCACAGAAGCCGTCGGGCAGCTGGAGACCGGCGGTGCACGGAGTAGCGCGGGGAGCGGGGCCGGACTGCCCCTGGATCGTCGAGACTGCAGTCAGAAAGAAAACGAACAAGAGCTTCTTATTCATGGCCGCTCCGGGGCGTTCGGTGGGTGTGCCGCTGCGCTACAAGAATAACTGAAGGAGTGGCCGATCCGAGGCTGGCAGCTGCCGCGATTGGCGGCAACTACCGAGCTCGGGGCCGTCTCCGATTCAGCTGCGCCTGGAGAATCAGGCGGCTCCGCACGCCGTGCGGACGCGGCCGGCGTCGCGCGGCATGTAGATGGCGAGCGCGCTCGCCTTCTGGGTGGCGGACTTGGAGCCGATTGCTTCGCCGAGGACCTTCACGCCGCTCTTCGCCTGCTCGACCGGATTGACGATGACGGCGTTTGCGCCAACCTTGGCTGCGCCGTTCCGGATCTGGGTCTGGAGCTGGTTGTCGGTTGTCCACACGGAATTACCCGACGCTTCGATCCAGGCGAGCTCGTAGTAGTCGTACGGGACGTCCGCGCGGCTGTTGTAGACCGCGATGGCGGCGGCGCAGGTCGGTGCGCGCTCCATGGCCGGGTTGATGTCGGTGGTGGTTTTCTTCACTCCGGCGCAGGCAGCGCTGACCGCGAGCGCGGCTCCGAGCGCGATCCCTTTGATGGCGTTCGTTGGTTTCATTTTGCACTCCGTTGTTGCAGGTGAACGACCCCGTCCTGATCGGGGCCCAAACATCTCTCTTTTTGCAAGGGAGAGGCCGCTCAGCCCTGCACCACGCGCCTCAGCAACGCTTTTTATTGAGCTAAGATTTGAAACGTCGTTGTGGTGGTCGTATCGACGTTAAAGAAGCCATCGCGAAGGTCAGTGGATGCGGCGCGATCGTATGGACTGGAACGTACGAGCGGGTGGCGACGCCGGCAAAAGAAAAACGGGCTAGCCAATCGGCTAACCCGTTCTCTTGAAGCACTAATCCTTTGATATAACAGCTCCCGAGGAGGGACTCGAACCCCCGACCCGGTGATTAACAGTCACCTGCTCTACCACCTGAGCTACTCGGGAATAGCTACGAAAATTAGCCAGTTGCCGGGCTCGAATCAACCGAGCAGAGCTCTCCGCAAATCAGAATTCTTCCGCGACAGACTCTCCGAGTTAGTTTCTTTGCATGCCCTCTGCCAAGCACGCCGATCAACGGAAAACGGCTCTCGTCACCGGTGGGTCGGGTGGCATCGGGCTCGAGATCGCCAAGGTCCTCGCGACCAAAGGATTCAACCTCGCCCTCGTCGCCCGCAACCGCGACGCCCTCGAGGCGGCCGCCGGCCAGATCGAAGGAAAAAATACCGTCACCGTCCACGTCTTCGCCGCCGACCTCAGGCGACGTGAATCGCCGGAAGCGATCTTCGATTTCCTGCGCAACGAGAACGTCGCCATCGATATCCTCGTCAACAACGCCGGGTTCGGACTCGGCGGAGAGTTCGCCGAGACCGAGCTCACGCGCGAGCTGGAGATGATTCAGGTCAACATCGCGGCGCTCACTCACCTTACCAAGCTCTTCCTGCCGGGGATGATCAAGCGGAGATCGGGACGGATCCTCAACGTCGCTTCCACCGCGGCCTTTCAGCCCGGTCCGTTGATGGCGGTCTACTACGCGACCAAAGCGTACGTGCTCAGCTTTTCCGAAGCCCTCGCCGAGGAGTTGCGCAACGCCGGCGTCACAGTCACGGCATTGTGCCCGGGACCGACCCGCACGGACTTCGCCGAAGAGGCGCAGGTCGGAAACTCGCGGTTGTTCACCGCCTTCGGCATGGCCGACGCCGCTGACGTCGCCGAGTTCGGCGTTGCGGCGATGCTCCACGGGCGACGCGTGGCGATTCCGGGAATCAGGAACAAGATCGTCGCCCAGGCCAACCGCTTCGCACCGCGCGCTCTGACAGCAAGAGTCTCCCGGATCGCCCAGGAGTCCCGCTAGGCGACGCGCGCCGCCTCGACGTCCTCGAAGTCGGCCGGCTCGCCGTGCAGGGTGAACGCCGGCATCATGGTGTTGAGGATGGTGTAGAGCACCAGTCCGCCGACGATGTCGCCGCTGAGCGCAAAGCGATTGTGGAGGATGCCGGCGATCACCAGGGTGAAAACGAGGGTTGGGAGCAGCGCACTGCCGATCCGTCGTGACGCGCGGAACGATTCGCGGAGGGTGAGCTTGCGATGCAGGCCCGTCACCGCCACCCTCACCGGCACCAGAATCACCAGCAGCAGCACGCCGATCCCGAACGCGTTGAGCGTCAGCTGCTCGCGGCTGATCTCGGTCCCCGCATGAAAGAAATAAAATGGAATGAAGACCGACCCGAACGATTCGAGCGCGTCCACCATTTTCTCGGAGGACATCGCCGGATGGTCGGCGCGAAAGCGCTGCGCCGCCAGGCCGACGACGAACGCGCCGACGAGGTAGTAGACACCGAGCCGGCGCGTCGTATACGCGCAGACGACGGCCACCATCAGCAGGAAGGCGAACTCCGAGCGCGGAGCGTATGGCGCTACCACGGCGGCGAAGAATCTGAACGCAAGTGGGATGAGCACCACGAGCGCAACCATCGCCGCGATCGCCAGTCCCAATCGCAGCGCCGATGTCGACTGGAGGACGAAAAACAAAACGGTTAGTGCAATCAGCTCGGAGCCGATCGCGTAGGTCTTGACGCTGCGCTGCTCGACATCGCTCAGACCGAATCCCGAGAGCGATGAAAGAATGAATCCGGTGGATGGTGTGACCAGCGCCAGCGCCACCAGCGCGGCAACCCGCCCACTCGCGCCGAGCACCTGTACGGTGATCACAGCGGTGAGGGTGAAAAGGGCGCTCCAGATCGCCGCGTGCCATACCAGTGGCGACACGTTCTTCCGCAGCTCTCGACCATCGATCTCCAGGCCCGCGAACAGGAACAGCGCCACGATTCCAAGAGTGGAAAGCAGCTGCAGTGTCGGGTCTTCCGGAAAGAATCCGAGCCCGCGCGCCGCAATTCCCATCAGTAGCGAGGTGATCGCTCCGGGCAGTCGAAAGCGCTGCAGAGCCTTGGGGACGATGAACAGGCCGAAGAGCAAAGCGATGAACGCCAACTCCCGCGGGCCGCGCTCCGTTGTAGGCGCACTGGTCTCCTGGCTCGGCAGGCTGATACCCGGCAGCACCGGTGGAGGCGGCAGGGTATCGAACCCGAGCGTCATGGTGTTGAAATCGAAGGTGACTGCGTCGGCGTTGCCCGTCGAATCAGGTGGGAACGCGATCGCGCGGGTCTCGCGGCGGTCACCTTCGGTCAGCTCGGCGACGACCGCATTGCGCCATATGGTACTCGCGAGCACCATCGGAGCGCGGGGCGAGCTATCGAGGCGTGGCGCGCCGGGTGAAAAAAGCGCGAGGTGGCCATCGCGCGCGAGCGCGACCCGGCCAAGCGCGTTCACCACCGGAAACCCGAGAATGGCGGTCGGCGGCGCGCTGTTCGCCGCGGCGAGTTCGGCATCGCGGAATACGAGCGCGATGACGTTCGAGATGGTCGCAGCACCCAGATCGAGCCGGTCGATTACGCCGACACGCGCGGTGGTGGTCGTGCCCCTCAGTGAGCGGCCGGTAATGCTGCCGTTTAGAAGTCGGACGCGATGCGAAGCGGCGGTCGTCGAGTCGATCAGAGTGAAACGCCTCCCGATGTCCATTCGGAGCGGAGCGCTGACTGGTCGCCCGTTGATCTCGGCTTTGATGTGGCCGCGCAATCCGCCGTTCGGGATCGTGTCGAGGGTCGCCGGCTTGCGCCATGCGATTCGTTGCGGCAACACGTCGACGATCGCGCGCGCAACCGCTGCGTCGGTACGCAGAGCGGAGTGCGCCAGCGAATCCATGGTCGGATCGGTGATACCGGCCGCGATGCGATAAGCAGCCGCGGCGTCAGCGTATCGATAAATGCGCAGATAACCGTCGCCGAGCCGCTCGGCAGCGATTCGCGCGCGCGTTGCGCCGAGGAGTCGTCTGGCTGCCGGCACCAGCGGCCGGAGTTGCGCGATGGCCTCGTCGGGTCGATTCATCGCCGTCGCCAGAACTCCACGAAAATAGCGGACGACGGCGGTCGTATCTCCACGCCGCGCATTAAGCTCGTCGCGCAGAACGAAATACTGCTCGGCGGCGACGAGCGAGTCCAGGCGCGCGAGATCGGCCGCGGATGCGGCGCGTGCAGGCGACGACGCATTGGACTGGGCTAGCACCGCACCCGCGGCACTGCCGAAAAATCCGAGGCCCAGGGCCGCGCAAATGGCGCTACGCCGAAACCGGCCGGCCATTATCTCCTAGAGCGCCAGTTGTCTGGAGACCGACTCCGCTTCAGCAACCATCAACCGCTGCGACACGCTCCGCTGGCGAGGACGCTGCAGCAGCGGCGCGAGCCAGCGGCCGGTGTGCGACTCCTCGACTCTGACTACGTCTTCCGGCCGTCCCATCGCGACGACTTCTCCGCCGGCCGTTCCGCCGTCCGGACCGAGATCGATGATCCAGTCGGCGAGCTTGATGACATCGAGATTGTGCTCGATCAGCACCAGCGTGTGTCCCTGCTCCAGCAAACGATCGAAGACCTTCGAGAGCTTCCGGATGTCTTCCAGGTGCAGACCGGTGGTGGGCTCGTCCATGACATACATCTTGCGCCCGGATTTCTTGCCCGCCAGTGCCAGCTCGCGCGCAATCTTGATCCTCTGCGCCTCGCCGCCCGACAGCGTCGTCGCGGGCTGGCCGAGTCGGAGGTATCCGAGCCCGACCTGCTGCAGCTGCCAAAGTGCCTGCCCGAGCTTTTCCTCGCGCGGGAAAAAGCGGATCGCCTGATCCACCGTCAGGTTCAACACTTCGTGGATGTTCTTGCCGCGGATGGTGACGTCGAGAACTTCAGGCTTGTAGCGCTTGCCCCCGCAATCCTCGCAGGGAACGAAGATGTCGGCCATGAACACCATCTCGACCTCGAGCGCACCCGCGCCCTCGCACGCTTCGCAGCGGCCACCTTCGACGTTGAAGCTGAAAGTTCCCGGCGTGTACTTCCGCTGGCGCGCCAAAGGTGTGTCGGCGAAGAGACAGCGAATCTCGTCGAAGGCCTTCACGTACGTTACGGGATTCGAGCGTGGGGATTTTCCGATCGGGCTCTGGTCGATCAGAACGACATCCTCCAGCGCGTCGAAGCCGGTGATCGATTCGTATTCACCGACTTTCTCGCCGAGGTGGAGCTTCGCCGAATGCTCGCCGACGAGGTGAGTCTCCAGCGCCCGGTACAGGACGTCGTGAACGAGGGTGCTCTTGCCCGATCCCGAGACACCGGTCACCACCGTAAGCGCGCCGACCGGAATTCTGATGTCGACGTTGCGGAGGTTGTGCTCGCGCGCCCCGTTCAGAGTGATCCAGCGGGGGCCGAGCCGCCGGCGTTCCGCGGGGAGGGGAATCGATCGCACGCCCGTCACGTACTGGCCGGTTAGCGGACTCTCACTGATCCGCGACATGGGCCCCGCAAAAACTATTTGTCCACCGGCCTCGCCGCTGCCGGGCCCGAGCTCCACCATGTAGTCGGCCATCTCGATTGCGGCGAGGTCGTGCTCGACGACGAGCACGCTGTTGCCGGCGTCGCGAAGCCGCTGCAGCAGCTTGAGCAGTCGGTCCATGTCGCGAGAATGCAATCCGATCGAAGGCTCGTCCAGCACGTAGAGCGTGTCGACGAGCTGTGATCCAAGCGAGTTCGCCAGGCCGATGCGCTGCGCTTCACCACCGGAGAGGGTGCGCGTTGCGCGGTTCATCGAGAGGTAGCCGAGTCCAACGTCGCGCAGGAAGGTCACGCGGTCCCGTGCCTCCTTGAGAATCATTTCCGCGACCCTGCGCTCGAACTCCGACAACTCCAGCTCGTTGAGCCATTCTGCAAGGCGATCGACGGGCAGCTCGGCGACCTGCGCGATGTTGAGCCCGCCGACGCGGACGTTGAGCGCATCCGGCTGCAGCTTGGTGCCGTGACACCGCGGACATTCCTGCGCCGTCTGATACTGCCGCAGGAAAACGCGGATGTACTGCTTGTAACGTTTTTCCTCGAGATCACGCAGAAACGGAAAGATTCCCTTGTACCCCCGGGTTCGGGAGTTGAGCAGGAGCTGCCGCTGCGCCGAAGTCAGCTGGTCCCACGGCTTATCCATTGGAATCCGCTCTCGCTTCGCAAACTCGGCGAGGGCCCGGCGCTTGTTGTCGTAGCGCGGCTTGGTCCAGGGATCGATGGCGCCATCGCGAAGCGAGCGCGTCGGATAAGGCACCACCAGCGACTCGTCGTACTCGAGAATCGCGCCGAAGCCGTTGCACTGCGAGCAGGCGCCGCGCGGGTTGTTGAAGGAGAACAGCTGCGGCGTCGGCGTGGGAGCGAGGGTGCCATCGTTGGCGCACTCGAATCGCTCGGTGAAGCGGAGCTTGCGCACCGCGAGCTGGTCCAAAGGCGAGACGATGTCGTCGGTGAAGAGAATCACGCAGTCTCCTTCGCCTTCCGCGAACGCGGTTCCCACGGCATCGCTCAACCGCCCGGCGCTGTCGGGTGAGACGGCCAACCGGTCGACCACCACCAACAGCTCCTTCGCCCTCGTGATGTCGCGCTTCGATTCGGCGACCTCGTCGAGGTGCATCACCACACCGTCGACCGCGACGCGCAGAAACCCCTGCGCGCGAAGATTCTCGATCACGACATCATGGGTGACCTTGCTAGAGAGTCTGAGCGGGAAGGTGACGTAAAATCGGGCACCTGCGGGTAGCGCGAGCACGGTGTCACTGACGGACTGCACGGTGTCGGGCTTTATCTCACGGCCACAGGTGGGACAGAAAGTATGACCGACGCGCGCCCAAAGAAGCCGCAGGTAGTCGTAGATCTCGGTTGCCGTGCCGACTGTCGAGCGAGAGGTCTTGGTCGGATTTTTCTGCTCGATCGCCACCGCCGGCGACAGCCCCTCGACGAGATCGACATCGGGCTTCTCCATCCTCTCCAGGAACTGCCGCGCGTATGACGACAGTGACTCGACGTAGCGCCGCTGGCCCTCGGCGTAGATGGTGTCGAAGGCGAGCGACGACTTCCCCGAACCCGACGGGCCGGTGATTACGGTGACCGTTCGTCTCGGGATCTCGAGGTCGAAGTCCTTGAGGTTATTCTGGCGGGCGCCGCGGACGATGATGCTGTCTTTCACATCCGAAATCTAAGCGGCGCACCGAAGATCGGCCGAACTCGCTACAGCCGTCGGACCAGCCTCCCGAGGAGCAGCAGCACGATCGCGCCGAGTGTGGCGATGCCTATCGAGCGGAAGTCAAACTGGCCGGCGGTGACTGTTCCCCAGCCGAAGAAACGCGAGCCCAGCCAGCCACCGATGAAGGCGCCGACGATTCCAAGCAGAATGGTGATGACACAACCGGAAGGGTCCCGCCCTGGTACCAGAAATTTCGCCAGCGTGCCGGCGACCAGGCCGAGCAGGATCCAGTAAAGCCAGAGCGGCAAACCCTTCCCTCGCGCGAGGACTGTGCTGCTTTACGGAACGCGCGGCGTCGAGCGGCCTTTGGTCGCCATGCGATAGATCCAAAGGAGAATCAGCGCTCCCACAATCGCCAGAATGATGCTCCACAGCGTGAAGCCATTCAGCCCGGAACCCGTGATCATGTTGCCGAGGAAGCCACCGATGAACGCACCTACGATGCCGATGATCATGGTAACGATGATGCCGCCGGGGTCGTTACCCGGCATGATCGCTTTGGCGATCGCGCCGGCGATCAATCCAAGAACAATCCATGCGAGAATTCCCATCTTCCCTCCAGTATGGTTGTACGTCAGCCGACAGGATGGAACATCGGTGCCCGGTACAGGTGCAACCTGCGTACCATAGGTGAGCAGTACGTGGCGTCGCACCTGTAACGCGACTAGGATACGGATGAATGACCGCGCCTGCAACCCAACCGCACGAAGACGACGTACTCGGCAAGGCTTACGACCGGAAGCTGATGCGTCGGCTCCTGGTCTACACCAAGCCCTACCGCCGCCTCATGTACGGCGCATTCGCGCTGCTCTGCGTGGAGGGTGGAGTGCAGGTTGTAGGGCCTTTGCTTACAAGGCGGGTGATCGACGTGGCGGTCCCCGCGCGCGACGTCGGAGTGGTGATGACGTGCACCGCGCTGCTCCTGGTCGCGCTCATCGCCGACTTCATCACGTCGTACGGACAGACGTGGCTCACCAGCCTGCTCGGCCAGCGGGTGATGCGTGATCTGCGGATGGAGATCTTCGAGCACCTGCAACGCCTGTCGGTGTCGTACTTCGACAGGAATCCCGCCGGGAGGCTGATCACCCGCGTCACTTCCGACGTCGAGACGCTGAACGAGCTGTTCACTTCCGGTGTCGTCGCCGGGCTCGGAGATCTCTTTACTCTGGTCGCGATCAGCGTCGCGATGCTGCTGATGGACTGGCGACTGGCGCTGGCATCTTTCGCGGTGATTCCGTTCGTCGTGCTGGTATCGGCGGCGTTCCGAAAAGGTGTGCGCGAGACATATCGCGACATCAGAGTCCGGCTGGCGCGAATCAACTCTTTCCTGCAGGAACGGTTGACGGGGATGCGCATCGTCCAGCTGTTCGGGCAGGAGAAGCGCGAGGCGATGCGCTTCGACGAGCTGAACCGCTCCCATCTCGATGCGCATCTCAAGTCGATAACGGTGTACGCGCTTTATTTTCCCGCCATCGAGCTCCTGACATCCATCGCGCTGGCGATCCTGATCGTCACGGGTGCGTCGCGCGTGCATGCGAACCTGCTGAGCGTCGGCACAGTAGCGGCGTTTCTCCAGCTGGTACGCCGCTTCTTTCAGCCGCTCCAGGATCTGTCGGAGAAGTACAACATCCTGCAAACGGCGATGGCGAGCTCGGAGCGCATCTTCACGCTGCTGGACACCGCGCCGAGCGTGCCGGACACCGCGGGCCCAGGCATTCTGCCCGCCAGTCGGGGCGTCGAGGTCGCGTTCGAGGACGTCTGGTTCGCCTACGATCTCGCGCATATGGCGAAGCAGAAGGCGGGCGAGGCGCAGGAAGCGGCGCCGGTCGAATGGGTGCTCAAGGGAGTGAGCTTCACGGCGCGACCCGGCGAGACCCTCGCGCTCGTCGGTCACACCGGCGCCGGCAAGACCACCATCGTCAACCTGTTGATGCGGTTCTACGATCCCCAACGGGGACGAATCACCATCAACGGCGTCGACATCCGCACGATGCCGCTCGAGGAGCTGCGCTCGCTGATCGGATACGTGCAGCAGGACATCTTCCTTTTTGCCGGCGACGTCGCGACGAACATCCGGTTGTCGAATCCCCTCAATGACGAAGACGTCGTCCGAGCGGCGACAAGGGTCGGCGCCGACCGGATCATACGCGGCTTCCCGAACGGTTACGGACAGATTCTGGGTGAGCGGGGCGCGTCGATCAGTGTTGGAGAGCGGCAACTTCTGTCATTCGCCCGAGCGGTCGCCGCGAACGCGCCGCTCCTGCTGCTCGACGAGGCCACCAGCGCCGTCGACAGCGAAATCGAGGCTGAGATCCACGCCGCATTGAGCGTGCTGGTCGAGGGCAGGACGACGATCGCGGTCGCCCACCGACTGAGCACCATCGCGAATGCCGACATGATCCTCGTGCTTCATCACGGGGAGGTGGTCGAGCGAGGCACGCACCGCGAGCTGCTCGATCATCGCGGTCGCTACGCCACGCTCTGGCGACTGCAGGCGGGCGACTCGCCGCCGTTGCTTCAGCGCGCGGGGTGATGCTTGCCGCTCATTTCGGGTCCCCGTAGTTTGAGGCCAAGAAAGGGTCTCACCAGATTCGCGGCACCCACCAGTAATTCCAAATCCATGAGCTCCCGCTAGTGCACCTTGCTGTTGCGGCTCGCACTGATGTCGGCCGAATTCGAAAGGGTAATGAGGATTCGCTCCACGCTTCGGCCAATGCTTACCGCGGGCTTTTCATAGTCGCGGACGGGATGGGTGGGCACGCGGCGGGCGAGGTTGCCAGCGAGATGTCGGTCGAGATCGTCAGCCACGACCTCTCCGATGTGAACGATCTCCAGGCTCGCGAGTCCGCAGAGCGCGTCTCCCGCGCGCTGCGCGACGCCAATCGCGCCGTCTACGAGCGCACCCGGACCGAGCGCGACAAGCTCGGCATGGGCAGCACGGTCTCGGCGCTTCTGCTTTCACCCAACAGATACCTGATTGGACACGTCGGCGACTCGCGCATCTACATCGTGCGGGACGGCCAGATGAAGCAGCTCACCAAGGACCACTCCCTGGTCCAGGAGCAGGTCGACGCGGGACTGCTTACTCCCGAGCAGGCGAGGCGGCATCCGCAGAGCAACGTCATCACCCGCTGCATCGGGATGGCCGACGAAATCGAGCCCGACGTGTTCGGCGGAGAAGCCCGGGTCGGCGATGCATTCCTGCTCGCGAGTGACGGCCTCACTGGCATGATCGAAGACCGCCGCATTCAGCAGCTGCTTATGTCCCGCGCTAAGCCCGAGCGCATCGTCGATGCGCTCATCCAGGAAGCCAACATGAACGGCGGTAACGACAACATCACCGCCGTCGTCGTGCGCGTGCTCGCCGAGGAAAACGGCGGCGGGAGTACCGACCGCGAAGTCACGCCCGTTCCTCCGCCGCGAACGCCGCCCCAGCCAGGCCATGGCTGAGCAAAGCGAGACTGTCGCTGGCCTCGCTCAGCTCTACCTCGGCAACATTCTCTACGCTCTGGAGCTGGCGGCAATGTCGCTCGACGATCAGCGCAAGCCGACCGACGCCGCGTTCTATCGGGGCATCGCGCGCAAGCTGGCGGAAGCGCGGGGGAGGGAATCGAAGCGTGAGAATTAGCATCGCGATTTCTATTTGCGTCGCATCGCTCGCATGCGCGAAGGCCAGGACGCCTGCCGCCGCGAACGACTCGGCGTTCGCCGCGCTCCAGCAGCGCGGCGAAAGTGCCATGGGCGTGAATCAATACACGTCGCAGCACGTCTTCGAGCCGTTGCCCGATGGTGGACGCATCGTACTGCAGCGCAAGGAAAACGACCCGGCAGGGGAGCAAACCATTCGGGATCACATGCGCACCATCGCTGCCGCTTTCAGCCGCGGCGATTTTGCGCTGCCCGGATTCGTGCACGCCATGGCCGACGTACCTGGCACCGCGACGATGAAACGGCTGCACGACGAGATCACCTATAACCCGCGCGACATACCCGGCGGGGGTGAGGTCGTGATCTCGACGAAGAATCCCGAAGCGGTCACAGCGATCCACGATTTCCTGGCGTTCCAGCGCATGGATCATCGGGCGGGCATGCACTAGGCGGGCTGGATATCGATGGCGGCGAAGAAAACAGCGCGCGCAAAACCGGCAATCTCGAAGCGCGCGAAGACCAGCAAGGACAACAAGGCCGCGCCGACCGAGCCGACCCGCACATTTCGGACGCCCGGGGATTTCGACGCCTGGCTGGAAAGGAATCACACGCGCTCGACGGGCATTTGGGCGCGAATCGCCAAAAAAGGCGGCGGCCTAAAATCAATGACGTATCAGGAGGGGCTCGAGGTAGCTCTTTGCTACGGCTGGATCGACGCGCTCAAGCGCCCTGAGAACGAGGCTGCCTGGCTGCAGCGGTTCGTTCCGCGCCGGCCCAAGTCCCTCTGGTCCCGGATCAATCGCGAGAAAGCGCTCGCCCTCATCGAGCGTGGTGAAATGCGGGCGGCGGGGCACGCCGAGGTGGAGCGCGCAAAGCAGGACGGCCGTTGGGACGCGGCCTACGATTCACCGTCGCGCTCGACCGTTCCCGCCGAGCTGGATGCCGAGCTCGCGAAGCGACCAAAGGCGAAAGCGTTCTTCGAGAACCTCGATCGCATCAACCGGTACGCGATCATCTGGCGGATTCAAACCGCGATGAATCCCGACGCGCGGGCTCGGCGTGTCGCGAAGCTGGTCGACATGTTGGAGAAGGGCGAGACCCTGCATTGAGCCGGGCAGGTGAAAGCTTTACAGCTGTGCGCTAACAGCCTTTCTCGGATTTTCGTACTCGGCCGATTCTTATGCATCTAACAGTACTGAAGCACGGAGCCGTTAGCTCCCGAGCAGCTTTGCCCAGAGCACGTCACGTATCCATCCCGTTGCCTTCCAATTGCGGACTTCGGACGACGAGACGCAATGCGTCCCGAGAGCTCTGAGCGTAGCTGCTGTCAAGCTATAGGCTGCAAGCTTCCGTACTGTTGGATGCATAGGAGGGAGCCGAGAACGAAAATCCGCGAAACCACCACGCCGAGCACCGACTAATGTCCGTCGCCCCCCGTCTCACCATCAGGATCAAGAAGAGCGCGGACGGGCGTTCGGCTTTAACCTGCACGCGTCCCGACGGAACGGTCACCTGGCAAAGTCTGAACGCCACTCAGGGCCGCTTCTTTCCTCGCCACGATCTCACCCACTACGCCGTGGAGACCGTGCTCGGCCATCGCCGCGGGTTTTATGGATTGGTAGCCGAAGGATGGGATCTGACTGACTTTGGAGCGCCGTGGCCGCGCGGACGAATTCCCGCCGAAGCGGTTCTCTCGGAGACCATCGTTGGCATGCTGGATCTCGAGCGCGCCACCGGTGAGCGGGTCAATGCGTCCGATGTGAATGCCCGACTCGCTGAGGTGTCGGAGGAAGCAGGCATCGCAGCAATCGAGGTTTCTGATTCCGAATTGGATCAGATCCGGCGCAAGCGCGGGGAGCTTTTCGTCCAGTGGGATGCGGTCGAGCCTGGCAGCGCACTGGAGCTGCCCTTCGATCTTCGGTGAGGGACTTTTCCCCTCCCCGTAAGGGCGTCGTTCTTGCTAATTTAAGTGATCAGCCGGCCCGTTCCCGCTCGGAACGGCACCGCCCGGCCACGCAAAAAGCCGCACCAACCTCATCGCGTTGAATCCGGAGAAGTCATGGGAACCGCGACACTTACGGCACCTGAACAACAGACAGACACGTTTCCGATCAACGGAACCGATTATATAGAGTTTTACGTCGGCAACGCCAAGCAGGCGGCGCACTTCTACCGTTTGGTGTTTGGCTACAGGATCGTTGCGTATCGCGGTCCGGAAACCGGGACCCGTGATCGCGCCAGCTACGTTCTCGAGCAGGGTAAGGTCAGGTTCGTTCTCACCACCGCGCTTCGTCCTGACAGCGACATCTCGACCCACGTCC
>Ga0207674_10006327_pt1 | contig 13948 bp, 13 predicted proteins | sample KBSCornC72_FD_184303 | JGI IMG/M metagenome (GOLD analysis project Ga0207674, IMG submission 184303) | Corn rhizosphere microbial communities from Kellogg Biological Station, Michigan, USA - KBS Corn C7-2 (SPAdes) (version 2) | ecosystem: Host-associated > Plants > Roots > Rhizosphere > Soil ... | reverse complement strand
GTAGCGAGCGTCCGCGCGGCAGTGGCGGCCACCTCATTCGCCTTGCCGACTACGAAGGTCTCGAACCGGTAGCGCGGATCGAAGTTTGGCGCGTTGGGGTCGCGTTCGGCGGGTGGCGGCGCCTCTTCGAGGATCAGTAGTGGAGCGGGTCGAGGGGCATCTGCCGCGGCGATCACGCGGACGTCGCGCACGATCGGAAGCACCGTCTTCCACGCGAGCGTCAGACGCTCTCCGAAATGCGAGCGCACCCAATCGGCCATGAACTGGCTCGGCATGACGAGGTCGAGCGTTCCGCTGTCAGGCTCGAAGGCGCCGAGCTCGGCCGGCTTCAGCCAACCGTCAAAGGTTCGTGCCCCAAGGTCGCGGCGAAGACCGTTCCGGATCGACTCCCAAGCCGCATCCAGCGGCGCCGAAACCGGCGCTACCGCCAGCTCGGCCGACGTATTCGCCCCTCCCGCCTGCACTGCTCCGCGCCTCCCTCGTCTTCCCCCAATTCACCGGGCAAAAGGATCCCGTTGCGCGTGACCCGAGTCGCGCGCGCTAGGCTTCTTTTCTCTCTTGCCCCCGGCACGGATTCGCGCCCGGAAAGACCTTTGTGAGATTGTCTGCGGCTGCTTGCAAGTGCCGTTTTTTCATCAAAGTGCAATAAAAGGCCTTGACATAGGAATCAGGCCGAAACTGCACAGAATTGGCGGAAAACTGCCATTTTGTTGGTTATCAGCGCGTTAACGAATTGCGCGAATCGCGGGAATTGCTGCATTTTTTTGACCGTTATGAAACAACAAGGGCCGCCGGTTTCCCGACGGCCCTAACGGTCGTTTGTAAATGGTGTTTTCTAGCCGAGCGAAGCGACGCGCTTCGACAGGCGCGAAATCTTCCTGGAAGCCGTGTTCCTGTGGATAACGCCGCGCGCAACCCCGCGCGACATCTCGGGCTGGACCTTTTTCAGCGCCTCGACGGCGTCGGCCTTCTTGCCCGACTCGATCGCCGACTCGACCGCCTTGATGAAGGTCCGGATCCGGCTGATCCGCGCATGATTGATCGTGGCGCGATTCGCGTTGCGGCGGATGCGCTTCTTGGCTTGCGGCGTATTCGCCATGAAACTTCCTCGTGTCCCGTGCAGCTCAATGAAAAAGCGGCGCAAAGCCAAACGGCTGCGCCGACGCGGCCGTTCCCCTACTGAGAGAGGCCGCGAACGTCAATGCTGACAGTGCGGGCAATAGAAGGTCGAACGGCCGCCCTGGACGATGCGCCGGACGCTGCCGCCGCAGCGGCACGGCTGGCCTTCGCGATCGTACACCGCGAAGCTCTTCGAAAAATAGCCGAGCTCGCCGTCGGGGCTGATGAAATCCTTGAGCGTCGAGCCGCCGGCCTCGATTGCCTCGTCCAGCACCGCGCTGATGCCTTCGACAAGTCTTTTCAGCCGGTCCAGCGAAACCGACCCAGCGGCGCGTTTCGGGTGGATTCCGGCGCGGTACAGCGCCTCACAGACGTAGATATTGCCGAGCCCCGCGACGATGCGCTGATCGCCGAGGAGGAGCTTGATTGCCGCAGTTCTGCCGCGAAGCCGGGACTGCAGGTCGCGAGCATCAAGCTCGAACGGCTCCGGCCCGAGCGCCTGGAACGGCGGCCACTCCTGCAGCTCGTCCGTCGTGATGAGGTCGACCGAGCCGAAACGCCGGGGATCGTTAAGCGCGAGCCTTGTCCCGTCATCCGTCTGCAGAAGCAAATGATCGTGCTTCTCGATCGTGGCGTGGTCGATGCGCCAGCTCCCGGACATGCCGAGGTGGAAGACCATCGTGTCGCCGCGGTCGGTGTGGATGAGGCCGTATTTCGCGCGCCGCCCCAGGCTGGTCACGGTCGCTCCGGTTAGCCGCTGACCGAGGTCCTCCGGAAAAGAGCGGCGCAAATCGGCGCGCCGGGCTTCCACGCTCGCGATCCGTCGGCCCTGGAGCACGCGCGCAAGGCCGCGGACAGTGGTTTCGACTTCGGGCAGCTCGGGCATGGAGCAGCGATATGGCGGAGGGCGTCCAACGCCGCTAGAGGCGCGTGCCTATGCCCGATCAGGTCAATTTCGGCGACGAGCTGGTCAGCCCCGACGAGAAGACGCGCCGCGTCGGCAAGGTCTTCAGCTCGGTGGCGCGCCGCTATGACCTGATGAACGACCTCATGTCCGGCGGCATGCACCGCCTATGGAAGGACCGCTTCGTTCATCGCGTGAAGCCTCGGCCCGGCGAACAGATCCTCGATATGGCCGGCGGCACGGGCGACGTGGCCTTCCGCATGGCAGCGCGTGGCGCCCGGGTCACCGTCGCCGACATCAACGCCGACATGCTCGAGGTCGGCAAGGAGCGGGCGAAACGTCGCGGCCTCACCAGCCTCACCTGGAAGGTCGAAAATGCGGAGGCGCTGAGCTTCGCCGACGCGACGTTCGACGCCTACACCATCGTGTTCGGCATCCGGAACGTGACGGACATCCCCGTGGCGCTGCGCGAGGCCCATCGCGTGCTGAAGCGCGGCGGGCGCTTCTACTGCATGGAATTTTCATCGAGCGAGTGGCCGGGCTTCTCGACTCTCTATGAGACTTACGCGTCCAAGGTCATTCCGCGCGTCGGAAAGGCCGTCGCGCATGACGAGGACAGCTATCGCTACCTGGTCGAGAGCATCCGCCGCTTTCCGCGTCCCGCCGCCTTCAAGGCGATGGTCGCCGATGCGGGCTTCGTCCGCGCCGCGGCGGAGCCAATGCTCGGCGGCCTCGTGACGATCCACTCGGGCTGGAAGATTTGACCACCAGCGTCACCCACCTGTGGCGTTTGCTGAAATGGGGCCGGACGCTGGCGCGTCACGGGGCTCTGCGCGGCATCGAGGAAGACCCGCTGACGCCGCCGCCGGTGCGGCGGCTCGCGCGCATCGCGCGCTTTGGCGCGCGCATTCCCCCGACGCCCGACTATGCCGCCGCGCTGGTCGCGATCGGCCCCGCCGCAATCAAGCTCGGGCAGGCGCTGTCGACACGCCCCGATCTGGTCGGCGAACGAGCCGCCGCGAACCTGTCGCAGCTCCAGGACGACCTACCACCGGCACCCTTCGCCAAAATCAAGCGGACCATCGAGAGCTCGTTCAACGCGCCGCTCGAAAGCCTCTTCTCCCGCTTTGACGAGGAGCCGGTAGGCGCCGCGTCGATCGCCCAGGTGCACCGCGCAATCACCACCGAAGGCAGGGACGTGGCGGTCAAGGTGCTGCGGCCGGGGATCGAGGAGGAATTCGCGAAGGCGATCGAGACCTATGAATGGGCGGCCGCGCATGCCGAAGCCTATGGCGGTGAGCTGGAACGGCTTCGCCCGCGGCTCGTGGTCGCGCAATTCCGCCAATGGACGGCGCGCGAGCTCGACCTGCAGCGGGAGGCGGCTTCTGCCTCCGAGCTCAGGGAGAACATGGTCGCCGAGCCCGGCTATTATGTGCCCGAGATCGACTGGCGCCGGACGGCCCGGCGTGTGCTCACGCTCGAATGGCTCGACGGCATCAAGCTCAACGACCGCGAGGCGTTGATCGAGGCCGGACACGACTGCGCGGCGCTCGCCTCGATCCTGGTTCGCGCCTTCCTTCGCCAGGCGGTGGTTGACGGCTTCTTTCACGCCGACCTCCACCACGGCAATTTGTTCGCCCTGCCCGATGGCCGGATCGCCGCGATCGACTTCGGCATCATGGGGCGGATCGACCGCCGCGCGCGAATGTGGCTGGCCGAGATCCTCTATGGCCTGATCACCGGCAATTACCGGCGCGTCGCCGAGATCCATTTCGAGGCGCAATATGTCCCCGCGCACCATAACGTCGACGAATTCGCGACGGCCTTACGGGCCGCCGGCGAACCGATCCGCGGCCTGCCGGTCAAGGACATCTCCGTCGGGCGTATGCTCGAGAGCCTGTTCTCCATCACGCGCGATTTCGACATGCCGACCCAGCCGCACCTGCTGCTGCTGCAGAAGACGATGGTGATGAACGAAGGCGTGGCGAGCGCGCTCGATCCCGACATCAACATGTGGGAGACGGCCGAACCGTTCATCAGCGACTGGATCCGCTCGGAGCTGGGGCCGGAAGCTTATTACGCCGACCGCATCATCGAGCTCGTGCGCGCCTTCAAGAAGATCCCCGAGCTGATCAACCGGCTCGACGAATATTATCCACCGCGCGGCGCCGCCCCGCCGCCTCCGCCTTTGCCGGACATTGCCATGATCGAGCGCCAGAGCTGGTGGGGTTATGCCGCCGCGGGGGTGATCGGAGCGGCGGTCGGCGCGCTGCTGCTGTACGTGTTAGGATAGGCAGATGGCTCGCGTTCTCCTGATCGTCGGCGGCGGCATCGCGGCATACAAGTCACTCGAGCTCGTCCGCCTGCTCAAGAAAGCCCGGCATCAGGTGACGCCGGTGCTGACCAAGGGCGGCGAGCATTTCATCACCGCGATGAGCCTCGGCACGCTTGCCGAAAGCCAGGTCCACACGTCGCTTTGGGAGCTCAAGGACGAGGTCGAGATCGGCCATATCCAGTTGAGCCGCGCCGCTGATTTCATCCTCGTCTGCCCGGCGACCGCGGACCTGCTGGCCAAAATGGCGGCGGGAATCGCCGACGATCTCGCGACCACCCTGCTGCTTGCGACCGACAAGCCGGTCGTCGTCGCGCCGGCAATGAACGTGCGGATGTGGCGCCATGCCGCGACCCAACGCAATGTCGCGCAGCTCAAGGCTGACGCCGTCCGGGTAATCGATCCGGCCGAAGGCGAGATGGCGTGCGGCGAGTTCGGGCCAGGCCGCCTGCCGGAGCCGCAGCATGTCGTGGATTGGCTAAGCACCAACGAATTCCTCCCCGAGATTACTCGGGGAGGGGAACCAGCGTAGCTGGTGGAGGGGTAACTGGCGCCGGCGTCGTCTACCCCTCCACCACCCTCCGGGTGGTTCCCCTCCCCAGCCAATGCTGGGGAGGAACTTAAGGGCAAGCACGTTCTCGTCACGGCGGGGCCGACGCACGAGCCGATCGACCCCGTGCGCGTGATCGCCAACCGATCTTCAGGCCGTCAGGGGTTTGCGATTGCGGCAGCGGCAGCCGATGCGGGGGCGCGCGTGACCCTGATCGCGGGTCCAGTGGTGCTGGAAACGCCCGCGGGCGTCACCCGGATTGACGTTCAAACTGCCGAACAGATGGCGCGTGCGGTCTTCGCTGCGCTGCCCGCGGATGTCGCGATCCTCGTTGCAGCCGTCGCCGACTGGCGGGTCGAACCCTCGCCGGCCAAGCTCAAGAAAGGCTCGGGGCCGCCGCAGCTGAAATTCATCCCGACGCGCGACATCCTCGCCGAGCTCGGCGCTTCACCTCAGCGCCCGCGGCTCCTCATCGGCTTCGCCGCCGAGACGCAGAATGTCGTCGAGCAGGCGATCGCCAAGCGGGAGGCGAAGCGCGCCGACTGGATCGTGGCCAATGACGTGTCCGGCGACGTGATGGGCGGTCATCGCAACCGCGTCCACCTGGTTACCGCTCAAGGGGTGGAGGACTGGCCCGAGGGGACGAAAGACGAGGTCGCACGGCGCCTCGTGGGCAGAATAGCCGCCGTCCTAGGCTGAGCCGCAGGCGCGGCAGCCCGGATCGGCGGGGATGGCGATCGTGCGCCACTCGAGCTTCTCGCCGTCGAACAGGTGAAGCTTTCCGGCCTGATCCTCGCCGATGCCGACAATCGCGTTGATCGCGAGCAGCGCGGCGAAGCTGCCGACTGTCGCCGTCAGGGCCCCGAGCACACCGAGCTCGGCGCAATTGTCGCAGTCGTCGGCGTCGAACGCGTCACCGACGAAACAACGATAGCAGGGCTGCCCGCGGAACAGGCCCACCTGGCCCTGGAACTGCACCGCCGCCGCCGAGAGCAGCGGAATGCCGAGCGCCACGCACGCATCGCTGACCGCGAGCCGCGTCGCGAAATTGTCGCTGCCGTCGATCACCAGATCGTGTCCGGAGAGCAGCTCGCCTGCATTCTCCGCGCCTATGTGCGCCTGCACGGGCGTCGCCTTCACGAAATGGTTCAGCCGCTGGACGAACTGCAGCGCGAGATCGGCCTTGGAATAGCCCGCATCGCGTTCGCGAAAGAGCGGCTGCCGGTGCAGATTGCCAAGCTCGACCACGTCGTCGTCGACGATCGTGAGTTGGCCGACGCCGGCGCCGGCAAGCGCCGGAATGACGGCGCTGCCGATCCCTCCCGCGCCGATCACCGCGACTGAGGCGGCCTTGAGCTTGCGCTGGCCGACGCCGCCGACCTGCGGCAGGACGACATGCCGCGCGTACCTTTCGAGTTCTTCGTCCGAGAGCCTCACCGGCCGGTCGATCCGAAGCCCCCTGCCCCGCGAACGGTTTCGGTCAATGCCTCGACCTCGACAAAATCCGCTTTCGTCACCGGAGCAGGCACCAGCTGCGCAATCCGCTCGCCGCGGCGGACCTCGAACGGCTCGCTGCCGAGATTGGCGAGGATCACCTTCACCTCGCCGCGGTAATCATGGTCGATGGTGCCCGGCGTGTTGAGGCAAGTGATGCCATGCTTGAGCGCGAGGCCGGAGCGTGGGCGCACCTGCACTTCGAAGCCTTCCGGAATTGCAACTGCAAACCCAGTGGCAACTGCATGCCGCTGACCGGGGGCGAGGGTCACATCCTCCGCCGCCACGACGTCGAGCCCAGCAGCGCCATTCGTCGCATAAGTTGGCGCAGGCAAACCTTGTCCATGCGGCAACCATTGCAGTTGAATATCGATCACGCCGATTTCCTCCGCCCCGATTTGCGGCCGCCTTTCTTCGACGGTCCCTTGGCCGCTTTCTCGTCGATCAGCCGGACGGCTTCATCGAGCGTGATGGCGGTCGGCTCGGCGCCCTTGGGCAAGGTCGCGTGCGTGGCTCCATCGCTGACGTAAGGACCATAGCGGCCGGCCATCACCTTCACCTCCTTGCCGTTCGGGTGCTTGCCCAGGACGGCGATCGGCTCGCGCGCGCCTCCGCGCTGGCGTCCAGCGCCTGACGCGGCGTCGGCGAGTTTCGCGACCGCTGCGTTCATACCCGTCTCGAACACCTCGGCGGTCGAGTTCAGCTTGGCATATTTCCCGTCGTGGGCGAGGTACGGGCCATAGCGCCCGATCGACGCGGTGATCGGCTTTCCGGTCTCGGGATGCGGGCCGATTTCACGCGGCAATGAGAGCAATTTCTCCGCCACTTCTTGCGTCACATCCTCGACGGGTACGTCCTTCGGGATCGACGCGCGCTTGTCGCCGCGCTCAACGTACGGCCCGAACCGCCCCGTCTTGAGCATGATCCCGTCGCCGAGGTCCGTCGGCCCCTCGCTCTGCGCCTGATCGCCGCCTTGGCCGAACTTCTGGGTATATTTGCAATCGGGATAGTTCGAGCAGGCGACGAACGCGCCGAACTTGCCGCCGCGCAGGCTCAGACGCCCATTGCCGCACTGTGGGCAGACCCGCGGATCGCTGCCGTCGTCGCGTGGCGGATAAAGCCACGGCGCGAGAAATTCATCGAGCGCCTGGGTAATCTCGCTCGGCTTCTGGTCCATGACCTCGCCGGCCTTCGGCCGGAAGTCGCGCCAGAATTGCTCGAGCAATTTCTGCCAGTCGAGCCGACCGCCGGACACATCGTCGAGCTCCTCTTCGAGCTCCGCGGTGTAATCGTAGCTGACGTACTTCTCGAAGAAGCGCTCGAGGAAGGCGGTGACAAGGCGGCCGCTCTCCTCGGGTACGAAGCGGCCCTTGTCCACGCGGACATATTCGCGGTCCTTGAGAGTCTGCAGCGTCGCAGCATAGGTCGATGGCCGTCCGATCCCCAGCTCCTCAAGGCGCTTGACCAGGCTCGCCTCGGAATAACGCGGCGGCGGCTGGGTGAAATGCTGGGTCGCCTCGACTCCGGTCTTCAGCGGCGCATCGCCCTCGCGCAGCGCCGGCATGCGCGCGCCCTCCTCGTCCTGCGGATCGTCGCGGCCCTCATCGTAAAGCGCCATGAACCCGGGGAAGAGCACGACCTGGCCCGACGCGCGCAATGTCGCCCTACCCGCGCCATCAGTGAGCTCGACCGTCGTCCGTTCGAGCCGCGCCGACGCCATCTGGCTGGCGAGCGCGCGGTTGTAGACAAGCTCGTACAGCCGCGCATGCTCCCCCGATGCGGCGCGCGAACGATCGAAGTCGGTCGGCCGGATCGCCTCATGGGCTTCCTGCGCATTCTTGATCTTGCTGGTGTATTGGCGCGGCCTGTCCGGGACGAAGCCTGCATCATAACGGCTGGCGATCGCGCGCCTCGCCGCACTGACCGCCTCCGGGGCCATGTCGACCCCGTCGGTGCGCATGTAGGTGATGAGCCCGTCCTCGTAGAGGCTCTGGGCAACGCGCATCGTGTGGCTCGCAGAAAAACCGAGCTTGCGCGCCGCCTCCTGTTGCAGGGTCGAGGTGGTGAACGGCGGCGGCGGGTTCCTCGAGAAAGGCTTTGTCTCGACCGACGAGACGGAAAAGCGCCCCGCCTCCACGACCGCCTTGGCCGCATCGGCATCGCCGCGGCTGCCGATCGTCAGCCGGTCGATCTTTCTGCCATCGAGCTGAACGAGGCGCGCCGTGAACCGCTGGCCATCGGCTTCGAACGTGGCGCTGACCTGCCAATATTCCTGCGGCTTGAAGATCTCGATCTCGCGCTCGCGGTCGACGATCAGCCGCAGCGCGACCGATTGGACCCGCCCTGCCGACTTCGCCCCGGGCAGCTTGCGCCACAGGATCGGCGAGAGGGTGAAGCCCACGAGATAGTCGAGCGCGCGGCGCGCGCGGTAGGCGTCGATCAGATCCTCATCGAGGCCGCGCGGATGCTTCATCGCTTCCGTGACCGCCGAATTGGTGATGGCGTTGAAGGTGACCCGCTGCACATTGGCGGGAAGCGCCTTCTTCTGCCGGAGGACCTCCTGGACGTGCCAGCTGATCGCCTCGCCCTCGCGATCCGGGTCGGTGGCGAGGATCAACGTGTCGGCGTTCTTCGCCTCATCGGCGATGGCGCGCAGCTGCTTCGAACGGTCGGGCGAAACCTGCCACTGCATATGAAAGCCGTGCTCGGGATCGACCGACCCGTCCTTGGGCGGCAGGTCGCGCACATGGCCGAACGACGCGAGCACGCGGTGCCCGCTTCCCAGATATTTCTCGATGGTCTTCGCCTTCGCGGGCGATTCGACGACGACAAGCTTCAATGAAATGCATTCCCTTTACGTACGTACGCGCGATGGTCGGCGGCTGATATTTGCGCCGTCAAGGCTGCTAAAGATGGAAACGCGCTGCCGGCATTGCCATAGCGACCCCATGCAGCAGCATTTGCGCCCGCTCACCGAAGCCTTCGCCCTGTTCCAGGCTGGGCGCGTCGACGAGGGGTTGCGGCTGGTCGAAGCTCACGCCGCTGCCGGCGAGCCCGACGCGCTCTTCACGCTCGGCGACATGTACTGGCGCGGCGCGGGCGTGCCGCAGGACCTCGCCCGCGGCCGGGAGCTGATCCGGCGCTCATCGGATGCGGGACAGCCGATGGGCGTCCGCGCGTACACGAACCTGCTGTCGAGCGGCATTGCCGGCGAGCGGGATTGGAGCGGAGCGCTGAAACGCCTGGCGGCAGAGGCGCAATCCGATTTGCTGCGCCGGCGCATGCTGGATGTCGTCCAGGCGATGAAGCTCACGCCGGCAGGCGACCCGATCGAGCTTCCCGCCGCAGAACGCCTCAGCGACAAGCCCGACGTGCGGCTCTTTCGCGGTGCCTTCAGCGCCGCCGAATGCGAGTTCCTCATCATACTCGCCGAGCCGACGTACGAACGCTCGCTGGTCATTATGGACGGCCGCGACGTTCCCGACCCGATCCGCACGTCAGACGGTTCCACATTCCACTGGCTGATCGAGGACCCGGCGACGCATGCGATCAACCGGCGCATTGCCGCGCTTTCGGGCACTGCCGTCGAGCAGGGCGAGCCGCTGCACATCCTGCGCTATCGGCCAGGCCAGCAATATTTTCCGCATCACGATTGGCTGCCGCCGCCCAACCGCCGCATCATGACGGTGCTCATCTATTTGAACGACGATTACCAGGGCGGTGAAACCGCCTTTCCCAATACTGGGCTGAAGGTCCGCGGTCGCAAGGGCGACGCGCTGGTGTTCGTCAGCGCGCTGCCGAACGGCGACCTCGACCCGCTAAGCGAACATTCCGGCCTGCCGGTCACCAGCGGCGTCAAATATCTCGGCAGCCGCTGGATCCGCGAGCATCGGCATACCCCTTAAGCCGGTCTCAGGCTGACCTTCCCGCCCGCGTGGCGATCGAGCCTGCCGGCGAGGTCGAGCTCGAGCAGCGCCATCTGCACCGCGCCCGACGGAGCGCCCGAAAGGCGGATGATCTCGTCGACAGGTACCGGCGACGGGCCGAGAAGTCCCTCGACGAGGCCGAGCGCGTCGTCGCCGTTCATCGGCTCGGGAGCAGGTTCGTACTGGGACGGTGCGGCCTGCACCCGGCTCTCAAACGGACGGATCGCCTCAATCACGTCGGCGGCGTTCTGGACCAGGGTCGCACCGTCGCGGATCAGCTGGTTGCAGCCCTGAGCGCGCGGATCGAGCGGAGAACCCGGCACCGCCATCACCTCGCGTCCGGCCTCGGCCGCGAGCCGCGCCGTGATCAGCGAACCGGAGCGCGGAGCAGCCTCGATCACGACGGTCCCGCTGCTCATCCCGGCAATGATCCGGTTGCGGTACGGGAAGTGGCGCGCGCGGGGCTCGGTCCCTGGCGGCATTTCGGCGAGCACCAGACCACGCTCGTAGAGCGCCTTCTGCCGCTCTTCATTCTCCGGCGGGTAGAAGACGTCGATCCCGCCGGCGATCACGCCGATGGTGCCGCTGTCGAGCGCGCCGTCGTGGGCGGCGCTGTCGATCCCTCTGGCCAATCCGGAGACGACCACGAGATCGTGCTGACCGAGCTCGTGCGCCAGTCCCCGCGCGAAGCGGCAGGCGGCCGCCGACGCGTTCCGTGCGCCGACGATCGACACGGCCTGGCGATCGAGCAGGTTCAGATTGCCGCTGGCGATCAGCAGCGGCGGCGCATCCTCGATCTGCGCGAGGAGAGGCGGGTAAAGCCCCTGCCCCAGCACCACCCAGCGGCCGCCAAGCTTCTCCACACGCGCGATCTCGCGCTCGGCATCCGACACGGTCCGCAGCAGGGGCACTTTCCCGCCGCCGCGCCGCGCAAGGTCCGGCACTGCGGCGAGGGCGGCTGCGGGCGTGCCGAAGCGGGCGATCAGCTGGCGATAGGTGACGGGTCCGATACCCGGCGTGCGCAGCAACCTGAGGCGGTCGACTAGGTCTTCGATCAAGCCTTGGCTCTCCCAATGCGAGGCTCTTTTCCCGCAAGCAGGCGGGCAATGTTCTCACGGTGCTTCCACAGGACAAGCACCGCGAAACCGAGCAGCATTGGCAAGAGCGATGAGTGAAGGATTGCGGCAGCGATCGGCGCACTGGCCGCGGCAGTCATCCCCGCCACGGACGAGATTCGGAGCGTCAGGAGCAGGAGGATCCAGATTGCGGCATAGACGCCCGCCGCGATCGGCAGCAGGGCGATGAGAATGCCGAGAAAGGTCGCGACGCCCTTGCCGCCGCGAAAGCCAAGCCACACCGGGTAGAGATGGCCGATGAGGGCGCCGGTCGCCGCGAACGCCGCGGTTTCATCGCCGAGCAGGCGCTCCGCCAGCAGAATCGCTGCCGTCGCCTTGAGGCAGTCGAGGACGAGGGTCAGCGCGGCAAGCCACTTGCTTCCGGTCCTCAGCACGTTGGTCGCGCCGATATTGCCCGAGCCGATGTCCCGGATGTCGCCCTTGCCCGCGACGCGCGCCAGCACGAGACCGAACGGGATAGACCCGAACAAATAGCCGAGCGCCAGAGCGAGGAGCATCTCCCGGGTCATTGTGGATTGACTAGCAGAAGGGCCGGTCCCTTCAACATCCGTTCGCCCTGAGCTTGTCGAAGGGCTGTCTTGTTCTTTACGGCGTCGTGAAAGGCAGGGCTTCGACAGGCTCAGCCCGAACGGAGTTTCTGTTGGATCGAGATGCACCCGTCCTCTTCTTCGATTCCGGCGTCGGTGGCCTCTCGGTACTCGCCCCCACGCGGGCGCTGCTGCCCAATGCGCCGATCGTCTATGCCGCCGACAGCGCCGGTTTCCCTTACGGCAAGCGCAGCGAAGCGGAGATCGCGAGCCGCGTCCCGGCGCTGCTCGGCCGTATGGTCGAGCGCTTTCATCCGCGCCTGGTGGTAATCGCCTGCAATACGGCCTCGACGATCGCGCTGGAGCATGTGCGCTCAGCGCTCGACCTGCCGGTGGTCGGCACGGTGCCGGCGATCAAGCCGGCTGCCGAAATGTCCAAGAGCCGCGTGATCGGCGTGCTCGGCACCGAGGCAACGGTGCGCCAGCGCTATGTCGACGATCTCGCAGCCAGGTTCGCATCCGACTGCACCATCATCCGCCACGGCTCTCCGGAACTGGTCGAGCTCGCCGAGGCGAAGCTGCGCGGGGAAGAGGTCAGCATCGATGCGGTGCGATCCGCGGCACAACCGATGTTCGAGGCCCCGGGCGGGAACGGGATCGACACCGTCGTCCTGGCGTGCACGCATTTTCCACTGCTCGAACGGGAGCTTCGCGCCGCCTTCAGCAACGTCTCCTACGTCGACGGCGGCCCGGGGATCGCACGGCGCATCGCTTATCTGACCCAAGGACAGCCCTGGCCCGCCGAAGCGCCGCCAGGCATCGCCGTCTTCACTGCGCCGCCTCCTGAACCCCTGCTCCCGGCGCTCGCCACCTACGGGCTGATGGACGTCAAGACTCTATAATTGCGAGTCGTTCGCAATGGAATTGGCGCAGCTGCCTAGGTAAAGGCCGCGAAAGCAAGGACGTAAGCGTTGGACTACGACCGCATCTTCAGATCCGCGATCGAGCGCCTTCACGATGAGGGCCGCTATCGCGTGTTCATCGACATTCTCCGCTCGAAGGGCAGCTTCCCCAACGCGCTGTGCTTCGGCGGCAACGGGCCGAAACCGATCACCGTCTGGTGTTCCAACGACTATCTCGGGATGGGCCAGCACCCGTCGGTCGTCGCCGCGATGGAGGAAGCGCTGCACGAAGTGGGCGCCGGATCGGGCGGCACCCGCAACATCAGCGGCAACACCCATTATCACACGCAGCTCGAAGCCGAGCTCGCGAGCCTTCACGGCAAGGAAGGCGCCCTGCTGTTCACCTCCGGCTACGTGTCGAACGAAGCGGCGCTGTCCACGCTCGGGAAGCTCCTTCCCGGGTGCATCATTTTCTCGGACGAGTTGAACCACGCCTCCATGATCGCCGGAATCAAGAGTTCCGGATGCGAGAAGCGCGTGTTTCGCCACAACGACCTCGAGCATCTCGAGGAATTGCTCGCCGCTGAAGACGCTGACACGCCCAAGCTCATTGCGTTCGAGAGTGTCTATTCGATGGACGCGGACATTGCGCCGATCGCGGCGATCTGCGACCTCGCCGACCGCTACGGCGCGCTGACCTATCTCGACGAGGTGCACGCGGTCGGCATGTACGGCGATCATGGCGGCGGCATTTCGGAACGCGACGCTGTCGCGGACCGAGTGACCATCATCGAGGGGACCCTCGGCAAAGCCTTCGGCGTGATGGGCGGCTATATCGCCGCCGACCGGACGATCATCGACTGTATCCGCAGCTACGCTCCCGGGTTCATCTTCACGACGTCCCTGTCGCCGGTGCTGGTCGCCGGAGCGCTGGCCAGCGTTCGCCACCTCAAGGCCTCGAGCGAGGAGCGCCGTGCCCAGCAGGAGCGCGCGGCGATGCTCAAGGCGAAGTTCGCCGCCGCCGGCCTGCCGCAGATGCCGAGCGAGACGCACATCGT
>Ga0207674_10006322_pt1 | contig 13961 bp, 13 predicted proteins | sample KBSCornC72_FD_184303 | JGI IMG/M metagenome (GOLD analysis project Ga0207674, IMG submission 184303) | Corn rhizosphere microbial communities from Kellogg Biological Station, Michigan, USA - KBS Corn C7-2 (SPAdes) (version 2) | ecosystem: Host-associated > Plants > Roots > Rhizosphere > Soil ... | reverse complement strand
TTCATCCAGATCGGACAGAGCGCGAATGGGCGACCTCAACGTCATCGACGGCTTCATGGCGGCCTTCACCCGCTACATCGACAGCGGCTTCGGGCTGCTGCGCGGCGACGTCGCCTTCCTGACCACGACCCTCGTCGGGATCGACGTCACGTTGGCCGGCCTGTTCTGGGCGATGGGCGGCGAGAATGACGTCATCGGCCGCTTCCTCAAGAAGATCCTCTACGTCGGCGCCTTCGCTTTGATCATCGGCAGCTTCTCGACCCTCGCCGACATCATCTTCAGGTCCTTCGCGGGTCTCGGGATCACCGCCGGCGGCGGGCGTCTGTCGCCCGACGATCTCCTGCGGCCCGGCTTCATCGCATCGACCGGCTTCGATGCCGCCAAGCCCCTGCTCGAGCAGGTCAGCCAGCTCCTCGGGCCGGTCGGCTTCTTCGAGAATTTCCTGACGATCGCGGTGCTGCTGATCGCCTGGCTGTTCGTGATCCTCGCCTTCTTCGTGCTGTCGATCCAGCTGTTCATCACCATCATCGAGTTCAAGCTGACGACGCTCGCCGGCTTCGTGCTGGTCCCGTTCGCTCTGTGGAACCGGACCAGCTTCCTTGCCGAGCGGGTGCTCGGCAACGTCATCGCCTCGGGCATCAAGGTGATGGTCCTCGCGATCATCGTAGGCATCGGCTCGGGCTTCTTTGACGAGTTTCGGGCGGCGGCGGCGGGCAACGGGCAGCCCGACCTCACCCAGGCGATGAGCCTTGTCCTCGCAAGCCTCGCTCTGCTCGGACTCGGGATTTTCGGGCCCGGCATCGCCTCGGGCCTGGTCGCAGGAGCGCCCCAACTTGGCGCCGGAGCCGCGGTCGGGACGGCGGCGGCAGGGGTGGGCACCTTGGCGGTTGGCGGCGCCGCCGCCGCCGGCGGAGCGCGAGCGCTCGGCGGGGCTGCCCTCGGCACCGTCCGGGCCGGAACCTCGATGGGCGCCGCGGCATCGACCGCCTACCGGCTCGGGCAGGAGACCTCCGGCGAGTCCAGCATGGCCGCGGGGCTGGGCGGGATCGCGAGCGCCGGCGGCGCGGCAGCACGTCAGAAGCTTGGGCAGGCGACCGGCCTTGCCGCCGCGAAGGAGCGCGGCGAGCGCGCGGCTCTGTTCGCCGGCGCCGCATCCAAGAGCGCAGCCGCGGCCGCGGGCGGCAGCGAGGGCTCGAGGGACGCGCCCGACTGGGCGCGGCGGCTGCGTTCCGAGCAGGCCGCGCGGCACCACCGCCATGCGGCGCTGCAGGCGATCCGCGAAGGCGATCGCGGCGGCGCCGCCGCCAACCCCGACATCAAGGAAAAGGAGGAATAGGCCATGAAGTTCAGGCGCGCGGTGCAGCGCTACGGGCGGACGCCCGAACCCGAAACGCCCTACCAGAGAGCCGGGCAGCTATGGGACGAACGGATCGGATCGGCACGGGTCCAGGCGCGCAACTGGCGGCTGATGGCCCTGGGCGGCCTCGCGCTTTCCGCCACGCTTTCCGGCGGCCTCCTGTGGCAGTCGATCCAGAGCCGCGTCGTGCCTTATGTCGTCGCCGTCGACCGGCTCGGTGAGCCCCGGGCAATCGCTCCGGCGGACAGGGACTATCAGCCGACCGATCCGCAGATCGCCTGGTTCCTCGCGCACTTCATCACCGGCGTTCGCTCCGTGTCGCTCGATCCCGTGCTGATGCGATCGAACTGGCTTGCCGCCTATGATTTCGTGACCGGGCGCGGTGCACGCTTCCTCAGCGCCTATGCGCGCGAAGCCGATCCCTTCGGCCAAGTAGGCACGCGCACGGTGTCGGTCCAGGTGACCAGCGTGGTGCGCGCGTCGGACCGGTCGTTCCAGGTGAAGTGGATCGAGCGCGAATATGAGCGCGGCAACCTCGCGGGGACGTCGCACTGGACCGCGATCCTGTCGGTCGTGACGCGCCCGCCTGCATCGGCGGAGACGCTGCGCAGGAACCCGCTCGGACTCTATGTCGACGCGATCGACTGGAGCCAGGAGCTCGACACCGCTCCGCCCGAGACGCCCGCGGTTTCCCCTTCGCCCTCGCCCTCCAGCCTGCCGCTCGGCTCACCGCTCGATCCCGCACTGGCGGGTCCAGCCGTGCAGCCCAGCCCCTCGACAAGGAGCAACTCATGATCCGTCCCGCCTTCCTGATGATTCCCTCCGCCATCAGCCTCAGCGCCTGCGCAGCCGGCGCGGCGGCGGCGCCGCCGAACGCAGCCTATCTCGCCGCAACGCTCGTTACCGACCAGGTTGCGGGCGCAGCGCCGATGCGGGTGTCCGCCGCGGCGCGGACGGCGCAAAAGGGCTCGCCATTGAAGAAGGGGGAGCGCCGCACCAGCGCATCTTCGGTCGCTCGCTTGCAGGCCGCGAACCGCGCCGCAGTCCAGGAGCCGAGCGGCGAAGCCTATGTCGGTGCAGTGCAGGTCTATCCCTGGGCCGAAGGCGCGCTCTACCGGCTCTACACCGCGCCAAGCCAAGTCAGCGATATCGCGCTGCAGCCCGGCGAGACCCTTGTGTCGGTGGCGGCCGGCGACACGGCGCGGTGGGTGATCGGCGACACATCCAGCGGGAGCGGGCCTAGACGGCGGACGCACATCCTGGTCAAGCCGACCGCGGCGGGCCTCAGAACCAACCTGGTGATCGCGACCGACCGGCGCGTCTATCATGTGGAGGTCGAGAGCAATGCCGGGACCGCCATGGCCAGCATCGCCTGGAGCTATCCGGAGGATCCTCTGGTGGCGCTCCGCGGGAGCACGGCCGCCGATGCGGTGGTCGCACCCGGAGTCGCCGTCGAGGAGCTCAACTTCAACTACCGGATCGGCGGGGACCGGCCGCCGTGGCGGCCGCTCCGCGCGTTCGACGACGGACGCCAGGTGTTCATCGAGTTTCCGCCGAGCCTCGCGCAAGGCGAGGCGCCCCCACTGTTCGTGACCGGCGAGAGCGGCCGGGCGGAGCTCGTCAATTACCGGGTCCGCGGGCATTATTATGTGGTGGACCGGCTGTTCGCCGCCGCCGAGCTGCGGCTTGGCGAAAAGCGCCAGCAGGTGGTTCGGATCGTCCGCGACGATCCTCGCCGCGGTCGCGGAAGGAGCGGGTCATGAGCGAGCCGCTCGATCAGACTCCGATCCCGCCCCCGAAGGAAGATCCCGAAGCGCTGGTCCTGCGCGGACGGCCGCGTCCGGCCGTCCGGTTCCGCCGCGGGCTCATCGTCGGCACGACGGGCGCGGTGGCCGCCGCCCTCGTCACTTTGTCCTGGCTGGCCCTGCAGCCGCCGAGCTTCCGAAAGGCCGCGACGGCGGTCGAAAGCGTCGAACCGGCGAGCAAGAGCGGCGCCGATGCGCTTGCCAATGTGCCGAGCAACTACGGCGATGTGCCGCGCCTCGGACCGCCGCTTCCGGGTGACCTCGGGCGGCCGATCCTCGAGCATCGGCGCAGCCTCGAGGAGCCCGGTCCAGCGGAAACGATGGCCGCGGAAGCGGAGCAGGCGCGTGCGGCGGCGGATGCGGAGCGACAGCGCCTCGCAGTGGCGAAGCAGGCGGCGCGCACTTCACCGGTTCTCGTACAGCTCGCGGGCGGAGCCAGTGCATCGCCCGCGGAGCTCCCCGAACGGGCGCAGGCTGAAGCACCGGCAGGGCAAGGCGCTCCCGCTTCCAATGCGCCCGCCGCCCAGCAGCGGAAGATCGGGTTTGCACGCAGCTCCAGCGACGGCGACATCAACCCGCACGAACTGAGCGCCGCGCCGTCGCCGTGGACGCTGAGCGCCGGCACCTTGATCCCGGCAAGCCTGCTCACCGGCCTTAATTCGGACCTGCCGGGGACCGTGCTTGCCCAGGTCATGGAGAATGTCCGCGACAGCGCGACCGGACGCACCATCCTGATCCCGCAGGGCGCGCGGCTGATCGGCAGTTACGACAGCGTAGTCGCTTACGGGCAGCGTCGGGCGCTTGTGGTCTGGACCCGGATCGTGCTGCCCGACGGCTCATCCGTCCGGCTCGACAATATGCCGGCGACGGACAGCTCGGGCTATGCCGGCCTTGCCGACAAGGTGGATTCGCACACCTGGGCCCTGCTCAGGGGCATCGCGCTCTCGACGCTGCTCGGCGTCGGCACGCAGCTGAGCGTCGGCAGCAGCGAGGGCGATCTTGTCCGGGCGATCCGCGAATCCGCCCAGCAGAATGGAGCGCATGCCGGCGGCCGGATCACCAGCCGCAACCTCGACGTCCAGCCCACCATCAGAGTGCGGCCCGGCTGGCCCGTGCGAGTCCTCGTCAACAAGGACCTCGTGCTTCGACCGTGGAGGGGGTGATGGCCGAGTTGAGGCTTCGAAAACTGCCCGATCGGACGCCAGTCAAGATCACCATCAGCATCTCGCCCGACCTTAACCAGGCGCTTGGTGCCTATGCCGAGATCTATCGTGACACCTATGGCGAGGCGGAGCCGGTGCAGGAGCTCATCCCGGCGATGCTTGCGAGCTTCCTCGACAGCGATCGCGCCTTCGTGCAGCGCCGCAAGAAGGAAGGGACGCGATGACTCTGACCTGGTCCGGGCGCTCGCGGCTCGAGCCGGTCGGCATGAAGGTTCCCGAAGCGGTGCGCCTGTCGGGCCTGAGCCGCTCACGGATGTACGAGCTCATAAAGAGGGCGACATCGAATTCGTGAAAGTCCGCTGCTCGACTCCGTTTTGAGGCGGCGCCCCCACCTGTCGTCTGCCAAGGTGGCGGGACCGGAACGCCATCACTGTATCAAACGACCTGGTTCCAACGAACTTCGAGCCCTTTGTGCATGTCCCCTCATCGCTGGAAAGCGGACGCTTTCGCCACGCAGCCGTTGCCGCTCACGAATCCAGTGCGTCGCGCCGTTTATTGCGGCTCCCGACGCGATTGCACCACCTCATGAAAGTAACGGCGCAAGCCTTGAGCGGTGCCGACGTCACGTCCGGCGGCAGGGCCTCGCCGATGGCAATGGTCGGCGCCCCCGCAGTCTTGGTGCCGCACAGTGCCACCGCCGTGCCTCGGCCGCATTCGTCCAGTCATTGCGGGCCGGGCACATACGTCGACGTTCGCGGTAATTGCGTTCGCTGACCCAGACACGCACAAACGGTTGCGCAAGGCGCGAGCGTGCAATGTCGGGACGGCACCCAAAGCCGGCGCGGCACGTGCAGTCACCAGGGCGGGGTTCCCCGCTGGCTTTAGCAACAGGAAGATGCGATTCATGACATGTATAAAGCGTTGGCTCAAGTCTCGAAGGTCTTCGCGGCGATTCGCGCGGGCAACCGCGTTGAACTGCCGGGGCGGTACGCCTAGCGCCGCCCGATGAAGCCCAAGCTGCTGACGACCCTGGAAGACTATTCATGGCGGAAGTTCCCTGCCGATGCGCTCGCGGGGGTGACCGTCGCGCTGGTGGCGCTGCCGCTCAGCATCGCGATCGCCATCGCCTCCGGAGCAACTCCGAGAGCTGGGCTGGTCACGGCCATCATCGGGGGTCTGCTCATTTCGCTGCTGGGCGGCAGCCGGGTCCAGATCGGGGGCCCCACGGGCGCCTTCATCGTCGTGGTTGCGGGCGTGATCGCTCAGTACGGGTTCGATGGGCTGCTGCTCGCGACCTTGCTTGCGGGAATCATTCTGGTCGCCGGCGGACTCGTCCGGGCGGGCCGCTTCATCGCGCTCGTCCCGGAGCCGGTGATCGAGGGCTTCACCGTCGGCATTGCGCTGATCATCGCGGTCAGCCAGCTCAAGGACCTGCTCGGCCTCTCCGCAACGCACGTTCCCGCCGACCTCATCCACGGCGTTCCCGCGCTGTGGGGCGCGCGAAGCGGCGTCAACCTGCAGGCGGTAATCGTGGGCTTGGCATCGATCGCCGGGATCGCTGCGCTGCGTCGTCTCTATCCGTGGTTCCCGGGCTCGCTGCTGGTCATCGCCGCGGCGTCGGCGGCCGTGGTTCTGCTCGGCCTTCCGGTCGACACGATCTACTCACGCTTCGGATCGTTGCCGGCCGGCCTGCCGCCGCCCGCCGTTCCGCACGTCAGCATCGCCAGGATCAGTGAGCTGCTGCCGTCGGCATTCGTCATCGCGTTCCTCGCCGCGGTCGAATCCCTGCTGTCCGCGATCGTCGCCGACCGGATGATCGGCGCCCGCCACCGCTCCGCCGCCGAGCTCCTCGCCCAGGGCGCGGCGAACATCGTCTCGCCCCTGTTCGGCGGACTTCCGGCAACCGGGGCGATTGCCCGGACGGCCACCAACGTGCGGGCCGGCGGGCGCACGCCCGTTGCGGGAATCGTGCATGCGCTGACGATCCTGCTGATCAGCGTCGTCGCCGCCGGCCTTGCCGGCTATCTGACCATGCCCGCGCTCGCCGGCCTGTTGATCATCACCGCCTGGCTGATGAGCGAGCCCGGCCGGTGGCCGGAGCGCATGCGGCTCCGCGCCGGGGACCGCGCGCTGTTCTTCATCACGATGGTCCTGACCGTCGCAAGCAACCTGACGATTGCGATTGCGATCGGAACCTTCGCCGGTCTTGCCCTGCGCCTGCTGCGCAAGGAGACGGAGCCGGAGGAATGGACCCCAGCCGATCGCTCGAAGCTGTGAGCTGTTGCAGGAACCAGTAATAGAAGCCGCCGAAGATCGCGAACACCGGGCCGAGGCTCAGCACGTAGTGGAAGTGGGATTTTCCAGGGGGAACCCCGAGATCGCGCGACCGAGGAAGCGCCGAATGTCGACTTCGCGCGTCACATTGCTGATCGCGAAGTTCCGTCGCACAGCGGGGCAGTCAAACTGCCGGTGGAATCTTCACAGACGAAGTCCCCGCAGGCGGAGCGAGTTGCCGATCACCGCGACCGAGCTCAACGCCATCGCCGCGCCGGCGATGATCGGCGACAGCCGGATGCCGAACGTCGGGTAAAGTATACTCGCCGCGATCGGGACGCCGGCGACGTTGAAGATGAACGAGAAAAACAGATCCTCGCGGATGGACGGCGAACGCTACGGCAGCGACTCTCATGTCAGTCGCTCATATTCCGGTGCAGGGCCAAGGAACCGTCCGGCTGCAATCCATGCCTGCATGCCCAGCGTAGCGGGTGCGCGACGCCCTTGACGATGAGCTCCGCGCTGAGGCGCAGGCCCGACCAGTCCTGCTTGCCCGGCCAGCTCAGCATCGCCTGGCGGATTCCGGTTGGTGTCGGAAAGCCGGGATCGAGCGAGCCGCTCGCGAGCACCTTGCCCGCCGCATCGCTCAAGCTGACCCGGACCACGCCCGGCGGCCCGGCGACGCCGTCGTTCGCGAAGCCGATGACCACGCCAGCCGCGCCGTCGCGGTCGAACGACCAGACGAATGCCGGATAGATGCGGTAGCCGATGCGGCGCGCAATATGGTCGATGGGTTCAGGATACTTGTCGTAATAGCTGAGCACGTTGGCGGCGGCGATGTGGTGCCAGTTCCAGATCGACCAATAGTTCGCGCCGACAGCCAGCACATGCGCGATCACCTGCTCGTTCATGGTCACGCCGTCGCGGATGTCGAGCTGATCCGGCGCTCCGCTCGTCATCGGGACTTCGCTGACCGCGGCGATCCACGGCGGACGGTTGCTCAACGCCTCGATCTGCGTGTTCTCGATGAAGATGGTGTCGCTTCGAATCCAGTTGTTCGAGCGCACGGTACGATCGAGCATCGCGGCGTTGCCGACGTTGTTGAAGTCGGGCTGCGTGTTGGTGACGAGCGGAGTTTTCGTCCAATAATGTAATTGCGTGTCGAGCAACTGAAGCATCGTGCGCTCGGCGACGGCGTTGCTCGGAAAGACGTTGCCTTCGAACGGCCAAGTGTGTCCCTCGCCCCAGAAGCCGTACATCATCGTGTCCATGTACTCGACGTCCGGGTTGCCGTTGTAGCGGTCGGCGAGGAGCGCGTTCAGCTCGGCGAACGCGGTTTGGTAAGCGGGAAGATCGTAGCGCGGCATAGCGTGCTTCTTGCGATAGCGGACCTGCGACCGGTCGCCTGGCCAGCTGCCCTTGAGCGGGACGTAGGGGACCTTCTCCATGAGGAACTCGGGCATGCCCGGGCCGGGGAAGTCGGGGTTCTCGAGCATGATCCGGAAGCCCACGCGCTTGCCGTACTGCCGCGCGATGTCGAACGTGATCTGCCACCAGTCCGGAAGGTCGAGCCTGCCCGGCCGGCTCTGCACCTCGCGCCAATTCGGGCGGAGGTAGACCTTCTGGGTGAAGGGCAGCTTGATTATATCCTCGATCGCGCGCTCGAGCGACTGGCCGGGGAGACGCGGCGGGCCGATGTCGCCCGAGATATAGCCCGTCAGGCCCATTCCGTAATTGGGGACGATGTCGCGCGAGGGCGAGGTCGCCATCACCACTCCGCCGCCCGGCACGTTGGCGTCCGCGCCGTAGTTAGTGAACGGCCCCTGGTAGAGCCGGTCGGGGACCGGGGGTCCGCCGCCCCAATCGTAGTTCGACCAATTGTGCTCGAGATATTGCTGCGCCTCCGACGGCGCGGCAATGGCGGCCGCGGCGACTCCAACGGTGCCGGCTTTCAGGAAATCCCGGCGCTTGAGCTCAGGCATCGGCGATCTCCTTGGCAACGCGCGCTGCCGAGCGCACGCAGGATTCCATCCCGCGGCTCAGCGCGTCGGCGTAGGTGCCGGCGAAGTAGAGACGGCCGTCGGGCTTCATGATCTCGGGCCAGAACCGCCGCAGAGTGCCCGGAGCGAACGGCTCCATCTCGCAGGTCGGGGCGAACGAATCCTTGCTCCAGTCGTAGGTCAGCGCCTGGACGATCGTGTCGCGCTTGCCGGGATAGACCTCGCGAAACGCGGCGAGCACGCGTTGCGGCGACAATCCGCTCGGACCGAACGCCTTGATGATCACGCGCGTCGATGCCGGCGCTTCGGGCACCGCCCATGCCATCGAAATGTCGGCGTGCTCGAAACTCATCGCGAGGTTGGTGAAGCCATCATCGAGCCAGAACTTGCTCTCCGCCTCGAAGATGAAGAACGGGTGCGAGCTGTAGGCGACGTTGTCGACGACATATTGCTTCGCGGGAGAGAGCGCCGGCGTCAGCGCGATGCGTCGAAACAGCGGGAGCGAGATGCAATTCACGAGATAATCGGCGCGCATCGTCTGCGGCTCGTCGTAACCGAAGGCGGTGTAGGTCACCGTCACTCCGGAAGCATCGTGCTGGATTGCCGCGATCGGGTGGTTCAGCCGGACGCGCGCTCCGAGCCGGGCGGCGAACGCCTTCGGCATCTCCTCGTTGCCGCCCTTCAAGTGAAAGGTCTCGCCTTCCGAAAGCGGGATTCCGCGGTCCTTCATCACCGCGAAGCGCCACAAACCATAAAGCGCGTTGACGTGCTGTCCGCCGAGATAGTCGCGCGCGCGCTTCGACGCCCCTTGCTTCGCATAGAGCGTGTCGAGGTCTATCGCGTCGAGCTCGTCGAAGCCGCTGCCGAATGGCTGGCTGGAATCGTGGAAGCGCGCGAGATAGTCGCCGAGGTAGAGCGCGGGGAGTTCATACCAACGACGCTCGGAGAGGAAGGTCACTTCCTTCGGATTCAGGCCGAGCGCCTTGAGCGTCGCGGGCTCGGCGAGCATCGCGTCGGTGTAGAACTTCCCTCCAATCTGCGTCAGCTGACCATTGTTGGCTGGGAGCGGAGACCCCTCGGCGTTCGGGTAAGGGACCGCCTCCAGCCCGAACGCCTCCACATAGCGGAAGAACTGCTCATAGCCAGGCTTGGTCAGGTGATCGGCGCCGTAATCGGCCCATAGCCCATCCGAAAGACCGTCATGCCCGGTGAAGACGTGCCCGCCGTAGCGACCCGAGGCTTCGAGCACGGTTGCGTCGATGCCATGTTGCATGAGCTCATAGGCACAGCAGAGGCCGGTGATTCCGGCGCCCGCCACAATGACTCGTTTGGCCTTGGCAGTGTGCGGCTTTTGCGCTTCGGCCGCGGTGCCGACCAGCGAGGCGCCGATGCCGGCGGCAACCGTCTTGAGAAAGGTGCGGCGTTCCATCAGGAGCCGCGGATCACGACCATCGTGCGTCCAGCCGCGGCCCGCGAGTCGCCCGCCTTAAGGGGGCCCGTGTAGAAGGCGGACAGCACGACTCCGGAATCGGGGCCGGGCTTCCCGACCGCCGTCATCCGCAAGCTGCCGCTCTTCCCGACGGAGTAATGCACAGCCGGGTCGTTCCCGTGCGCGACGATCCATTGCGCGATGGCGGACGCGTGCGTGGGCGAGATGTCGGGATGCGGCGGCATGGTGCCGCCGCCCCAGGCGCCGGTCGAGCCGTTGCGGATGTGCGCGGCGAGCATCGCGACGGAATTGGCGTCGCCCGAGTAGCGCTTGCCGATCGCTGCGAACGACGGTCCTGCCGAACTCGCGTTGAAATCGTGGCAGCCGGTGCAGTTTGATTGGCTGATTTGCACAATCGCGTCCGGCAGCGCGCTCGCGCCGTGCGCGGATGGCGCGTCGACATTTGCGACGTAGGCCGCACGCAACACCACGTCATTGGCCGGCAGCTCGTCGAATTTCGTGGACTTCCCATCGTAGGTGGCGGTGACCGCGTAGGACAACTGGCTGTTCCAGGCGTGACGGCTGCCGTCCGCCGGACCGGTGATATCGACCTGCACGCCTCTGGCGGCGGGCGCGGCGTGAAGCAGCACTGCGAAAGAGAAAGCGGAACCCGCCGCAAGCGACCATCCGGGGAGCTTCAGATTCATGATTGCTGCCCGACAGGGACCTGATGCGCTGCGTAGAGCGCGGCGCCGTAGGCCGGAGAATGGCGCGGCTCGATGATTTGATATCGGCCCCTCGCGCGCAGCCATGTTTCGAGGCGGCTGCGAACCGACGCGTCATTGGTCAGCACTCCGCCGGACCAGGACAGCGGCACCTTTTCGTCGGGTTCGAAACCCAGCTGAAGGCGCAGCGATTCGACAATCCTGCCGAGCTCCTCCGCCGCTTTGTCGTGAATGGCGACTGCGGCCTCGTCGCCCGCCGCAACCGCTTCTGCGACGAGCGGCGCGAGGCCCGCGATCTCGTCGCGCGCCAGACCCTTTTCGCCCATCACCGCAGCGCAGATGTCGAGATCCTCATTGAGGCGGAGGCGGCGCCGGAAAATATCGCGGAGCGGACCTTTCGGCAGTCGTCCGTCAGCCATGCGGGTAAAGGCATTGAGGCCCTGGATCGCGACCCAATAGGCCGAGCCTTCGTCGCTGAAGATTTCGCCCCAGCCGCCGGCCCGCGCAGACCTGCCCTGCCGCTCGCCGTAGCCGATCGAGCCGGTGCCCGCGACGATGTTGATCCCGTCCTCGCATCCCAGCGAGCCGGCCCAGCCGCAGATCATGTCATTGCCGCAGCGGAAGCGATCGTGCCCGAGCAGCCGCGCGCAATGCTGCTCGAGCTGCGGGTCGATGACACTGTCCTCACCGAACGCCGGCAGCCCGAAGAAGGCGTAGGTCAGGTCGCCAGGCGCGATTCTGACCTGCGCGCAAATGGCCGCGATTCCCGCACGCAGCGCCTGAACGGCGCCTTCGAAGCCGACCTGCAGATGATAGGTCGTGCCCTCAACCTGTCGCGCGATCACCTTGCCCGAGCCGTCGATGCACAGGAATTCGGTCTTGCTGCCTCCGCCATCCACTCCGAGGAAAAGGCGCGCTTCGCTCATTTGTGGATTCGCACGCCCTGGACAACACGGCTGACCGTCCCGGCCTTATTCGGCGTGTCGGGATCGAGCCCGCGCTTCAGCGACGCGTGCAGCGCGAACAGCTGCGCCGGGACGATGTACGGGAATAACAGCTCGCTGTCTTCAGCACCCTCGAGACCGCGCACTTGTAGCGAGTCCTCTAGGCCGGGCTGCGCCGCGATCGCAAGAACGCCTCCGGCGATCCCATCCGTGCGCAACTCTTCGATCATGTCGAGGTCATAGGCGCGGGTCACCGGATCATTGGACACAAACACGACCACGAGCGTGTCGCCGTTCACGATCGTCTTCGGCCCGTGACGGAAGCCGAGAGTGCTGTCGAACATGGTCACCAGCCCGCCGTCGGTGAGCTCGAGAAGCTTCAGCGCCGATTCGCGCGCGAGGCCCCGGAATGGACCGCTGCCAAGGTAGACGACACGCGAGAAATCCCGCGCAGCGAGCTTCGTGATGCGTGGCTCCACGGTCGTCAAGAAGTCGCGGACGGCGTTGGCGATCGGTTCGATCCGTCCGTCGGGCGTGCAGATGCCCGAGAAGATCGCAAGCGCGGTCAGCATCATCGCCGAGAAGCTCGACGTCATTGCGAAGCCGCGGTCGTGCGTCGCCTCGGGAAGCAGGATCACGTGCGCATTCTCGCCGCCTCTGCGCGCAAGTTGCCCGTCGGGGTTGCAGGTGATGAGCAGATGATGGATGTCGGCGATCCGGGCGTCGGCAAGCTCGATCGCCTCGATGCTCTCCGGGCTGTTGCCCGAGCGTCCGAACGATACCAGCAACGTCGGTGTTGAGCTTTTGAGATAGAGCCGCGGGGCGCTCACGATATCGGTGGTCGGGATCGCCTCGACGCAGAGGCCCGTCGTCCGCGCAAGCGTCGCCGCGAGGCATTCTCCGATGAAGGCCGAGGTGCCTGCTCCGGCCAGGATGATGCGCAGGTCCGCCTTTTCAAGTAGCGGGCACAGGAATGCCTCGATCTGCGGCCGCTGAGCATGAAGCAACGCTTGGGTCGCACGCAGCGTTGCCGGCTGTTGCCGGATCTCGCGCGCCGTCCAAGGCTCGCTTGCCCCAGCCGCAATGGGCTCGACGGATAAAGTGTCAGACATTCGGGTGGCAGGCTCCGTAATAAGCGTCGAGGGTTGCGGAGATGTGCGCGATCGCCAGATCGGCCGGATCGAGCGTGGTCCGGCCCTCGCGAAATGCGGCGAACGCGACTGGGAGATATTGGCTCACCAAAGCGAGTGGTGGCGGAGTCTCGCGCAGGTTCGCGAACAGCTTCTCCTGCGCTTCGGCAACGTCGCTGCACGGCCAGTAATAGCGGATGCGGTCGCTGAGGCTGTATTGCAGCTGGAAGTCGAGCGCTCCGCCGCTGCCATGGTAATATTTGGACCAGTGCGCCGGCTCGGCGTGCATTCGCGCGAGCGTCACCTCGCGGAGGTTTGCGCGCCGTCCGGGCGGCACCGTCTCGCGCTCGATTGCGTCGAGCGCCCAGAGCGCCTCGCGCAGAGCGAAGGTCAGGCCTGGCCCAACCTTCAGAATTGCGAAATGATCGCGCACCAGCGCGGCGAGCGCGTCCGCGGTCTGGTAGTCGGTCGAGTGCGCCTCGAACACGATCCCGTCGACATCCTCGATCGCGCGGCTGAGCGCACGGGTTTTCGACGGGTCATAATCGACGACCTTGTCGTGATCGAACTCGACGCCGGGCTGCACAACCGTGGCGATCACGCGTCTCCAAGCATCCGCAAGTCCCCGCTCAACGAACAGGTCCCGGTGCATGGCGATGGTGCCCAACGCGGCCGCCGGCTCCGTTATTGCGAGCTCGTCGAGGTCCTCGGCCGCGCCACCCGGCACCGGCACTTCGGTGCCGATCACGTAGCTGGGCGCCTCCGCCGGATCGCCGGCATAGGCCGCTTCCGCAGCCTGGCACAGGCGCGCGGCACGTTCAGCGATGGCGCGTTCCGGAAGCGGCACCGGATCGCCGGCGCAGCTCATCGAACAATCGAGGTGGATCTTGCCGAAGCCGGCCGCGACATAGTCGGCGACCATCGTCTCCGCCTTCACCATGGCTTCATCCGCGGGAAGTGCAGTCCATGGATTGGGGCCGAGATGATCTCCACCCAGCACCACGCGCTCTGCCGGAAAGCCGACCCGATTTGCGATGCCGAAAACGAAGTCGCGGAAATCGGCTGGCTTCATGCCGGTGTAGCCGCCCTCCTGGTTCACTTGGTTCGAGGTCGCCTCGATCAGCACCAGCGACG
>Ga0207674_10006320_pt1 | contig 13962 bp, 14 predicted proteins | sample KBSCornC72_FD_184303 | JGI IMG/M metagenome (GOLD analysis project Ga0207674, IMG submission 184303) | Corn rhizosphere microbial communities from Kellogg Biological Station, Michigan, USA - KBS Corn C7-2 (SPAdes) (version 2) | ecosystem: Host-associated > Plants > Roots > Rhizosphere > Soil ... | reverse complement strand
GGGCGATCCCGCAGGTCGGGCTGGAACCGGCCGCCCAGCGGCTGATGCTCGACCGGCTGGACCGGCTGTGGCAGCGGATCGACGCCGTCCCCAAGCCCCGCGCCTGGCGGATCCGCGACCGCATCGGCGACCGCAAGCGCTGGTACCGGCAGCCCGACGAGGTGGCCTGAACCAGGACGGGTGACTTCGGCGGTGCCGTTGCAGCCGTCAACTTGACCGGTTATGGTTTGCTTCAACGCTCACATGCTCCAGTTGAGCGGCATCGACGGGTGGAAGGGGGTGGCCCGATGAACCGCAATCTCGCGAAGTCGAGCCCTCGAGGACGGATGGGTCTCGTGGTGACACTGGCGGTGGTCGGCTGCGCGCTGCTTGTCGGCGCCAACGGGGCGATCGCGGCGCCGGCCGACGGGGGCGTGCTCAAAGCGAACCCCAAGCGCGTGAACTTCGGCACCAAACAGGTGGGGACGTTCACGGTCAAGGGCTCGACGATCACCAACACCGGCTCCACCGAGCTGCTGGTGCAGACCGTCGCCGACAGGATGCCCGACCAGTTCTCCTGGGGCCTGTTCCCTGGGCAGACATGTCCGATCTTCGAGCCGGCCCCGCTGGGCCCGGGCGAGAGCTGCGGCATCGCTGTGGGCTTCCGGCCCGAGGCATTCTGGGCCGGCCGTGAGGATCTCGCAGTGCTCGGCCTGAGCGTGTTCGACCCCGCAACGGGGGTTCCGATCGACAGCGTGCTCGTCGAGTTCCGGGGGGTGACGAAGCTCTAGCGGACCCCGGTGGCGCCGCTGCGCGGCGCAGCCGGCAACAGCTTTTCGAACCAGTGGTCGGCGTAGGGCTCGTCGTTGAAGCGCTCGACCTCCCGGTAGCCGGACTGGCGGTACAGCCCGATCGCCTCCGTCAGGGCGCGGTTCGTCTCGAGCCGCGCGGCGGGGGCGCCGGCCGCTGCGCAGTGCTGCTCCAGCTCGCTCAGCAGGCGGCGGCCGAGGCCGAGGCCACGGACATCGGGTGCCACCCACATCCGCTTGAGCTCGGCCGGTTCGCGGCCGTGCAACTTCGCTGCGCCGCAGCCCACCGGCCGGCCCCGGAGGCGCGCGACCAGCAGGACTCCCCGCGGCGGCACCAGGTCATCCTCGTCCGCGGGGATGCTGCGCGAGGGGTCGAAGCCGGCGTCGAACCGCGCGCCCAGCTCGGCGAAGTACTCGCCGATGCACCACCGCGCTCCGGCGGTCGACGGATCCTCCGGCCCCAGGTCGATCAGCGACACGGACAGCAGGCGATGGACGTCGTCCATTGCGGTCAGCAGCCGGTCGCGCTGGCCGTCGTTCAACGGCTCGAGGATCGATCGCACGAGGTCGTCCGACAGGCGGTCGAGCTGTTCGCGCTCCGCCCGCCCGCGGCGGGTGAGCACGGCGCGGCGCACCCGGCGGTCGTCGATTGCCGGTTGCACCGTGAGCAGCCGCTGCCGTTCGAGCGAGCGAAGCATCCGGCTGGCGTACCCGGGATCGATTCCCAGCCGCCGTCGCAGCTCCCGCACCTCGGCGCCGTCGCGCCCCACCTCCCACAGCAGCCGCGTCTCGCCGAGCGGTCGGCCGCGGCCGAGATAGCTTTCTCCCAGCGCCCCCATGCGCTCGGTCACCAACCGGTTGAAACCGCGCATGCGGGCCACCGCGTCGTCGTCCATCGTTTGACTCTAGTCAGAGGTCGACGATGACGTCAACCAACACCCCTCACGCGGTAGTCGACGAACGTCGCGAATCGCGACTGCCGCACCCCCAGGTGCTCCAGCTCGAGGGAGCTCGAGAACCCCTCGAACAGGCGCTTTCCTCCGCCCAGCGTGATCGGCGCGATGATCACGGTCAGCTCGTCGACGAGACCGCCCTCGAGCGCCTGGCGGATCACGTCGCCTCCGCCCATCACGTGCACGTCCCTGTCACCGGCAGCGTCGCGGGCTCGCTGCACCGCCTCGCCGACCCCCTGCACGAAGGTGAAGCCGCCGCTCTCGGGCTCGTCCTGCGGCCGGTGAGTGACGATGAAGAACGGCAATCCCCACGGGTTCTCGCCGCCCCAGTGGCCCGCCGCCTCGTACGTCCAGCGTCCGCTGACGACCGCGCCCACCCTGGACGTCATCCCGGACAGCCATGCGGCGTCCTCGCCCGTCGGCTCGCCCTTCGGCCCGCTGTCGTATGTCCACGGCCCGCCGAACACCCAATGGTGGAGGCGCTCGCCACCCTCGCCTAGCCCCTTTCCCGGACCGTCGCCGGGCCCGGTGATGTATCCGTCCACGGACATCGTGATCCCTGCCAACACCTTCGTCATCGGACGTCACCCCTCTTGCCGTGGTCGCCTTGTCCGAGTGCAGACGCCCCAGACCGACGGGACTCATCGGTGTGTCAGGTGAAACCGTCTACGCAGAAAGTGCCTCGTCCTTCGCGGGGCTGTCGGCGGCGACCCCCAGTTCGCCCAGGATCGCCCACCCCTCGTCGAACGACTCGGCCGCCGGCGCGTCGCGCCCGTCGCTCGCCAGGATCTCGCCCTGCCGCAGCAGGCACTGGGCCAGCCAGTACGGCAACTCGAGCTCGCGCAGCTGTGCAACCGCGCTGGACATCCGAGCGTTGGCGTCATCGGCTGGACCGAGTCGGGCCTGGAATTGGGCCAAGTGCGCCTCCAGAAACGGCGAGCGGAAGCCGATCGGCACCTGCTCCATGTCACGTATCAGCTGCTCGGCCTGTTCGCGTTCGCCCAGCGCGATTGCTGACTCGACGGCATACACGAACCCGATCTTGATGCTCTGCGACCGAACGCCGATCATCGTCTGCAGACCGAGCAACTGACGGGACTCGTGGAGCGCATCGGTGAACCGCCGGTCGTGGAACGCGATCGACGCCGTCGCACACCTCCACACCCCCTGCTCCTGGACGTCGGCGGACGTCGCCAGCCGTTCGTAGAGCGCCAGCAAGCTACGCGCGCCGTCGAAGTCGCCTCGTGCCAGCCGGATCTCGATCACCGAGTTCAGAGGACTGAGCAGCGTGCCGCCGGTCGGCAGCATCTGCTCGGGGATCTGTCCGAACAGCTCCAGAGCGCGGTCCCAGTCACCCAGCATCCAGTGGGCATACGTCATCTCCGAGAGCGCGAACCATTCGCCGCTGCGACTGCCGTTCTTCCGCGCCAGGGCGATCGACTGGTCGAGATAGTCGAGCGACTCCTTGTAGCGATCCGCCTGGAACGAGAGGTCGGAGAGGTTCCCCGTCGCGCGGGAGGCGAGGTCGACCAGGTTGTTCTCGAGTGCGGACTCCAGCGTCAGCCGGTAAAGGCCCCGCGACTCGTTCGGGCGGGTGACCGTGTACACGAGGGCTTTGGTCAGCCATCCGAGGTTCAGCACCTCGACGAGATTCAGCTCCTCTGCGATCGTCAGCGCCCGCTCGACCAGCTCGAACGTCCGGTCGGGCTGGCCGGCGAAGAAATACGAGAGGGCGAGCCGCGCGACGAGCATCGCGGAGGCCTCGTCCGGCTCTCCCGTGAGGCCCGCGTACGCGCGCTCCATTCGGTCGATCGATTCCGACAGGCGACCGACGTTCTGCTCCGCCACGGCCATGGTCGTCGCCGCTCGGGCGATCCCTCTCGCGTCGCCCTGCGCCCCGTACAGCTCGATCGCCTGAGTGAGAAGCGCGATCGCCGCATCGTTGGCCGCGGCCCGTGACGCGTTCTCGCCTGCCAACTCGAGCAGTGGCGCACGTTCTTCACCGGCATCGGCCAGCTCCGCTGCCTGCTGGAGGTAGCGCTGCGCCTCGGTCGGCGCTCCCAGCGCGCTGGCCCGCCGGCCGGCGGCCGCCAGCAGCTCCCGCGCCCGCTTCTTCACCTGGTCGGCGTCGTCCGCGTCCGGTTGCTCCGAGTACGCGCTGATGTAGTGCGCGGCCAGCACCTCCGCGAGCTCGTCCTGATCGCCCGAACCACCCTCCAGGTAGTGGGCCGCCGCCAGATGCAGCGTGCGCCGGTCGCGCTTGCTGAGCGACTGGTAGGCGACGTGGCGGACGAGATCCTGCAGAAACCCGTACTGCCCGTGCTCGGGCGAACGCGGATCGGCCTGAATCGAAAGCACCTCCTTGCGGACGAGCCCGGCGAGCAGCGTCTCAGCATCGACCTCGGCTGGCCCCAGTACCGTGTCCAGCGCCTCCTTGGTGAAGGTCTTGCCGAGCACCGCGCCAACCTGGATCGCGCGCCGCTCATCGGCGCTGAGCCCGTCCAGCCGGGCGGCGATCAGCGCCTGCAGCGTCTCGGGCACCTCCAGCGTGTCGACGTCGCCGGCCGGGCGGTAGACGTTTCCCTCGCGCAGCAGGTGGCCGCGGTCGAGCAGCATGCGCACCGTCTCGACGGCGTACAGCGGCACGCCCTCAGCGCGGACCAGGATCCGGTCACGCAGCGACGCCGGCAGGCCCGGCACCAATCCGGTCAGCAGATCGCGCATCGTCGGCTCCGGCAGCGGCTCGAGGTAGAGGGAGACGAAGTTGCGCTTGCCGGCGCCCCACGTCGGCCGCCGTTCGATCAGCTCGGGGCGGGCGTGCGTGATCAGGAACAGCGGGCTGTTGCGCGACCATTCGAGCAGGTGCTCGATGAAGTCCATCAGCGACGCATCGGCCCATTGCATGTCCTCGAACGCGAGCACCGTCGGGTAACGGTCGGCCAGGCGCTCGAAGAAGATCCGCCAGGCGGCGAACAGGTCGTCGCGTTCGAAGCGGGAGCCCTCCTCCAGCCCGAGCAGGTGCCGGACGCGGGGCTCGACGAAGGCAAGCTCGTCCGCGTCCGCGATGTGGTCGACCAGCACCTCGCGGAGCTTCGCCGCGGCCGACGCGGGCGCCTCATCCTCGGCGATCCGGCACCGCATCCGCACCATGTCTGCGAGCGCCCAGTAGGTCACACCCTCGCCGTAGGAGAGGCAGCGGCCACGGTGCCAATACACGATCTGCGGCAGGCCGTCGAAGTACTTGTAGAACTCCCAGACCAGTCGCGACTTGCCGATGCCGGCGATGCCGGTGACCGAGATCAGGTGCGCCTTCTGCTCGTCGGCGCAGACATGGAAGATGTCCTTGATCTGGCGCAGCTCGCGGTCGCGTCCGACGAACGGGGCCTCCAGGCCCTCGGCTTTCAACGCGCCCCGGGCGCCGGAGACGATCCGCATCGCGTGCCAGAGCTGATGCAGCCCGTCCTTTCCCTTCAGCTCGAACGTCCCCGCCGACTCGTAGACGATTGTCGGCTCGGACGCGCGTCGCGTGGACTCGCCGACGAAGACCTGCCCGGGCGCTGCCACCGACTGGATCCGCGCCGCCGTGTTGACCATGTCGCCGGCCACCATGCCCTGTCCCTCGGCGCCGATGCTGACCGCGGCTTCGCCCGTCAGCACGCCGGCTCGGGCGTGCAGCCCATCGATGCCGAGCTCGTCGCCCAGCGCGGTGACGGCGGCCACCAGATCGAGGCCCGCCCGCACGGCGCGCTCGGCGTCGTCCTCGGTGGCGATGGGCGTGCCCCACACCGCCATCACCGCGTCGCCGATGAACTTCTCCACCGTGCCGCCATAGAGATCGATCAGGCGACGGCAGGTGTCGAAGTAGCGCGACAGCAGCTCGCGCACCTCTTCGGCGTCACGGGTCTCCGCGACCGTCGTGAATCCGACCAGGTCAGCGAACAGCACCGACACCAGCCGTCGCTCGGCAGACGGCTTCTCCGCCGTCGGCAGCGCGGCATGGCCCGCGCCCGCATTACCTGCAGCCCCCAGCGCAGAACCGCACTCCCCGCAGAACTTGACATTGGCGGGATTCGGCGCACCGCAGCTCGGGCAGCCGCGGGCCAGCGCGGCGCCGCACTCGCCGCAGAACTTGCGGGCCGGCTCGTTCTCGCTTGAGCAGTGCTGGCAGATCATGGAGTGGCTTTCATTGGGCTCCGTGAGGGTACTCGGCACTGTCGGGGCCGTCCAGCATGCGGTTGCCACGCGTCCGCCACTTCTCAGAGACGCAAACCGCGTGTACGTTGGCGACACGCCCGAACCGCTTCCGTGCTCGGCTCGGCGATCGAAAGGCTCCGCTCTTGGAAACCATGCTTCTCTTCGGCTGCTGGATCACCAGCGTCGGCATCGCACTTGCCTTCGTCCGGTTCATGTACGGAGGACGCGATGGCTAAGACGCTGAACACCCGGCCGCGACCGGTGACGAGAAGCACCGGCATCGGCACCGTCCTCATCCTTGGCGGCATCCTCATCGCCCTGTTCTGGACCGTCACCCTTGGCGTGATCGTCTCGCTGATCGGGCTGATCACCTTCGCGGGCTTCGTCCGCGGACAGCGCTACTAACCGAGGGGATGCCCTGCACGGGGCCGCCGGTGAGAACTCGCGGACGTTTCGGCTGCCGCATTTCATCCGGTCTGGACGACCACGGCGAGGGCCGCAAGGTATGTGATCCGTGAGGTGCGGGACTACGTGCGCAGCGTGCTGCAGCTCCTCACCGAGCTTCGCGCGTTCGACCGCGCGCTGGCACTGGCGTCCAAGATGTTCATCGCCCTCATCCCGATGGCACTTCTGGCCTCGACCGTGTTCCCGGGTGACTCAGCCTTCGCCGACGGTATCGTCGCCCGGTTCGGCCTCACCGGCGACGGCGCGGATGCGGTGCGGACGCTGTTCGCGTCACCCGAGCAGGTCAGAGGCGGCATCACAGCGCTCAGCATCCTGGTGCTCGCGTACTCGGTGATCAGCATGGCCGGAGGTCTCCAGCGGCTGTACGAGGAAGCGTGGCACCTTCCTGGGATGAGGCTCGGCGGGCTGGTCAGGGCGATGGCCTGGATGCTGACGTTCGCGGTGTATATCGCCCTAGTGACCCCGATTCAGAGCGGCGTTCGGTCGTCCGGGCTCGATTTCCTGGCCCGGTTGGGCCCGATCCTGGTGGGCACGATCGTCTGGGTCTGGACGCCGTTCATCCTGCTCGCGGGCCGCGTAGAGCGGCGCCGGCTTCGTCCCACCGGCCTGATCACAGCCGTCTGCTTCGCCGTCTTCTCGGTGCTGTCGCGTGTCTACATGCCGGCGGTGATGACCACCGACGCGCATCGTTACGGCCTGATCGGTGCCGCGTTCGGGATGGTCTCCTGGCTGTTTGCCGCAGCGCTGTTGCTGGTGGTGACGGCCGCGCTGGGCGCGCAATGGCGTACCGGCGGGGGGACGAGCGCCGCGACCGCCCGTGCCTCGCCGTCGGGACGCGCTCGGGCCACGTCGTCCGGCTGAGCCACCGGACGGACGATGGGATACTGCGCCGCGATGTCGCGATCGGTCGGCTACGCCTGGAACAACGAGTTCGCGCTCGCCTACGAGGTGGTCGGCGAGGGTGCCGTCGATCTGCTGCTGCTGGCCGGCGCCCCCTCGAACCTCGACCTTCAGTGGGAGAGCCCGTCGTACGCCGCCTTCCTGCGCGGGCTCGCGGAGGGTCGCCGGCTGATCATCACGGATCGCCGCGGCACGGGGCTCTCGGATCGGTTCTCCCCGTCCGCAATCCAGCCGATCGAGTCGCTCACCGACGACCTGCTGCGGGTGCTGGACGCAGTCCGCTCGCAGCGGGCGGTGGTGATGTCGTGGTGGGAGACCACGATGGTCGCGCAGTTGTTCGCGGCAACGCATCCCGAGCGCTGCGCAGGGCTGATCATGATCGATCCGGCCGCGGCCTGGCTCCCCACGGCGGACATGCCGTGGCTGCCGGACGCCGGCCATCAGGAGGCGATGCTGGCCAGAGACCGGATCCGGTGGGGCGTCGCGCTGTCCGATGAGCTGAGCGGCGACATGGACGACGCCGAGCGGGACTGGTACCTCCGCCTGCAGCGCGCCAGCACACCTCCGGGTGCGCTGGTGGCGGAGGAGCGACGCTGGATGCAGACCGACACCACCGCGTTGCTGCCCGCGATCCGGGTGCCGACGCTGGTGCTCGCGGACGAGGACGGCTCCGGTTACTTCGCACCCGAGAACAGCCGCTACGTGGCCGAACGGATCCCGTCCGCGCGGCTGGTGTCGTACCGATCGCATGATCAGCACATGTGGCGCGCCCCGGCTCGGGCGATCCTCGCCGAGACCGGTGCGTTCATCGACGATCTGGCGTCGAACGACCCCGTCCACGACCGGGTGCTGGCCACGGTGATGTTCTCGGACATCGTCGACTCATCGGCGCACGCCGCGGCCGTTGGCGATCGCGAGTGGCGAGGCATTCGCGAGCAACATGACGCGATCGTGCGGGCGAGCGTCGCCCGCTACCGGGGCCGCGAGGTGAAGACCATGGGTGACGGCTTCCTGCTCACGTTCGATGCGCCGGCCCGGGCGGTGCGCTGTGCGCAGGAGGTCGCGAGTGGCGTCCGGGCGCTCGGCATCGAGGTGCGGGCCGGCCTCCACACGGGCGAGATCGAGATGGACGGCACCGACATCGCGGGCATTGCGGTTGCGATCGCGGCCCGTGTCAGCGCCCTCGCCGGTGCCGGTGAGGTGCTGGTCTCCGGGACGATCAGGGATCTCACCGCCGGCGCACAGATCACATTCGACGACCGCGGCAGCCATGAGCTGAAGGGGATTCCGGACCGCTGGCGCCTGTACGCCGCGTCGTGACGTGGGACGCGCGCTGCGGCGCTAGCCGGTCACCGGGCGGTAGATCAGGACGTGGACGCCGTCGCCGAAGGTCGCCGTCTCGGCGAGGCGCAGGGTCTTGACGCTGGTCGTGTCGGCGAAGAGGCGTTTGCCGGCACCGACGATGACCGGGTAGACCATCAGCCGCAGCTCGTCGACGAGGTCGTGTTCGATCAGCGTCTGTGCCAGCTGCGGGCTGCCGTGGACGACGATGTCGCCCTGATGGCGCTCCTTCAGCCTTGTCACCTCCTCAACGACGTCGCCCCGGAGCACGGTGGTGTTGTTCCACTCCGGATCCTTCAGCGTGGAGGACACCACGTACTTCGGCAGGCTGTTGAACCGCTCCGCGAACTCGCCCTCGACGTGGGGCCAGACCGGCGCAAAGCCGTCGTACGTTCGACGGCCGAACAGCAGCGCGTCCGACGCCATCGTTTCGTCGAACTTGAAGCGATCGCCCTCCGGGCCTCGCGTGAAGTGATCGATCCAGCCGACCCGCTCGAACGGTTCGGTGCCGCTCGGCGCCTCCACGACACCGTCCACGGAGATGTACTCGGTAACGACGATCCTGGTCATCGGGATGCCCCTTGGTTGATCTCGTCAGGCGTTCGGCGCGTACGTCGCCAGCAGCGCCCCGGAGCTCGTGGTCTGACAGTCGACGAGGCGGAGCGGCCGCAGCAACCCGTCTTCGCGAAATATCCGCTTCCCGCCGCCCAGCATCACCGGGTCGATCATCAGCCGAAACTCGTCCACCAGGTCGTGCTCGATCAGCGACCGCACCAGCTCGGTGCTGCCGATCACGTGGAGGTCGCCGCCGTCGTCCGCCTTGAGCGCCGCAACCGCCTCGCCGACGTCGCCTCGCAATACCGTCGAGTTCTGCCAGTCGAGCGGGTCGACACGGGTGGTCGAGGCGACGTGCTTCGGCTTGGTGTTCAGCGGCTGGGCGATCACCTGCTCCTCCTCGGACGCATGTGGCCAGTAGGCCGCGAAGATCTCGTAGGTGCGTCGCCCGAGCAGGAAGCCGCCGGCCTCGACGATGCTTCCCACCGCCCACCGCCGCGCCGGCTCGTCCTCCATGTACCGCATGTGCCAGCCGCCGTGGCCAAAGCCGCCGCTCGGGTCCTCGTCAGCGCCGCCCGGCGCCTGGGAGACCCCGTCGAGGCTCACGAACTCGTTCACGATCACCTTGCGCATCTCAGCTCCCTTGGTCATTGGATGGCTCTGTGCCGTTCAGACCGGGGGGCAGGGCACAACTCATCGGACGCGGCTTCACAGATCGTCTTGCCGGCGCGAGAACCCACTCGGCGATCTCGGGCCGGCTCCGCCATTCGACATACTCGGGCACGCTGTGCATGTGCGCATATACGCGCCGCCAAGTTGGGCAGTTCCAGCAGGGACCAATGCTCGGCGCGATCCAGTCCCTCACCATCCGGTTGATCTCGTCGCCGGTCGGGGGCGGTAGGGTCGTCGGATGCACGGAGGAGTCCCTCGGCGCCCGGCTCGGGCGGAAGTGGTGGGTAGCCTGCTGAGACCGAGCGCTCTGCGCAGAGCCGTGGAGGCGTTCTATGCCCCAGGCCACTCGGCCGTGCTGGATGCGGAGCGGGCGCGGGATCGCACCCCGTTGACCGAACTCGAGAACCACTCGATCCGTGAGGTGGTTCAGCGCCAGATCGAGTGTGGGCTCGACGTGGTGAGCGACGGCGAGTTCCGCCGGTGGATGTTCCTCAACTCGTTCTACGACGCCGTGGAGGGATTTCGTACCGACAACGTCGTGACGTTCCATAACGATGATGGCCGACCGGTGGAGTTGGCAGTGCACGAGATCGTCGATCGGCTGCGTGCGGTCGACAGCCCGGCAGCTCGCGAGGCGGCGTTCATGGCGTCGATCACTCGCCACCCGTTCAAGGTCAGCTTTCCGGCCGCCTCGATCTTCGGACATCCGTTCACGTTCAAGCGCGGGATCACCGACAAGGGCTACGCTGACCTGGCGGAGTTTGTCGCGCATGCGATCGAGATCGAGCGTGCGCTGGTGGCCGACGCGGTCGCGGCTGGTGCTGGCTACATCCAGTTCGACTTCCCGCTCTACCCGTATCTGAGCGACCCTGGCTGGGCGGCCCGATTCCGCGACCAAGGCCATGATCCGACGGCCCTCCTTGAGGCCGCTCTGGCCGCCGACACCGCCGTCCTCGAGGGCGTCCCGAGTCACGTCACCACCGCCCTGCATATCTGTCGAGGGAATTACCGCTCCTCGTGGATGTGCGAAGGCTCGCTGGAACCCGTCGCCGAGCCGGTGTTCGCCAGTCTGCCGTACGACACGTTCCTGGTCGAATGGGACGATATGGGACGCGACGGCGGGTTCGAGCCGATTCGCTTCCTGCGTCCCGGGTCGGTGATGGTGATGGGGCTGATCAGCTCCAAGGTGCGCGACCTGGAGTCCGAGGACGACCTCCTGCGACACATGGACCGGGCAGCCGCCATCGTGGGAGACATCGACCGGCTGGCGATCTCGCCCCAGTGCGGGTTCGCCTCGGTCGTGGTCGGCAACGACACCGACACCGACGCGCAGTGGCGGAAGCTGGAGCTCGTCGGGCGGGTCGCCGACCGCTGCTGGCCGTAGTTCGACCGGCGTTCATCTCGCGGGCGCGCGCTAGCGGCAGTTGCAACGATTGCCGCGCTGTCGTGTACAGTCGCTAGCGATGACAGAAGACAATGAGGATTCCGGAGTCCGCTGGTCACGGGCAGACTGGTTGGCGGCTAAAGAGCGGCCGGCATCCGGACTGATCCCGGGCCTTGGGGGTTATTCCGCTGAAGCGTCCGCGTCCCTTCGCGGCCCGCGAAGGGCGGCGGCGTGGCTGACAGTTGCCTTGGTGGCTGCTGGGGGTGCGTTGCAGATGTACGTATTGATCGACCACGCCGCCAGGGCTCACTACTCGTCGAAGATGCCTGTCGTCGACTTTCTCGCGCAGGCGCGAGCGGTCATGCCCCAGTCGGCGGTGTTTGCCAACACGCCTACTGCGGCGGAAAAGCTCCGCTACGGCCTGTTTCCCCGGCGCCAGTATCACGTGGTGCTGTCGGGGAACCCGGACGTCGTCCGCGCCGAGCTGGCCCGGCGCAAGGTCAGCTACGCCGTCACGAACCGGAATGATCCGACCATCTTCCTGCCCGACACTGGTCCCTGGTGGCACGTGGTGTTGACTCATGGAAAGTGGCGAGTAATTGCGCTCAGCCCGTGACCGATTGGACGCTGACCATTCTCTTCTGCGCGCTGGTGGCTGGGGCGGGATGGCCTTGGACGGCGTCGCTGATCGGTGAACGCCTGCATCCAGCGGTCCGCATCTCCTTCGGCTACTTGATCGGGACGGCCCTGGTCACGCTCGGAGAGTTGGGACTGGCTTTCGTCCATATTCCGATTGTCCGGCCGACGCTGCTCCTCGTGATCGCGGCGGTGACCGGAGGCGGCGTGCTCATGGCGCGCGGACGAGCGATGACACAGCCCCGAGAACAGCCGGGCCCGCTGTGGCCGGCGTTGGTGCTGCTGGCCCCGGTGGCGCTGGCGCTCGGGGTGGCGCTTGCCCAAGCGTTCCTGCTTTCCAACGTCGACCAGGTCGACTTTCTGCGGGCCTGGGGCAAGAAGGGCCTGTCGCTGTTCTATGCGCACAACCTGAACTTTCGGCCCCTGGGCGGCCGGCACGGGTATTACCCGCTGGAGTTGTCCAATATGTTCGGGTCGTTGTACCTCTTCCTGGGGCACGTGAACGACACCGTGATCCGGTTGCCGATGGCTCTTTACGGAGTGGCGCTTGTTCCCTCTATGTGGTGGATGTGCCGGCGCGTGCTGCCGCCGGCCGGTGCTGCCGGCGCGATCGCGCTAACCGTGACGGCGCCGCAGTTCATCATCCACTCGTCGGTCGGACAGGCCGACCTCGCGACCGGCGTCTACGTCACGATTGCGTCGCTGGCTGCCTTCCTGTGGTTGCTGGATGGCGGTTCGCGCTACGCGGGGCTGGCCGGATGCGCCGCGGGAGCCGCCGCCTGGACGAAGCTGGAAGGCGTCTTCACCTGCCTGGTGATCCTGCTCGGCGTGCTGGTCGTGCGGCGCACGCTGCGGGTGCCGGGCCTGTGGGTTTGGCTGGCATGGTTCGCCGCGTTCACGATCCCCTGGAAACTGTTCCAACGGTTGCACCGTATCGAGTTCAACGACCGCCACTTCCGCGACCTCTACCTCGACATCCCATCGATTTCGCGTGACGTCTCAGAAGCGCTGACGACGTTCGGCCGCTGGGGTGTGTTCTGGCCGTTATGCCTGGCGGTGATCGTGTTGACGGTGCCGTTCTGGTGGCGGACACGGTTTCGGTGGCTGGCGGCAGTGACGCTCCCCAACCTGGTATTCACGCTGGTGGGCTTTATGACGCACTATCGGGCCGGAGTCCCCGGCAGCGTGCGCGTCACCGCCTCCAGGCTCTACCTGCACCTCCAGCCAAGCATCGCCGTGATGGCGGCTGCAGGAGCCACGCTTGCGATCATGGCACTGCTCGCCTCCAGCCGCGGCGACCTGTCGTCCGCGACGGCCGCCGGCTCCCACCAACGGCGTACCGAGCCGGCTCCGTGATGAGCGCTGGTCGATTGCCGCGTTTCGACATTCCGGTGTCCCAGAACGCGTGGTTGAGCTATGCGCCCGGCACGATTCGAACGTGCGACCTCTGCCTCCGCAGGGCAGCGCTCTATCCCCTGAGCTACGGGCGCGCATCTCAAGCTGGCGGCGGCTTTGCGGCTGTTTCGGCCGCTCGGACGCGGTTACTCCACCCTGCTTGAGGGTTGGGATTCTACCCGGTGGTGGTCATCGTGACGCCGCCGTTCCGCCGCCGGGCTCGAGGCCGGCCGTCAGGGCACGATGTTGTGGTTGAGGTGAAAGACGTTGCCCGGGTCGTAGCGGCGCTTAAGCTCGCGGAGCCGGTCGTAGTTCGGCCCGTATGCGGCGCGGATGGCGTCATCGGCCTGGTCGTCGCCGAGGTAGTTGAGCCACCGGCCGGGGGCGAGGTGCTCCGAAACGGCGGCGTACGTGTCCTTCGTCCACTGGATGTTCTTGACCGTGTCGGCGGGATCGATCCACTCGGAGGGCAGCAGCAGGTTGAAGCCCGCGTCGCGGTGCGGCACTGCCGTGGCGGTGGGGTCGATGCGGGTGACCGCGCCGTGGAAGTGCTCAAGGATGATCGCCGACATGATCGACGGCACGGTCTGGAAACGGTTGACGATGGTATCGATAAGCTCATCGGACAGGCCGGCGGTGAAGCTGGACAGCCAGTAGTTGAGCGCACCGGCGGGAAACC
>Ga0207674_10006318_pt1 | contig 13964 bp, 9 predicted proteins | sample KBSCornC72_FD_184303 | JGI IMG/M metagenome (GOLD analysis project Ga0207674, IMG submission 184303) | Corn rhizosphere microbial communities from Kellogg Biological Station, Michigan, USA - KBS Corn C7-2 (SPAdes) (version 2) | ecosystem: Host-associated > Plants > Roots > Rhizosphere > Soil ... | reverse complement strand
CTCGCCATCCACGCCGCCTCGCCGGGATGCCAAAGAGCGCAAGGAGTGCAAGTACCGCTCCGCCACCCGCTTCAGCCCATCCGCCAATGTGCGGTTTCTGCAGGGAGCCGGTTGTTGCGGCAGACGTTGTAACGGTAGCTGTTCCGCTGCCGGTGCTATCGAAGGAGGTGGTTGAAACGGTGCACTTCGGAGTGTCTGCCGACGAATTCGTCGGGCCTCCCGAGTTCAACGTGCATGAGCTCAGCTTGATGGTCGATGAGTAGTTGTTAGCCGTGGTCCAGGTAACCGTCGAAGTCGCAGATGATCCTCGACTGACATTCGCTGGAGTTGTGGCTGCAAGTGAGTATGTCGATTGCGTCACCGTTACGGTTGCTGTTCCGGTGGCTACGCCATACGTCGAGTCGCCGGCGTAGCTCGCTGTGAGCGTGATGGAGCCGGCACTCAAACTGTTGGCCGGGATAGTGAATGTAACGCTGCCCGATGCCAGTGCCTGCGCTGAAGAGGTATACCCTCCCCCCGAGAGTGTCACGTTACCCGTAGCAGTTCCGAGGCCACCGGCTACCGTCACCGGAACGCTCAGGCTCTGGCCTGAGTTGATCGCATTCAGTGCCGGGCTCACCGTCACCGTCGGCAATGGCGCAGCCGTCACGATCACTGCGCCTACCCCGGTCGTCGAAGCGTATGTCGAATCGCCGCTATAGGTCGCCGTCAATGTAATCGTTCCGGCGGCAAATTTATTCGCGGGGATATTGAAGGTCACATTGCCCGAAGTAAGCGTCTGCGCTGCCGGACTGTAGCCGCCACCCGTTAAGCTGACCGTTCCCGTTGGAGTACCGCTGGCTCCGGCAACCGTGACTGCCACGCTCAAGGTCTGATTTGATTGGATGGTGCCCGGCGTCGGCGTAACCGTAACCGTCGCAGATCCTGTGCCGACTGAAGCCCCCCAACCATTCACCACATTCGCCACATTCATCGAACCGAGGCCCGTCGCCAGGTCGAAACCTGCCGTGGCATCAAATCCGTTCAGAATGCCGATCGTGTTTCCACTGGACACTGCTGTAAGGCTGCAGTCCTTGGATCCGCCCGCGCAGGGCATGCTGACAGTGCCGGTATCGATGTCGTTGAAATAGCATACGCCCGAATTCGTCACGTTCTCTGTCTTGCAGCTTCCGTAATTCTGGGTCGCGGCGAGCGCGTAAAGCCCGGAGTTCGGATTCCCCTGAGCCGACCCGGCTTTCTGGTTAATCAGCGCCATGATGCCGGCCATCGCCGGGGATGCCGCTGAGGTGCCCCCAATCTCGCCAACAGACGGCTCCGTCGCCGTGCCCGTCGAAGTCACGCACGTGCCCCAGTCAGATACGCAGATGAGATACGCGCTGTTGAGGAATCCATTGCCCGCAAAAAACGAAACGTCCGGGAAGTCTCGTTTCGAATCGTTCGGAATCCCGCTCACCCCCGTCTGCCAGCTAGGCTTGGAATAGCCTCCGCTGCAACTTGAAGGATCCGGATTCGTCGTTGCATTCGTCGTGCTGTTCGTTGTGCAGTTGCTCTTGCCTCCGCCGGCACCAACTGTGTTCACCAGGTTAAGGACACCCTGCTCATTCGTGCTCGAGGTGATCAGGTGATTCGCGATCTTGTTGCAAATGGTGCTTGCAGAATCATTCGTACTTAACGTCTGGTTGATATATGCAACTTCCAACGGATTCGTACACGTGTCGTTCCACGGGATTTCTGGGATATACCCCTTTGCGGTTGCGCCATGCGAATCGCTGCTGGTGTTCCAATACGTTGCAGCAGTATCCCAGTTCAAATCGGTTCCGCCCACCGCAGTGTTGTGCGAAGTGGAGGCGATACCGCTCACCGCAAGCCCATCCTGAGCACCATAGGGACCTTGCGAGGCAGCTCCCTGATCACACCCTGGCGAGCCCGAGTCCCCGGTTGCTACCAACACCGATATACCAGCGGTCTCTGCAGTCTGCCAGAGCTGGTTGTACGACGCGTTCCCGCTGGTTCCCATAAACAGTTCGCAGAGGCCGTAGCTGACGTTGATGATCTTCGCGACATTGTTGTCGATCGCATATTTCGCCGACAGGTAGATCGCGTCATTCGAATTCGTCTGCTGCGTCACCACCAACTTCACAGCAGCCTTCGGGGCAGTCGCACCGGCCCACTCTACATCCAGTGCATTCTCAATCTGATCGTCGAGCGTACAAAGGGCACCGCTCGCCGTACTGGTGCAGTTTCCGGGATCCGCTCCGTTGTTGATCTGTTGGTACGATCCCCCTGTCAGCCCAAACGTACTGCGGAAGCTCGCCACGTCAGCGGACTTCACATCGCTTCGGCCTGCGATCGCAATCGTCTGTCCCGTTCCATCAACGCCGGCATTCCAGAGCGGCGAAAGATTGTAGATGGCGGCGAAGTCATACGGAGTTAGATCTTCTTCCAGACAACCGGTGCCGCACGAAAAGACAATTTCCGGCCGTGCGCCGGTGAAAGCAGCATTCGCCTTGGGCACGCTGGCGGTTCCGGCGACACCGGGCTCCGCGATTTTTTGCCACTTCCCCGTTTCCTGATTCAGCGCCGCCTTTCCGCCCGTCCGATGCAGCGGCCGCGGAATGAAATTATGCAGCGCCTTCGGCCCGAGCACAACCGGCTCCAGAGCCATCGGAATCTGCGGATCGGACATGTTGGAGAAGTGCGTCCTTCCGGCAACCGTCAGGTTGTGCAGCTCGGTATGGAAAGTCGCTTCCACCTGCCGCGCGCTGCCGCTGAAGCGAATCGTCATCCGGTCCTTGGACACTTCGTCAACAGAAAGACCATGGCTCGACAGCCAGGAACTGACCGTCGTGATGTCCGCCAGCGCCGGGCCGAATTGCTCGCCAACCTGCTCCGGCGTAAGCCACCGGTGGAAATTGGGCGAGTTCGGATCGTACTGGCTTTCCACGAAGGCATCGAAGGCCGCCTGCACTTCCGGGCTGCGGTGCAGCACCAGGATCAGGTCGGTCATCGACATACTGCCACTGACCCGGCCAATGTCATTCTGCGCATTGGCTGCCGGGGGCGTGTTTCCCTTCAGTGCAGTCAGTTGGTTGTCATTCACTTGTTCGCGGATCAGAGCTTTTGAAACCGGATGCTGCGCTACAGCCGCTGTCGCAGCGAGAGATGTCAAGGCAATAAGGCCAAGGAAGAGCTTATGAAGGGGGCGCATCTACCTTACCGGGAACCTTTCTCGGGGAAGATCCCCGAAGAGGCGAATCGTTGACGTTGATCGGGAGCAGTATCTTGCGACCGCTCTTGTACCGAGTGATTTGGCTCGAATTGTACCGTTTGCTGCCGTATCCGCAATATCACCAATTCGCACCATGGACAGTTCTTATATTGACTGAAAGGAGTCGCCTAAGTGGCTCTGCATCAACAGCAGACAGGACAACTGTCCCGAACTCGCCCGTTGACGGTTCCTTTGCTCAAAATCACCAGAGTTCCTGACGAGATAGACGCGCGAGCCCTACTCAGGTTGTGTCATCGCTTCGTCATTTCTGTCATTGCTTCGTCATTCCCTTCGAATAAGTCGGCGCAGATACGCCGAAATCTTTCCAGGGACGTGCGCGTGCCTCCCCCAACCCGGCGTTGTAGAATGAGGCGGCTTCCGGAATACGCTTTCCCAAGGGTGCAAAAACCCATCGGCAAAGCTACCTCGGGAAATTTGAACGCCATGTCAGGGATGGATCGCCCCATGAAGCTTTCACTTCGCGTCTATGTTCTTTCCGTCGTCCTCCCCGCCGCTGTGGCAAGCTGTGGAGTGATGAAAAGTCAGGCTCAAACCGTCACCGAAATCGGTGGACAGAAAATCGTCACCATCACGCGCACTGCTGTCAGCAAGACCAAGCCCGAATTCACCAGCATCACGGTCCTGCCCGGCCGCGGAATGGAAGTTTTCCAGATCACCGCCAACTTTCCCGGCAAGGGAAACGTGGATGTGCTGGCATCGCCCAGCCTTGAAGAAGCCAAAAAGATGCTCGACGAGCAGGACACACCCAATGGCGATCTCGGCTATCGGCTCGGCTCCGTTTTTCTCTTCCCGTATCCCAACCGTATCCGCGGCACGCTCTCCTCTGACGGCAAAACCCTGACCACCTCGTGGCAGGGTAAGACCATCACTCTTCCTGCCAACAACATGGGCAAGGAAGCGGGCGCCGAGCGGCACGCCATGCACGGCCTCATCCTGAAAGCCAAAACGGATGACGTCAAAGTGAAGACAATTCCCGGCGGCAAAGAAGTAAGCGGCACCATCCATGGCGGTGACTTCAACGGCCACTGGCTCTCCAAGTCCGACCTCGTCATCACCATCAGCCTCACCGCCGACGCTGTCGATGCCACCGTGACCGCCAAGAACGTCGGCAAAGAAGCTGAGCCCGTCTCCATCGGCTGGCATCCTTACTTCAACTTCCCATCAGGAGATCGCACCCAGGCGCGCCTGCAGGTCCCGGCCGATATGGTCGCCAAGGTCGACAACTACGACAACGTCTTCCCCACCGGCGAGCTCGTTCCCGTCAGCGGACAGTTCGATCTGCGCAAGGGCCAGCCCCTCTACAAGAACTTCTACGACGACAACTGGAGCAAGCTGAATTGGGAAAACGGTGTTGCCGAAGTCAACATCCTTGACGAAGCCGCGAAGTATGGCGTCCGCATCCAGGGCCTATCGCCTGAAATCAAAACCATCCAGGCCTACGCCCCTCCAGCCAAGAACTTCGTCGCCGTCGAGCACCAGTTCAACTTCGCCGATCCCTTCGGCAAGGAATGGAACGGCATGGACACCGGCATGGTCACCCTCAAGCCCGGCGCCAGCACCAAATGGCATGTCCGCCTGAAGCTCTTTGTCCCGTAAGCACCCACAACTGGGTGCCCCGTTCAGTGGGTGCCCCGTCCCCTGGGTGCCCCGTCCAAGCTCTGCTTGGGCGGGGTTGTGCAAATGAATCAAACACGATAGCCCGGATCTCCTCGGATCCGGTCCAGCGCTTTCTGCGGCACCTCGCAATTTTGCGAGCAACCTCGCCTGCGCGAGAAATCTCTCCTCGAGACCTTAGCGTCAGGGCAGGACTTCAGTCGTGCCGTTAAGTCGTGCAAGAACTACCTGGGCTTTTAGCCCCTTTCAACAATGTTCCAGATAGCTTTCTCATCAACCGCAGTCCTAGGGCCTCGCCTCATACACCAGGTTGAACGGCGTTTCCGCTGCCCTTCTGAACCGCTTGAATCCCGCCGTCATCACCACGTCCCGAATCCGTTCCTCACCGGCCTGTGCTCCCAGGGCCGCGCCCACCTCCTGCGCCAGTGAAGCTGGCGTGCACAGCATGGTCGAAGCCGAATAGTAGATGCGCCCAACAGGATTGTGATTTTGCTCCGGCTCGTCGTGCGCAAACGGCTCAACAATCATCCACGTACCATCAGGCACCAGGGTAGAGAGCACATGTTTCGCCGCTCCCACCGGGTCTCCCATGTCGTGCAGGCAATCGAAGAAGGTCACGAGATCATACCCTCCGTTCGCCGGATAGCTCTTCGCACTCGCAACTTCAAAACCGATCTGATCCTGTAGCCCATCGCGCCCAGCCACGTGCCGCGCATACTCAACTGATCCGCTGTGATAGTCAAACCCGCTGAACCGCGACTTGGGAAATGCCTTTGCCATCAAGATTGTCGAAGAGCCATGCCCGCAGCCGACGTCCGCTACCGATGCGCCCTTCGCCAGCTTTTCCTTCACGCCTTCCAGCGCCGGTAACCATGAGCTCAGCAGATTCTGCTCATAGTTCGGCCGAAAGAAGCGCTCCGTCCCGAAAAAGAGATTGGCGTCGTGCTCGTGCCAGCCCACGCCTTCTCCCGTGCGAAATGCCTGCGTGATCTTCGGCTCATCTTTGAAGCATGCGGAGATGATGTGGAAGGCGCCCGGCAGATCGAGCGTCGTCAGCGCGAATGCCTGTTCCGCGGGCAATTCGAATCGCTTCGTCGTCGCGTCGTAGGTGATAAAGCCGCTTGCGGCATTGGCATTGAGCCACTCCCGGATATAGCGCTCCGAGGTATGGGTCCGAGTGGCCAACTCCGTTGAAGTCATAGGACCTGCGCCAGCCATGGCCTTGAACAGTCCTAGTTTGTCGCCGATGACGACGAGCGCGGCATGCATCGCGGCGCCCATGTCCACGACGGCCTTTCCCATAAAGGCATCCAGTTTTGAGGGATCGAAAGCAGGAGCAGCAGCGGTTGCAGTTGCCATATAGACCTCCTTGTTGGCAGGGCCCTGGGGAAAGCCGCATCCTACCGCGCAAAAAACGCCAGTGTCAAAGAGAATCTCAAACTGAGCTCCGCACTTCTTCAGACCCAAAAAACAGCTGTCATTTCTGAGCGCACGGGGCTCCGAACGTTTTTCTTCATGGGGTCCCCGAAGAGCGATTTGTGCTCTTTGGGGCTGAGCTCGGGGGTGGTAAGTGAAGAATCTCTTTTCAGCCCGAGGCAGGCCGAGTAGCAGGTGACGCTTCGTCATCCTGGCGTTGCAGGTCCACCAATCTGCGGCAGCTAAAAAGATAGAATGACGAGAAATGGTCGTTCAAGGGTTTGAGAACTCGCTTGCCTCACTCAAAGGCACAACGGTCAAAACTGCCATTCCGAAGCGTGTTCAAGAAGCCGGAACCGCGCCTGTAGAACTCCATTTCAGCGATGGATCGCAATTGCGCACGGACTATTGGCGTATCATCCTCGACGGCAACGCGAATGCGAGCAGCTTCGACCACCAGCAGCAGTATGGGCTTAGCGCTCCGATCAACGCGTTTGCTCAGATCGCCGATGCACTGGATGGAAAGACTTTAAGAGAGGCTAAATGGGAATCTCGTACTGGTGACCTTAAGCTTTTCTTCCTACCCGATGTTGAGGTGCAGGTGTTCAACTTCACTGGTTACGAGAACTGGGAGATCCACTTCAGCAACGGTACCGGCGAGTATTCCCCCTACACTCGCTGACGATCTGGCCGCCTTCGAGAAGTATGCTCGGATACTCGTCCTGATGGCCAAAGCCAAATGCAAATCTATGACTGCCGCTTAACCATCCGCCGCGCCCGCAGCCATCCCCCCAGCCACGACTGCGGCAACGCCAGCACGATCAGCGCAACCGGATACCAGTGCGGCCCATACGCAGGCCCCGCATTCCATGTAGCAATCGCACCCGCTAGACTTGCCGCAAACCCGAACCCTCCGCCCACCATCGCATGCGCGATCGGCCGATACGGCGCAAGATACGCCGTGATATAACTCGCCGCAATTCCGTAAACCACGCGATACACCGTGACCCATGCCAGAACGCTGTCCGGCACGCGCTCGCCCAGTGGAGGCAGCACGCCCGCTTTGCGCAACACGACATCCGTGATCAGCGTGACAGCGATTCCCACCGCCATGCCCGCAATCACAGCCAGAATGCTGCGGCCCAGTTGCCGCTGCGAGGACGCTTGAGACGAGACTGGACTCATGCCGTTCAGACCTCCAGTACGGGGATTCCCCGCCATCATACCCTCTTCACTCTGTGACCGCGTACCCTGATCGGACGCAGTCCGGTTTGCTAACATTGCACCGCCCGGAGAGATCGATGAAACTTTGCAGTCTGCGCATATGCATTGCCCTTTTATCCCTTTCAAGTGCCACTGTCACCCGGCTGTCTTCGCAACAGACGGCCGCGTCGGCCGTTCCTGATGACGCGCCATACAAGAACACGTCGCTACCTGTCGACCAGCGCGTTGCCGACTTGCTCCGTCGCATGACCCTCGAAGAAAAAGCGACCATGCTTGCCGGCTCCGCATGGATGGAGTCCGCGCCCATCCCGCGTCTCAGCATCCCTGCCATCAAGATGGCCGACGGCCCCATGGGCGTGCGCTCCTGGCTCGGCAGTTCCGCCATCACCAATGCCGCCAATACTCCGAAGATCACTTCGACATCCTTTCCGTCAGGAGTTGCCATGGCGGCGACGTGGAATCCGGAGCTCGTACAGCGCGAAGGCCAGGCCATCGCCCAGGAAACCAAAGCACTCGGCCGCGACATGATCCTCGGCCCCACCGTCAACATCAATCGTGTCCCGCTGTGGGGTCGCAACTTCGAGGGCTACGGCGAAGATCCTTTTCTCTCCGCCCGGCTCGGCGTTGCCTACATCAAAGGTGTTCAGGCCGAAGGTGTCATCCCCTCCGTCAAGCACTTCGCCGCCAACAACGAAGAGTTCGAGCGTCATCGCCTCGATGAAAAAATCGACGAACGCGCACTGCACGAAATCTACCTCCCCGCATTCAAGGCCGCCGTGCAGGAAGCCGATGTCTGGACCGTGATGTCGGCCTACCAAAAAGTAAACGGCAAGTACTGTGCGGAGAATCCTTACCTTCTCACCGACATCCTCAAAAAAGAATTCGGCTTCAAAAACTTCGTCGTCTCCGACTGGGCCAGCACCTACTCCACGGCGCCCACTGTCAACGCCGGCATGGACCTCGAAATGCCCGGCGGCCCGCCGCTCCATGCCATGCTCACGCGCCCTCAATCCATCATGTCCGGCAACAGCGGCGGATGGCTCGAAGCCGACAAGGTTCTCGCTGAAGTCAAAGCCGACCACATCACCGAAGCCACAATCAACGACAACGTCAGCCGCATTCTCCGCGTCATCATGCTCAGCGGCCTCATGGAGCACGCTCACAATCCCGGCGGCGAAGTCGATACGCCCGAGCGGCAGAAAATCGCTCTCGAAGGCGCAATTGAAGGCATCGTCCTGCTAAAAAATCAGAACGCGCTTCTGCCCCTCGATCCCGCGAAGATTCACTCCATCGCCGTCATCGGCCCCAACGCGCTCGTGGCACGCACAGGCGGTGGCGGCAGTTCGCTCGTGCGGCCCGACCACGCCGCATCACCTCTAGAAGGAATCACGAAGCGCGCAGGCTCGGCAATCCAGGTCACGTCAGCACTCGGCGTGGGAATGGAAGGCGAAGATGCTACGCACGACACTGCCGAGGCGCGTGCCAACGATCTGAAACAAGCGACCGATATCGCTTCCAAAGCCGACGTCGCCATCGTTGTCGTCGGCCGCTACAACAAGAACGAGTCCGAAGGCTTCGATGTGAAAACCATGGACCTGCCGGCCGGCCAGGATGAGCTGATTCAGGCAGTCGAGAAAGCGAATCCGCGCACAGTCGTGGTGCTCAACACGGGCGACCCCGTCACCATGCGTAAGTGGCTGGACTCGACGCCAGCGCTCGTGGATATGTGGTACGGGGGGCAGGAAGGCGGCAACGCACTCGCCGCAATTCTCTTCGGCGATGCCAATCCATCGGGCAAGCTCCCCGTCTCTCTGCCGAAGAAATTTGAAGACTCACCGGCCGCCAAAACCTACCCCGGCCAAAACCTCCACACCGAATACGCCGAAGGCATCTACGTCGGCTACCGCTACTACGACACAAAGAATGTCGAACCCGAGTTCCCGTTTGGGTTTGGGCTCAGCTACACCCAGTTTGAGTACAGCGATCTGAAACTCGCGCGCATCGAATTTGCTGGCAAGAATCCTACTTGGCAGTTCGCGGTGAAAGTGCGCAACACCGGCCAGCGAGCAGGTGCTGAAGTCGTCCAGCTCTATGTACACGACGGCCACTCGAAAATCGACCGCCCTGTTCATGAGCTCAAAGCATTCCACCGCATCGAACTCAATCCCGGCGAATCAAAGACGGTCGAATTCACGCTCAACAACTCAGCATTCCAATACTGGAATCCCTCCACGAAGCAATGGACCCTCGACCCCGGCACCTTCGAAATCCAGATCGGCGCCTCATCTCGCGACATCCGCCTCAAGGCCCCTGTCCAAATCAAGCGCTGATAAACTCGAGTTCACATGCCCCGCGAGATCCACTACAACGCGGCGGAGCACATCTCCGCCTCAACCGCTGAAGATCCCTATCTGCGCCCCGCGTTCTCTCTCGGCAACCGCATCGGTCGTTTCGCCTGGAACATCTGCTGGCTCATCTTCTACCGCCTCTCGCCCCGCCCCTTCCACGCATGGCGCTCCGTGCTGCTTCGCCTCTTCGGCGCGAAGATGGGACCGAACTGCCATTTCTATCCGAGTTCCCGCGTCTGGGCTCCGTGGAACCTCACCTGCGAAGACCAGGTCACTGCGGGCGACGGCGTCGAAATCTACAACCCCGCTCCTATCCGCCTCGGCTCCCACGCCATCCTCTCGCAGAATTCCTACCTCTGCGGAGCCACGCACGACTTCGACGATCCCGCCTTCCCGCTTCTCGCCTATGCGATGGACGTCGGCCCCTATGCCTGGATCTGCGCCCGCGCCTGTGTTGCCCCCGGCGTCAACGTCGGTGAAGGCGCCGTGCTCGGCCTCGCCTCAGTCGCAACCCGCGACCTCGAACCATGGTGCGTCTACGGTGGCGCCCCCGCCACGAAAGTAAAAGAGCGTCAACGCATTCACGAATAAAGAACCCGCCGATCTCCCCGGCGGGTTTCGTAACAATCTATTCGCAAGCGAGTGCTCTTTATCCCCTGTCCCCTGTCCCCTGTTCCCTGTCTTTATTCCCTGTTCCCTTGTCCCCTGCCCTTCCTTACTGCGGCGCGTACGGCTCCACCCTCAGCATGTCCGACAATACTCCGCGCTCCTCAGGGCTGAATTGCCCCTGGTACCGGCTCGAGTTCAGCACGATCCCGCGCTGATCCGGCGGCACCGACTTCAAATCCCGAAACGCATTCCGCATCATCGTCTGCCGATCTGCCGGCATCGCCCTCCACTGCCGCGACGACTGCGCCACCCGCGCCCGCTCTTCCGGCGACAGCCGCTCCAGGTTCTCAGCACGTGCCAGGCGACGTTCGCGTTGCCCATTGGGCAGTTGATTCACCTGGTTCAGCTGATTGATCACCCGCTGCTGCTCGCCTTGCGGCAGTCTGCGAAAACTCGGATCGCTGCGCAGCATCTGTTGCTGCTGCGGCACAGGCGTGTTCTTGTGATTGTTCAGCCACGACCCCAGGTGTCCCGGTGGCGCATAGAGCTGCTGCGCGGTTCCCGGATACGTCTGCCGCCCATTCGCGGGAACGTTATACTGCGGCGTCGCCGCCGGCCCGCGCACTCCACCCTGCGGTACTTCACCGCGCGGAGCATACGGATTCTGCGGCGGTCTCTGAAATTGCGGCCGATCGTTCGCCGGAGGCCGATACGGCTGCTGATACTGCGGCTGAGACCCGCGGTTCTGAATCTGATTCTGATACGGCTGGGTTCTTGGCTGATACTGCGGCTGCTGCGAACCCCGATTTGGAAATTGATTCGGATACTGTTGCGTCCGCGGCTGATACTGTGGCGCGCGCCCACCCTGATACGGAGAAGCCTGCCGTCCTTGATTCTGCGGCGCCTGATAACGCGGCGCCGACTGTCCTTCATTCCGGCGCGGCGACTCCGGATGCGTCTGCTGTTTCGGAGCCGAGTAGTGCGGCGCCCGCGGTGCAGGTCGCGCATGCTCCTGTCGCTGGGCCATCAGCAAAGAGGCAGGCAGGCACAGCGCAACCGTCGCCACCGCGGCTACAACCGCACGGCGCGTCGCACCTCTCTCGGCCTTGTTCCTCGCCCCATTCATCTTTGGCCCCCGCCTCTTTCGAACCACACCCTCTTGAACTTCCTTCAACTACTGCGCCGTCGGATCATCCGAGTTCGGATCATCGCTGATCGCATCATCTGGATTATCTGAAATTGCCTCCAGCTGATCCAGTACCTGCTTGTTGCTGTCCAGCGTCTGCAGATCGTGCACCACCGCATTCACCGTCGGCTGCGCCACCGGCTGCTCGACATTCGTAACACCCAGATAAGCTCCGCCACCAATCAGCATCAGCACCGTCAGTGCCGTCGCCGCAAGCGGCCCTGCATGCATCTGCGGACCATACGTAAACCGATCACGAATGCGCTGCAACCAGCTTAGCCGCGGGGCTTCGCGTTCCTCGCGCATCCGTGCGTTCAACCTCGTCATGAAGTAGGGGCTGGGCTCCGGAGCTGTCCACGTATCCATCAGGCTCATCGTCGCGCGCAGCTTTTCCAACTCCTCGCCGCACGACGCACACTCCGCAACATGAGTCTTCACCTTGGCAGGCGCCGACGCCTCGTCGAGAAGCAGATCGGCCAGCTTCTCTTCCATCCCCGCGCATTTGTTCATCGTTTTCATATCCAACCACCCACTTCAATCACCCCAGTTGGCTAAAACCCTGCCGCTGGGGACCCCGAATTCATTGTCGGTAATATCCGACGTTCCCCTACACAAAATCTTTCAGCTTCTCTCGCAGCGTCTGGTAGGCCCTGAACAGCAGCGACTTCGTCGCGCTCTCGCTCAGCTTCAGCACTTCCCCGATCTGCTTGTAATCCATCCCCTGGTACTTGTGCATCAGCACTGCCATCCGCTGCCTCTCCGGCAATTCCATCACGTGTGCCCGGATCGCAGCCATGCGCTCATCGCGCAACATCGTCTGTTCGATCGTCGGAGTAGCATCGGCCACATCCGGTGTGGTCCCCGACTCCTCGTCCGGCGCATCCAGATATACATTCTGCGCCGACCGCTCGTGCTTTGTATCCCTCGCGTGATTCACCGCAAGATTCGTTGCGATGCGATAAAGCCACGTCGTAAACTTCGCTTCCGCCCGGTAGCTCTCACGCGAACGATACACCCGCAGAAATACTTCCTGCGCCAACTCCTCGGCAACTGCCTGGTTGTGCACCATGCGAAACAGAAAGCTGATCATCGCGCGGTGGTACTTGCCGACCAGGTAGTTGTACCCGGCCTCATCGCCCGCCGCCACGCGCAGCATCACTGCCGCATCGCTGCTCTCGTCCTCCGCATAGTTCACGCGAGGCGCATCCGGTGGATTCAGAACAGTGCCCTGTCCTCTTGCCGGATTCAGTCCCGGTCCCAGTCCCGACCCTACTCGCGTATTGTCCAGAACGAGGGTTGCCATATCATCTGGAACCCCATCGTCCTCCGAATGTTGCGCAAACCCTTCATTTTCCGGGTTCAGAGCCGGATCGCGATCGGTATCCGCTTCCGATTCAGACCTCCCGCCATCCCCCGCCCGTCCGCCCTTCTGAGCAGCCGTCCCCCCATCAGGCCCGTGCCCCTTCTCCCGCCTCGACTTAGGATCGTCCGCCCGCCGCGCCAGCGCCACCCCGGCCATCCCCGAGGCGAAGCCGAACTGCTCCCCGCCGGCCAAGGCCAGGTCGAGCCCCCAGGCGACGGCTTTGAAAGGCCACGGCATTGGCGGAAAGCTCGCAAAGTTGATGGGAACTGTGCAGGTTGCGGGAAAACCGCTGCCTTGACTGCTGCCTTGAATGCTGTCTTGACTGCTGCTGCATTGAATGCTGCCTTGACCGCTGTCTTGACTGTAACCATGACTGCTGCATTGACCGCTGCCTTGAATACTGCCTTGAAAGGGCACGACTTCAGTCGTGCCGCTAAACTCAGCAAATTGACTCGGCTTGAGCCGTGCCGGAAAGCTCGCAAAGTTGGTGGGAACTTTGCAGGCTGCGGAAAAACTGCTGCCTTGAATGTTGCTGCTTTGAAAGGGCACGACTTCAGTCGTGCCGCTAAATTCAGCAAATTGACCCGGCTTTAGCCGCTGAGGGATGGTTTTGCTGCGCTCGCGAATCCATGCTCCGGCAGCTGAAAACTTGCCCACGCCAGCTTGCTTCAGCCAGCTCCACACAGCCCGGAACAGGCCCCTTCCCATCTCCCCGGGAGCGGACTCGCACAACTCTCGGATTGACCGTACTCGCCAGCGCATCAGTTACTTAGAGGGTCTCTCCGGCCGACACACCTTCCGTTTGGCCGCGGACCATCGCTGGTGTTACTCTACCCCATGGGAGGCCCCTCTGGCCTCTCCCACCGGGCGCTTAACTCAGCGGTAGAGTGTCACCTTCACACGGTGGAAGTCGTA
>Ga0207674_10006316_pt1 | contig 13967 bp, 13 predicted proteins | sample KBSCornC72_FD_184303 | JGI IMG/M metagenome (GOLD analysis project Ga0207674, IMG submission 184303) | Corn rhizosphere microbial communities from Kellogg Biological Station, Michigan, USA - KBS Corn C7-2 (SPAdes) (version 2) | ecosystem: Host-associated > Plants > Roots > Rhizosphere > Soil ... | reverse complement strand
CACGCGATGTGGAACACCGGCTACCGTTTCGGTCGGAGCTACAGCTACACATCGTACCGCGCTCTCCCGCGCGTCTATGTGCGGCGCTACGACCTCAGCCCGCATTACCGCTATGTCTATCGCGACAATTACATCTACCAGGTCGACCCGACGACCTATGCGGTCACCCGGGTGATCGACGCGCTGACGCGCTAATTGCCGACCGTTCTATCGAGCTGGGGCCGTCGGAGAGATCCGGCGGCCCTTGTCTTATGGTAACCAAAGCCGTCAACTGGCGTTCAGCACGCAAGCCGTAGCTCAGGAGGCATTATGAAACAGCTGATCATCCTCGCAGGCGCTGCGGCGTTCGCTTTCGCAGTCCCGGCGCTTGCCAAGCCCGGCAACGGCAATGGACATGGCAACGGCCATGGCAATCCCCACGGCTATGGGTTCAACGGCCCGGTCGGTTACGGCGCCGGCGGCTGCCCTCCGGGACTCGCCAAGAAGCACAACGGCTGCCTTCCGCCGGGCCAGGCGAAGAAGCTGTACAATATCGGGCAGCGCTTCCCGCGCAGCTACGGCACGCCGTGGAGCTACGATCAGATCCCCTACGACCTGCGCCGCCAATACGGCCTCAGCCCCAACGGCAGCTATTATTACGGCGACGGCTATCTCTACCGGGTCAATCCGAGGACTCAGCTGATCCAGCAGGTGGTGAGCGCGCTGCTCTATCGCTGAGGAGCGCCGCTTTCGATCAGGCTGAGGATGTTGCCGTCCGGGTCCTTGAACCAGGCGGTCTTCATCCCTTCGGCGACGTAGCAGTCGCCCTGCCGCTCGAGGCCGGGCAGGTCATAATGCTCGAAGGCGACGCCCTTGCCCTTGAGCTCGCCGACTTCGCTGTCGAGGTCGTCGACGGTGAAAGTCAGGGCGGTCGCCTTGTTGGTCCCGGCGAATTGGGAGCGATAGACGCTGAGCGTCGTGTCGCCGCTCTTCAGCATGAATCCTTCGCCGAGATCGTCGACTTCGCTGAGGCCAAGCGTGCCTTCGTAGAAGCTGCGGGCGCGGTCGAGATCCTTGACCGCGATCATCGGCGTTGCGTCGGCTTTACCGAGCATGTTGCTCTCCTTTGGCTGGAAACACGACAACGGCAGGCGGCTACTGCCGTTCCTCGTGTCGTCGTGCCGACATGCGTTCCGTAGCTTTTGAAATGGCGCTGCCCGCGTGCTAGCGGCCTCGCCAAGCAAGGAGCATCCGTTGGCCGAGTTCTTCCTTCCCCGAAACAGCGTTCCAAAGAAGGGCCGCGCCTGGCCCGCCGAGGACGGCAAGCGCCTCAAGACCTTCAAGATCTACCGCTACGATCCCGATACTGGCGCCAACCCACGCTTCGACCGCTACACCATCGACCTCGACAAATGCGGACCGATGGTCCTCGACGCGCTGATCAAGATCAAGAACGAGATCGACCCGACCCTGACCTTCCGTCGCTCGTGCCGCGAAGGCATTTGCGGGTCGTGCTCGATGAACATGGAAGGCCGCAACGGCCTCGCCTGCACGACCGCGATCGACGACTATAAGGGCGAGGTGCAGATCACGCCGCTGCCGCACATGGACGTGGTCAAGGACCTCGTCCCCGACCTGACGCACGCTTACGCGCAATATGCCTCGATCCAGCCGTGGCTGAAGACCGCGACGCCCGATCCGTCGCGCGAACGCCTGCAGTCGCCGGCGGACCGCGCCAAGCTCGACGGCCTCTACGAGTGCATCCTCTGCTTCTGCTGCTCGACCAGCTGTCCGAGCTATTGGTGGAACGCCGACAAGTTCCTCGGGCCGGCAATCCTGCTCCAGGCCTATCGCTGGATCGCCGACAGCCGCGACGAGGCGACCGGCGAGCGGCTGAACGACCTCGAAGACCCGTTCCGCCTCTATCGCTGCCACACGATCATGAACTGCGCCAACGTGTGCCCTAAGGGTCTCAGCCCGGCCAAGGCGATCGCCGAAACGAAGAAGCTCATCGCCGAAAGGGCCGCGTGAGCGACGAACCGCAGAATGAGCTGATGGAGGACGTCGGCCTTCCCCAGGGGGCCAAGCCCGACTCGGAGAACGAGGGCTGGTACAGCTGGGGCGATTTCCCCCGGTCGAGCTTTGCCGCTGCCACCGGGCGGCTGCTGTTCAAACCCGATGGTCCAGGCCGTGGGATCTGCCGCATGGCCCGACCGAAGACCATATGAACATGGGCGGATCGCTTCACGGTGGAGCAGTGATGAGCTTCATCGACATGTCGATGTTCGCCGGCGGTCTCTGCGCGGGAATGGAGCGCGGCCATTACGTGACACTCGACCTCACCACCCACTTCCTCGCGCGCGGCCAGGCGGGAACGCCCCTCGACGCGCATGTCGAGCTGGTCCGCCAGACCCGCGGCCACGCCTTCCTGCAGGGCGTGGTCAAGCAAAGCGGCGAGAATTGCTACAGCTTCAGCGGCACGCTCAAACGGGTCACCCGGCCCAACGGCCCGTCCAGCCAAACGCGATGACCGGTCCGGTCCGGCGGGCTTACGACGAACTCATCGCCGCCCACGAACTGAAACCCGATCCAGCGCAGGCCACGGCAGTCGCCGCGCTCGACGGGCTGGCCGCGGACCTCGAACGCGGCGCGGGCCTGTTCGCACGGCTGTTCCGCTCCGGCGGCGACGGTCCCGAAGGCGTCTATTTGTGGGGCGGGGTCGGCCGGGGCAAATCGATGCTGATGGATCTCGCCTTCGCGCACATCGCGATCGAGCCGAAGCGCCGGGTCCACTTCCACGAGTTCATGCTCGAAACCCACGCACGGCTGCGGACCGCCCGCGAAAGCGAGGAAGGCGATCCGATCGAGCCGGTCGCCGAGCAGATCGCGGGGCAAGCGAAATTGCTCTGCTTCGACGAGATGCAGGTCACCAACCCGGCCGATGCGATGATCCTGTCGCGGCTGTTCACCCGGCTGCTCGAGCTCGGCGTGAAAGTGGTGACGACTTCGAACCGGCCGCCGCGCGACCTGTACAAGGACGGCCTCAACCGCGAGCTGTTCGTGCCGTTCATCGAGCTGATCGAACAGCGGATGCTGGTCGTGCCGGTCAATGGCCCGACCGACTACCGGCTCGAGCGGTTGACCGGAGTCGACGTCTGGCACGTGCCCAACGGCCCGGAAGCGACCGCGGCCTTGTCGAAGGCTTTCTTCCAGCTCACCGATTATCCGGTCGAGGACCGGGCCAAGGTGCCGGCCGAGGACATCGACGTTGGCGGGCGCACGCTGCACGTGCCCAAGAGCCTCAAGGGCGTCGCGGTCTTCTCGTTCAAGCGGCTGTGCGGCGAGCCGCGCGGTGCTGCCGACTATCTCGCGATCGCCCGCCGCTACCATACGGTGATCATCGTCGGCATCCCGGTGATGGGACCCGAGCTGCGCAACCAAGCCTCGCGCTTCGTCACGCTGATCGACGCGCTGTACGAGCATAAGGTGAAGCTGCTCGCCGCCGCCGACGCCGAGCCCGAGGCACTATACCCGGCCGGCGACGGCAGCTTCGAGTTCCAGCGTACCGTCAGCCGCCTCGAGGAAATGCGCAGCGCCGAATATCTCGCCGAGGGCCACGGCGCTGCAGCTTGACGCGGCGCGCGGCATGCGTAGCGTCGCGAAACTCATCTCATGGGGGAGACGGACGTGAGTCGATTGATCCTTGCGGCTTCGGTTCTGGCAATTGCTTCGACTGCGCAGGCTGCCCCACCGCCAAAGCTCACTTCCGCGCAGCGCGACGCCACTCACGCGATGTTCGAGCACATCGTCGATATTCCCACGGTCATTGGCCGGCACCATGTTCCCGAGGAAGCCCAATTTGTCGCCGATCAGTTCAAGGCGGCGGGCTTCCCGGAAGCCGACATCCACGTCGTCCCCTATCACACCGGCAGCGCGACGACCGGCGATGACGACACCGCGGCGCTGATCGTCCGCTGGCGCGCGGCGGGCACCCCCAAGGCGAAACCGATGCTGCTGATGGGCCACATGGACGTGGTCGAAGCCAAGCCCGAGGACTGGTCCGCAACCGACCCGTTCAAGATGGTCGAAAAGGACGGCTATTATTACGGCCGCGGCACCATCGACATGAAGGACGGCATCGTCGCAATCACCCGCGCGATGATCGATCTGAAAGCCGCCGGGTTCAAGCCGAAGCGCGACATCGTCGTTTTGTTCACCGGCGACGAGGAGACCAACGGCATCGGCGCGAAGAAGGGCGCGAGCGAGTGGCTCGACCTGCTCGGCCATCCCGAATTCGGCCTCAACGCCGACGGTGGCGGGGGCAGCATCAACCCGGACCGCAGCCCCGCAGGCTTCACCATGCAGACCGCCGAGAAGACCTTCGCCGGCTACACGCTGACTGTGCGGAACCGCGGCGGCCATTCGTCCAAGCCGCGCAAGGACAATGCGATCTACAGCCTCGCCCACGCGATCGACAAAATCGAAGCCTATCGCTTCCAGCCGCAGCTGAACGAGACGACTCGGGCTTATTTTTCCGGCCGCGAGAAGCTCGAGAAGGGGCCCCTCGGCGACGCAATGCGCCGCTGGCTCGCCAACCCCAACGACGGCGAGGCGGCCGATTTCATCGAGGCCAGCGAGAGCGAGGTCGGGCTGACCCGCACCCGCTGCGTGCCGACCCGGCTCTTCGCCGGCCATGCCGACAATGCGTTGCCGCAACTGGCGACAGCGATGATCAACTGCCGCATCTTTCCCGGCGTCGATCCCAACGCGGTGAAAGCCGAGCTCGAGCGCGTCGTCGCCGACCCCGAAGTAAAGGTGACCCGCAACGACGATTATGTCGCCTCGCTCGCCTCGCCGCTGCGACCCGACGTCACCGCCGCGTACACCAAGGCGGTCCACGCGCTGCACCCGAACCAGCCGGTGTTCCCCGAGATGTCGACCGGAGCGAGCGATGCCCGCCCGTTCCGCGTCGCCGGCATCCCGGTCTACGGCACCAACGGCGGCTGGACCGTGACTCCGATCGACAATCGCGCGCACGGCAAGGACGAACGCCTGCCCGTCGAATCGCTGTACGACAATGTCGTCCACTGGGAGATGATGCTCCGCGACCTCGCGGGCTGAAGGAAAGAAACAGTATGAAGCGTGCCCTCGCCCTTGCCGTAGCCGCCCTGCTCTCCAGCCCCGCAATTGCGGCGACCGACCCGCGGACGGTCCCGACCCAGTTGCCGCCGGCATGGCAGGCCAAGACCCGCGAGCTGTTCAAGCAGGCGATCGAGATTCCGAGCGTCCATCATCGCGGCCAGACGCAGAAGGTCGCGGAATTGCTCGCCGGCCAGTTCCGCGCCGCCGGGATCCCCGAAGCGGACATCCACATGATGCCGTACGAGGCGCTTCCAGGCGACAACACCACCGCGCTGATCGTGCGCTGGCGCTCGCCGCACCCGACGAAGAAACCGATGCTGGTCCTCGGCCACATGGACGTGGTCGAAGCCAAGCGGGAGGACTGGAAATACGACCCGTTCGTCTTCCGCGAGGAAGGCGGCTATTTCTACGGCCGCGGCGCCAGCGACATGAAGAACGGCGACGTCGCGACGACCATGGCCGCGGTCAAACTGATGAGCCAGGGATTCAAGCCCAGTCGCGACATCATCTTCTTCTACAGCGGCGACGAGGAAACCAACGGCCGCGGAGCGACGCTCGGCTCGACCCAGTGGCGCAACCTCACCGATGCCGAGTTCGGCCTCAACGCCGACGGCGGCGGCGCGTCCTACGACCGCAATTTCCGCCCGCTCGGCTTCGGCATCTCGATGGCCGAAAAGACCTTCCAGACCTATTTCTTCACCACCCATAATCCCGGCGGGCACAGCTCCCGGCCGCGGCCGGAAAATGCGATCTACGAGCTCGCCGACGCGTTGAAGGCGCTGCAGGCGCACCGCTTCACGCCGATGCAGAACGACATCACGCGCGGCTATTTCGAGGAGCGCTCGCGTCAGGAGGGGAACAGCCCGCTCGGCCAGGCGATCCGCCGCTGGCTCGCCAACCCGAACGACGGGCAGGCCGCGGACGAGATCGAGGCGAATCCGCTCGAGGTCGGCCTGACTCGGACGCGCTGCGTCGCGACGATGCTGAAGGGCGGCCATGCCGATAATGCTCTGCCGCAGAGCGCCACCGCGACGGTCAACTGCCGGATCTTTCCCGGCGTGCAGCCCAAGGACGTTCAGGCCGAACTCCAGGCGCTCGCCGGGCCGAAGGTCGAGGTGACGCCCGATCCTTCCTACATCGGCGTGCCCACCCCCGCCTCGCCGCCGCGCCCCGACGTGATCAACGCCGTCAAGGCGGCGGCGCTGCGCTTCCACGGCAAGGACATGCACGTGTTCCCGGTGATGTCGACCGGCGCCAGCGACGGCAGCTTCTTCCGCGCCCAGGGCATCCCGGTCTACGACGTCGACGGCAGCTGGGGCATCTCACCCGACGACGAGCGCGCCCACGGCCTCGACGAGCGCATCCCCGTCCGCGCGATGTACGACGACGTGCTCCACTGGGAGATGATCTTCAAGGCGCTGGCGGGCTAGCGAAACGAAGCCCTGCGGGCTCCTGGACCCCGGCCTCCGCCGGGGAACTAGGTGCGGGCCGCTTTCAGCACCTCTTCGGCGTGGCCCGGCACTTTGACCTTGCGCCAGGCCTTCAGCACCTTGCCATCCGCGCCGATCAGATAGGTCGCGCGCTCCATGCCCATATATTTGCGGCCGTACATCGACTTTTCGACCCAGGTGCCGAACGCGTCGGAGATCGTCCCGTCCTCGTCCGACGCAAGCGGCACGGCGAGATCGTATTTGGCGATGAACTTCTCGTGCTTCTTCATCGGGTCGCGCGAGACGCCGATCACCTTCACACCCGCTTTCCTGAACTCGGGCGCGAGCCGGGTGAAATTCTGCGCCTCAAGCGTGCAGCCCGAGGTGTCGTCCTTGGGGTAGAAATAGAGCACCAGCGGCTGGCCGGGCGAAGCGAGGTTGACGCTGCTCCCGTCGCTCGCGCTGAGCGTGATCGCCGGAGCCTGCTCGCCTTCACTGATCATCCTATTCCCCTCGCTTGATGCGGTCCCACAGTTCGGAGACGCTCTGCCGCGCCGCGTCGTGCTCGGCAAGCAGCTCGTCCCAGCTTGCCGCGCCGCACGCCTCGGCGACGAGTTGCCAGGTGTCGGCCGTCGGCTTCACGTCGCCCGGCGCAACCAGCCGCATCATGACCAACATCCGTGTGAGCAACTTTTGTGCAGCGACAATTTTTGAGCTGACGCATCGTTCGGTGTGCAGCTCGGCGATTGCAAATTCGAGGCGCGGATGAAGGCCGATCCCGCGCGTAAGCTGGAGCACGTGGACGCAGAATTCGAGGTCGACCAGCCCGCCCCGGCCGAGCTTCACGTCCAGGAGGCTCTGCGCCGGCTTGTGGCGCTCCATCTCGGCGCGCATTTTGACCGCGTCGCTGATCACCGAGCGGGCGTCGCGCGGTGTCTTGAGGATGTCCTCGATCAAGCGCGCAACGCGCTCGCGGACCTCGAGCGAACCGAACACCGGGCGCGCGCGGCACAGCGCCATATGCTCCCACGTCCAAGCTTCACTGCGCTGGTAGCGCTCGAACGCGTCCAGGGAGACGACGAGCATGCCTTTCGCGCCCTCTGGCCGAAGCCGCGCGTCGACCTCGTACAGCGGCCCCGCCGCGGTCGGAACGCTGAGCGCGGCCGTGACCCGGCTCGCGAGCCGGTTGAAATAATCATTGGGGCCGAGCGGCTTGGGCCCGTCGGATCGGCCCTCCACCGGGGCCGTGTGGAGATAAATGATGTCGAGGTCGGAAGCATGAGTGAGCTCGCAGCCGCCGAGCCGCCCGAGGCCGAGGATGATCAGCTCCCCGCCCGGAAATCTGCCGTGCATCTGCTCGAACTCGCGCACCGCCGCTGCGCCGAGCGCTCCGATCGCGCCCTCGGCTACCCGCGCATACCCGGCGGCGACCTCGAGCGGGTCGGACCTGCGGTCGATCAGCTGCACGCCCAGCGCGAAACGGCGCTCGTTGACCACCCGCCGCGCCTTGTCGAGCGCGACGTCGTAGGGCCCGCCGCCCATCGCCCGCTCGAGGTCGGCAGCGACGGCCTTGGCTCCAGGCGGCGGATCGAAGCTCGAAGCGTCGAACAGGCCCTCGAACAGCTGCGGGCGCCGCGCGAGCTGATCGGCCAGCGCCGGCGCGTGGGTCAGGATCTTGGCGAGCAGCTGCGCGAGGTTCGGGCGCGCCTCGAGCAAGCGGAAGAAATTGACCCCGCTCGACAGCCGCTCGACGATGTCGCTCAAGCGGTTGAGCGCCCGTTCGGGGTCCGATGCGGCGGCGATCGCCTGGAGCAATCCCGGGAGCATCGCTTCGAACGCGTTCTGCGCGGCGGGCGAGCGCAGGGAGCGCGCCTTGCCCGAGCGCCAGTCGCCGACGTGCCGCGCGGCAGCTTGGGGGTCGGGAAATCCGAAGCCCTTGAGCTCGTCAAGCAGGATGTCGGGATCGTTCGACAGGCAGCCGCCCTCCTCGGGCGCGAGGCCGTCGAAAATCTCGCCGGCGCGCGCGACGTGGGGGCGGATCGCGTCGAGCAGCTCGGCACCGTCGGCGAGCCCGTCGAGCCGAGCGAGATTGTCGAGGGCTTCGGCCGAAGCGGGGAGCAAATGGGTCTGGGCATCGTCGACCATCTGCACGCGATGCTCGACCGTCCGCAGCAGACGGTAGGTCGCGGCAAGCTCGTCCCCGACTGTCCGCTCGAGCCGGCCGGCCGAGACCAAAGCCTCGATCGCGTCGAGCGTCGCCGGCATCCGCACCGACGCATCCCGCCCGCCGTGGACCATTTGCTGGATCTGGACGAAGAACTCGACCTCGCGAATCCCGCCGCGGCCGCGCTTGAGGTCGTAGCCCGGACCGAAGATGGCGCTTTGCGCGAAATGATCGCGGATCCGGGCCGAGATCTGCCGCACCTCGTCGATCACCCCGAAGTCGAGCGAGCGCCGCCACACGAACGGTTCGATCGCGCTCAGGAATCGCTCGCCCAACGCGAGATCCCCGGCGCACGACCGCGCGCGGATGAACGCCGCGCGCTCCCACGGAAGCGCGCTCGATTCGTAGTGCGAGATTGCGGCGTTGAGCGGGAGCGCGATCGGTGTGACTTCGGGCGAAGGCCGCAGCCGCAGGTCGACCCGCGCGACATAGCCATCGGCGGTCCGCTTCTGCAGCAGCTCGATCATCCGCCGCGCGATCCGCACCGCGGCCTCCCCCGCATCGTCGCGCTCGCGCCGCGGCAGCGTTTCGGGGTCGAACAGCAGCAACAGGTCGATGTCCGAGGAGTAATTGAGCTCGTGGCTGCCGAGCTTGCCCATGGCGATCACCGCGAAGCCCTGCACGGCGGCATCGGGCACCCGCTCGCGAACCGCTGCTTGCAGGGCGCGGTCGAGCGCCCGGTCGGCGAAATCGCTCAACTGCCGTGTGACCTGCTCGAGGCTGAGCTCGCCGGACAGATCGCCAAGGGCAACCGCGAGTGCGAGGCCTAGCCGTTGCCGGCGCAGCTCACTCTCGAGATCGTCGTCCGACGCAGCCAAGGCACGCGCGACGGCTCGATCTGCACCACCAGCTTCGAATGCGCCGCCGACGTCCGGAAGCGCACGTGCGGCTTCACGCAAAAACGGCGAGCACAGCTCCGCCCGGCGCAAGGCGTCAGCTCGTGATGCGGAATTGTCACTCATGCCGGATTGCTTGCCGCAAATCTGCGCCGCACGAAACTTCTCCCGCAACTCGGTCGTTCTCGAAGAGAATGAAGGCAGAACAGCACTTTGAACCGCGGACGGACGTGAAGAGCATGGACCGAAGGATCATCCGTGTCGACGTACCGCCCGCGCATGCCGGGATCATGGCCGCCCTGCGCCGCGCGTTCGAAGCCGCGGCGTCGGAACCGACCGATCGCGATTTCGCGGATTTGCTGCGCCGGCTGAACTGAAGCTGCGCCGATCGGCGCCGATCAGCCGTGGTCGCGGCTGAGCTCGTCGACTTCGCCCATAATCGTCTGGAGCGCCGACTTGTCGGGGTCGGTCTTGTGCTGGCGGCGTGACGGCAGCTTGCCGCTCGACAGCAATTGCTCGAGCGCGACACGGCCGCGCGCGACCCGGCTTTTGATCGTCCCGACCGCGCAACCGCAAATCTCGGCCGCTTCCTCGTAAGCGAACCCGCCCGCGCCGACGAGGATCAGAGCTTCGCGCTGGGGCTGCGGCAGATGCATCAGCGCGCGCTGCATGTCGCTGAGCTCGATGTGCCGGTCCTGGCTCGCCGGAGCGGCAAGGATCTTCGATGCGGTGATGTCGTCCCATTCGCCCTTGAAGCGTGCGCGGCGCATCTGACTGAGGAAGAGATTGCGCAAGATGATGAAGGTCCAGGCGCGCATGTTGGTGCCGGCCTGGAAGCGCTTGCGCGCGGCCCAGGCTTTCAGCAGCGTTTCCTGGACGAGGTCGTCGGCGAGGTCGCGGCTTCCTGATAGCGAGCGGCCAAAGGCGCGCAAATGCGGGATGACGGTGGCGAGCTGATCCTTGAATTCGGGATCGGACAGGGGCACCGGCTCGGACGGAACGTCCGTCGTTGGTTCCTCTTCACGAGCTTCGGTCAAACCTTACCCCACCCTCTGTTCGAGCCGGCCGCCAAAGCGCCCCGGCTGGTGACTCAACGATGAACAGCGATTGTGACTGGAAGCTAGGTACTCAGGACCGGCCAACCAAGACGATGATCGCAAAAATCGCGATAACCAATATCAGTCCGATGGTGAGCACATAGCGGGTCATGTGCGGAGTCGAACCGGCCCGCGCCTCGGTCGTGCTTTCAGTTACTGACGCACGCTCTCGGTCGAATTCGGGCACCGTTTCTCTTCCGCACCAAACACTGTTCGTAAAGGCCAACGCGCCTTTACCGACACTGTTCCGCGTGAAACTGCCGATTAGGCCGCCGGAACCGTCGCCGCGTCGAAGAACAAAGCCTGGGCGATCGCCGCTTTGACCGTGGAGCGCTGGAAGGGCTTGGTGATGAGGAACGTCGGCTCGGGCCGGGTGCCGGTCAGCAGCCGCTCCGGGAAGGCGGTGATGAAGATCACCGGCACCGAAAATTCGGCAAGGATGTCCTTCACCGCGTCGATCCCGCTCGAATCGTCGGCCAACTGGATGTCGGCCAGCACCAGCCCCGGCGGATTCTGGCGGGCTTGGGACACCGCTTCGTCGCGGGTCACCGCGACTCCGGTCACGTTATGGCCGAGATCGCGGACGATCGTCTCGATATCCATGGCGATGATCGGCTCGTCCTCGATGATCAGCACGTCGGCGAGGGTCTGGCGCTCGATCTCCTCGAGCGCTTCGGCGACGAGCGAGTCGACGTCGTTCGGAGTCGCGCCGATGAGGTAACCCGTATCCTCCGACGAGAAGCCCTCGAGCGAGGTCAGGAGCAGCGCCTGGCGCGACAGCGGTGTGATCCGCGACAGCCGCGCATGCGCGATCGACTCGGGTCCGGCCGAGCCGCGCGCTGGCTCCTCCCCTTCCTCGATATTGGCAGTCGACCAGATCGCGTGGAACGTCTTGTACAGCCCGAGCCGCGGATCCACGTCGCGCGGAAATTCATCGGGCTTGGCGACGATCGCTTCGAGCGTTGCTCGAACGAAGGCATCGCCATGCGCCTGGCTGCCGGTCAGCGCGCGCGCGTAGCGGCGCAGGAAGGGCAGATGCGGAGCGAGTTCCTGGCCCAGCGACATAGATGAAGGCACTCCCTTGTCACGAATTTGCGGCGTCTTAGGCCGCGCGTTCGAATTGTTTCAACCCTGGAAGGACCGTCCCCTGCCGGCGCCCTCCCCACTGAAGTGATGCAAAGGGGTGGAACCAAGAACAGTCGATTTGGTTTCGCACTTCGCGAGGCGGCAATCGAATAGCCAGCTTTACGCATATGCGCGTCACGTTTCGGTACGCCATCCGGCGAACCCCGTTGCGCGAGGAGTCGAGATTTGTATGAGGCGCGAGTACCCGCGCGAGGGGGGACGAGGTTGAGTGCAAAGCGAGGCGGCAAGTCTGCAGGAGCCGGGAAACGTGGCTCCGCAAACCCGCCGAATCATCCGAAGAAAAGACAGCGTGCGGCCGATCTCGGGCGCGCGCTCCGTTCCGCGTACGACGACACCTTGCGTGAGACCGTTCCGGACGAGTTTCTTGACCTGCTCGGAAAGCTCACCTGATCCGGTCCGATTGAGGAGCGTGGCGTGCTGAACGCCGCGGCCCGCTGGTTCGCCAGGCTTCCAACCGGGGCAAAGCTCCTGCTCATCCTGACCGCGGCGCTGCTGCCGATCGGCATCGCCCTGACTGCGCTTGGCGAATCCGGCATCCGCGAAGCCAACGCCGCGCTGCGCGGGCGGAGCGAGGACCAGGCCAAGGCCTCGGCGAGCGCGATCGAAAGCCTGATTGCGCGCAACGCGCTCGCCCTTCGCATCGCCGCCGCGGGCGCTATCCGCAGCAATGACGGCGACCCCTGCGCGACCGCGCTGCGGGCCTTGGCGACGGCGCCTGCCATCTCCGGCCGGTTCGCGCTCCGCGACTCCGACGACCGGTTGCTGTGCACCGCAGGCGGCTTCGTGCCGAAAAGCTCCGCGCCGTTCGTTGCTCCCGGCGACGTCCGGACGTGGATCGACCCGACCGGCACCGACGTCGACCTGAGGGTTGGCGTCGTCGGTGGAATGGCAACGGCGAGCATTGCGGGCGGCGAGATTCGCGCGGCGGCAGTCTCCGGCGGAAGCGACGTCCAGTCGCTCGTTCTAACCGACCGTCGAACCGAGCTCATCGCGATTGCGCACGATTCGGACACCGGCGATCCGCTGACATACATCGACCTGCCGGTTGCGAACGGCGCGCTCACCGCGCGCATCGGCTTCCCCGTCCATCGGATCACGACGCTCGACCGGGTCGTCCTGCTACTGCCAGTGCTGATGTGGATCCTCGCCGCGCTCCTCACCTGGGTGCTGGTTAGCCGACTCCTGATCAGGCCGCTCAAGCGACTGCAAATTGCGGTCAGCAATTATCAGCCCGGACAGGAAAATCCCGGCTTGCCGCGACGGGTCGGCCCCTCGACCGAGATCCAGGAGCTGCGCGATTCGTTCGTCCGCGCGATTGCCCGCGTCGAGGAATCGGAACGCGACATGACCGAGGCGCTTGCCGGGCAGCGTCGGCTGGTCCGCGAAGTTCATCACCGAGTGAAGAACAACCTCCAGGTCGTCGCCTCGCTCCTCAACATCCACGGGCGTAGCGCCGACACGAACGACGCGCGCGCCGCTTATGCCGGGATCGGGCGACGCGTCGGCGCGCTGTCGATGGTCCACCGGAACCATTTCGCAGAGATGGAGGAGAATCGAGGGATCGCGCTTCGGCCGCTGCTTGCCGAGCTTTCGGCGGAGCTTCGTGCCGGCGCCCCCGACCCCGCCCATAAGCTCCGAATCGATCTTGAACTCGATACAATCAACACGACGCAGGACGTTGCCGTTGCCGTTGCCTTCCTAATCACCGAAATCGTCGAGTTCGCGATGCTCAATCGGCCTGACGAACCGGTCGAAATCTCGCTTCGGCGGACGAGCGAGCTCACTGGTCGGTTGACCATCAACAGCCCGGTGCTGGTCCCAGACGAGGATACACGTCAGGAAAAAGTGCAATTCGAACGGATCGTCGCTGGCCTCGCGAAACAACTCCGCTCGCCGCTCGAGCGAAAGCTCGGCCGCTACAGCGTTGATTTGCCTGTATTTCCCCCGCGCTGAGAACTCCGCGATCGTTTCGCCTGCGGCTAAAAAAATGTTTCGGAGCCCCGGAACTGTTCGCGAAGAAGCCGCGTTGTGCAGTTCGGATAGTGACCTTTTGCCCCCCCGCTCTCGCTATCCGCTTAAATGGGCCCGGAACCGCCAACCCTCCCCCCCCCCG
>Ga0207674_10006315_pt1 | contig 13967 bp, 12 predicted proteins | sample KBSCornC72_FD_184303 | JGI IMG/M metagenome (GOLD analysis project Ga0207674, IMG submission 184303) | Corn rhizosphere microbial communities from Kellogg Biological Station, Michigan, USA - KBS Corn C7-2 (SPAdes) (version 2) | ecosystem: Host-associated > Plants > Roots > Rhizosphere > Soil ... | reverse complement strand
GCCCTCCCCGCCGATCACCTGATCCTCAAAGTTGCAGCCGACGGCACCGGTTGCCTTGAGGCGGGCGACATTGGCGCCGCCCTCTTCCGGGTCGGTCGAATAAGCGCTCTCGAAATCGACCGTCAGCGGCACCTCGACCGCCCCGACGATGCGCGCCGCATTGGCGAGCGCGAAGTCGAGCGGCACCTGCTGCCCGTCGGGCCAGCCGTTCGCGTCGGCGACCGGATGGCTGCCCGTCGCCAGTGCCTTGGCACCGGCCGCAACAACCGCCAGCGCGCTGCCGACGTCCCAGATATTGTAGAGGATCACGGGATCGCCCGGCACGTGGAGCGCTGCGAAAGTCTCGAAATCGGTTGCCATGACGCCGCGCCTACGCCCGATTTGGCGCGATGCGCAATCCTCACGCCGCCGCTGTCATGAAACTGCAACAGGAGTGTCACAGGGGGTGAGTCGATGGATCGCTACGGGGTCACAGGAACCCAGCGACTCGGGAGTAACGAACGTGAACAGAATGGTGATTGCACTGCCGCTCGCAACCTTGCTTGCGGCGTGCAGCGGAAATGCCGGCAACGGCAGCGAATCGGCAGCGGGAGTGACCGGCGCGGGCTCGACCTTCGTCTACCCGGTCCTCTCCGCATGGGCCGCCGATTACAAGAAGCAGGGCGGCGCCGACATCAATTACCAGTCAATCGGCTCGGGGGGCGGCATCGCCCAGGTGAAGGCGGCGACCGTCGATTTCGGCGCGACCGATCAGCCGCTGGATTCGGCTGACCTTGCCCAGTCGAAGCTCGCGCAATTCCCGATCGTCATTGGCGGCATCGTCCCGGTCATCAACGTCGGCGGCATCGCGCCGGGCAAGCTGCGGCTGACCGGCCCGCTGCTCGCCGACATTTATGCTGGCCGCGTCAAGAAGTGGAACGATCCGGCAATCACCACGATCAACCCCGGTGTCGCCCTTCCGGCGACGGATATTGCCGTCGTCCACCGCTCGGACGGTTCCGGCACGACCTTCAACTTCACCCATTATCTCAGCCAGGTGAGCCCGGGGTGGAAGAGCGGCCCGGGCGAAGGCAAGACGGTCAAATGGCCGGTGGGCGTCGGCGGCAAGGGCAATGAAGGCGTTGCCGGCTACGTCAAGCAGATCGCCAATTCGATCGGCTATGTCGAATATGCCTATGTCGTGCAGAACCGCATGAGCTTCGCCTCGCTTCAGAATTCGGCCGGCAACTTCGTCAGCCCGAGCGCGCAGAGCTTCTCCAGCGCCGCCGAAAGCGCCGATTGGAGCCACGCCAGGGACTTCAACCTGGTGATGACCAACGCGCCAGGCGCGAACGCCTATCCGCTGACGGCTACGACGTTCATCCTGATGCCCAAGCAGCCCGTGAACAAGGCCAATTCCGACGCCGCGATCGCCTTTTTCCGCTACGCGCTGGCCAAAGGTCAGGCCGAGGCCGGCAAGCTCGATTATGTGCCGCTGCCGGCGCCGCTGGCGCAGCAGGTCGACGCTTATATCGGTGCGAATATCAAGTGAACGCGACGCTTGCCCGTGAAGCAGTCCGGACGGGCAACCGCAAGAGTGGAGCGGCGGCCGACCGGCTGTTTCACCTGATCACGGCTGCCGCTGCCTGCTTCGTCCTGCTGCTGCTCGGCGGCGCGGCGCTGTCGATGGCGTGGGGCGGGCGATTGGCGTTCGAGACGTTTGGCGCGCGTTTCGTCACCAATGTCGACTGGGACGTCCCGGCATCGCAATTCGGTGCGCTGGTGCCGATTTACGGGACGCTGGTGACCTCGGCGATCGCGCTGATCATCGCCGTACCCGTCAGCATCGGCATCGCCTTGTTCCTGACCGACATCGCGCCCCGCTGGAGCCGCGGCCCGATTGCCATCGCGATCGAGCTGCTCGCCGCCATCCCCAGCATCATCTACGGCATGTGGGGACTGTTCGTCTTTGCGCCGTTCATGGCCCGGCACGTCGAGCCTTGGCTGTCCGGCCACCTCGGCAACGCGGCGATCATCGGCCCGCTCTTTTCGGGACCGCCGATCGGGATCGGCATGCTGACCGCGGGAATCGTGCTCGGAATCATGGTCATCCCGTTCATCGCCGCGGTCGCGCGCGAGGTATTCAATGCGGTCCCCGCCCCGCTCAAGGAATCGGCGGTGGCGCTCGGCTCGACGCGGTGGGAGATCCTGAGCCGCGTGACGCTGCCCTACACGCGCTCGGCGATCATCGGCGCGATCTTCCTCGGCCTCGGGCGCGCGCTCGGCGAGACGATGGCGGTGACGTTCGTGCTCGGCAACGCGCACGATCTTTCGGCCTCGCTGCTGATGCCGAGCAATTCGATCGCCGCCGCCATCGCCAATGAGTTCACCGAAGCCGATACCGACCTCTACCGCTCATCGCTGATTGCGCTCGCCTTCCTGCTGTTCGTCGTCACATTGATCGTGCTGACGATCGCCAAGCTGCTGCTGCTCAGGATCAACCGGCAGCTTGGACGGACCAGCTGAGATGGCCATTCCTGCCCGCCGCCGGGTCGCCGACATTGTCGCTTTCGCCTTCGCCAGCATGGCGACGGCGTTCGGCCTGTTCTGGTTGTTCTGGATCCTGTGGACGACCCTTGCGCAAGGCGCAGCGGCACTGACGCCTTCCTTGTTCACCCAGATGACCCCGCCACCCGGCTCGAGCGGCGGTCTCCTCAATGCCTTTTATGGCAGCGGGGTGATGATCCTGCTTGGCCTCCTGATCGGCGCGCCGGTCGGGGTCGCGGCGGGAACCTATCTCGCCGAGCACGGGCGCTATACACGGCTGGCAGCGGTGGTGAGCTTCATCAACGATATCCTGCTCAGCGCGCCGTCGATCGTGATCGGCCTGTTCATCTATGAGATCATCGTCCGCACCATGGGCCATTTCTCGGGCTTCGCAGGCGCCTTCGCCCTGGCGATGATCCTGATCCCGATTGTCGTTCGGACGACCGAGGAGTCGCTGCGGCTCGTCCCCGACCAGATGCGCGAGGCCGGGTTCGCGCTGGGCATGCCGCGCTGGCGGGTGACCAGCCAGATCCTGTACCGCGCCGCCAAAAGCGCGATCCTCACCGGCATCCTGCTCGGCGTCGCGCGGATCGCCGGCGAGACCGCGCCGCTGTTGTTCACCGCGCTCAACAACCAGTTCTGGAGCGCCAACCTCAACGCCCCGATGGCCAATGTGCCGGTGGTCATCTTCCAATATGCGATGAGCCCGTACGACGAATGGCACACGCTCGCCTGGGCGGGTGCGTTCGTGCTCACTGCGTTCGTGCTCTTCCTCAACCTGCTTGTCCGAATCCTCGCGCGCAAAGGCTCTGGCCATGAATGACTCGGCTCCGGTGATCACGATCGACCCGGTGCAGGCCGCGGCGAGGGTTGGGCCGACTGCGACGCCGCAGCCGCTCGCCGGCCCGGCCGAGGCGAAAATCGACATCCGCAACCTCGATTTCCATTACGGCAAGGCGCACGCACTGAAGAATGTGACCTTCGGCGTGCCGGCGAATGCGGTGACGGCGATCATCGGCCCGTCGGGCTGCGGCAAGTCGACGCTGCTGCGGACCATCAACCGCATCTTCGAAATGTATCCCGACCAGCGCGCGAGTGGAGAGATATTGATCGACGGGGCCAATGTCCTCGACCGCCGCTATCCCTTGTCGGACCTGCGGCGACTGGTCGGCATGGTGTTCCAGAAGCCGACGCCGTTTTCGTCGTCGGTCCGCAGCAATGTCGCTTTTGCGCTCAATTATTATGAGCGCATGTCGAAGTCGGAGATCGACGACCGGGTCGAGGACGCGCTCCGCCAGGCGGCGTTGTGGGACGAGGTCAGCGACAAGCTCAACCACAGCGCTTTGTCGCTCTCGGGCGGCCAGCAGCAGCGGCTGTGCATCGCCCGGGCGATCGCGGTGCGTCCGGAGATCCTGCTGCTCGACGAAGCCACATCGGCGCTCGATCCTATCTCGACTGCCAAGATCGAGGAGCTGATCCACGAGCTGCGCGAGCGCTTCACCATCGTGATCGTCACCCACAACATGCAGCAGGCGGCGCGCGTCTCCCAGCGCACCGCTTTCTTTCACCTGGGCGAGCTGATCGAGTTCGGCGACACCACGCAGATTTTCACCAATCCGCACGAGCAGCGGACCCGCGACTATATTACCGGCCGCTACGGCTGATCGGAGTGACGACATGCAGCAAGTGAGCGGACATACGCTGAAGGCGTTCGATGAGGACATCGAGCGGCTGCGCGCGCTGATCAGCCAGATGGGCGGGCTTGCCGAACATGCGATCGGCGAGGCCATGCGCTGCCTCATCCGGCGCGACCTCGATGGCGCCCTGCAGGTCGTCCAGGAGGACAAGAAGCTCGATGCGCTCGAGATCGAGACCGAACGTCACGCAGTCCAGTTGATTGCCCTGCGTGCGCCGATGGCCGGTGACCTCCGCGACGTCGTTGCCGCGCTCAAGATTTCCGGCGTCGTCGAGCGGATCGGCGATTATGCCAAGAATATCGCGAGGCGCGTTCCGTTGCTCGAGAATGTCGGCAAGATCGAGCCGATCTCCCTGCTTCCGGAAATGGCGCGAATTGCGACCGGCATGGTCCACGACGTGCTCGACGCGTTCGTCGAACGCGACGCCGCAGCGGCGGTGCGGGTGTGCGAACGCGACCAGGCGGTCGATGATTTCTACGATTCGATCTTCCGCACCTTGCTCACGCACATGATGGAAAACCCGCACAACATCGGCCAGTCGGCGCATCTGCTGTTCGTCGCCAAGAATCTGGAGCGGGTCGGCGACCACGCGACCAACATCGCCGAGATGGTCTTTTACGCCGCGACCGGCGAGCACATGGCCGACCGCCCCGGCAAGTCGCCGAAGTCATGACATGACCAATCCGCACCTCCTCCTGGTCGAAGACGATCGCGCACTTGCCGATCTTGTCACCTTCCACTTCGAGCGCGCCGGATACGCCGTCACCCGCACCGGCGATGGCGAGGAAGCCTTGATCCTGGTCGATGAAGTGAAGCCGGACGCGATCCTGCTCGACTGGATGATCGAAGGGATCAGCGGGATCGAAGTCTGCCGGCGTCTGCGGCGCCGCGCGACTACGGCCAATGTTCCGATCATGATGCTGACAGCCCGGGGGGAAGAGAGCGACCGCATCCGCGGGTTCGAAACCGGCGCCGACGATTATGTGACGAAGCCGTTCAGCCCGCGCGAGCTGGTCGCGCGCGTCGGTGCCGTCCTCCGCCGCGTGCGCCCGGCGCTCGCGGGCGAACTGCTCGCTTACGCCGACGTCGAGATGGACGTCGCGGCGCACCGCGTCCGCCGTGGCGGCGACCAGATCCCGCTTGGGCCGACCGAGTTTCGACTGCTCCGGCATTTCCTCGAACATCCCGGCCGGGTGTTCTCGCGCGAGCAGCTGCTCGACACGGTCTGGTCGCACGACCCGGAGATCGACGTCCGGACCGTCGACGTTCACGTCCGCCGCCTTCGCCAGGCGCTCAATGCCGGGGATCGGCCGGACCTTATCCGAACCGTCCGCTCGGCGGGATATTCGCTCGACAGCGAGGCCTGACTTCGCAGCCGGCCATTCGCCCACTGTTGCCGACCTCCTCAGCGCCGACTAAGGCGTGCTGCCAGTTCAGGGGGTTGGATGTTCGCCTGGTTTCAGCGGCTGTTGCCGCAAAAGGGTGATTTCTTCGGCATGTTCGAGGCTCATGCGGCGACTCTTGTCGCGGCGGCGGACGCCATGGGCAAGCTCGTCGACGGCGGAACGCCGCACAAGGAGCATATCGCCGAGATCGAGCTGCGCGAGCATGAGGCGGATGCGATCACCCGCAATGTGCTGACAGACGTCCGGCGGACGTTCCTGACCCCGTTCGATCGCGGCGCAATCACCTCGCTGATCGCGGCGATGGACGACGCTATCGATGAGATGCACGCGGCGGCGGTCGCCATCGATCTTTACGAGCTTCGAAGCTTCGAGCCGGAAATGAAGCAGATGGTGGCGATGATCGGCGATGCCGCCGGCCTCACTGCCGCAGCCATTCCGCTGCTGCGGAACATCAGCCGCGACGGCGGACGAATCCACGAGCTGACCGAGAGGATCGTCAGGGTCGAGGGCGAGGCGGACGACGTCCACGCCGCTGGTCTCAAGCGCGCCTTCGAGGAATTCTCGCCGGGCCAGCCGATGCAGTTCATTGTCGCGCGCGAGATCTACAAGCACCTCGAACGCATCAGCGATGCTCTGGAAGACGTCGCGAACGAGATCGACGGCATCGTCATCGACCATGCCTAGGCTTCGCGCCTGATGCATCAGCTTGCATTACCGCTGCTGATCGGCCTGATCGCCGTTGCGCTGGCGTTCGATTTCCTCAACGGCCTGCACGACGCGGCGAACTCAATCGCGACCGTCGTCGGCACCCGGCTGATCAGCCCGGTCGGCGCGGTTGCTTTCGCCGCATTCTTCAATTTCGCCGCTTACTTTCTCGCGCTGCAATGGCCGGAGCTGCACAAGGTCGCGGACACGATTGCCAAGGGCCTGATCGACAAGGATTTGATCACCCCTGCCGTGGTGTTCGGGGCGCTTGTCGGCGCGATGTTCTGGAATGTAGTGACGTGGCTCAAGGGCATACCGTCATCTTCGAGCCATGCCCTTGTCGGCGGCATCGTCGGCGCCGGTATCGCTCACGCTGGATTCGGGAGCATCCAGTGGACCGGCCTCAACAAGACCCTCATCGCAATCGTGCTCTCGCCAGTGCTCGGCTTGCTGCTGACGATGGCGATCATGCTGGTGACGAGCTGGCTTGGCGTGCGCGCCAGCGCGCGTGGTTCGGAACGGACTTTCCGCGGCCTGCACCTCGTTTCGGCTGGCGCCTATTCGCTCGGGCACGGCCTCAACGACGCCCAGAAGACGATGGGCGTGATCACCGTGCTGCTTTATTCGACCGGCTACCTGCACGGGGAATTCGCGGTTCCGCATTGGGTGGCCCTGAGCTGCTATATCGCCATCGGGCTCGGTACGCTGACCGGCGGCTGGCGGATCATCGAAACGATGGGCACGCGGATAACCAAGCTCAACCAGCACCAGGGATTCTCCGCGTCCGCCGGCGGTTCGGTGATGCTGTTTGCGGCATCATACCTCGGCATCCCGGTGTCGACGACGCACACGATCACTGGCTGCGTCATCGGTGCCGGCGCCGCCCGCCGCGCTTCGGCGGTACGCTGGGGGATCGCGCGCAACGTCGCCGTCGCCTGGGTGATCACGATTCCCGCATCGGCAGCAGTCGGCGCTTTATTCTATTGGCTGGCTTCGCTCTGGGCCTGAAGAAAACGGCCCGCCCGTTCGGGCGAGCCGTTCCCACCCTTGCCCCGTTTTCAGCTTAAGGAATCGAACGGGCGAGCATATTCATTTGGAAGCCCCGTTAGAGCTGTTGCGGCATGGCTTTCCGCCACCCGCGCCAGCGCCAGGCGCACCGCGTGACGCGCGCGTGACGCCAGTTTTGCGGGTGTATTGCGGGCGGCTGTCACAAAAGTGTCGCGGACGCGTCACGCGTTCATCCGCTTAGCCCACTACCGCCGGAATCGAGCTCTGGCGCTCGGTCACATTGTCCTCGGGGGATTCGATGATTTCTCGTTATTCGGCTGCTTTACTCGCGTGCACCTTACTCGTGGCAACTCCGGTCCATGCGCAGGGCGCCCCGGTCACCGCCGCCGATCTGCAGGCGCTTCAGGCGCAGATCCAGGCCCTCCAGGCGCAGGTCGAGCAGCTCAAGGCTGCGCAAGAACAAGCAGCGCAAACTGCCCAGGCGACGGCCGCCGCGCCTCAGTCGACGCCGCCGCTCAAGCAAGAATCGACAGGCTGGTTCGCCAACACTTCGATCAGCGGCAAGGCGTTCTTCAACGTCAGCAACATCAACCAGAAATCGACCGACCTCGCCGGCGTTACGACCGACAATGCGCAGAACGGCGCGCAGACCGAGCTCAAGCGCTTCTACATCGGCGTCGACCACAAGTTTAACGACACCTTCTCGGCCAACATCACGACCGACTTCCGCTACAATAGCAACGGCACCAGCAAGGACGTGCTGCTCTACGTCAAGAAAGCCTATGTGCAGGCCAAGCTGTCGCCGGCGCTGTTCGTCCGCGTCGGCTCGGCCGATTTGCCGTGGGTGCCGTTCGTCGAGGGCATTTACGGCTACCGCTTCGTCGAGAACACGTTGATCGACCGTACCAAGTTCGGCACCTCGGCCGACTGGGGGGTCCATGCCGGGGGCACCTTCGGCAAGGGCCTCGTCAGCTACGCCGTCTCGGCGATCAACGGCGCCGGTTACAAGACTCTGTCGCGCAGTTCGGACACGATCGACCTCGAAGGCCGCGTCAGCGTCAACCCGGTCAAGGCGGTCACGCTCGCGGTCGGCGGCTATACCGGCAAGCTCGGCAAGAGTGCGGCGAACCTGCCGGATTCCGCCACGCCGCACCGCGCGGCCCGGTTCAACGCGCTCGCCGCCTACACCGGGAAACGGGTCCGCGCCGGAGTCGAATATTTTGCCGCCAGGAACTGGAACAACGTCACCACCGTGCAGCGCGACAAATCGGACGGCTGGTCGGCGTTCGGCTCGTTCGCCTTCACCTCCAGGATCGCCGCCTTTGGCCGCTATGACTGGGTCAGGCCGAGCCGCGACCTCGCGCCGGCACTGAAGGACCGTTATTTCAATCTCGGGGTCAACTACAAGCCGATCGCTCCGCTCGACTTCGCGATCGTCTACAAGCGCGACCGTGCGCGCAACGGCTTCGTCCCGACCTCCAACGGCACTATCGGCGGCCTCGATCACGGCACCTATGACGAGATCGGCCTGTTCGGCCAGCTCGTGTTCTAATTGATTTCGGGGCCTCCTCTCTCCCGTGGTCCCAGCGGCAGTTCCCCTCGTCCGCCGGGCGAGGGGGCTCCTGCCGCGCTACCCGTTTCCGAGAATGCGGAATCCGTTACAACGGCGGGCATGGACCGGCTGGGAGACCATGAGCGCGCATTGGTCGACTCCATCGACGAACCGGCGCTGGTCCTTGAAGGAATTGTGGTCAGATATGCCAATGCGGCGGCGAGCGCCCTCTTCGGCGAGGGCATTGAAAACCGCGACGTGCGCCTCGCAATCCGCCACCCCCATGCGCTTGACCTGATCCTCTCCGGCGGCTCCGGCGAGGTCGATGCGACCGGGATCGTCGAGCCCGGCCGTTCCTGGCGCCTGCTGATCCGCCGCCTCTGGGACGATGCCGCGCTGCTGCGCATGATCGACCGGACGGACTCGGTCTCGGCGGAAAAGATGCGTGTCGATTTCGTCGCCAACGCCAGCCATGAATTGAGGACGCCGCTTTCGACCGTGCTCGGCTATGCCGAGACGCTTGCGGAAGAGGGTAACCTGCCGGACGACATGAGGGCGGGCTTCGGCCGCACCATCAGCGACGAGGCGCGTCGCATGCTGCGCATCATCGAGGATTTGATGAGCCTGTCGCGGATCGAGGCCGACCGCTTCGTCGCACCCGGCGAGCAGGTCGAGGTCGCGGCCGTGGTCAATGCCGCAGTCGCTGCCGCCGAGCATTCGCACAGCAGCGTCAATTGCACGTTGGAGGTCGCCGTTCCCGACGATCTGCCGCGGATCCGTGGCGACCACGCCCAGCTTGTCCAGTTGCTCGACAACCTCATCGGCAACGCGCTGCGCTACGGCTGCGATCATCCCGGGTCGGCCGTCGATATCGGCGCCCGGCGAAGCGGCGATTGGGTCGAGCTCAGCGTTGCCGATCACGGTCCCGGGATCGCCCGGGTGCACCTGCCGCGCCTGACCGAGCGCTTCTATCGCGTCGATGCCGGTCGGAGCCGCGAATCCGGCGGAACGGGGCTCGGCCTGGCCATCGTCAAGCATATCGTCGAGCGCCACCGCGGGTCGCTCGAAATCCGCAGCACGCTTGGGGTCGGGACGACCGTCACTGTGCGCCTGCCTCTCGCCCAGGCAGTCGAAACAATAACGGCTTCGGATTGACTGTTAATTGCGCGTTAAATGCGCTAACGGCGCGCTGCTGGTCACGGGATCCAACCTCTCGAGCCAGCGCCCAAGGGGCCCGCCTCCGCCTGCGCGGGGGCGGGCCTTCTCCTGCTAGTGGACGAAGCGGGCGACGACGTCGCGGTAGCTTCGCGAGACCTTCACCTGAGCGCCCGAGTCGAGCACCAGGAAACATTCGCCATTGGTGTGCGGCTTCACCTGCCGAACGAGGTCGAGGTTGACGATGGTCGAGCGATGGACTCGCTGGAACCGCCGCGGGTCGAGCCGCTTCTCGAGGTCCTTCATCGTCTCCCGCAGGATCAGCGTGTTGTCGCCGGTCTGGATGCACATGTAATCGCCCGCGGCATCGATCCGCTCGATTGTGTCGACATCGACCCGGAAGATCTGCCCCTGGTCCTTGATGTTGATCATCTTCTCATAGCGGTTGGCGGCGTGGGCGTCGGGACTTGCATCGGCGAGCTCTTCCGCCGCCTCGGGCGCATGCTCGGCGAGCGCTTCCTTGAGCCGCTCGGTCTCTTCGGCGCCGCGCTTCTCGTTCAGCCGCTGCCGCACCCGGTCCATGGTCGCCGCAAGCCGATCCTCGTCGACCGGTTTCATCAGGTAATCGACCGCCTGCGCATCGAACGCGCGCAGCGCATGCTCGCCATAAGCGGTGACGAACACGAACAGCGGCGGCTCGACGTCCATCAGACCCTGGATGACTGAAAATCCGTCGAAGCCCGGCATCTGGATGTCGAGGAAGACGAGATCAGGCTTGTGGGTCTTGATCTGGCGGATCGCTTCCCGGCCGTTGGCGGCACTGGCGACGATTTCGACGTCGTCAAAGGCTTGCAGCCGAAGCTGCAGCCCCTGTGTCGCCAGGGGTTCGTCATCGACCAATATGGTCCGGATGGTCATCAGGCCTTGTCTCCGGTTTCGTAGGGGATTTCCACAATAACGCTGAATCCCCCTCGCTCGTTCTGCTTGGTATCGAAACGGTGCGTACCGCCATAGGCCTGCGACAGCCGGTCGCGAATGTTCGCCAGTCCGACGCCCGTCGAAGGGCTGGCGGAGATTTCAGAGCCCTCGCCATTGCCGTTGTCGGCCACTTCGATCCTCACTGCCTGCCCTTCGCGGCTCGCCGTGATCCAGATGTCGGCCCCGTTTTCGGCCGGCGTCACGGCATATTTGATCGCATTCTCGATCATCGGCTGGAGCAGCAGCGAGGGCAGCCGTGCGCCGATCGTCTCGGGCTCGATGCGGAAATGGGGCCGCAGCCGCTCCTCGAAACGCATCTTTTCGATCTCGAGGTAGAGCTTCAGCGTCTCCACCTCCTGCGCCAGCGTCACCTTGGCGGTGGGTTCGTTGGCCAGGGTATAGCGGAGGAAAGACGAGAGGCGCGCGAGCATCGCGTTCGCCCGCTCGGTTTGTTTCAGCAGCACCAGCGTCGAGATCGAATTCAGCGTGTTGAACAGGAAATGCGGGTTGAGCTGATAGCGCAGCATCGCGAGCTGCGCCGTGGACGCCTGGCCTTCCAGCGTCTCGCGCTGGCGGATCTCGTCTTCGAGCAGAAGGAAATAATTGATCCCGTAGTAAAGTGCGGTCCACGCCGCGAGCAGCGAGAAATTGAGCAGGATCGCGCCGAAATATTCGACTCCGATCGGCCGCGACGTCGGTTTGAGGAAGGTCGCATAGCTCCACGTCTCGATGATCGAAAAAGCGGACGAGGCGAGCATCACGGCGCCGAGCGACAGCAGGAGCGTCCAGATCGGCTTCATTTTGATCAGTCGCCGGAACAGCGACGCCATCAGCAAGGTCAGCGAATAGCCGGTCGCGGTCAGCAGCAGCGTGTGGACCAGCCACATCCAGCCCATCGAATTGGCGAAGCCGGAGAGCGAGCGAAGGAAGAAATAGCCGCTCCAGCCGATCGACTGGAGAATCCAGAAGGCGCGGTTCTTGTCGTCGAAGAACGGCCGGTCGAGCCCCATCCCGCGCGCGATCGGCTCGGCCGGCGACTGGATCTTGGGTGGGTCGGACGCACGCCGGGGCGTGGCCGCTCGCCTGTCGAGGGTCGCGCTGTCGGTCGCCATTGCGCGGGATATAGAGGTGCTGTCCGCGCAATGCGAGCGCAACACGCCGCGCGGGCGGCGAGCGTCCGCCGTACATCGTGGCGAACGTCAAACAATGCTGATTGAACGGACGGGGTTTGTTGGAGGTCTTAACCCGGCTTCAACTCTCTTTGGATAAGCCGCAACGCACACGTGGAACGGCGGGCGGATGTACGAGGCTCCTGATAGGTACAAGCGTTTGATTTCGGCCCGGCTTCCCGGAGGGGAATCGGCCGGGCTTGCAGCGCGCGAGGCGGAGCCGGAAAGCTCCCCGCTGCGCGACGTGCAGCTGATCTCGCGCGCCCAACTCGCCCCGTTCTTCGCCGCCGCGAATATTGTCGCTTCGCTGATCATGCTCGCCAATTTGTGGAACGTGGTTCCACCGAGCTGGCTGGTGCCGTGGGCGCTCGCAGTCGCAGGCGTCAACCTCGGCGCGATGCAGCTCGCCCGTACCCAGTCGATCACCTGTGTCGGCCGCTCGGGTCGCCGAGTCCCGAGCTGGCTGCTCGCCGGCGAAGTCGCGGTCCGCGCCGTCACGTTCCTCAGCCTCCCGCTGTACCTGTTCCCCACGCTCGATCCCGGAACGCAGGTGATTACGGCGTCGGTCATGGCCGGCCTCGGGGTCGGCGGTCTCGGCCTCGTCGTCGTGCCGCAGTGCGCGATGGCGTGGATGATCGGATTTACGGTGGGCGTCGGCGGAGCGCTGGTCCTTGGCCGCCACACGGTGCCGTTCCAGCATATGCTCTCGATCCTGTTCACGCTCGGCGTGTCGGTCACCGGGGTGATGACGGTTGCGCGCTGGGCCTTTCACCAGCTCAAGATGAATGCCGACGTCGGCAGCCAGAGCGAAAGCGCGAGCCTGCTGCTCCAGGAATATGAGCAACGGGGTGTCGGCTGGCTGTGGCAGGTCGATGCCGACAACCGCTGCACCTACATCAGCTCGCGCATGAGCGCTTTGCTCGGGCGGCCGGCCAGCCAGCTGATCGGCCATTCGCTTCCCGCGCTGCTCGGCGGCCATGCCGAACTCGGCAAGGTCCTGCTCGAAAAACAGCAGTTCAACGCGCTCGAGATGGAACTTGGGACTCCGCGCGGCGCGCGCTGGATCTCGATGGCCGGGGACCCGATTATCGACACCGCTGGCCGCTTCGAAGGTTTCCGCGGCGTCGGGTCGGACATCACCGAAATTCGCCAGACGCAGGAGCGGCTGACCCACCTCGCCAATGTCGACGTGCTGTCCGGGCTGCCCAACCGCGGCCGCGTCCGCCAGCTGCTCGGCGAGGCGCTGCGCGGCGCGACCTCCGGCAATGTGCCGTGCGCGATCATGTTCCTCGACCTCGACGGGTTCAAGCCGGTCAACGATACCTTTGGGCATCCCAAGGGCGACGCCGTGCTTCGCGCCGTTGCGAAGCGGCTGGTCGACGAAGTCAGCTCGCACGGCACCGTCGGCCGGATGGGCGGCGATGAATTCGCAATCGTGATCAGCGATGCCCAAAGCCGCCGCAAGGTCGAGACGCTCGCCGACCGCATCATCCAGTCGATCAAGGAACCGTACATGATCGACCAGACCGAGATCCGCATCGGCGTGTCGATCGGCTGCGCGTTCGGCCCGATCGACGGCGCCACGGTCGACGATTTGATCCTCAAGGCCGACCTTGCGCTTTACCAGGCGAAGGATGCCGGCCGTGGCTGCGCCCGCTATTTCTCGTCGGAGCTGCAATCCGAGCAGGACGACCGCGTCCGCCTCGAAGGCGATCTTCGCAGCGCGATCGCGTCCAAGCAGTTTCACCTCGTGTTCCAGCCCCTGATCAAC
>Ga0207674_10006314_pt1 | contig 13968 bp, 19 predicted proteins | sample KBSCornC72_FD_184303 | JGI IMG/M metagenome (GOLD analysis project Ga0207674, IMG submission 184303) | Corn rhizosphere microbial communities from Kellogg Biological Station, Michigan, USA - KBS Corn C7-2 (SPAdes) (version 2) | ecosystem: Host-associated > Plants > Roots > Rhizosphere > Soil ... | reverse complement strand
CGATTTTCCTACGCCGCGGCGGATGGAGCCGGCGAAGCTGTACCTGATCAGCCCGCAGGAGGTCGACGGCGGATTTCCGGATCGCCTGAGAGCTGCGCTCGAGCCTGGCATCGCCGCCGCCTTTCAGCTCCGCGTCAAAGACGCGGACGAGCATGAACTGGCGTGGCTTGCCGAGCCGTTACAGCGCATCTGCGCCGATGGCGACGTTGCCTTCATCGTCAACGACAGCATGGCATTGGCGAAGCGGATCGGCGCCGACGGCGTCCACCTCGGCCAGAGCGACGGTGATGTGCGCGATGCGAGGGCGCTGCTCGGCCCAGCTGCGCAGATCGGCAAAACCTGCCACGACAGCCGTCATCTCGCGATGGAAGCGGGCGAGGCGGGCGCCGACTATGTCGCTTTCGGCGCGTTTTATCCGACCACGACCAAGCCGTCCGACTATCGACCTGAGACATCGATCCTGACCTGGTGGTCGACCCTGTTCGAGATCCCCTGTGTGGCGATCGGCGGAATCACGCCTAGCAACGCGAGGCCGCTGGTCGATGCCGGCGCGGACTTCCTCGCAGTCTGCCAGGCGGTGTGGGGCAAAGACGATGCCGGGGCGGCGGTCCGCGCCTTTGCCAAAGTGCTGGCCTAGACGAAATTCCGCTCGCGGTACCATTTGGTGACGATGTATTTGGTGCCGCTTTCGACCCGCATTCCCTCGTGCAAGGTCCAGGGGTTGGGGCTCCCGTCGAGCGCCATGTTGTTCCAGATCAGGATCCGCCCGAGCCGGGGGGCAATGGCGAAGTCGAGCAGCTTGAAGCGGGTGGCGCCTCCGGCTCCGGGCTCGTTCAGGTAGATCATCGCCGTCCAGGTCCGTTGCCCGCCGTGCGGCTCATATTGGGCCCAGTAAGGCTCGTCGATGTAGAAGAAATCGGCGTGCTCGCGGAATTGCTGCCCTTGCTGGTAGCGCTGGCCCTGCAGCGGCTCGCCGTGCACCGCGTCCATCCCGAGCAGGGTGGCTATGCGGTCGTCGACCTGGACGATCAGCGGATCGCGGGAGTCGAGGTTGCAGCTGTAGCTGGTGCGGACGCCCTCGTATTTCTCCTTCTCGTAGAGAGGCGAGGGGTAGCTGCCCTCGTCGATCTTCCCGCACATCTGCCGGCATGTCTCGGCGTCGAGGAAGCCATCGCCGATGTACAGCTGGACCGGCTGCCGCGGCGACGAGCACAACCGCCACAAGCGCGGCGTCCCGTCGAGCCTCTCCCCGATGCGGCGTCCGACGCCGGCGCGCAGATCCGACCGTTGCTGCGCGAAGGGCGTCGGCGGCTCGTAATAGGGAGGGGTTTCGGCATCAGCCATGCGCGGCAGTTTGCTTGAGAACGGCCGAATTGCCAATCAGCGGCTCATCTGCCGCACCATCGCCTTCAATGTCCGTGCATCCTCGATCGCATGGCCGTGGATGTCATTGTTGAAATAGCACCAGCAGGTGCGGCCATTTTGCGCTTGATCGATGAGCCAGTCGGTCCAGGAGAGCAGGCCTTCGTCCGAGTAGCGGCCCCAATATTTGCCCTCGCCGCCATGGAAGCGGACGTAGGCGATCGGACCGACCGCGATCCGCTCGCTTCTCGAGCCCGGCATGTCGTGGACGCAGAAGGATGCACCATAGCGGTCGAGCAGTGCGTAGGTCTCGGGGACGTACCAGCTCTTCTCGCGGAACTCGAATGCGCTGTTTATGCTTGGGGGCAGAATTTTCAGAAAGGATTCAAGCCGCTCGAGATTGATCTTCAGGCTCGGCGGCAGCTGGTAGAGCATTGGTCCGAGTCGGTCGCCGAGGTGCCGGACCGCGTTCATCATGCGCTCCATCGGCTCGTCGCAGTCCTTGAGCTTCTTTGCCTGGGTGAGGAATCGGTTGGCCTTCACGGCATAGCAGAACCCGGGCGGCGCTTGGTTCCGCCACTTCTCGAAGGTCGTCGGCTTCGGCAAATGATAGAAGCTGTTGTTGATCTCGACCGTGTCGAAGTCCTCGACGTAACGATCGAACCACAACCGCTGCGGCAGGCCCTCTGGATAGAAGAGCCCGCGCCAGTGCTTGTACACCCAGCCCGAGCAGCCAATCCGGATTCTGGAAACAGTTGTTTGCTGCATCGTTGCTACTCAACAACATCCACTGACGGAGAGTTGCGTAGCCATGCTCAAGGTGATCGGAACGGCGCTCCTGACGACGGTGCTGGTCAGCGCCTTCTGGATCTGGTTCTACAATTTCGTTCCGCAGCCACGACCCTCTGTCGCGCGCAGCGGACCCGTCGTGACGGTCGAGGCCAAGAATGCGCCGCCGGTCGTGGTCGCCGAGCAGGTTCATGTCGGGCCGGCCGGACTCGCCATCCCCGTCGTCGGCGTGAAGCCTGACCAGCTTACGGACACCTTCACCGAAGCGCGCGGCGCCAGGCGACGTCATGACGCCATCGACATCATGGCTGCCGAGGGAACGCCGGTGATCGCGGCGGCCGATGGCACGATCGAGAAATTGTTCTTCAGCAATGGCGGCGGTGGGATCACCATCTACGAGCGCTCGCCCGACCAGAGATGGATGTATTACTACGCCCACCTGCAGGGCTATGCGCCCGGGCTGGCCGAAGGACAGCAGGTGAAGCGCGGACAAGTGATCGCGCGCGTCGATCACACCGGCGATGCAGTCGCATCGGCTCCCCATCTCCACTTCGCGATCAACTCGATGGCGCCTGGAGAGCGCTGGTGGCAGGGCAGCCCGATCAATCCCTATCCACTGCTTGCCGGGAAGAAGGGATAGGCCCTAACTGCGTCCCATGTACGATGGCGGATGCGAATGCGGCGCGGCGCGCTACCGGATGACCGATGAGCCGATGTTCGTGAACTGCTGCCACTGCCGCGAGTGCCAGAAGATCTCGGGCTCGGCCTTCGCCATCAATGGCATGATCGAGGCCGATCGGCTCCAAATCGTGCATGGGGAGGACAGCCTCACGAACGACGGCGGACAGGCGCGCTGCACCAGATGCAGTACCCTGCTCTGGGGCTCGCACCGGATGTTCGGGGACAAGATCAAGTTCGTCCGCCTCGGCACCCTCGACGAAGCCGAGCGGATCAGTCCGAGCGCGCATTTCTTCATTCGCAGCAAGCACCCCTGGGTGACCATCCCCGAAGACGTGCCGGCGTTCGACGCGTTGCCTGCCGACCGCGATCCGCCGCTGATGAGCGCCGCGGCGAGCGCCCGCCTGGAAGCCGCTCGGAGCGGCTGACTTGCCCGCTTCTATGGCCGCCACTAAAGGCCTGCCGACTTCTTTTCAGAAATCCCGAGAGACCACATGAAGATCAGCGGCGTGGACATCCGTCCCGGCAACATCATCGAATATGAGGGCGGCATCTGGCGCGCCGTGAAGATCCAGCACACGCAGCCCGGCAAGGGCGGCGCCTACATGCAGGTCGAGATGAAGAACCTCATCGACGGCCGCAAGACCAACGTCCGCTTTCGCTCCGCCGAGACGGTCGAGCGGGTCCGCCTCGACACCAAGGACTTCCAGTACCTCTACCACGACGGCGACATGCTCGTGTTCATGGACAAGGACACGTACGAGCAGGTGATGCTGCCCGAGGACTTGCTTGGCGATGCCGCAGACTTCCTCCAGGACGGCATGGACGTCGTCATGGAGCTCTACAACGAGCGGCCGATCAGCGTTCAGCTTCCCGACCAGGTCGAAGCGACGATCGTCGAGGCTGACGCCGTGGTGAAGGGGCAGACCGCGAGCTCGTCCTACAAGCCGGCGGTGCTCGACAATGGCGTGAAAGTGCTCGTCCCACCGCACATCACAGCGGGCACGAAGATCGTCGTCGACGTCTATAATCGCGAGTACGTGAGGCGGGCAGACTGATTTTCTCCCCTCCCTGGAAGGGAGGGGCTGGGGGTGGGTGCGCGAAGCGCGCCAGCTCCCGCCGATTTCATCACCAGCGCCGGCATTGAGCCGGCACTGCTGATACCCACCCCTTTCCCCTCCCTTCCAGGGAGGGGTGGAGCAGGCGCTTGGTAGCTCACTCTGGATTGATTACCGTCATGCAGCGCGCAGCGCGCAAGGCGGCGCCGCGCCTCCGCCGCGACTTCGGCGAGGTCGAGCAGCTGCAGGTCAGCCGCAAGGGGCCGGCCGATTTCGTCTCCATGGCCGACAAGCGCGCCGAGCAGACGATCGTCGAAGAGCTCCGTAACGCGCGTCCCGACTGGGGCATGCTGCTGGAGGAAGGCGGCGAGATCGAAGGCGACCCGGCGAAGCCGCGCTGGATCGTCGACCCGCTCGACGGGACCACCAACTTCCTCCACGGAGTGCCGCATTTCTCGATCTCAATCGCGGTCGAGGAGAAAAAGCCCGGGGGCGGCACCGAAATTACCCAAGGCCTCGTCTACCAGCCCCTGACCGACGAAAGCTTCTGGGCGGAAAAGGGCAGGGGTGCCTGGCTTCAGGACCAGCGGCTGCGAGTCTCGGCGCGCCGCGAGCTCGCCGACAGCCTCGTCGGCACCGGGATTCCCTTCTTCGGCCATGGCGACCCGGAACGTTGGGCGAAGATCTACATGGCCGTCGCTCCGCACGTCGCCGGCATCCGCCGGTTCGGCTCGGCGGCGCTCGACCTCGCCTGGGTCGCAGCAGGCCGTTTCGACGGCTTCTGGGAGGAGGATTTGAAGCCCTGGGATATTGCCGCCGGCATGCTCCTGGTTCGCGAGGCGGGCGGATTCGTGACTGATTTCCGGGGCGCCGACCGGGTGGTCGAGCGTGGTGAGCTCATTGCCGCTTCCGCCGGCATTCACTCCAAGCTCCAGAAGCTGGTCGCTGGAGCGCTGCGATAGTGTCTCAGGTGGTTGCGGCGCACAAATCGCTGTCCTAGAGAGCCGCCAAGTTTTTCGTCCCCTGGAGTTCCCTCTTGGCAAGCGTCGCCGCCGGCTACCTGCCGATCCTCTTGTTCCTCATCGTCGCGCTGGGGCTTTCCTCGGCGTTCGTCGTGCTGCCGATGATCGTCGCGCGCTTCACCGGAGCGCACCAGCCGGACCCACAGAAGCTCAGTGAATATGAGTGCGGCTTTCCAGCGTTCGAGGATGCCCGCGCCGAGTTCGACGTCCGCTTTTACCTCGTCGCCATCCTGTTCATCGTCTTCGATCTCGAGGCGGCGTTCCTGTTCCCCTGGGCGGTCAGCCTCGGCTTCACCAAGTGGACAGGCTGGGCAGCGATGATCGTCTTCCTGATCGAGCTTGGCCTCGGCCTCGCCTACGCGTGGAAGAAAGGGGCACTCGAATGGGAGTGATGCTCCGCGGCCCCGAAGACCGGATGCCGACCGAGGAGGAGCTTGCCCGGATCTCCGGGCTCGTGCCCGGCGAGGTCGATCAGAAGAAGCTCGAGGAACTCCGGCAATCGCTCAATGAAAAGGGCTTCATGGTCACCACGGCCGAGGACCTGTTCACCTGGGCGCGAACCGGTTCGCTGTGGTGGATGACCTTCGGGCTCGCCTGCTGCGCGGTCGAGATGATCCATGTGAACATGCCGCGCTATGATCTTGAAAGGTTTGGTGTTGCACCGCGCGCGAGCCCGCGCCAGTCGGACGTAATGATTGTTGCCGGGACGCTGTGCAACAAGATGGCTCCGGCGCTTCGGCGCGTCTACGACCAGATGAGCGAGCCGCGCTACGTCATTTCGATGGGCAGCTGCGCCAACGGCGGCGGCTATTACCACTACAGCTATTCGGTGGTGCGCGGCTGTGACCGCATCGTTCCGGTCGACATCTACGTGCCAGGCTGCCCGCCGACCGCCGAGGCGCTGCTTTACGGAATCCTCCAGCTTCAGCGAAAAATCCGCCGCGAAGGGACGATCGAGCGGTGAGCGAGATTAGCAATAATGCGCTCACCCTGAGCGTGTCGAAGGGCGTGCGCTCGCGTTTCGACGAACTCAATGTGAGCGCAAGGCAGAGCTGATGCCCGTCAAGTTCGCTCAGCATGTCCCGAAAATGGCCTCGGATGAAGGCGTTGTCGCCGCGGCAAAGAAGGCTGTCGGCGCGGCGCTTGTCGAGGCGCGCGAGCTTGTCGGTGAAGTGACGTTGGTCGTGAAGCGCGACGCCATCATCGACGTCTGCCGAGCGCTCCGGGACACGCCCGGCCTTGAATATCAGCAGCTGATGGAAATGGCGGGCGTCGACTATCCCGACCGGCCTGAGCGGTTCGAAATCGTCTATCACCTGCTCTCACTGACCAAGAACCGCCGAATCCGGGTGAAGGTCTCGACCGACGAAGGAACGCCGGTTCCGAGCGTGACCGGGCTGTGGCCGGTGGCCGGCTGGCTCGAGCGTGAAGTCTACGACATGTACGGGGTATTGTTCGCCGGCAATCCGGACTTGAGGCGGATCCTCACTGACTACGGCTTCGAAGGCTATCCACAGCGCAAGGACTTCCCGCTCACCGGCCATGTCGAGCTGCGCTATTCCGAGGCCGAGAAGCGGGTGGTCTACGAGCCGGTCAGCCTGCCGCAGGATTTTCGCACCTTCGACTTCCTGATGCCGTGGGAGGGACCGGAATATCGCTTGCCCGGCGACGAGAAGGCGACTGGCGAGGAGCCGGGCGCGCCGTCGCCGGCGCCAGCTCCGACCGGTACGAGCACTCCGAACGCGAAGAGTCCGGCCGAAACCGCGAAGACCACCGATACGCCGGCGAAGACCGGCGCGGGTAAGCCCGGCGACGTTCAGGCGACAAAGGAAGCCCGAAAGCCGCGCGCAAAGAAAGCCGAAAGCGAGGTCAGCAAGAAGCCGAAAGGCAAGAAGCCGAAAGGCAAGAAGCCGTGAGCGACGTGCGTACAGACACACGCCCAAAGACTCGCACCGTCCAACTCAGCGTCGGCGGAATCGGTGAGGGCGAGGAGTTTCGCGACGAGCTCGGCCACGTCCGTGATCCCGGCGACGAGCAGATCAGCAACTACACGATCAACTTCGGGCCGCAGCACCCCGCGGCGCATGGCGTTCTCCGACTGATCATGGAGCTCGACGGCGAGATCGTCGAACGCGTCGATCCGCATATCGGCCTGCTCCACCGCGGCACCGAGAAGCTGATCGAGTACAAGACCTACGCGCAGGCGCTGCCTTATTTCGATCGGCTCGATTACTGCTCCCCGATGTGCATGGAGCACAGCTTCGTGCTGGCGATCGAGAAGTTGATGGGCCTCGAGATCCCGCTTCGCGCCCAGTACATCCGGGTTCTGATGGCGGAGCTGACCCGCATCTCCAACCACCTGTTGAACCTCGGCAGCCACATCATGGACGTCGGCGCCATGACTCCGAACCTGTGGCTGTTCGAGATGCGCGAGGACACGCTGCAATTCTACGAGCGAGCGTCCGGCGCGAGGATGCACGCCAATTATTTCCGCGCCGGCGGCGTGCGCTACGATTTGACCGAGAGGATGCTGGTCGACCTTCAGGACTGGCTCGACCACCGCTTTCACCTGTTCGAGGATTCGATCGCGCTGGTGGCCGACAACCGAATCTTCAAGCAGCGCAACGTCGACATCGCGATCGTCCACAAGGATGATGCGGTCGCCTGGGGATTTTCCGGGCCGATGATCCGCGCCGCGGGCATCCCGTGGGACATCCGCAGGAGCCAGCCGTACGAAGTCTATGACCGGATGGACTTCGACATCCCGGTTGGCACCAACAGCGACTGCTACGACCGCTTCATGGTCCGCGTCGAGGAAGTGCGGCAGTCGGCGAAGATCATGCGCCAGTGCCTCGCCCAGATGCCCAAGGGGCCGGTCGGATCGCCCGACCAGAAGGTGTTCCCGCCGTCGCGCGGCGAGATGAAGACCTCGATGGAGGCCCTGATCCATCACTTCAAGCTCTATACCGAAGGCTATCACGTGCCCGCCGGCGAGGTGTACATCGCGACCGAGAGCCCCAAGGGCGAGTTCGGCGTCTATCTTGTCGCCGACGGCACCAACAAGCCGTACCGCTGCAAAATACGCCCGACGATGATGAGCCACCTGCAAGCCATGGACATGATGATGCGCGGCCACATGCTGGCAGACACGACCGCGGTGCTCTCCGCGATCGACCCTGTGTTCGGGGAGGTGGACCGGTGAGCCTCACCAGGAAGCGCATATTCGCGTTCGGCGGCCCGCTGATCGGCGTCGGTCTTGCTGGATTGATCCTCCTGCCCCTGCTGGATCGCAGCATCTCGCCGGTGACGTCCGGCGTGATGATCGGTGCTGCGGGCGCGATCTGCCTGCTTGGCATTGGCGTCGGGATTTGGAACGTCCGGCGCTCGGAGGCCCGGCGCAAGGCCAAAGAACAGATCTGGTTGAAGCACTGATGTCCGGCCAAGGCTCATTCATCGACGACGCCCAGGAGCGCGCCCGCTGGGAAGGGTTCCAGTGGACGGCCGAGAATGCTCGGCGGGCCAAGGAAATCATCTCCTGGTATCCGGAAGGGCGGCAGGTCTCAGCGGTGATCCCGCTGCTCGACCTCGCCCAGCGGCAGGTCGGGGCCGACACGAACACGCAAGGGTGGCTGCCGATCCCGGTAATGGAGTTCGTCGCCCGAGAGCTCGACACCAGCTACATCCGCGTGCTCGAAGTCGCGACCTTCTACACCATGTTCAATCTTGAGCCGGTCGGCCGCTTCCATGTCCAGGTTTGTGGCACGACGCCGTGCATGCTGCGCGGTTCAGACGACGTGTTCGAAGCCTGCTACAAGCGCGGGCTGAAGAAGGGAAAAACAACCAAGGACGGGCTGTTCACGCTGACGGAGGTGGAGTGCCTCGGCGCCTGCGCCAACGCGCCAATGGTCCAGATCAACGACGACAATTACGAGGACCTCACGGAGGAGAGCATGGGCGCGATCCTCGACGCGCTCGCCGCCGGCAAGTCGCCCAAGCCCGGTCCGCAGATCGATCGCCAGACGAGCTGCCCCGTCGGTGGGCCGACGACGCTCAAGAAGATGGCAGAGCGCAACTACGACTATCGCTCGCAATGGACGCCGACGGCGGGACCGGCGCGGGAGGGGGCGCAGTGAAAGACGTCCTGAAGATCATCGTCGCGATCATCGTGATCGTAATCGTGTGGAAGATCGTCAAAGGCCTGATCGGGCTGCTCGTCGGCCTCGTGGTCGCCGGACTGATCGTCTACGGCGCGGTGAAGCTGGTTGAGAATGTGGGGCAGAAGCGCCTCAAATGATTTGGCTCTACATCATCTTTGCGCTCGTCCTGGCGTTCGGTGCGTTCAAGTTCGTGAAGGGCATGATCAAGTTCGCCCTGCTCGCGATCATCGTGCTGTTCTGCATCTTCATCGCCCACGAAGCGGGGGCCTTTTGATGGGCTACACCGGGCCGCTCGCGGACAAGGACCGCATCTTCACCAACGTCTACGGCTTCCAGTCGCCGTACCTTCCGGCGGCGAAGCAGCGGGGCGATTGGGACGACACCAAGGCGCTGTTCGCGATCGGGCAGGACGCGATCATCGACCAGGTAAAGGCGTCGGGGCTTCGCGGCCGTGGCGGCGCGGGCTTTCCGACAGGGATGAAGTGGGGCTTCATGCCCAAGGAGCCCAAGCCCGGCAAACCCAATTTCCTGGTCATCAACGCCGACGAATCGGAACCGGGGAGCTGCAAGGACCGCGAGATCATCCGCCACGATCCGCACAAGCTGATCGAAGGGGCGCTGATCGCCAGCTTCGCCATGCGGACGCGCGCGGCCTACATCTATATTCGCGGCGAATTCATTCGCGAAACCGAAGTGTTACGCCGTGCTGTTGCCGAGGCTTATGAAGCCGGGCTGATCGGCAAGAACGCCTGCGGGACGGGCTACGACTTCGACCTGTTCGTCCACCGGGGCGCGGGCGCCTACATCTGCGGCGAAGAAACTGCGATGCTCGAAAGCCTTGAGGGCAAGCAGGGCAAGCCGCGCCTCAAGCCGCCGTTCCCAGCGGGAGCCGGCCTCTACGGTTGTCCGACGACCGTGAACAATGTCGAATCCATCGCCGTCGTCCCGACGATCCTCCGCCGCGGCGCCGAATGGTTCGCGAGCATCGGCAATCCGAAGAACGAAGGGACCAAGCTGTTCCAGCTCTCGGGCCATGTGAACACGCCGTGCGTTGTCGAGGAATCGATGGGGATCAGCTTCCGGGAGCTGATCGTCCGCCACGGGCATGGCATCCGCCGTGGAAAGAATCCGGACGATTTCAGCAATTTGCTCGCCGTCATTCCGGGCGGCTCTTCGGTTCCGCTGGTGCCGGCCGAGCAGATCCTCGACGCGCCGATGGACTTCGACGGGCTGAAGGCGCTCGGATCCGGCCTCGGCACCGCGGCGGTGATTGTGATGGACAAGTCCACGGACATCGTCCGCGCGATCAGCCGCATCAGCTATTTCTACAAGCATGAGAGCTGCGGACAGTGCACGCCCTGTCGTGAGGGCGCGGGCTGGATGTGGCGCATGATGGAGAAGCTGCGCGACGGCGACGCCGAGGTCCAGGACATCGACAAGCTGCTCGACGTCACCAAGCAGGTCGAAGGCCATACCATCTGCGCCCTCGGAGACGCCGCCGCCTGGCCGATCCAGGGGCTCATCCGCCACTTCCGGCCGGAGATCGAGCGCCGTATCGCCGAGCGCGCCGGACGCCAGCTTCTGGAGGCCGCCGAATGAGTGCCCTGTTGTTCATTCTCGCCGCGGTCGCCGCGCCGGTGTCGTCGAACGAGCCGCAGGACGTCGCGCTCCGGGCCGTGCACAACTACGGCGCGTGCATGGCAGCGCACACGCCCGAAGGCGCGAAGCAGCTGCTGTCGATGGACTTCGGCTCGCCCGACTATGAGAAACAGTTTCGCCGCTACGTGCAGGGTCACGAATATTGCATGCCGTTCGACGGCATGATGGGCTCGTCGCGGTTGCTGCTCGCCGGGGCGCTCGCCGAGGCGCTTCTGAAGTCCGACGTGAAGCATGACGAGCTGCCGGGGCGGCTCGCCTATGATCCCAAGCGCGAGGACATCGCCGCGCGCAGCCAGACGGAGGGCATGGCGCTCTGCACCGTGCTCCAGGCGCCGCAGGCCACCGCGAAGATCTTCGATACCGAACCGGCGACGCGTGACGAGGTCGAAGCGATGACCCCAATCGGTGCCGTTCTCGGCGAGTGCCTGAAGAAGGACATGAAGCTGACAGTCAACAAGCCGGGCCTGCGCGCGCTCCTCGCGCTCGCCGCCTGGCGCGTGGTGAATACGCCGGAGAAGCCGGCGCAATGAGCACGACGACGATCATCGTCATCATTTCCATCGCGATCATTTTCGCGATCATCGCCGTGCGCGGCGGGGGTCCTCGCGTCACTCAGATCGACCGGACCGTGAAGCGCGACAAGGAGAGAGACGAATGAAAGCCGTCCTTTCCTTCAGTCACCCTGAACTTGCTTCAGGGCCCATTCTGGAGACCGCTCAGCAAGTGACAAGATGGATGCTGAAACAAGTTCAGCATGACGGGGCGGCGAATGCCTAAGGTCACTGTCGACGGCATCGAGATCGAGGTCCCGCAGGGCGCGACCGTGCTCCAGGCGTGCGAGCTCGCGGGCAAGGAGATCCCGCGCTTCTGCTACCATGAGCGCCTGAGCATCGCCGGCAATTGCCGCATGTGCCTGGTCGAGGTCGCTCCCGGACCGCCCAAGCCGCAGGCGAGCTGTGCTTTGCCCGCTGCCGACGGGCAGGCGATCCGCACCGACACGCCGATGGTCAAGAAGGCGCGCGAAGGGGTGATGGAGTTCCTGCTCATCAACCACCCGCTCGACTGCCCGATCTGCGACCAGGGCGGCGAATGTGATCTCCAGGACCAGGCGATCGCCTACGGCCGAAGCTTCTCCCGCTTCGAGGAGAACAAGCGGGCGATCGACGACAAGTATATGGGCCCGGTCATCAAGACCTCGATGACGCGCTGCATCCAGTGCACGCGCTGCATCCGCTTTTCGACCGAAGTCGCGGGCGTGCCCGAGATCGGCATGCTCTACCGTGGCGAGGACAGCCAGATCACGTCCTACCTGGAGCATGCCGTGTCGGGCGAGCTGTCGGGCAACCTCGCCGACGTCTGCCCGGTCGGGGCGCTGCTGCAGAAGCCGCAGAGCTTCGAGACGCGGCCGTGGGAATTGCGGCGTGTGGCGGGCATCGACGTCATGGACGCGGTCGGATCGAACATCCGGCTCGACGTCCGCCAGCGCCAGGTCATGCGCATCCTTCCGCGCATCAACGAAGACGTGAACGAGGAGTGGATCAGCGACAAGACGCGGCACCATGTCGACGCGCTGGTTCGGGGCCGCCTCGATCGGCCATGGGTGCGCGAGAAGGGGAAGCTGCGCGAGGCGAACTGGTCCGAAGCACTCGGCATCTTTGCGGACAGGCTGAAGAAGGCCGGGCCGAAGGTCGCCGCGATCGCCGGCGACCTGCTCGACGCGGAAACGATGTACGCCGCGAAGAAGCTGCTCGAGGGACAGGGGTCTGCTCTCCTCGAAGGGCGGCAGACGGGCCTGACCTACGACTGCACGAGCCTTTCGGCGGTCGCGTTCAACTCAACCATTGCTGGCATCGAGGATGCGGACGCGGTCCTGCTCATCGGCTCGAACATCCGCTGGGAAGCGCCGCTGATCGCCACCCGCGTTCGCAAGATCGCCCGAAAGGGTGGAAAAGTCTTCGCTATCGGACCCGAGATCGATGTCGGAATTAAGGTCGAGTGGCTGGGCGACGATTTGAAGCTCATCGGCAAATTGCCCAAGGCGGTGAAGGATGCCTTCGCGGGCGCCGAGCGGCCGGCCGTGATCGTTGGACCGGGCGCACTCGCTGCGGGTGGCCTTGGCGCCGCGCTGGCGCTGGTCGAGCCGCTCGGGCTGATCCGTGACGGATGGAACGGCTTCAACGTCCTCCACACCTCGGCCTCGCGCATGGCGTCGTTGGTCCTCGGCTATGCGCAGCCAGGCGGGATCGTCGACATCGAGGCTGCTAATCCGGAGCTGGTGCTTCTGCTCGGCGCGGACGAGATGCCCGCCGATCGGCTCAAGGGCGCGTACAAGGTCTATATCGGCCATCACGGCGACAATGGCGCTCGGCAGGCTGACCTCGTGCTTCCCGGAGCCGCGTACGCCGAAAAGCACGGCACCTACATCAACACCGAAGGGCGGGTGCAGCGCGGCGAAAAAGCGGCATTCCCACCGGGCGACGCTCGCGAGGACTGGTCGATCCTCCGCGCGGTCAGCGAGCTTGCCGGAAAGAAGCTGCCGTTCGACAGCTTCGATCAGCTCCGGGCCAGGATGATCAAGGAGTTCCCGCAGCTCGGCCGTGACGGGCTGATCGACCTGCCGTGGGCGCCACCGAAGCTCAGCGCCAAGGCCGAGGGGCCGATCCGCTACCCGATTGGAGATTTCTTCCTGACCAACGCCATCTGCCGCGCGAGCCCGACCATGCACCGCTGCTCCGAAGAGCTGGTGAAGGGCGTCACCTTCAGGGAGGCGGCGGAGTGAGGCGGTCGTTGGGCCAACCCAGCGCTCACATTGAGCTTGTCGAAATGCGAGCGCTCGCCCTTCGACAGGCTCAGGGTGAGCGCAATGATCGGGAGGCGGCGGAATGAGGGACGACTGGGCCCTGATCGACTTCGCTCGCGCTTTCATGCCGAACCGGCTCGCGCAGGCAATGACGCTGAAAGTGGCCAGCATCGCAATCCTTGCGCTGATGGCCCTTGTCCTCGTGCTGAAGGCGATTGGATGACCGCATTCTTCCAGCATTGGGGCATGAGCTACGACTGGGCATGGTTCATCGCCACCGTCATCGGCATCCTCGTCATCGCGCTTCCGCTGATGCTCGCGGTGGCAATGATCATTTATGCTGACCGCAAGATCTGGGCGGCGATGGCGCTGCGGCGTGGGCCCAACGTCGTCGGCCCATGGGGCCTGCTGCAGAGCTTCGCCGATGGCCTCAAGGTCTTCCT
>Ga0207674_10006313_pt1 | contig 13968 bp, 16 predicted proteins | sample KBSCornC72_FD_184303 | JGI IMG/M metagenome (GOLD analysis project Ga0207674, IMG submission 184303) | Corn rhizosphere microbial communities from Kellogg Biological Station, Michigan, USA - KBS Corn C7-2 (SPAdes) (version 2) | ecosystem: Host-associated > Plants > Roots > Rhizosphere > Soil ... | reverse complement strand
GTGCCGGTGCTGCAGCCGAGTTGGCTGGCGGCTTCGGTGACGCTGATCTCGCTGGCGGCATACGGTGCCGGCGCGGGGATGTGGTAGGCGTGGCGGATCCACTGGACGGCCTTGACGTCGAACGGGTGGCCGTGCCCGGTGGTCAGCCGGGAGACGTGGAGGAGAGCTTCAGACAGGCGCTCCTCCGGTCGCACCGCTCGCGTGAATTCCTCGGCGAAGTGGAGGCGGCGGCGGCGCACTATTGTCGCGCATTGAGACAGAAGGGCGTCGCACCCGAGCGGATGCTGATCGACGCCAAGCGCGTGATCGAGCAGACGATCGACGGTGACGACGTGATGCTCGCCGAGCGCGCCGTCGAGAGCTGCATCCGCCACTATTATCGCGTGGACTGATGCACGTCCCGCAAATTGTCGGTACTGTCCGTGCGCGACTGGCCGCGGTCCTCATGGTCGCGCTCGCGTGCTCGCGCACGCCTCCACCGCCTCCGCCCGCGCCCGCACCGGTCGTCGAAGCGCCCGCTCCCGCGCCCCCGAAGCCGCGGCGGCCTGCGCCGCCGGCGCGGTCGATCGCGACGATCGTCGACACGCTCTTCATCCTCACCAACCGCGAGCGCACGCGCGCCAACCTCACGCCGCTGCGGCGCAGCGCCGAGCTCTCGCGGGCGGCCGAGCTGCAGGCGGAGCAGATGGCGTCGGCGGAGAAGCTCGCCCACGAAGTCCCGGGCGCTCGCTATCCCACCCTCGCTTCGCGGCTCAAGCTGGTCGGCTACGCGTATCGCTCGAGCGGCGAGAACGTGGCCGAAGGCTACACGAGTGGCGCGGCGCTGATGGCGAGCTGGATGACGAGTCCTCCGCATCGCGCGAACATCCTCTCGGCGAAGTACACCGAGACCGGAGTCGGGATGGCGCGGTCGAAGAGTGGGCGCGTCTACAGCGTGCAGGTGTTCGGGCGGCCGAAGTAGGCGCGGCCGCCCCGACCTCACACCTCGGTTGCCTCGCCGCGTCCCAGCGCGAGGAGCCGCCGTCCGAGCAGCACGTGGACGCCCAGCAGCGCGAGGAAGACGCCGCCCACGCTCAGCCACGTGATGAAGCGCAGCGTGCCGTCCATTCCCGAGGTCGCCGTCGGCCGCGTGCCGAAGAGGACGAGCAGGTACAGCGCGGCGATGCCGGCGCATGCACCGAAGGCCCCGAGTCCCGCGAGCTTGGCAATCCGTGGTGGCATTCGATCCTCTCGTTGACGTGTCGATCGGCGACGGGCGCATCGTAGCCGGCGTCACCGACCACTCGCAAGGTCAGGTCCCGACGAGCAGCTCCACGCCAGCGCTCGTCACGCGGTGCGACACGAGCGGCAGCGGCGGATCGGCCTCGTCGGCGATCGCGATCGCGGCGCGCAATGCATTGCGACCGGCCTCGACACCCGATCGGTCGCGCGCGAAGATCGTCGCGAGCGGCTCGCCCTGCTCCACCCAGTCGCCCGGGCGCGCCGTGATGACGAAGCCGACCGACAGGTCGAGCTTGTCCTCCATCGCCGTCCGTCCGCCGCCGAGCGCCGACACGCCGCGCCCGACCGCCCGCGGCTCGACCCGCGCGATGAAACCGCGCCGCGTCGCCGCGAACAGCTCGACCTCGGCGGCCTGCGGGAGCAACGCCGGATCGTCTACCACGGCAGGATTCCCACCCTGCGCTTCGATGATCTTCTGGAAGTGCTCCGCCGCGCGCCCCGTCCCGATCGCGATCTCCATCATGCGCCGCGCGGCATCGTGGTCCTCCGCCACGCCGCCGAGCACGAGCATCTCCGCACCGAGCGCGTAGGTCACCGACATGAGGTCGGAGGGCCCCTCGCCGCGCAGCGCGGCGATCGACTCCTCGATCTCGAGTGCGTTGCCGCACGCGCGGCCGAGCGGCCGATCCATCGCCGTGAGCAGTGCGACGACCGGGCATCCATGTTCGGCCCCGATGTCGATCATCGTGCTCGCCAGCTCCAGCTCGCGCTCGAGGTCGGGAAGGAACGCCCCCGATCCGCGCTTCACGTCGAGCACCAGCCCGGAGAGTCCTTCCGCGAGCTTCTTGCTCATGATGCTCGCGGCGATGAGCGGGATCGACTCGACCGTGCCGGTGGCGTCGCGCAGCGCGTACATCTTCCGGTCGGCGGGCGCGATCTCGTCCGTCTGGGCGATGAGCGCGCAGCCGAGCTGCTCGAGCTGCGACTGTGCCCGCGCGAGGGGGAGCGCCGTCTCGAAGCCGGGGATCGACTCCAGCTTGTCGAGGGTGCCGCCCGTGTGTCCGAGCCCGCGCCCCGACATCATCGGCACCACCACGCCGAGCGACGAGATGAGCGGCGCGAGGACGATGGACACCTTGTCGCCGACGCCGCCCGTCGAGTGCTTGTCGATTCGCGGCTTCCCGAGGTGCGAGAGGTCGAGCGTCTCGCCGCTCCGCAGCATCGCCTCGGTGAGCGCAAACGTCTCGTCGCCGTCGAGCCCCTTGAGGAAGCACGCCATCAGGAACGCGGCCATCTGATAGTCGGGCACGTGGCCGGTGGCATAGGCGTTGGCGAGCGCGCGGAACTCCCCCGCGTCGATCCGCCCCCCGTCCCGCTTCCGCTCGATCAGGCGAAGCGCGAGCATTGACCGAACTGTGGGGTAGTCATAGCATCACCGCCCGTCGGCGACCGCAGCCGATCCCGCGACGACGATCTACCGCCGACTGTTGGCCGGCTCACCTGCATCCCGGAGTCTCCCGCATGCTCGTCTCTCCCACGCTGCTGCGACGTCTGATCGTGCCGGCCATCGTGTTCGCGACCGCGGCTCATCCGGCCTCCATCGCGGCGCAGACGGCTGCCGACCACATCGCGCTGGGCGACCGCGAACACGCGGCGATGAACGCCCCGAGCGCGCTGCGTCATTACGAAGAAGCCATCAAGCTCGATCCGAAGTCGTACGAGGCGCTCTGGAAGGCGTCGCGCGAGGCCGTCGATGTCGGCGAGTTCGCGCCGCCCGCGGAGCGCGACGCGAACTACACCCTCGCGGAACAATACGCGCGGCGCGCCGTCGAGGCGAACCCCAACGACGCGGAGGGGCACTTCAATCTCTCGCGCGCGCTGGGGCGCCGCGCGCTCTCGCTCGGCAAGCGCGATCAGGTCAAGTACGCCGGCGACGTGCGGACGCACGCGCTCGAGGCGCTGAAGTTCGATCCGAAGCATGCGGGCGCGCTGCACGTCATGGGGATGTGGAACTACAACGTCATGAAGCTGAGCGGCATGACGCGCTTCATGGCGAAGACCTTCCTGGGCGGGAAGGTGTTCGACTCGGCGAACTGGAACGATGCGCAGCGCTACATGGAGGAGGCCGTCGCCGCCGACCCGACCCGGCTGGTCCACCGCCTCGATCTCGCGCGCGTGTACGTCGCGCGTGGTGACAAGGCGAAGGCCACCGAGCAGTACGAGCTCGTGATCAAGGGGCCGCGCACGGAGTACAACGACAAGCACTATCAGGCCGAAGCGGAGGCCGAGCTGCGCGGCCTCCGCTGAGCCGCGATCACGCCGTCGCTTCGCGCTCCAGCTCGCGCTGCAGGGTACGCTGCGCCGCCTTCTTGGCGCGGCGCCGGCGCAGGGCGAGCTTCGCCGACTGAAGCTCGTCCCTCAGCTCCGCCCACGCGTCGCGGCTGCGGCGGCTCGTGGTCCGGCCGAGCCGCTTCGCCCGTCCACGGAGGGCGGCCCGCGTCTCCTCGCCGCTCTGCGGAGCGGTCAGGAGGGCCGTTCCCGCACCCAGGGCCAGGCCGAGCGCGAGGCCCGCGCCGAAGATGGCGACCTGCTGCCAGTCGGTCTCGTGGTAGTCCCCCTCGTCGGCGACGCCGCTGACCGGGGTCGCGGCCATGCTACTGGTAGGTGCCGTCGCCGGGGCGCCGGGCCTCCGGGCGGAACCACGATTGCGAGTAGCGGGTCCAGCGTAGGACATGGGAAGATATGGTGGAGGTCGTTGAGTGGTTTGGAATTTGCGTCGAAGGGGTCCAGTTGGTGATATACGTTACTTTTGCTCTTCAGTCGGCTGGTTCCCCGGTACTGAGGACTGGATAGTCGTGCCGGGCGCCGGAGCGCCGCCACTCTCCCGCGGTCTCCTCGACGCGATCAAGCTCACGTGCAAGCGGTGAGGCCATTCATGGCGACAAATGGAAAGACCGTCCTGCTCGTCGAGGACAATGAGGATAACCGCATCGTCTATTCCACGATCCTGCGGCATTTCGGCTACGAAGTGTCGGAGGCGTTGAACGGTGAGGAGGGGATCGCCAAGGCACGCGCCGAGCGTCCCGACCTGATCCTGATGGACATCTCGATCCCGATCATCGACGGCTGGGAGGCCACGCAGGTCCTCAAGCACGATCCGGTGACGCGCGACATCCCCATCATCGCGCTCACGGCGCACGCCCTCGCCTCCGATCGCGAGAAGGCGATGGAGGTCGGCTGCGACGGGTACCTCGCCAAGCCCTGCGAGCCACGCGCGGTCGTGGCCGAAGTGCAGCGGTTCCTCGGGAAGGACGCCACCCAGAATGCCAGCTGAGGAGACTCGTGTGGACGGCACGCTCCCCGAAGCGGAGGAACGGCCCGAGTCCCAGTCGCGCATCCTCGTCGTCGACGACCACGAGGACAACATCGAGGTCCTGAAGGTCCGGCTCGAGAGCTGGGGGTACCGCACCGATGCGGTCCACGACGGCGCGGCGGCGCTGCGCTACGTCGAGAAGGAGGCCCCCGACCTGATCCTGCTCGACGTGATGATGCCGGAGGTCAGCGGCATCGAGGTCGCGCGGCGCATCAAGGCGAACCGCTCGCTCCCCTTCATCCCGATCATCATGCAGACCGCGCTCGATTCCACCGAGGCCAAGGTGGAAGGGCTCGAGGCGGGCGCGGACGATTACATCACCAAGCCGATCGACTTCGCCGAGCTCAAGGCCCGCGTGCGGTCGATGCTGCGGATCAAACGCCTGCAGGAGGCACTGGAAGAGCGCGAGCGCGAGCTCCTCGAGGTCAACGAGCGGCTGCGCCACATGTCGCAGACCGACGGGCTCACGGGGCTCGACAACCGCCGCAACCTGAACGAGCGGCTGGAGGAGATGTTCCAGCACGCACAGCGCCTCAGCGAGCCCTTCTCGTGCGTGATGTGCGACCTGGACCACTTCAAGAGCGTCAACGACACGTACGGCCACCAGGCCGGCGACGAAGTCCTCAAGCAGCTCTCGACCATCCTCAAGGAAGAGGCGCGGGAGATCGATCGCGTCGGCCGGTACGGCGGCGAGGAGTTCATGCTCCTCCTTCCCGGTACCGTGCTCGATTCCGCCGTCACCTTCGCCGAAAGGGTGCGCAAACACATCGAGGGGCATACATTCTCCTTCCCCGGTGGTACGCTGCGTCGCACGGCCAGCTTCGGCGTCTCCGGCTGGCCGCACCCGAAGATTCGGGAGTGCGACTCGCTGGTACGCGCGGCGGACGACGCGCTGTACGTCGCGAAGGAGATGGGACGCAATCGCGTCATCCGCTTCGACGGCCCCGAGTTCAACTCGCACCTCGCCAGGAAGGATGGAGCAGACGCACGCACTCCCGCCCGATCTCGCCCAGCCGCCCCAGAGCACGGAGCCTCACTCCCCGGATGACGAGGTGGCGCGCCTCCGCGCGCGCCTCGCCACCGTCGAGCGCGAGCGGGACCACCTCGCCGCGATCGTCGACATCCTGCAGGAGGTCGCCTCCTCCCTCCACTTCATCGACGTCCTCCAGACGATCGCCCGCAAGCTCGGCGAGAGCTTCGGTCTCGACCGGTGCTCGATCTTCCTGTCCGGCGAGAAGAGTGAAGTCCGCCTCGTCGCGAGCTACGAGGATCCGTCGATCCGGAATCTGATCGTCGACCTGAACCGGTACCCGGAGCTCAAGCGGGCGTTCGAGAGCGGCGAGACGGTATTCATCCCCGACGCCGCCAACGACCCGGAGCTGCGCAGCATCAAGGCGACGCTCGACACGCGCAACGTGCGCTCGATCGTCGTCGTGCCGATCCGGTGGGAAGGCTCCGTCATCGGCGCGATCTTCCTGCGCACCGAGCGCGAGGCGGAGCCGTTCAGCGACGCCGACGTGCGCTTCTGCCAGACGGTCGCCTCGCTCACCGCCAAGTCGCTCCGCAACGCGTACCGCTTCGAGACGCTGCTGCGGAGCCAGAAGGATGTCGCGGTCGCGCAGCGCCGCGCGGAGCTCCAGCGCGTCGCGCTCGTCGGCTTCCTCCGCCGCCTGCTCGACCGCTACGCGAAGGGCGAGGATCAGAGCTGGGCCGAAACGCTCCTGCCGCGCGCCGCGGACGAGGAGCTCGAGCGCCTCGTGACCGTCGCCATGCAGGTCCTCGACGAGGAAGCCAAGGGCTAACGCCGCTCCATGACCAACGTCCCGCCCGAGCGGCGCGCAGCCGAGCTGCGCTCCCTGCTGCATCAGGCGTCGTACGAGTACTACGTCCTCGACCGCCCCGCCCTCTCCGACGCGGAGTACGACCGCCTCTTCCGCGAGCTGCAGACGATCGAGCGGGAGCACCCCGCCCTGCGCACCGCCGATTCGCCGACGCAGCGCGTCGGCGCCGAGCCGGCGAGCGCGCTGGCCAAGCACACGCACCTCGTGCCGATGATCTCGCTCGGCAATGCCTTCACGGAGGCGGAGCTCGCCGATTGGGAGGAGCGCATCGCCCGGCTGGTCGGCGACGACGCCCGCCGCGCGGGCTTCGTGGCCGAGCTCAAGATCGACGGCACGGCGGTGAGCCTCACGTACGAGAACGGCGTGTTCGTGAAGGGCGCCACGCGCGGCAACGGAACGGTGGGCGAGGACGTCACCGCCAACCTGCGCACGCTGCGCGACGTCCCGCTCCGGCTGCGCGGCGACGACGTGCCCCGCTTGCTCGAGATCCGTGGAGAGGTCTACATGCCCTTCACGAAGTTCGAGAAGATGAACGAGGAGCGCGTCGCCGCCGGCGAGCCGGTGTTCGCCAACCCGCGTAACTCCGCCGCCGGTGCGCTGCGCCAGCTCGATCCGTCGATCACCGCACGACGGCCGCTCCGCTTCTTCGGCTACACGGTCGCCGTACCACCCGGCGTCGCCCTCCCATTCGACACGCAGTGGGGGCTGCTCGAGGCGCTGCATCGCTGGGGCATTCCCGTCGCGCCGGGCCGCAAGTGCTGCAAGTCGCTCGCGGAGGTCAACGAGTGGGCGCGCGACGTGGAGTCGCGCGTGCGCGCGGAGCTCGACTTCGGCATCGACGGCGGCGTGATCAAGGTCGATTCGCTGCGGCTGCAGGATGAGCTGGGCGTCGTCGGCGGCCGCGAGCCGCGCTGGGCGATCGCGCGAAAGTTCGCCCCCGACATCGCCGAGACGACCCTGCTCGACATCCAGGTGAACGTCGGCCGCACCGGCGCGCTCAACCCGTTCGCCGTACTCGAGGCCGTGGAGATCGGCGGTACGACAGTGCGCCTCGCCACCCTGCACAACTTCGATCTCGTGCGCGCCAAGGACCTGCGCCGCGGTGACCGCGTGCTGGTGAAGCGCGCCGGCGACGTGATCCCGCAGGTGATCGGGCCCGTCCCCGAGAAGCGCGACGCGAAGAATCCGCCGCCGAAGACGCGCATTCCCACCAAGTGTCCGTCGTGCGGCACGAAGGTGGAGCGCGACGAAGAGGAAGTCGCCATCTACTGCCCCAACGTCGCCTGTCCGGGACGGCAGCTCGAGGCGCTCGTGCACTTCGCGTCGCGCCACGCGATGGACATCCGCGGCCTCTCCTACGCGCGCATCGAGCAGCTCATCGCCGCCTCGCTCGTGCACGACGTCGCCGACATCTACGCGCTCACCCTCGAGCAGCTGCTCACCCTCGAGCGGTTCGCCGAGACGTCGGCGCAGAACCTCATCGACGCGATCGCGGCCTCGAAGGCACAGCCGCTGTCACGATTGCTGTTCGGGCTCGGCATCCGCCACGTCGGCCAGACCGCGGCGCAGCTGCTCGCGCGGCACTTCGGCTCGATGGCGGCATTGCGCCGCGCCACGGCGGAGGACATCCTCGCCCTGCGCGGCATCGGCGAGATCATCGCCGTGGCGGTCGTCGCCTACTTCCAGGATGCGTCGTCCAACGCGCTCGTGGACAAGCTCGAGCGCGCGGGGCTGACGATGACCGAGCCGGTCGCCGTCGCGGCGGGCGGCGCGTTCAAGGGGATGACGGCCGTCGTGACGGGCACGCTGCCGACCCTGTCGCGCGCGCAGGCGACGGAGCTCATCGAATCACAGGGAGGGCGCGTCACGAGCGGGGTCTCGAAGGCGACTACCTTCCTCGTCGTCGGCGCGGATGCAGGGAGCAAGCTGGACAAGGCGCGCCAGCTCGGCGTCGAGACGATCGACGAGGCGGAGCTGATCCGCCGAGCCGCCGCGCCCGACACGGAGTGACGGCCCTGGCGCCGCAGCCGTCCACGGTGAACACTATCTCATGAACGATATGACCCTCGACCTCGCCGGAAACGGACTGCTCGCGGTCACGAAGGACGCCCTCGCCGCGCTGCGCAACGCGCTCATGCGCGACACCGGGCACGCCGCCGCCGGCTACTTCCAGGAAGCCGGCTACGCCGGCGGAGGCGCGCTGTTCGAGGCGTTCCGCGGCTGGCTCGAGCAACGCGACGCCCTGTCCCCCGAGTCGCTCCCGCTCGACGAGTTCCAGCGGCTCGCCGCCGAGTTCTTCCAGGAGACCGGCTGGGGCTCGCTCGACGTCGGCACTCTGCACGACACCGTCGTCACCCTGGACTCTCCCGACTGGGGCGAGGCGTCGCCGGACGCCGGCATGGAGCACCCGTGCTGCCACCTCTCGTCCGGCATGTTCGCCGACTTCTTCGGCCGCGTCGCCGACGCGCCCCTGGCCGTGATGGAGGTCGAGTGCCGCTCGACCGGCGCGGACCGCTGCCGCTTCCTCCTCGGCAGCGCCGAGGTGATGCAGGCCGTCTACGACGGGATGAGCCAGGGCCTCGGCTACGACGAGGCGGTAGCGGGCGCCGCGTAACCTTCGGTCGAGCCCGCTGAGCCCGCTGGGGTCAGATCCCTTGAAAATCGGACCGTGCGAGATCGGATTGAACCAATGGGGTCAGACACCTTCGGTGTCTGACCCCATTCCACTACTTCAGTCAGACCTCAGCGGGCACGGCTATTGGTCGAGCGTCTCCCGGTAGAGGGGATTCGGCACCAGCTCGCCCTCGAACAGCACCTCGCGGTCCCAGGGGAGCACGATCGTGCTCTCGGTCGCGAGCGCGTGGTAGTCCGCCGTGTACGAACCCGTCTGGAAGGCCACCGCCGTGCGAACCTCGGCCGCGCCGGCGTTCACGATCGCCCCGACGGCGAGCCGCATCGTGGCGCCCGAGTCGCAGGTCTCGTCCACAATGAGCACTCGGCGGCCGCGGACGGCGGTCGGCACGGCCCCGAACACGGCCGGGCTCTCGCGCACGGACTCCGCCTGGTACCGCCGGCTGACGATGATCGAGTGGAACTCCCGATCGAGGATGGCGGCGATCACGGCGCCAGGTACCACCCCCGCGGTGGCGATCCCGACGACGATCTCCGGGTCGTAGTCCCGGACCACCTTCAGGGCGAGGGCGCGCGACAGCTCGCCGAACATCGGCCACTCGACCTCGAAGACACCCTTGCTCTGTTCGACCGTGGTCTTGCGTGGTGACATGCGGGCTCCGACGAGACGTGAGTGGGCGGCCAAAGCTACCCCGGCGCGATCGTATCTGGAAGCGCCGCCGCAGGTTGGCGACACGGGCGCCGGCAGAGAACGCCACCGTGAACAAGTTGCCGCGTACGGCGTTTGGGAATTAAGTTTGCGCCAAGGTGCAACTGTGCCGCGGTGAACTGTTCGACCGCGTCCCTTCCTACCCGTCGCGTCCACGAATGTCATGGTTCAGCCGCCTGATCGGCGGCAAGTCGGACCACAGCCCGAAGCCACAACGCCTCGATTATCTCAATGAGGCGTTGTCGCTGGAGCGTCAGGGCGACTTCGACGCGGCGCTGACGTCGTACCGACTGGCGATGCGGGATCACCCGAATGATCCCCGTATCCTCCAGAACATGGCGATCGCCTTCTCGCGCACCGGCCGCATGAACGAGGCGATCGGCGCGTATCGGCGGGCCCTCGAGCTCGACCCCGAGCTGTCCGGCGCGCACTACGGGCTCGCCTTCCTCCTCATCAAGCGGGGCGACCTCGCCGAGGCGGCGGCGCACCTCGAGGCGTTCCTGGAGGCGCCCCCATCGGGATCGGAGGCGGATCGCTGGGTGCGGCACGCACGGCAAACCCTCGACGAGCTGCGCGCCGAGCCGGCGGATCTCCCCGACCAGCCCGAAGCGTAAGTGGGAACCGTCCTCGCCGTCGTCAGCCAGAAGGGTGGCGTCGGGAAGACCACGACGGCCATCAACCTGGCCAGCGCGCTGGCGCGTCGCGGGCGGAAGACACTCCTCGTCGACGTCGATCCGCAGGGCGCGGTGCGCCATGGAGTCGGCCTCACCGGCAGCGAGCATCCGGCGGGCCTCGCCGACGTCCTGGCGGGCGCGCGCGAGCTGCAGGACGTCGTGCTCCCCACACCACTCCCCTGGCTGCGCGTGCTGCTCGCCGGCACCGTCGCCGAGTCGGCGGAGCACGAGAGCTATCACAACGAGCTGGCCCGCTCGCCGAAGCTCGGAGAGCTGTTCAAGCGGGCGCGGACCCGCGGCTACATCGTCGTCGTCGACACGCCGCCCGGGCTCGGCGCCGTCACGCGCCGCGTGCTCGCGCACAGTGAGCACGTCATCGTGCCGCTGCAGTGCGAGCCGCTCGCGCTCCAGACGACGACGCAGATCCTGCGCGCGGTCCGCGATGCGTCGGCGACCAACGCGAGCCTCGTGCTCGACGGTATCCTGCTGACGATGCTGGAGGACGGCAACGCGGTCTCGCAGCGCGTGGCGGAGTACGTGCGCGCACAGCTGCCCGCCGAGCTGTTGTTCGACGTCGCCATCCCGCGCACGATGGCCTCGATCGACGCGTTCGCGGCGGGGCAGCCGGTCGTGCTGCGCTCCCCCGACGATCCGGCGGCCCGGGCCTACACGCGTCTCGCCGAGCTCCTCGACGCGAAGCTGCAGTGAGCCGGAAGGACATGCTCTTCCGATCGGCGCTCCTCGCCGCGGCACTCGGCGTCGTCGCCCTCGCGTGCGGCGACGTGCCGACGCTCGAGGGCGGGATCGCGTTCATCTCGCCCGTCATCCTTCCCTCTCCCGCGGTCGCCTTCGGCGACACGCTGCGCAACGAGGCGGGCGAGGTCGCGCCGCTCCGTGTCTTCGCCATCGACAACGCGGGCGACACGCTCCAGAACGTCGAGCCGACGTTCGTCGTCACGACGGTGCCCGGGCCGAGCGTGACGATCCTCGCGAACGACCTGGTGAGGGGCGACTCGGTGCGCACCGCGTCGATCGTCGGGCGCGTCGGCACGCGGCTGCAGACGCCCCCGGCGCAGCTCAGCGTCGTGTTTCAGCCCGATTCGATGGCAGCGGGGAGCCCGACGACGGCGAGCTTTCCCGCTCTCGGCGTCGGAGTGATCACTTCGAGCGTCCCACTCTCGGTGAACGTGACGAGCATCGGCGGCGGCACGCGCGCCGGCGTGCCGTCCATCATCGTGCGGTACCTGATCACGAACATCTACCCCGCGGGAACAACCGTCCCCGACACGACCGTGGTGCTCGTCGACGATCAGAGCCGGTTCGCCGGCAACGGGCTCGCCGCCGTGGATACGACCGACGCCTCGGGGAATGCGTCCAGGCAGATCCGCGCCGTGCCCTTCGGGTTCGACAGCGTGGCTATCGCCGTATCGGCGAACAACTTGAAGGGCATCCCCCTGCCTGGCGGACCGATTCGCTTCGTGGTGAGTACGAAATGAGCGGGGACGGTGGCGCAGGTAGAGGCCGCCGCGATATTTTCGCCCCGCTCTTGCTGTACCCCTGAGGCCGACTCCCTCGTCGGAGGTAGCGATGATCTCATCCGGTGGACCGCGCGGTTCGGCGCCCGGGACCCTCACGCGGCTCTTCTTCGACGCGCTGGCCCGGCACGACAAGCCGGACGCCCTGCAGGTGAAGGTCCAGGGGGTGTACCAGCCGATCTCCAGCCGCACGCTCGGCGAGCGCGTGCGCCGGCTCGCGCTCGGCCTCCAGGAGCTCGGCATCCAGCCCGGCGAGCGCGTCGGAATCCTCTCGGAGAATCGACCCGAGTGGGCGATCGCCGACTATGCGTGCCTCACCGCGTCGCTCACCGACGTTCCGCTCTACCCGAATCTCCCCTCGGACCAGGCCTGCTACATCCTTCGCGACTCGGGCGCGGCGGCGGTCTTCGTGAGCGACGAGAAGCAGGCGGCCAAGGTGGCGGACGCCCGCGCGAGCGTCCCCTCGCTTCGCCACGTCATCACCTTCGCCCCGGCGCGGCACGAGGGGGCGGACTTCACCCTGGCCGAGGTCGAGGCGCGCGGCGCCGCGGTGGACGACGAGACACGTCGCGCGCGCTACCGCGAGCACGCGCTCGCCGTGAAGCCCGACGATCTCGCGACGCTGATCTACACGTCGGGCACGACGGGCGAGCCGAAGGGCGTCATGCTCACGCACGACAACCTCTACTCGAACACGATGTCGGCGGCGGTCCAGATCCCCTTCGAGGGGAAGGACGTCTGCCTGAGCTTCCTCCCGCTGTCGCACATCTTCGAGCGCATGGCGGGGCACTACCTCATGCTGCACGTCGGGTGCTCGATCGCCTACGCCGAGTCGATGGACACCGTGCCGGTGGACATGCAGACCGTCCGCCCGACGATCGTGCTCTCCGTGCCGCGACTCTACGAGAAGATGTACGCGCGCGTGCTGGAGAACGCGCTCTCCGGCGGCGCGCTCAAGAAGCGGATCTTCTTCTGGGCGCGCGCCGTCGCCGAGAAGTGGGCGGACGTGAAGCTCGCCGGGGGCACGCCCCGCGGTCTGCTCGCCTTGAAGTACAGGATCGCGCAGCGCCTGGTCTTCTCCAAGCTGCAGGCGCGGACGGGCGGGCGGCTCCGGTACTTCGTGTCGGGCGGCGCACCGCTCGCGCCGGACATCAACAAGTTCTTCTACGCGGCCGGCCTCGTGATCCTGGAAGGCTACGGGCTCACCGAGACCTCGCCCGTGATCGCGGTGAACGTCCCCTCCGCGTTCCGGATCGGCACCGTTGGCAAGATCTTCCCCGGTGTGGAGGTGATGATCGCCCCCGACGGCGAGATTCTCGCACGCGGCCCGAACATCATGAAGGGCTACTTCAACAAGCCCGAAGCGACGCGCGAGTCGATCGACGGCGAGGGATGGTTCCACACGGGCGACATCGGCGAGCTGCGGGACGGCTTCCTCGCCATCACCGACCGGAAGAAGGAGATCATCGTGACGGCGGGAGGGAAGAAGATCGCCCCGCAGCCGATCGAGAACACGTTGAAGACGAACAAGTACATCTCGCAGGCCGTCGTGATCGGCGACAAGCGCAAGTTCCCCGCAGTGCTCGTCGTGCCGAACTGGGAGCAGCTCGAGAAGTGGGCAAAGATCAAGAACCTGCTGTGGACCGATCGCTCCCAGCTCCTCGAGATGCCGATCGTGCACGCCAAGATGGAGAAGGAAGTCTTCGGCAAGCTGCAGGGTCTCGCGAAGTTCGAGACGCCGAAGAAGGTCGCGCTACTCGAGCACGACTTCTCGATCGAGCGCGGCGAGCTCACGCCGACGCTCAAGGTCAAGCGGCGTGTGATCGACCGCACCTATCACGACGTGATCGACCGCCTGTACGAGGACGAACACGCCGCGGCGTAGCCACTACCAGGCAGTGGGTGATGCGGGATGAGGGGATGAGGGGACGCGGAACAGCACGGCCTCGGGAGGCAAACGCTTCCCGAGGCCGTCCGTCTTTCC
>Ga0207674_10006311_pt1 | contig 13969 bp, 17 predicted proteins | sample KBSCornC72_FD_184303 | JGI IMG/M metagenome (GOLD analysis project Ga0207674, IMG submission 184303) | Corn rhizosphere microbial communities from Kellogg Biological Station, Michigan, USA - KBS Corn C7-2 (SPAdes) (version 2) | ecosystem: Host-associated > Plants > Roots > Rhizosphere > Soil ... | reverse complement strand
GCGAGCACCACTCTGCGGGTCCACATGATCGCCTCCTTCAAATGCGTTTCGTTGCCACCAATTTCGCCGTGGAAGAGCGGCGCCAAAGCCGCACAGGTCTCGAAACCTCGTCGGATGGCGCCGAACCCCACGTCGGACAATGGACTACTCAGGTCCCCGAGCCGGAGCCCGCGCCCGAGCCGGAGCCGGAACCCGATCCGGATCCCGCTGCGGAGCCGGCGCCAGCGCCTTCGCCGGCGCTGCCCGAACCGCCGCCCTTCGAATCCTTCGCTCCCGGGTTGCCGCTCCTGTTGGGCGGAGTGCCGGCCACGTCGTTCTTGGCGACCTTCTTTTTCGCCTTCTTCGTCTTCGTGCTCTTCACGTTCGTGTCATCGGCCGCCGCGGTCGTGGTGCTCGTCATGCCGGTATTGCGGTCGCGCGCCGAGGATTCGGAGCGGCTGAGGGCGCTCTTGTCCTCGTTGGCGAGCGCGGTGGCGGTGTCAACCGAGCGGCTGCCGGAAACGCTCGATCCCGTGGGCGCCGTGGACGTCACCGAGCTCGGCGCGACGGGGCTCGCGCTCGGCGCGGCCGAGGGGATGCTGCTCTCGGTATTGGTGCTGCTGCCCGGCACGGGGGCGGGCGACGAGATCGGCGAGCTGGTCGTCGTCGAGCTGGTGGTCGCTGCGGGGGCCTGCTTGTTCTTCTTGAAGTCGCCCATCGCGAGCGCATTGCCCGCCGCGAAAGCGAGGATCGATGTGGTCAGAAATACGGGCGCCAGTTTGCGCATAGGGATCTCCTGGTTGAATTTGGTCACGCTGAACCTCGGACATCCAACTTGCGATCGCCGTGCCACGCGATGGCCCGGAACGACCAGGGTCCACTTGCGCTGTGGCGGAAAGTGTTACGCCGCACAGGAAAAAAGATGCCGTCGCGGAATCGCGACGGCATCGTAGGAGCGCGCGAAGCGCGTGTCGCTAGCGCGCGAGCGTCGAGTTGCTTCCCGTGAGCGCGGGCGACGCAGCGTCGTCAGGCATCTCTCGCGAACGATCGACGCCGTTGGAACGAGGCGCGATGCTGTAGAGCAACTGGCCGTTGCGTCCGACGCGCTTGCGATCGCGCGATACCTGGTTGATGGCGCGATCGACGCTTGCGCCGTTGGCCGCGTTCGCCGCCAATGTCACGTCGGGTGCGGTGACCGCGCCCGCATACACGTCGTTGCTCGCGATGCCATTGGCCATGAAGCTGCCGTTCGCGGCGGGAATCGTCGCGATGCCGGCCGTCACGTCGGATGGGTTCGAGTAGATCGGCGTCACGATGAACGGCACAGTGCCCGCCGCGCTCGTGGTCGCGGTGCCCGCCGTCGTGCCGGTGCCGGCGGTCGTCGGGCTGTTCACGCTCGCGTTGCCGGTGGCCAGCGGGCCGAGCGCGGAAGTCGAGCCGCTCGCGTGCGTGCCCGCGACCGCCTGCTGCGTCTGCTGGTTGCGCACGTCCACGTTCGTCCCGCTCGTCGTGGAGGTGGACGTGTTCGTGTTGGTGCCGGAGTTGTTGGTCGTCGTGTTGCTGGTGCCGGTCGACGCCGTGTTCGAAGGCGCCGGAACCGCGGTGGAGCTGCGCATCAGGTTGCTGTTGGTGCCGGTGAACGCGGTGCCGCTGGACGAAGTCGCGGCGGCACGGGTGCCGGCGGACGACGTGCTGACGGCAGTAGCCGCGTAAGCATGGCCCGCGAAGGCGATGGCGATCGCGGACGCGAGGCGTGCAGTGTGGGACGTTCGCATGTCTATCTCCTTGGGATCCTTAATCCAAGGACAAGAACCTGCAAATGGCGTGCCCGCCTCGCGATAGTCGCTACGGACTGCTACGGATGGATCAGCGATAGCTTGGGTTGTACGGCGCGCGATCGTAGCGGTTGGGAACGCCATCCCCATCCCGGTCCCACGAAGGGGCGTAGTAACGCCAACGGCCATCGACCTCCGCCCAACGCGCGGGCGCGTAGACGTAGCCGGGACGGTGCCGCACCCAGTGACCCGCCACCCAGTAATGGCGGTGACGGCGCGCCTCCCAATAGCCCGGCACCCAGACGTAGCCCGCGCGGTGCGCAGGCGCGATCTCGTAGCGCGGCGGCGGCGGCGCCGCGAATTCCAGGTAGACCGATGCCGCGGCAGCGGCCGGCATTGCGGCGGCGCCGAGCGTGGCTGCGATAAAGCTTCCTGCGATCAGCTTCTTCATGGATTCACCTCCGTGCGTGGAATAACGAACGTGTGCGCCGGCGGATGACACAAAAGAAAAAGGGCCGCCCCTCTGCAAAGAGGCGGCCCCGACAGGAGCTACGTGGTAGGTACTGCTGTTTTACTGTCGATTCGGGTTGTCGGGCCTGCGGTCGTACTGGTTGGGCACGCCGTCGTTGTCACGGTCGCGGTCGTAGCGGTTCGGCACGCCATCGTGGTCGCGATCGCCGCGGCCGCGGTTGTCTGCGAAGCGCTCGCGATCCCAGCGGCCCTTCTCGAGGACGTAGTGGCCGTCGCGCTCGATCCAGCGGTTCGGATGCCAGTAGTAGCCGTGACGCTCGCGCTCCCAATGGCCCCTCACCCAGACGTGGCGGTGGCCGCGCCAGTCCCAGTATCCCGGCGCCCAGACGTATCCGGCGCGCGGAGCGGGAACCACTTCATAGCGCGGCGCGGGGGGCGCGATGTTCACGTAGATCTCGGCGGCGGCCGGCAGCGCGACAGCGCCGATGGACGAGGCAAGCAAGGCTGCGATTAGAGTTTTCTTCATGCGATCAATCTCCTCTCCGGAAACGGAGTGACGTACGGATCAATTTAACGATCGAAGGGGTCGCGGCTATGCCGGAGCACGCTCATTCGCGGGTCGGACGCGTCTGACACGTTTGTAAGCGTCTGCGGTAAATTGGGCGCCTTCCTCCGAATCCCTGCTCCCCATGACTACCGCGCTCGATCTCGAGGCCCACTGGATGCCGTTCACGGCCAACCGCCAGTTCAAGGCGGCGCCGCGCATGCTGGTCGAGGCTGAAGGCATGTACTACAAGACGATGGACGGCCGCCGCCTGCTCGACGGGTTCGCGGGGCTGTGGTGCTGCAACGCAGGTCACTGCCGCAAGCCCATCGTGGAGGCGATCCAGCGCCAGGCCGCCACCATGGATTACGCGCCCGCCTTCCAGATGGGGCATCCGTTGTCCTTCCAGCTCGCGAGCCGCATCGCGAAGCTCGCGCCGGGCAATCTCGACCACGTCTTCTTCTGCAATTCCGGCTCGGAGGCCGTCGACACCGCGCTCAAGATCGCGCTGGCCTGGCATCGCTCGCAGGGCCGCGGCGAACGCATCCGCCTCATCGGCCGCGAGCGCGGCTATCACGGCGTGGGTTTCGGCGGCATCTCCGTGGGCGGCATTCCCACCAACCGCAAGATGTTCGGCGCGATGATCGCGGGCGTCGATCACCTGCCGCATACGCACAACCTCGAGAAGAACGCGTTCACGCGCGGCCAGCCCGAATGGGGCGCGCAGCTCGCCGACGAGCTCGAGCGCCTGGTGGCGCTGCACGACGCCTCCACCATCGCGGCCGTGATCGTGGAGCCGATGGCCGGATCCACGGGCGTGCTCGTCCCGCCCAAGGGCTACCTGCAGCGCCTGCGCGACATCACGTCGAAGCACGGCATCCTGCTCATCTTCGACGAGGTGATCACCGCGTTCGGCCGCATGGGCACCAACTTCGCCGCCGACAAGTACGGCGTGCAGCCCGACATGATCACGTTCGCCAAGGGCGTGACCTCGGGAACGGTGCCGATGGGCGGCGTGCTGGTTTCCTCGCCGATCTACCAGGCGTTCATGTCGGGCCCGGCGGGCATCGAGCTTTTCCACGGATACACCTACTCGGCGCATCCGCTCGCCTGCGCGGCGGGCGTCGCAACCCTCGACCTGTACGAAGAGGAAGGATTGTTCGCGCGCGCTGCGAAGATGGCCCCGAAGCTCGAATCGGCGCTGCACGCGCTGAAGGGCGTGCGCAACGTGATCGACATCCGCAACGACGGGCTGGTGGGCGCCGTGGAGCTGGCGCCTCGCGCGGGCGCGCCGGGCGGCCGCGGCTTCGACGCGTACCTGCGCTGCTACGAAAAGGGCGTGCTGGTGCGCCAGACGGGTGACATCATCGCCATCGCGCCCGCCCTCATTGTTGAAGAGGCGCAGATCGACCAGATCACGCAGACGCTGCGCGACGTTTTGACCGCAATCGATTAAAGCGGAACACGAAGCTCACAAAGACACGAAGGACACAAAGCAAAATGGCGACCAACAAAGCAGCGGTGGTGACGGGCGCGGGAACCGGTATCGGGAAGGCTTCGGCGATCGCGCTGGTGAAGGAGGGCTACAGCGTCGCGTTCGCCGGGCGCCGGCTCGAGCCGCTGCAGGAGGCGTGCAAGGAATCCGGCGGCGGCGAGCGCGCCCTCGCCGTCACGGCGGATGTGGGCGACCCGAAATCCGTCGCGGCGCTCTTCGCGAAGGTGAAATCGACCTTCGGCCGGCTCGATGTCCTCTTCAACAACGCCGGAACCGGCGCGCCGGCGATCCCCATGGAGGATCTCACCGTCGAGCAGTGGCTGAACGTCGTGAATGCGAACCTGAACGGCGCGTTCTTCTGCACGCAGGAAGCGATCCGCATCATGAAGGCGCAAAGCCCGATGGGCGGCAGGATCATCAACAACGGCTCGATCTCGGCGCACGCGCCGCGTCCCAATACCGTCGCCTACACCGCGACGAAGCACGCCATCACGGGACTTACCAAATCCACGTCACTCGACGGGCGCAAGTACGACATCGCGTGCTCGCAGATCGACATCGGCAACGCGGCGACGCCGATGACGGAGCGGATGACGAAAGGCGTGCTTCAGCCGAGCGGGGAGATGCGGGTGGAGCCGCGCATGGACGTGCAGCACGTGGCCGACGCCATCGTCTTCATGGCAGGCCTGCCCCTCGAGTCCAACGTGCAGTTCATGACCATCATGGCCACGAAGATGCCGTTCATTGGTCGGGGATGAAGTGGTGCCAGCGCAAATTCATAAGGCCTCTTTCATCCTCGCGCTCTCGCGGCGCTTCATGGTGACGTATTCGGCGCGCTCGAGCTCGGAGAGCTGCCGCGGGTACTTGAGCGACGCGGCGTACCAGTCGTTGATGCGCTTGTCGAGACGCTGGCCCTCGGGCACGGCGAGCGAGCCCAGGTAAGCGTCGATCGCGAGGAAATAGCGCATGGTGTTGCGCTCGGTGGCACCCAGCATGCCGCCGACGTAGCGCGGCTTGCCGTCGGACTCGCGCCCCACGACGGTGAATCCCACCTTGTGCGCGCCCGCGGTCGCCAGGTAGGCCTGCATGGCGAGGCGCGCCATGGTGCCGAACCCGTACGAATACCCGAGGTGGATGATGGTGCGCTGCGCATCGAGGGGCGTGGCCTCGAGCAGGATGCGGTAGTCCCGCGTGCCGAGCGGGCCCTCGGGCGCGTCGAGCGTCACGCGGAAGTAATCGGCGGACTCGGCCTGCAGCGCATACCTGAACGTGAGCGCCTGCGCGTCCTCGGGCGCCTGGTCGGCCTTGCGGCCGACGCGCACCGCGAGGCGCGTCGCCGCACCGCTGCCGCTCGCGTGGCAATGCTTCGTGTTGTACGGAAGGATCAGGACATCGCACCAGCTCTGCGGCTCGCGCAGGCCGCGCTCGACGATCTCGAACGGATGGTCGACGACGGCATAAACCTCGCCCGCCTGGTTGCGGCCTTCCTCCCTCGACTGGAGGTGGATCGCCCGGCCGAACGCGTTGCGTTCGAGGCTGGGGCGAAGCTGGGTGTATTGCGCCAGGAGCTGAGCCGCGCCCTGGCCCACCGCAGCAGTGGCGGCGACCGGAGCGGGTGAAGGAGCGGAAACGGCATGCGCCGCGGGAACGGCCAGCATCGCGGCGACGAGGAAGGAGCGCATGGGCGTGGTCATCCAATGAAAGACCGGCCGCAGGGCGCATTGTTCGGCAATGCCGGTTTACACCCGCAATAAAAAACCCCGCCGTGGCGGGGTTTTCGCGGGTTGAAGCGCGCTCAGGCGGGTTGCGGCTGGCGCTCCAGCTCCTCGGCGCGGACGGGCGCGGTCGACGGCATGCCGTTGCGGGGCAGGCGGCGGACCTCGTCCTTCTCGCGGGCACGGCGCGCCATCTCGGCATATGCGCGCTTCACCATCTCGAAGTCGTATTCGTAGGTCATGGATCGCTCCTCGGTGGGCCTGGAAATAAGTTTCCGGCACGTCCGCGAAGTCGCGCTATCAGAATCGTCCTACGCGCCCAAAAAATGTTGGCCGCGCTCGAAGTACGCGCTCACCTGCCGTGATGCGCTACAGTCGGACGCCTTGGAAAAGGACGAATTCGACATCGCCATCGTGGGCGGCGGATTGGTGGGTGCCGCCATCGCGTGGGGCGCCGCCTCCGGCCGGCGGGTGGCCCTTCTCGACGAAGGGGACATCGCGTTGCGCGCGGCGCGCGGCAACTTCGCGTTGGTCTGGGTCCAGGGCAAGGGCCTGGGCATGCCCCAGTACGGGATGTGGACCCTGCGTGCGGCGGAGAAGTGGGCCGCGTTCGCCGAGACTCTCGCGGAGCAATCCGGAATCGACGCGCGCTATCGGCGGCCCGGCGGCTTCCACCTCGCGCTTTCCGAGGACGAGCTCGCAAGACGCGTGGCCCACCTTCGGACCATCGAGGCGCAGCCCGGCATGCCCGGCACCGGCCACGAGGTGCTCGACGCCGCCGCGGTGAAACGCAAGCTCGCGGATGTGGGCCCCGCGGTCGTCGGCGGGACGTTCACGCGCCTGGACGGGCACTGCGATTCGCTTCGCCTCCTGCGCGGGTTGCACCGCGGCTTCCGCTCGGCGGGCGGCAATTACCTCGCCGAGCGGCGCGTGGAGTCGATCACGCGCGAGCGCGGCGAATTCACTTTGCGCACGCGCGCCGGCGAGATCCGCGCGGCGTCGGTCGTGCTCGCGGCGGGCCTCGACAACGCGCGCCTCGGGCCGATGGTGGGCCTCGAGATCCCGGTACGCGCCGTGCGCGGGCAGCTCCTCGTCACCGAACGAACCGCGCGTTTCCTCGAATACCCGGTCTCCACGGTGCGGCAGACCGACGAGGGCACGGTGATGATCGGCGACTCGCAGGAGGAAGCATCCGGCACGACGACATCGCCGGACATCATCGCGGCCATGGCCGAGCGCGCGCAGCGGATGTTTCCGCGCCTCGCCCGCGTGAACGTGGTGAGGACGTGGGCCGCGCAGCGCGTGATGCCGCCCGACGGTTGCGCGATCTACGACGCATCGAGCACCCATCCCGGCGCCTTCGCGGCGGCCACGCACAGCGGCGTGACGCTCGCGCCGAACCACGCGCTGGTCGTGGGGCCGGCGATCGCGCGGGGAGAGCTGCCGGCCGAAATCACCGCGGCCTTCAGCGCGCGGCGCTTCGACGCCGCGCAAGCATCATGAGCGCCGAACGCGTCGAGTGCGACGTCGCCATCGTGGGCGCGGGGCCCGCCGGCCTTGCCGCGGCGAGCGTGTGCGCGCGCGCGGGCCTCGAAACCATCGTGCTCGACGAGGCCGACTCCCCCGGCGGCAATGCGCACCGCGGCATCGCAAAGGCCCCGAATCGCGACCGCGCCCTGCTCGGGCCCGAGTACTGGCGGGGCGAGCGGCTGGTCGCGGAGTTCCGTGCGAGCGGCGCGCGATACGAGGCGCATTCGATCGTGTGGAGCGTGTCGCCCGAGCTCGAGCTCGCGGTATCCCGGCGCGAAGGCGCGCTCGTCGTGAGCGCGCGCAGCGTGATCCTCGCCACCGGGTCCCTCGAGCGGCCGTTCCCGATTCCGGGTGCCACGCTGCGCGGTGTCGAGATGCTGGGCGCCGCGCAGGCGCGATTGCACTCCGCCGGCGGCATCCCGGCGGGACGCACGATCATCGCGGGCACCGGTCCGCTGCTCTGGGTCGCGGCAAGCCAGCTCCTCGCTTCCGGCGCGAACATCGACGCCATCCTCGACACGACGCCCGCGGAGAACCGCATGAGGGCGCTGTTGCACCTGCCCGGCTTCCTCCTCTCGCCCTACGTGCGCCGCGCGATCCGGCTGCTGCACGCGGTGAGGAGCCGCGCGCAGGTGGTGAACGGCGTGGCGGAGCTGCGCGCCGCGGGCTCCGACCATGTCGAGTCCGTCGCGTATCGCAACGCCGACGGCGACGGCCGGACGATTCCCGCGGATTCGTTGCTGCTGCACCAGGGCGTGGTGCCGGAGACGCATCTCGCGATGGCGGCCGGCGTGGAGCACCGGTGGGATGCGCTGCGGCACTGCTGGATGCCCATCGTCGATGCGAACGGCGGGACCTCCGTTCCCGGCCTGCTGCTTGCGGGCGACGCCGCCGGTGTCGGTGGCGCGCAGGCCGCGGCGTGGCGTGGCGTGATGACCGCCATCGCGGTCGTGGAATCCATCGACCCGGGGAGGAAGCTGCATCACGGGCGGCTCGCGCGCACGGCCATCGCGCAGTTCTCGCGCGGGCGGCGCTTCCTCGACACCCTCTACGAGCCCGCGGCGCGCTTTCGCATTCCCTCCGACGACACCGTCGCGTGCGCGTGCGAATCGGTGACTGCGGGCGAGGTGCGCGCCGCGATCGACGAGGGCTGCGCCGGGCCGAACCAGGTGAAGGCCTTCACGCGCTGCGGCATGGGTCCTTGCCAGGGACGCATGTGCGGCCTCACGGTGACGGAGATGGTGGCCGAGCGCCGCGGCATCACGACGGCGCAGGCAGGACGCTTCACCGCGCGCTTTCCGGCCAAGCCCGTCCCGCTCGCCGACATCGCGTCGCTGCCCTACGGCAAGGAGGCCCTCGACGCGGTGGTTCGCTAGAATCCGTCGATGGACCTTCCCCGCAACGAATTCAAGCACGCGATCCGCGCCGGCAAGCAGCAGGTCGGGCTGTGGGTCTCCCTCGCCAACGCGTACAGCGCCGAGATCGTCGCCGGCTCGGGCTTCGACTGGCTCCTGCTCGACGGCGAGCACTCGCCCAACGATCCCGCCACCATCGTCTCGCAGCTGCAGGCGGTCGAGCCCTATCCCGTGAGCGCGATCGTTCGTCCCGCGTGGAACGACAAGGTGCTCATCAAGCGCTACCTGGACATCGGCACGCAGGGCTTCCTCATCCCGTACGTGGGCAACGAGCGCGAGGCCGCGGAGGCGGTGGCCGCGATCCGTTATCCGCCGCGAGGCATTCGCGGGGTCGCCGGCACCACGCGCGCGTCGCGTTACGGGCGCGTCGCGGACTATGCCAAGCGCGCGGAGGAAGAGCTGTGCCTGCTGGTGCAGGTCGAGACACGCGAGGGCCTCGACAACCTGGACGCGATCGCGAAGCTCGATGGGGTCGACGGGGTTTTCATCGGCCCCGCGGATCTGGCCGCCGGGCTCGGCCACCTGGGCGAGCAGCAGCACCCCGAGGTGCAGTCCGCGATCCGCGACGCCATCGAGCGCATCCGCAGCCACGGCAAGCCCGCGGGCATCCTCGCCACCGACGAGGCCAGCACGCGCCGCTACATGGAATGGGGCACGACCTTCACCGCGGTGGGGATGGACGCGATGATCCTCGCGCGCGAGAGCGAGAAGCTAGCCAGGCTTTTCGACCGCGGCCGGCAATGAGCCGGCCGCTTCGTCGTCGGACCCGTCTCGCGATTCGAAGCGTCCTTCGCCATCGCGCCCGGGCGGCAACCCGAAATCCTCGTTAGGCGGGCCGCGCACAGCCCGCGAAGTTGCCGGACAGCCCCTCGCGGGGCGGTTCTTTCGCGATCCGGATTCCCCAAAAGCGCGAAGCCCGGAGTTTTCGGGCTCCGGGCTTCGCTGGAATTCGGATCGATCACTCGATTCGTCTACGCAGCGAGCCTCCGGAGATATACGCGCACGGCCGGGTGGCGTTTCGCCTGCAGGAAGCAGGGCGAAATGCCGCGCCAGGTCGCGCGGTTTTGGAGGTCGTTGGTCATTCGTGTCATACGTCGAATGCTGCCATGCAGCAATCGGCCTCGTCAAGCCTTGTATCATGGGAATTCGCCCCCGGAGGTCCCATGAAGCGCCTGTATCCGCTCTTCGCGCTCGCCGCGCTTTGCTGCATCACGCTCGACGTCCGTGCCGCGTGGCCGGACCGCCCGGTCAAGTGGGTGGTGCCGTTCGCGCCCGGCGGCGCCAACGACCTCATCGCGCGTGCCGCCGCCGAGGGCGTGTCCAAACGCCTCAAGCAACCCGTCGTCATCGAGAACAAGCCCGGCGCGGGCGCCGCCATCGGCGCGGAATACGTGGCCAAGGCGAAGGGCGACGGCTACACCTTCCTCATCGGCGCCGCGGGCGTCATCACGAACAGCATGATCCGCAAGGACATGCCGTACGCGGACAGCGACCTCGTGCCGGTGGGCATGATCGCCGTCGCGCCTTCGGTGATCGTCGTGTCCCCCGGCCACCCGGCAAACGACATGAAGGAGTTCGTCTCGTGGGCGAGGAACCAGGGCGCCAACGGCGTGACCTGGGCCACGGCCGGCACGGCGAGCACGCCGCACTTCGTGGCGGAGATGCTGAAGGAATCCGGGGTGAACAACATCATCGTCGTGCCGTACAAGAGCGGCAGCGAAGGGATGACCGCGGTGATGTCCGGCAACGTGAACGCGACGTCGGAAGCGAGCATCGTGGTGCTGCCGCAGGTGCAGGCCGGGAAATTGAAGGCGATCGCCACGACGTACGACACCCGGATCAGCGCGGACAAGCGCATCCCGACCACGAAGGAGTCGGGCTATCCGGGCGTGAAGATCGGCCACTGGGCCGGGCTCTTCGCACCGAAGGACACGCCCAGGGCGATCATCGACCGCATGAGCGCCGAGCTTCTCGCGACCGTGAAGAGCAAGGAGTTCGCCGACAAGCTCGTGCCCCAGGGCATCGAGCCCGCGCCTTACTCGTTGCCCGCGTACGTGGCGTTCATAAACGCGGAGCGCGACCGCCTGGGCAAGATCGCCAGGGGCGCGAAGATGCAGGCCGACTGAGAACGGCGTGGCTTACTCGGTCAAGGAAGTCTTCTATACGTTGCAGGGCGAGGGAGCGAACGCCGGCACGCCGGCGGTGTTCTGCCGCTTCGCGGGATGCAACCTCTGGTCGGGACGCGAGGAGGATCGCGCGCTCGCCACGTGCGACTTCTGCGACACGGACTTCGTGGGCACCGACGGCACGGGCGGCGGCAAATTCGAGACCGCCGAAGCGCTCGCCGATGCCGTCGCGGGCGAATGGCGGCCGGACGGCGGCGATCGCTTCGTCGTCTGCACGGGAGGCGAGCCGTTGCTGCAGCTCGACGCGCCCCTCGTCGAGGCGCTCCACGCGCGCGGCTTTCGCGTGGCCATCGAGACCAACGGCACGCTGGAGGCGCCCGCCGGCATCGACTGGATCTGCGTGAGCCCCAAGGCCGACGCGGCGCTGAAGCTCACGCGCGGCGACGAGCTGAAGCTCGTGTTTCCGCAGGAGCGCGCGCGCCCGGAGCGCTTCGAGGCGCTTGCCTTCTCCCACTTCTTCCTGCAGCCCAAGGACGGGCCGGCGCGCGAGGCCCATACGAAATCGGCGATCGACTACTGCCTCGCGCACCCGCGCTGGCGGCTGTCGCTGCAAGCGCACAAGATCGTCGGCATCCGATAGTGGAGATCTCCTACCGCTTCGGCTTCGACGCCGCGCATCGCTTCGACGGGTTCCCGCAGGGCCACGCCTACAACAACCTGCACGGCCATTCCTTCCAGGTGGAGGTCTCGCTGGAGGGCCTGCCCGACCCGGCGAGCGGCTTCGTCGCCGACCTGGGCGAAGTCGAGCGCGAATGCGCGCGCGTGCGCGAGGCGCTCGACCATCGGCTGCTGAACGAAGTGGAAGGACTTTCCCGTCCGAGCCTGGAAAACATTTCCGTATGGATCTGGAATTTCCTCTCGCCGCGGTTCGCGAAGCTCTCGCGTGTCACCGTTCGCCGCGATTCCTGCGGCCAAAGCTGTTCCTACACGGGATAAGTTGAACTGATTTTGTAAGAGCGCGGTCGCAACTTGCGAGCCGCGCTTTTTCGTTGTCCTACAAAGCCCGCGGCGACCACTCGAATCGCGAGGAACGCCATGAGGCCATCGTCCACCAACAACAACGGGAATTCGGCGCGCGCGCGCACCCGGGGGGCCATCCGCACCCATCTCGGACGAAAGCGCACCGGGCCGCGTTCGCGCGCGCTGCGCGACTCGACGCTCGAGCGCATCGGCGAAGTGACCGGGGCCGAGCGCCACCGCCAGGAGCAATCGTTCGACCGCTTGCTGGGCCAGTTCCAGGGCCTGATGGATCAGGCCGGCGAGACCACCATGGCCGCCGTCGACAAGGCGCTGGAGACCGCGTCGGACGCGCTGGTGGCGGCCGGCGAGTTCACCGCCGACAACGCGGAGCGGCTGCGCCAGTACATCAAGCGCGACCTGCTGCATCGCGACAACCCGGCGCTCACATTCCGCACCGGCGACATCACGAGCGCGGGCACCCTTTCCTGCGCGGGTTGCGGCTGGACCATCGTCACGAACCGCACGACGGTGCTGCCGCCGTGCCCCCATTGCTCCGAAACGGCGTACCGCAAGACCGCCTGAGGCCCGCATGGGCTCCATCATCGAGGTGTTCGCGGGCCACGCAGCGCTGCGCGCCGCGCCCGTTCCCGGCACCGGAACCCTGCGGGTGCGCTGCGCGCGGCTGGACGATTGCGCGGCGATTCGCGCCCTGCAGCGCAACGCGCATCCCGGCCTGGCGCCGTGGACGCTGAAGCAGCTCGAAAGCCAGCGCCGCGCATTCCCCGAGGGCCAGCTGGTCGCGGATTGCGGTGGCGAAGTCGTGGGCGCCGCGAGCTCGCTCATCGTGAGGTGGGACCATTTCCTGCTGGACCACACGTGGAAGCGCATCACCGGCGACGGTTTCTTCACGACGCATGACGCAGCCGGCCGCACCCTTTTCGGCGCGGAGCTGGTGGTGAACTACGCGAGGCGCGGCACCGGAGCTGCGCGCGCGCTGTATCTCTCGCAACGGCGCCTTTGCAGGCGCCTGAACCTGCGCCGCGTGATCGTCGCGGCGCGCATGCCCGGTTACGCGTCATGCGAAGAGGCGATGTCTCCCGAAACCTACGCGCAACGCGTGGTCTGGGGAGACATCGAGGATCCGAGCCTGCGCTTCGCGACCGGCCTGGGGTTCCAGTACTGCGGCGTGATCCGCGGCTACATGCCCGAGGATCGCGAGTCCGCCGGTAACGCGGCGCTGTTCGTGTGGCTCAACCCGCTCTACTCACCGGCGGAGCCGCCCGCGAACGCGGAGCGGCCCCGCAAGTGCGCGTGAGGGTCAGCCCTTCTCCTTGATCTTGATCTTGCCGTTCTTCTCCTTGATCTTGATCTTCTTGTCGTCGTCCCAGCGGCTCACGTAGTACTTGCCGTTTTCGTAGCGCGGGGCGACGTACACGTAGCCTTCACGCTGCGGCTCGAGATGGCCGGACGTCCAGACGTACTGGCCGTCCTTGTAGTCGTAGTAGCCGGGAACCCAGACCTGTCCGGCCGGGGCGACCTGCACCGTCTCGACCTGGAGGGCCGGCGGCGGCGACTGCACCTCGACGTACTCGACGGTGGCGCTCATCGCGGGAGCGGCGGCGAAGCCGAGCGCGACGGCGAGCGGTGCGATCAGTTGGGTCTTCATGATGTTTCTCCTGTGAGGAAGGAAAGTTACGTGCCGACTTCGCTGCACATTCCAGCTTCGCGCCGCCGGCTTCCCGGGTGAGTCGGCCGCCTCCTCAAATTGCTGTGCGGCCGTGCTTGCTCCACGTCGGACGCGGACGACGGCGATGTAGCTAGAATGGACAGACCAACCAGGAGGAATCGATGACGCTCTTTATCCGCAGGGCTCTCGCGACCCTGTGCGCCGCGTTCGCC
>Ga0207674_10006310_pt1 | contig 13971 bp, 14 predicted proteins | sample KBSCornC72_FD_184303 | JGI IMG/M metagenome (GOLD analysis project Ga0207674, IMG submission 184303) | Corn rhizosphere microbial communities from Kellogg Biological Station, Michigan, USA - KBS Corn C7-2 (SPAdes) (version 2) | ecosystem: Host-associated > Plants > Roots > Rhizosphere > Soil ... | reverse complement strand
GACGTGTTCCTCAAAAAGACGGATCGTGAGCATTTGCCTGTACAGAGAGAGCCAGGAGACCTGCTCACGCACTCCTGTTCCCTTAGCCGAAGGTTCTGGTTGTGACATTATGTTGCTCCATCAACATCATTCGAGCGTCAGCTAATCCTCTAAGCCAGCCAGTTTGGCCAGCACTTTGTATACGCCGGCAAAATCTTGTTGCTCCAGGCCCAACGCGCGTGCGGCGGTCAGGTATTCATTGCTGCTTGCGACGAGCGGAAGTGGAACATCCAGTTCGCGGCCCATTTCAAGCGCCAGCAACATATCCTTCTGCATCATATTGACGTTGAACCAGGCTTCAGCGGGCATCTGGAGAATAAAGGGCGCGCGATATTTCAGCATTGGGGAAGCTACAGCGCTATTCAACATCGCCTCCAGCGCCAACTCACGAGGAATGCCACCTTTTTCAGCCAGAGCCAGACCTTCGCACAGGCCAAGCATTTGCACCTGGAGGTTGAGATTGATGGCAATTTTCATGAGAACGGCCTGCCCGTTTGCCCCCATATGGGTGATTTTTGGGCCGATGGCTAGCAGAATCGGTTTGACTTGCTCGAAGACTGCTTGTTCACCGCCAACCATGAGCGAGAGGTTGCCCTGCTCAAGCGTAATTACACTGCCTGAAACAGGCACATCGAGCATACGCGCACCAGTGGCCGCGACACGCTCTGCTAACTGCTTGGAGATGGCGGGGTTAACGGTACTCATATCGATAAATACGTTACCGGGTTTCAAGCCCGCCAGGATGCCCTGCGCCCCCTCCATCACACTGGACAGGGCTTTGGTATCCGTTACCATCGTGAAGATCACATCGGACGCCTCTACGACGGCACGCGGTGTCTCACCCCAGTGCATACCAGCGTCCAGCAACCACTGCGCCCTTTCACGAGTGCGATTGTAGCCAGTCACAGAATACCCGGCCTCCAGCAGACGTTTGACCACCCGCCCGCCCATCGCGCCCAGGCCAACAAATCCAAGCTTCGCCATGGTGCATCTCCTACGGTAGAAATTCTCCTACATCCTCGCTCACTTGCCGCAAATGAGCGCGCATCGCCGCTCGCGCGGCTTCTGGATCGTGCGCAATCACGCTTTGCAAAATATTTTTATGGTGAATCTGGCCGCGCCGGGGACCATCGCTGGTCGTGAAGATTTGTTTGCGCTGCTCGCTCAGCAGGTTCACGATAGATTTGACCAGGATCAAAATCAGCGCATTCTGGGTCGCCTGGGCCAGAGCCTCGTGAAATTGATTGTCGGCGGCGATAAACTGGTCTGCATCATGCAAGTTCTCGTCCATCGCCTGCACCGCCGCACGCATGGCAGCGATATCGTCAGCGGTCGCGTGCGCGGCTGCTCGCCCGGCAATCTCCACTTCCAGGATTTCGCGCACTTCCACCAGGCTGCGCGATCCGCCCACCTCGCCCAACTGTAATTTCATGGCCAGATCGAGTGAATCCTGCAACGCCTCGTTCGCGCCATCGATTACGATGGTTCCGCGCCCAGGCCGCATCTCAACCAGCCCCTTCTGGGCCAGGGTTTTCAGTGCCTCGCGTACAGCGGTGCGGCTGACCTGAAACTGCTCGGCAAGCTCGCGCTCGGTCGGCAGGCGATCACCGCTATGCAGTTCTCCATCGAGAATGCGCTGCTCAATCTGCCGCGCAACTCGTTCAAACAACTTTAATGACTGAATTGGTGCATATACCGATTTTTCCAAAATAGACTATCCTCGGGATCTTTCTCACAAAAAGAAGATCCTTCTTGCTCCGTAGCATTTGCTTGTAACATCGAACGACATAATCGTATAATTATCATACCAACGAAAAAAAACATTGTCAAGCCTTCTTGCGAGACAACGAACGCGAGATCCGATCTTTCGGCCTTCCCGAACCACTATATGATATAGTAAGAGTGACACCGCTAACAAGTGTGTCTGATGGAAAATAGTCTCTCATATCGTAGAAATAAGGATGGTTCACATGCACTATCGCTACATAGATTCGCCCGTCTCGGTCCTTCCCCATCAGCTCCAGGGCTTTTTTGTGGGCTGGTCTCAGAAACCCTCGCTTGAAAAACATCACGAAGTGCTCAGGAAAAGCGATTATTGCGTTCTCGCGCTCGATGAAAACGATCAGGTTGTTGGCTTTATTACCGCCATTACCGACCACGTCCTGACCGCTTACATCAGCTTACTCGAAGTCTTGCCCGCGTACCAGAACCAGGGCATCGGCGCACAACTCGTGCAACGCCTGCTGAAAAAACTGGAAGGCTTTTACACCATCGATATGTTATGTGAACCTGAACTCATTCCCTATTTTGAAAGCATCGGGATGGTCAAGGCCGTCGGTGTAGCAAAAAGAAACGAGAAACGGCAATCAGGCCTCTAGCTGCCACGACGAGACGCCGTATTCAGCGTGGGCGGACGCGGATAAACAGCGTCCCATAGACATCAAGTTAAGGGCAAAGGGTATGCGTGGGCAGCAGGGCGCAGGCAAGCGGACGCCCCTACTATGGGCGGAGTTGGGTTATCATTCAAACTTTTTGCGTAAAACAAACAGGACACGCGCTCCATTTGTTTCATTTTACGCGAGAATCTCTGAATTGCTGCCATCTCCCGCCCATAGTAGGGGCGTCCGCTTGCCTGCGCCCTGCTCGCCGCCGCACCTATGTTCGAGGCACTCTTAGGAAGGCGAGCCTGCATTATCCTGCGCCGCGAACTCGGCGTGCAACGAGGCTGTCGAAGCACCACCGACCCACACATCGAAGGGGGACGCATCAAGAATGTACGCCCCTTCCGCTGAACTCCAGTAGCGCCGCTCAGATGCCTCGATCGCAAAGTGGAGGGTGCGGGTCTCTCCAGGTTGCAGGCTCACACGCTCAAATGCCTTGAGTTCGCGCACCGGGCGGGCGGCACGTCCATACCGCTGATGCAGGTAAAGCTGAGCAACTTCCTCAATGGCGCGTGACGAAGAGTTGTGTACCTCGACGCTCGCTTCGAGGGTCTCGTCCAACCCGATCGACGTGGCATTCAGGCTGAGATTGGCGTAATCTACCTCGCCGTAGGTCAGGCCGAAGCCGAAGGGGTACAGTGGTGCGCTTCCCTCTTCCCAATAGCGCAAGGAGCTGGTGTGCGGCTGGTGCGAGCGCAGGTGCGAGTAGATCAGCGGCACCTGTCCGACGCTGCGCGGCCAGCTAAACGGCAACTTGCCGCCAGGAGTCGCATCTCCGAACAGTAACCTGGCCATGGCAAGCCCTCCTTCGGTGCCGGGATGCCACGCCGCCAGGATGGCCTTCGCCGCATCCGCTGCCCGGCGCAGATCGAGTGGTCGCCCACTCAGCAGGACCAGCACAACCGGCGTGCCCGTAGCCGCGACCGCTTCCAGCAGTTCCAACTGACGGCCCGGCAGATCGAGGGTCGAGCGAGATGCGGCTTCGCCGTTCATGTCAGCGGCCTCACCCAGCACGAGCACCGCGACGTCGGACGAGCGGGCGAGTTCAATAGCCCGCTCGAACTCGGCCTCCTCATCGAATAGCGCGGCCTGCGACGAGGCACCAGTAAGTTGCTGTTCCATGGAGGCGAAGGGATGCGGGATCTGCCGTTTGGGCATGGGTACTCCGGGTGCATATGCGATTTTCACACCTGTGCCCGCCACCTGCCGCATGCCATCTAGCACGGTGACAGTGGCTTCCAGATCATGGGCGAAGACCCACGGACCGAGTGTGGATTGCTTGTTATCCGCCAACGGCCCGATGACCGCGATGGTTCCTCCCGCAGCAGAACGATCAAGAGGCAACACAGCGTCTGCATTGCGCAACAGCACCGCTGATCGTTCCGCCGCGATGCGCGCAAGCTCTCGATGTTGGGCGTCTCCCAGGATGCTCCCAGCCTGAACCTCGTCAACGTAGGGCCGCTCGAAGAGTCCCAGGCGCAGCTTCAATAGCAGCACTCGTCTGACCGCCTCATCAAGAAGCCGTTCGTCCAGTTCTCCCGCGCGAATGGTTTCCGGGAGGGTTGCGAAGGCACCCGCGCCGGGTGACGGGAAGCCACCTTCAGGGAAACGAAGTCCCAGCGCCATCTCCATGTCCAGCCCCGCGCGGATCGCTCGCGCCGCCGCATCGCGGTCATCCCTGGCGAAACCATGCGTTGTAAGGTCAACCACAGCGCTCGCGTCGCTAACGACAAAGCCGTCAAAGCCCAGTTCACCGCGCAGTACATCGGTGATGAGTCGGCGATCGGCGGCACCGGGCACGCCGTTGATGCCGACATAGGACGTCATGATGTTGCCAGCGCCCTCCCTGACAGCGGCAGCGAAAGGCGGCAAATAGACATTGCGTAGCTCACTCTCCGCAAGGTTCACCTCGTCGTAGTCGCGCCCACCCAGAGCAGCACCATAGCCAACGAAGTGCTTGGGGCCTGCCACAACGTGGTCAGGGGTGCCGATGCCATCACCCTGAAAACCGCGCACCTGTGCCGCAGCCATCTGGGCACCAAGGTAGGGATCTTCACCAGCTCCTTCGACGATGCGGCCCCAGCGCGGATCGCGGGCGATATCGACCATTGGCGCGAACGCCCAGTGAATGCCCACCGCGCGCGCCTCACGTGCCGCGATCGCCTGGACCTGTGCGGCGAGCGCGGGGTCCCAGGAAGCCGCCAAACCGAGCGGAACGGGGAAGATCGTTCGCAGCCCATGAATAACATCGAAGCCAAAGAGCAGCGGGATACCCAGACGACTTTCCTCGACGGCAAGGCGTTGCAGGCGGTTGGTCTCGACGGGATTGGCAACGAATAACAGGCTACCGGCACGGCCAGCCCGGATTTCAGCCTCGACAAGCTCGTTCTGCACTTCCATCCCGGTCAGATAGAAATACTGACTGATCTGCCCTGCTTTCTCTTCCAGGGTCATAGAAGCGAGCAACGTGTCGGCACGTTGCTGAAGATTTTCGTTCGTAGTCATGAAAGGTCAGTTCTCCTTGAGCCAGTTCATGGTTGGCCCCATCAGCTGTGTTGCTGCGTTGCTCACAAAGTCCGAATCATAATGGCGATAATAGCATTCTGTTTTCATCACCAGGGCGAGATACAGGGTATACAGGTGGCAGCGTTCATCCTCTTCATGCGTGAAGGTGGTTTTGCCATATCCCCGCATGCATTCGGAGACACCCCCAAAGGCTAACGCCCGGAATTGTGCCTCCATCAAGGAATCGGCCCAGAGCGCCCGCTCAAAATCGATGATACCCGTAACCTTGCCATCCTTGACAAAGAAATTCAGGTCCCAGGCATCCCAGTGAACCAGTTGAGGCGTGGTGACTGCCTTCAGGGAGGGAGCGTGTTTCAGAACTGCTTCACGGATTTCGTCAGTGGTATAGCCAAAATCTGCCTGTTTCCTGACCCCATCTTCCAGTACTGCATCGATGATCTTGAGAAACGCCCCTTTCCAGGTCTCACCGCGCAGGTCGCCGTTTCCATCATAGCCGAAATAGGTTCCTGTAAACCCGTTGATCTCGCGGATGATCGTACCGATCTGCTGGTCGATTTGCGCCTGCATCACCGGGGAAAAGGCTTCTTTCACATTCCCGTAGTTGTCTCCGGCCAGCTTCTCCATGAAGAAATACTCGGAGTCACAGATATCCCGCGCTGTGTCAAAAGCATAGATCTCCGGCACAGGGATGGCCGGATTCTCGCGCACCAGGCGCATCAAGGCAATCTCGGTCGTCATGATATGCTTCTCATACGTCATAATTTCAGCATCCTTGAGCGGCGCGATCTTTAAGATCACCTCCCTCCCATCGGACAGCCTGACGCTATATGCTGCATTAAACCACCCCTCCTTTAGCTCGTCCACCGCGTCATCGCCTGCGGCAAGTGTGGCCCCACCAAAGGCCCTCTCGACCATCTGTGCAACCTGTTCTCGCGTCTTCCTGTTCTTTGTTTTGCTTTCCATGCCCTTCCTTTCTGTGCCCAAATTGCCTTTCGTTGATGATCTCCAACGCTCGCAAACCGAGCGCGGGAACCCACGCCTCTCTCTGCGACTCTCGCTTCCCGCGTACCTAATTCTTTGCGCCGGGATGAAACGTTTGTCCATACCAGAAAATGGTAGCCCATTTCAGCCTGAAGAGCTATCATTTTCTGGTATGATTTTATAACGATCGTATATTGCTTGCATATGACTATCCACACCATTAGAAAAAAGGAGAGGTCGTCGATGCCTTCTATCGAATTTGGTCTCATGCTTCAGCCGTTTCCCCGCAATATTCCTGGGAGCGAGCTTTTTGAGTACAATCGCAGCCTGATTCGCACGTTGTCGCCAGGTTTCACGACGTTGTGGGCCGAAGATCATCTACAATTGGGCGAAACTGCCACCCACGAGTGCCTGACCACCTTAAGCTATTTTGCCGGAGAGTTTCCGCAGTTTCGCGTCGGAGCGCTTGTCCTGTGCCAATCGTACCGCAATCCAGCCCTGACCGCCAAAATGGCCGCCAATCTCCAGGCGCTTTCGGGGGGACGCTTTATCCTGGGTTTAGGGGCTGGCTGGAAAGAAGATGAATACCATGCTTACGGCTATCCTTTTCCAAACACAAAGACACGCCTGGAAGAATTAGAAGAGGCCGCCATCATCGTGAAAGCCATGTGGTCCTCGCATCCGGCTACCTTTGTCGGGAAACACTACCACATTCGCGATGCCTACTGTGAGCCGTCCCCTTCTCCCTCCATTCCGCTGCTCATCGGTGGTGGAGGTGAAGAGAAAACTCTGGCGATCGTCGCACGCCAGGCGGATTGGTGGAATTTTAACTCATGCACGGTCGAAGAGTACACGCGCAAGCTCGACCGCCTGAAGAGCCATTGCGCCCGCGAGGGCAGGGACCCGGCGACCATTAAATTGACCTACCTGAGTACCGCAAGCGTCTCAGAAAACCCCGCTGAAGTGGTACGCAGTTCGCAGAAGCACTTCGTGGCTGGAAGCAGCGCGGAAGTAATTCGTGAACTGGAGCGCTTTCAAGCCATAGGGGTGACACACTTCATGTTCAGATTCCTGGACATCGAGTCTCTACAGCGATTTGTGCAGACGATTGTCCCGCATTTCGCCTGATCTCGTGGTTGGAGAGGGTATCACAGGCGCTTGCGCATTGTGCAACGGCTGTGGCAAAACAGTTTGTGGGACATGCCCAGGCCACACAACCAGCTCTGGTGAATGGCTCAGTAGGAGTCGTTGTGGCCCCGTACGGGCGGCTGCTCGGTATCCTTGATCTCTCAATCAGGAAAGGCAAGATCACCGCGATCACTACCATTACCGATCCTGCACGCCTGCGCCGATTGCGCCTCGCGGTCCTCGACGACTGACGCCCGGCGTCATACAAGGCCCGGAGAATAGCGCGGTCGCGCACCGTACGCATTCGGCCAGGCGACTTTTTCACCTGGCATGTGTTTGGGGCGCGTTATTCTGCGTGCTCCGCTTGCGCAAGCGCGCGCCTAAGCGGAAGGTCAGCACGCAGGCCAGAGGAGGGCAACGCTCACGGCAACCCTCCACTGGCCTGCTTTCTTCTGTTTCAGTGATGTGGCGTTGGAATCACAGGAGGCGGATTGCCGCGCGGCGTTGGCGTGACCGGAGGTTTGTTACCGTGCGGCGTCGGCGTGCTTGACGGCTCGTTGCCATTACTATTCTGGTTGCCATTTGTTGCGCTGGTGATAGTTATGGCTGTCGTTTGGACTGCGGTTCCATCCAGGTTGAGGATACCCAGACTTTGCGGGTGTTGGCCCCCTCTCCAGTTGACGACAAAGATCGCCTGGCCTGGCTGTACCGTCTCACTCGCCTCCACGACCCTGCCATTCACCAACAACTGCGCACCCACCTGGAGATCACTGCCCGCCAGGATGATCGTCGCCTGTCCATTGGGGTGAGCCGGCAGGGTCAGTGTAGCATGGGAAAGCGTGGGAACCGTGTCTCCCAGCCGTCCCAATGCGTCTGTTGTCGCCAACCGCTCTGGCAGATCCAGCCGGGGAAGGAACCCGCGCAGTTCGTGGATGGCCCTGGCTTGGAGATCCGCGAATTCGCCAGCCAGTTGATCATGCTGCGACCCCGCCGGAAGTCCGTGGATGAGCGAACTGGCTGAACGGAGTTGCTGATCCAGGTCGAGCAATCCCTCGTGATATGCTTCCGCACGGGCCGGATCAGCCAGAGAGGCAAGGGCGTTGAGCTGCTCATGCGCAAATTGCAAATCCAGCGTCGCCTGGGCTGCCGGGCTGCTGGCAAACTGGACCTGGACGTGCTGCTCCCAGCGTTTGAGCGCATAGAGGGGGTTCGTGGGATTGGAGACCTGCGCCGCCCATGCCAGGAGACTGGTGCTCAGCAGGCAAAACAGCACGCAGAGCCCCAGGGCCGCGCTCAGCAACGGGCGGGCGCGCAGCAGAACGAAGGGGGATCGTCGCTTCCTGCTCTGCAGGCGCAGCTCTACGTGGCGGCGCAGCAGGCGGCGCTCCAACTGGTTGGCGAAGTCAGGGGCAACCTGAAGCTGCGGGGCGCTCTGCAAGCGTTGGGCCAGCACCACCAGATCCTCGATTTCCGGGGTGCGTTCCGGTGCTGGCCCCGTGAAGCCGCTCGCCTGGTGTCCATCGTGCCCACTATTCTGCACAAGCTGCTCAAGGTGGTCGTTGAGGCGCTCATCGAGCGGGTTCATGCTCTCTTCTCCTTCTGTTTCTGGCGGGCGGGTGTCGGTTTGGACACCGTGCCCAGCAGGCGATGCAGGCTCTGCAGGGCACGAAACTGCAGGGCCTTGACTGCATTCGCCTGTTTGCCAAGCATCTGGGCAACGGTCGCGACATCATAGCCCAGGATCAAGCGAGCAACCAGCACCTGGCGCTGTTCCTCGGTTAAGCGATTCATGGCCTGGACGACCGTCTGCCAGTCCTCGCGGATCTCCGCCCTGGAAACGGGATCATCTTCCGGGTTCCTGGAAAGAACGAGCAGCGACTCTGCTTGCAGATTCTGCCAGCCTTCGTCCTGCAACGAGAGGGAAACCGGTTGTTTCTCGCGCTTGCGATAGTAGCCCGCAACGGTCGCCCGCGCGATCCGCAGCAGCCAGGCGAGAAAGCCCGCTTCATCCCGCGCGCGCAGGCGAACAATGCCCTCGACCATCTGTAAAAACACCTCGGAGGTCAGGTCCTCGGCGGTGGAGCGGTCGGGGACGCGGGTCGTGATATAGCCAAAGATGCCGGGCAAAAAGCGGTGATAGAGCGTGCTCACCGCCTCCGAATCGCCGCGCCGGGCGCGATCCAGCAGGGGTTCAATCGTCTCCATCACGCGATGGCCTCGTCTTTCCGTCGTAGAGATCTCATAGAAAGGAAGTTGCGTTTTGCCCTTCCATGGTTACGGGGTACCAGGTGCATTGTAGCAAGGCCTGCTCGTTTGGGAAACTTTTCCCCCATGTTTCCCACAGCAAAGCCAGGCCGTAACCAGAGGTGGCTTTTGAACAACCTTCTCAGCGAGCACAGACAATACCGCATGCTCGAATCAGGAGATCCATGCTCGCATGTTACTCTGGAAAGAAAAGAAGGAGAGACCCATGAAACTCTTAGCGCTTTTACAGACGAAAGCCCTCATAACGATGGTGGCCGGTGTGCTGCTCGTTGGCGGCACGACGGCAGCCTTTGCCGCCACACCAGCCGGACAAACGGTCATGCAGACGTTAACCCATACCCACCCAACCGTGACCGCCGTGGCGACCCATGGCTCGAAGCATCAGGCTCAGGGAACGCCGGCGCACGGTCAGCCGACCTGCCCCGGTCTGACAGATGCCCAGAATCTGGCGGCCAGTTACCAACTGAGCACCGCGAGCACTGGCACTGCCGTCACCGCCATCTGCGCGCTGCATGATGGCACGTTTCAAGGCACGACTGCTGCTGGGGCAAGCGTTACCGCCAGCCAGACCTATGGCTATGGCGAGATCGATCAGTTGCTGGCCTACGCGCAGTATCTGGCCGCCCATGACGGTGCCAACGCATCTGGCAAGCTGAGCGATGCCAATGTGAGCAGCTACCTGGCGGACGCCCTGCACAGTTGTGGCACGACGCCGGTGCAAGTCTGCGTGCAGAAGAATGTGCCAGGCAGCAGTCATGGCAGCCAGCCCACCACGACTCCGACGCCCAACGGCAATAAACCGACGACGACCCCGACACCCAATGGCAATAAGCCCACTGCCACGCCCACTCCTCATCACTAGGAGCCCTGGCCTGGTTAGAAACGGGAAGACACGCACGAGGCGAGCACCAACAGCGTTGCCTGCCTCGCGCCCCTTCCCCTCAGAGAGAAAGGAAGGACATCGATCATGGAACCTGATCGGGTCTCAGTCACCGGAAAGCAAGCGAGCGTGCATCTCCCAGCCACCGGGACAAACAAAGGGCAGAACAAAAACATTGTGCTTGTCGAGCCTGACACTGGTCTTGCTGTTCTGCTCAGAGACATGCTCTGGCAAGAGACCCCGTGTGACATTTTTTGCGTCGTGACGGGTGAACAGGCGCTTCGCCTGGTCCCGCAAGTGCGACCGGAGCTCCTGATTGCCGACTCCCAGCTTGCAGATATGACAGGCGAGGAGATATTCAAGCAGCTTCAGAACCGCAAAGAACGCATTTCCTTGCGAGCTATCTCCTTGCATACCTCTTACCCGGAGGCACGAACCAGACCATCTCTCCCCTTCTGCCTTGACCTCGCCTTTGGTACTGAATATCTTCTCCAGGCGATTGCTGCCCTGGTTGGGGAAGAGATGCTGATGGCATCGCTCTTCTGGAATGAGCCGCGAGCATTCCCGGCTGGGCAGTGAGAGTGACGAGACAGCTTCTCATCCTTGCAGAGAGGAAATCTCTTGAGCGGAAAGACCGGGAGAGCCGCATCTTTGCTCCTCTTGCATGGAAGGGCACGGTTTATCCGCATACGAGCAGAAAACGCAGCAATCACCGCTTTTATGGGCGTGGGTCAGAGAACATGCCTCACAGGTGTAAAACAATTGACAAAAAGTCGTCGGCATCATGACGCGTTGCCGGTGACGACACATCGGGTTGGGACAGGTCAGAGTAGCCAGGAGAGTGTTGCTGTTCATGTTCCCTCATTTCTCACTCATGCTCAAGCGCGTCGAGCATGGGACAGCGGCTGTTCGGGCCTTCTCCTTCGCAGAGGGAGGCGACCTGAAGCAGGGCCTGTCGCACATGTTGGAGTTCGACCATTTTCCGCTCGACTTCTGCCAGCTTCGCGGCTGCGCGCTCTTTCACCTGTTCACAGGACGTTTGCCTGTCCACGCGCAGTGCGAGCAGTTCAGCAATCTCTTTGAGCGAGAACCCAAGGTGCTGTGCCCGTTTGATAAAACGTATCTGGGTCACAGCTTCCTGCGCGTATTGCCGATAGCCAGAGGCGCGGCGCGCAGGCTCCTCCAGCAATCCCTCACGCTCATAGAAGCGCACGGTTTCCACCCCGGCCAGCCTGGCGGGCAACCTGCCCAATGGAGAGCATGTTCATCGCGGTCCCTCCTTCACGAGAAGTATACACCCCGTAGCATGGTACAAAGTCAAGAGGAGAGACTGACCTCCTTTTATCCATCCAATCGAAGGCTTTATGGCCACATTCGTAACCATCCGAGTCTATATGTTGCCTGCGACAACCATTTCGTGCGTGGCGCGACATTGATGGATCATTCCTATCAACGCCACACCTAAAGAGGAAGCAGTCAAAAGGTCTGTTTCATTGGGAAGCCGCAAGCTGTAGCCTGTTGGGAGCTCTTGGACTTCTTGAACGAAGGTGGCAAGACGTTCAAGACGCGCTTCAGGAAATAGTTTATAATTGGCACTGTCGGCATTTGTCGCCGGGGTATTTCAGCCCAGAGAGATGCTTCACCTGTTTTCATCTCCCAACCTCAAAGACATTCCAAAATCGGAGTAAGGTCAACATTTACGCGGATGGTCTTAGATTGAGGCGCACGGATAGAACAACCGACATGGGAAATGTGACTCGCCAATACCATTTCCCATGGCCAAACGCCTCTGACTCACCCTCGTTTTCTCGTCTTCTGACGTATGCTCTTGCTTCGCCTGACTGGCCGTGGAGACGCGATCCACTTCCTCAAGGCGTGAGGCGCACAACTCGGAGACCGAAACGCCCGTATCAGGAGTCAGGTTGGCGTTGACCTTGTTACAGAAACACCGGCCAGAAAGCCCCGGTCTTTCCAAGCCGGGGGGGAATGGCCGTTCCTCATTGGGGAGGGGGGATGTGGGGATGAGAAGCGCTTGACAGAGGTGCTATACTCTGGAAGATACGTTCGAGTGGAGAGCAAGGAAGAGGAGAAGGATGGTGAAGAAGTGCAAAACCGCAACCTTTCTGGTGGAATTGCCGGTGGTCGTAGAGGAGGGAGCAGCTAGGCGGGTGCGCGCACACCTGGAAGCGGCTCGCCAACTCTATAATGCCCTGCTCTCGGAGGGGTTGCACCGTCTGCGCCAGATGCGCGCCGATCCGGCCTGGCAAGCTGCCCGTGATCTCCCCCGTTCCCAGAAACAGGAGCGCAAGCAGGCTTTCTCCGCCCTGCGTGAACAGTATGGCTTCAACGAGTATGCGTTGCGTTACACGCGGCAGCCAAAACCTTGCGCGTGAGTTGGCTGGCCGAGCATCTTGACTCAACGATGGCCCAAACGCTCGCCACACGCGCGTATCAGGCGCTCAATCGGGTCTGTGTGGGCAAAGCCCGCCGGGTGCGCGTCAAGAGCAAGGGGCGTGGGCTGGACAGCGTGGAAGGCAAGCGTAACGATACCGGACTCCGCTTTGTGCTGCAAACCCCCGCAGAGGGCCATCAAGGCTTTGTCTTTTGGGGAACGGATCGCTTGCCGACGCTCATCAATTGGGACGATCCCGTGGTGGCGCATAGCCTCAAACAGCGGGTCAAGTATGCGCGGCTGATCCGCCGCAACGCTTCCAGTCCTCAAGCCAGAGGAGCCGATTGTACCAGCCATCGCTATGCCGTGCAACTGATCCTGGAGGGCCGTCCCTACCTCAAGCCGAAGAACCAACCAGGAACAGATATCCTGGGCTTGGATATTGGCCCTTCCACGCTGGCGAGTGTGGGACGCCAGGGGCCAGCCCGCTTGCAGGTGTTCTGCGAGGAGTTGCAGCCCCAGGTGCGCCACACCCGACGCCTCCAACGCAAACTGGATCGCCAACGGCGTGCCAACAATCCTCAGAACTATGATGCCCAGGGATGCATCAAACGGCAAGGGAAGCGACGCTTGCAGTGGCACGACAGCCAGCACTACCAGGTGACGCGCCGTCGTTTAGCAACCTCCGCACGCAAACAGGCAGCCCACCGCAAGAGCCTGCACGGGCGGATGGTCAACGAGCTGATCTGGCAAGGGAATCATATCCAGATCGAGAAAACCTCGTTCAAAGGCTGGCACAAACGGTATGGCAAGAGTATGGGACTGCGTGCTCCGGGGATGTTTGTAGAACACGTGAGACGCACAGTTGCGAAAACTGGCGGCATCCTCTCGGAGATTGCGACCTTCCACACGCGCTTATCCCAACGCTGGCATCAGTGTGCGTGCGGGATCGGGCCAATCCAACGTGATCTCTACTCCGCGTGTTTGCTGGCCTATCTCACCCCAACAGAATATCTCCCCTCCATCGCCCAGTCTGACTGGGCACGTGTGGAATTGCGCGTGATGGCTGCGATGGAGGATCTCATCCAACGAGCGAAAGCGGGGCATGCCTTGCCCCAAAGCTTTGGTCTGACCAGAGCCAGAGTTCGTCAGCCAGAAAGTCTTGCGCCGAACTAACAAGAGCCAGCGGACCTCCTCGTGAGGGCATCGCTGGAAGCGTTGGGGCTGGCTCAAGAACCCCTGTTGCTTTAGCACTGGGAGATTCAGACATGTCTGTCTGATGCTGGCATTGATTGACGTCAAAACTTCCTTGGAGAAGC
>Ga0207674_10006309_pt1 | contig 13973 bp, 15 predicted proteins | sample KBSCornC72_FD_184303 | JGI IMG/M metagenome (GOLD analysis project Ga0207674, IMG submission 184303) | Corn rhizosphere microbial communities from Kellogg Biological Station, Michigan, USA - KBS Corn C7-2 (SPAdes) (version 2) | ecosystem: Host-associated > Plants > Roots > Rhizosphere > Soil ... | reverse complement strand
TGCCGTTGAGCCCGCTTCCGAAAGATGCGATTTCCCCGGTGATTTCTAAAGCGGACTCTTCTATAAAATGCCCTGTTTTTGAGGATCGAGACAGAGCAGGACGCAGCTAGTTTCTTCGCCGGTGGCGGTATGAGCGGCACCGGCCAGCACCGGCGAACGGTGCAGCGCTTCACTGCCAGGGCGGCGGCCAACGAGACGACGCGTGCGACGCCCATCTCCCTTGAACCGGCTTTGTGTTCCCCGACGGCGCGCGCCTCCGCCCTGTTCGCACGCCGGCTGATTCGTGAATTGCCCGAGGACGCCGAACAGGCGGCTGGGGCGTCAAGCGGTTTTCTGCGCGAGGGTCAGACATAGCGCGCCGTGCGTGGTTGGGTTTACGGTGAGGTACGTTTTTGTGCCTGCCTAAGCCCCTCACACTGACATCGCCGACCAAGTGCTGTCCGTGACTGGACTTGGTGAATCGCCACCCGGCCTCACTTGCAACGGGGGGGTTTTCCGTTACAAAACGGCATTCGCGCGCCACGCGGACGGACCCGGCACGGCACATGAAGTTCAACCTGATCGACAAGATCGAGGAAATCTCCGACACGCGGATCGTTGCGGTGAAGCACGTTTCGCTGGCGGAGGAATACCTCGCCGACCACTTTCCCACATTCCCGGTGCTGCCGGGCGTGATGATGCTGGAGGCGTTAACGCAGGCGGCGGCGTGGGTGCTGCACCGCCGGAGCGGGTTCGCCAAGTCGTTTGCGGTGCTGAAGGAAGCGAAGAACGTGAAGTACGGGAACTTCGTCGCGCCGGGCAATTTTTTGCGCGTGGAGGTCGAATTCCTGAAGCAAACCGAGGCCGGGGCGAGCTTTAAGGCGACGGGCACCGTTAACGGAAACACGGCCGTTGCGGCGCGCCTAGAGTTGGCGTATTTCAGCCTGGCGGACAAGCAGCCTCAACTGGCGGAACTAGACGCGAGGCTGATCGCGCACCACCGACGGCGGTGGGAACTCATCGCCCCCGGCGCCGCGGCGGCAACCGTCGCGCTGGTGGGCTAAATCAGAGGAAGAACATGGCACTGACTCGAGACGAGATTTACAGCAAGGTTCAGGCGGTCCTGGTGGACGCGCTGGGCGTGGACGAGGAAGACGTGACGCCGGCGGCGTCGCTCCGCAAGGACCTGGGCGCGGAAAGCATCGACTTCCTCGACATCACCTTCCGCCTGGAGAAGGCGTTCACGACGGATCCGACCAAGCCGTTCAAGATCCCGCGCGGCGACCTCTTCCCCGAAGAGCTCGACCCGGCGTACGTGCAGGAAGGCAAGCTGACCGACGCCGGCATCGCCGAGGCCCGCCGGAAGCTGCCCCACGCCGACCATTCGAAGCTCGCGGAGACGCGCGACCCGGCGCTGATCCCCGACCTGTTCGCCGTGCAGGACATCGTGGATTACATCGAGCGGCGTCTGAAGGCGTAACCCGCGATGCGCTGGATCTGGATCGACAAGTTCATTGAGTTCACGTCCAGGACGTCGGCGACGACGGTGAAGAACGTCTCGCTGGCCGAAGAGCACCTGCACGACCTGTACCCCGATTTTCCGATCGTGCCGCACTCGTTGATCGTCGAAGGGTTTGCCCAGACCGCCGGCATCCTGGTCGGGGAGGCGCGCGACTTCGCGGAGAAGGTCATCCTCGCTAAGATCTCGCGGGCGACGTTCCACCGCCTGGTCCGCCCCGGCGACACGATCCAGTTCCGCGCCAAGGTCGATCAGCTTTCCGAGCAGGGCGCGTCTACGTCGGGCACCGTCACCTGCGAGAACGACCTGGTTGCGGAAATCGAAATGATGTTCAGCCACATCGATCAGAACATGGCCGGGTTGGAGTTTCCGGAGCACAACTTCGTCTTCACGGAACAGTTTACGGAGTTGCTCAAGGGGTATCGGGCGGGTGGGGCCGTGACCATTTAGAGTGAAGACGGAAATCAAAGACAAAGGCAGACAAGAATGTCTGCCCCACCGAACGACCGCGAAGGATTACAAGAAGCATTTAGCCGACCGAAGACCGATCTATGCGAAGAGTTGTCATCACAGGCGTCGGCGTCGTTTCGCCACTGGGGATCGGCGCCAAAGCGCATTGGGAAGGCCTGGTCGGCGGCCGGTCGGCGGTGCGCCGCATCGCCGCCTTCGACCCTGCCGGCTTCCCGAGTCAGATCGCCGGCGAAGTCCCCGCGTACAAGATCGGCGACTACGTCCCCAAGAGCTACCGCAAGGCGACCAAGGTCATGGCGCGCGACATCGAGCTCGCGGTCATCGCGGCCGACGACGCCTTCAAAGACTCCGGCCTCAAGAGCGCCGCCTACACCGACACCCCCGACTTCGACGGCACCCGTTTCGGTTGCAACATCGGCGCCGGGCTGATCTCGTGTGAACTGAACGAGCTCTCCACCGCGTTCACCACGGCGCGGGAAGACGCCAATCCCAATCGCCTCGACCTGAAGAAGTGGGGCCGCGACGGCATGCAGCACCTGACGCCGCTCTGGCTGCTCAAATACCTTCCGAACATGCTCGCCTGCCACGTCACGATCGTGCACCAGCTTCGCGGCCCGAGCAACACGATCACGTGCGCGGACGCCAGCAGTCACTTGGCGATCGGCGAGGCGTTCCGCACGATCCAGCGCGGCGACGCCGACCTCGCCATCTGCGGCGGCGCCGAATCGAAGGTCAACCCGATGGGCCTGATCCGCCAGGTCCTGGTTAAGCGCCTGACCGAGCGGAACGATTCGCCCGAAACGGCCGTCCGCCCCTTTGACACCGCCGCCTCCGGCACGGCGATCGGCGAAGGGGGCGGCCTGCTGATCCTTGAAGAGTACGACCGCGCGAGGGCCCGCGGCGCCCGCATCTACGCCGAACTCGTCGGCTTCGCCGCCTCCCAGGACACCTACAAGATCACCGACCCCGAGCCGAGCGGCCACTCCTACGCCAAGGCGATCCAGAAAGCCCTCGCCGATGCCAATCTGGCACCGACCGCCGTCAACCTCATCGTCCCCAACGGTCTGGGCATCGCGTCGCACGACAAGGCCGAGTTGACGGGTCTCCATACGGCGTTCGGCGCCGGCCTGTCGCGCATCCCGTTCGCCCCGATCAAGGGCCAGATCGGCAGCATGGCCGCGGGCAGCGGTGTGGACGCCGCCTCTGCCGTCCTTGCCGTCGCCAATGGCACAGTGCCGCCGGCGGTGAACACGAAATCGGTCATCGGCGGCCAGTCGCTCGACGTGTCGCCCAGCACCCGCGAAATGGTGGTGGATGTCGCCGTCTCGAGCGTCTACAGTCTGGGCGGACAGAACGCGGCGCTGGTGTTCAAGAAGCTCTGATAACTGATGTGCCCCCCGGTCATCACGGATACCGTCATCCTGAGCGCAGCGAAGGATCTGCGTTGAACGTCACGGCAACATGGAATGCAAAAGTATTTCGTGTACATCCTCTTCAATCAGTCCCGTACGCTATACGTCGGCATGACTAACGACCTCATTCGACGTGTTGGTGAACATCGCGCCGGCAAGGTCCCGGGATTCACCGCGAAATACAGAATGACGATGCTGGCGCACTACGAGGTCTTTCCAGCGCCGATCGCCGCGATAGAACGGGAGAAGCAGATTAAAGGCTGGACGCGCGCGAAGAAGATTGCATTGGTTGAAACATGGAATCCTCATTGGGAGGATTTGAGCAATCACTTGGTCGAGCGTTTTCCGATGCCCGAGGTCGCCGGCGAAATGCGTGGCTTCGACGTGCCAAGCCAGATCCTTCGCTGCGCTCAGGATGACAGTTTTCGACCGTTGTCCAGGAAGAATTGAGTTATGAACCGAGTCGTCATCACCGGAATGGGTTGGATCACGCCGATGGGTCACGACGTGGAAAGCGTCTGGCGTCGCCTGCTGGCTGGCGAGTCCGGCATCGAGCGCACCACCCTCTTCGACGCCTCGACCTTCCCCACCACGTTCAGCGCCGAGATCAAGAACTTCCGCCTCGCCGACCACATTCCCGACGCCGCCCCGCACAAGGACGCCGGCCGCAATACCCAGTTCGCCCTCGCCGCCTGCATGCAGGCGTGGCGCGCCGCCGGTCTGGACGCCGACAAGCTCGACCTCGACCGCGTCGGCATCTACCTCGGCAGCGGCGAAGGCTCGCTCGACTTCGAATCGTACACGACCGCCGCCCTGGCCTCCTGGCAGGCCGAGGCGGGAAAGATCGACTCCGTGAAATGGGCCGAGGTCGCGCTGGAGCGTATGCGCCCGATCGTCGAGCTCGAGCAGGAGCCCAACATGCCGCTCTCGCACCTCGCGCTGCTGACCGGCGCCCGCGGCCCGGCGCTCAACTGCCTCACCGCGTGCGCCGCCTCCACCCAGGCGATCGGCGAGGCGATGGAAATCCTCCGCCGCGGTGATGCCGACGTGATGATCGGCGGCGGCGCGCATTCGATGATCCACCCGTTCGGCGTCACCGGATTCAACCGCCTCACCGCGCTCTCGACCTTTAACGAGGACCCGCCCCGCGCCAGCCGCCCGTTCGACGCCGCCCGCGGCGGGTTCGTGCTCGGCGAAGGCGCCGGCATGGTCATCCTCGAAACCCTCGACCACGCCATCGCCCGCGGCGCGCGGGATAAGATCCTCGCCGAGGTCGTCGGGTACGGCTCGACCGCCGACGCCTTCCGCATCACCGACCAGCACCCCGACGGCGCCGGCGCCGTCGTCGCCATGCGGGAGGCGCTGGCCGACGCGCGCCTCACCCCCGCCGACGTCCACTACATCAACGCCCACGGCACCGGCACCAAGGAGAACGACGGCAACGAGACCGGCGCGATCAAGAAGGTCTTCAACGACCTCGCCAAAGACGTCCCGGTCTCGTCCATCAAGTCGATGATGGGCCACCTGATCGCCGCCGCCGGCGCCGTCGAGATGATCACCTGCGTCCTGGCGATCCGCGACCAGGTCCTCCCGCCGACCGTCAACTATCAGAACCCCGACCCCGAGTGCGACCTCGACTACGTGCCGAACAAGGCCCGCAAGGCCAGGGTCGAAGTTGCGGTCAGCAACTCCTTCGGTTTCGGGGGACAGAACGACACGATCATCGTCAAGCGGTTCGTCGCGTAAGCGCCGACACCGCCGCGCCGACGACGGGCGTCGTCGAGGCGATCTCGATCTCCATCGCAAGGGGCACGCTTCGGGTCGGCCGCGCGATCGCGGTTAAGTCGCCGCCTGCATTACAATCATCGCATTAAACGTGGGACGCGAACGCCGCTTCGGCCAAGGACACGTCCGGTAATCCGGGGGCGGCGGTGCGGATGCGGTGCAAATGCTTCAAACCCGCGCCGGCGCGCCCGCGCGGCTAAGTCCAGTATTCCACGAGGCTTCCCCCCTCACGCCGCTTCCCCAGTTTGTCGCGGCCCCGGACGTATCGTAATTCTGATTTGTCGGTGAACACCCGCCCCGGCCGAAGTGTCGCGGCGGACCGACCGATGGAAACGTGAAGGCCGTAGGTAATCGGCCTTGGAGGCATCAACCCCTATGCGTATTCAACGCGCCGGTCGTCGTGGCTTTACGCTGGTCGAAATTCTGATCGTCGTCGTGATCCTCGGGATTCTCGCCGCCATCGTCATCCCCAAGTTCACCAACGCCAGCATCGAGGCCAAGCGCAACTCCCTCACCAGCACGCTGCACTCGCTCCGCTCGCAGATCGAGCTGTACATGCTGCAGCACGGCGACAAGCCCCCCACGCTCGCCGGCGCCGACTGGACGCCCCTCACCGCCCCGACGACCTTCAACGGCCAGCCCACCGGCCCCTACCTCGCAACGCTTCCCACCAACCCCGTCAACGGCCACACCGACATCCTGACCGTGACGTCCGACCAGACCGGCGGCACCGCCGTCGCCGGCGGCACCAACGGCTTCGTCTACAACACGAGCAACGGCAAGGTCTGGGCCACCAACACGGCGGGCGACCGCATCTTCAACGAAATCGACCCGAGCGATCCGAACAACTAACGCACGTCGGTCGGATCGCTCGCAAGAAGATCACCAAACGAAGCTCGGCGCGCCGGTTCGCGGCCCGCCGAGCTTCGATCGTTTATGCGCGCCCGGTCACCCCGCGCGCTGTGGGCGCCACCGGTCGCGGTACTCGCCAGACCTGTGTCCTGCGACATCCCGACGACACAGGTTTGCGAGTACGTCGCCCTGTGGCGGCCAATTGGGATGCACCGCCTTACCCGCGAAGGTCCGCCGGCAGCATTCGCAGGAAGGGGTCGTCCTTCGAATCACTGAACGCCTCGTCGCGCGCCTTCTTCGCCTCGCCAAGTTTCGCCTTGTCCCCGTTCAGGTACTGACCGTACATGGAGAACATCGCCGAGATTCGGGCCGCCTGTTGGGCGTCCTTCGGAACGCCGCTCACGGAATCCTGGTACTTCGACGCCGCCTCCGCGTACGCCTTGTTCGCCGCCTCCACCGCCTTCCCGTCGTCCGCCGCCGCCAGCGCCGGCGGCACGGTCAGCCCCGCGTCCGCGAGCGTCTTGCCGACCGCAGCCACAACCTTCGCCTTTGCCTGCTGCAGCTCCGCCTGCCGGCTGTACAGGTTCCCCAGCGCGCTTTGCGCGTCCGCCTCCATCTGCTTGAACAGGTTCGGGTGATAGATGTTGCGGAGTTGCTCCCACGCCTTCTTCTCCGCCGACGTGCTGAACTTCTCGTTGTTCCCCCACTGGCCCAGCTCACCGGTCAGCGTCTTGGCCTCATTGCCCGCACCGGCGGCCTGCTTCCCCGCGTTCTCGAACTTCGTCACCGCCTGCGCCCGCAGGCCGGCGGCGTCCTTGCTCAACTTGTCGAGCTCCGCGGCCTTCGCCGTCAACTCTTCGCCCAGCTTGCTCGCCAGCCCCCGCTGGGCTTGGATCTGCGCCTGCGTCGACTGCCACGCCGCGTCGGTCATCTGCTTGCTGGCGTCCAGCGCCGCGACGGCGTCCTCCGCCGTCTTCTTCTTGGTCTGCTCGACCAGCAGGTCGCGCTCCAGCGGCAGCAGCGCCGCCGATTCCTTATCGATGTCGTGTCCGAGGTTCGCCCCTTTCCGCCGGCTCTCGCCCGCCTGCTCCGCCAGCGTCACGCGCCCCTTGTTGTCGTTCGCCTTGGTCGCCTTGTCCTGCGCCGCGTCCGCCTCGCCGATCGCCGCGTCCTTCTGCTGCGTCAGCGTAGTGACCTGCGCCTTGACCTTGTCGATGTTCGCCTGGATGTCCGCCGCCGCCTTGGTCGCCGCCTCGCCCGCCGCCGCCATCTCCGCGCGCTTGTCGGCAATGGCCTTGAGCGTCGCGTCCGGCGTCGCCGACGCCATCGCCTTGGTCGAGTCGTTCAGACTTTGGATGCGACCGGCGATCTGCCCGATGTCCCACAACGCCCGGCTGATCGCCGGCTCGACGCGGTCCAGGTCCCGCACCAGGCGATCGCCCGATTCCAGCTCCGCCTGCGCGAGCAGCGACTTGGCTTCGATCTTCGTCGTCGCCGACGCGCCGCTCTCCGCGGCGGCTTTGGTCAACTCGCTCACCGATTTCGCCAGCGACTGCGCGCTCGGAATCTGCCGGCTGGCCATCCCCTCTTTAATCGTCTCGGCGACGCGGCGATCCGCCTTCCCGGAATCGCTCTCCATCGAGTCGCACGCGACCGAGGTGAAAACCAGTCCGCCGATCGCGAGCGCGAGAACCGTCCGCCGCTGTGAGAAACGCATCATGGAGGGGCTCCTGCCGAAGTTGTGCCAAGTCAAGGGTGCAGCATCCGTTAAGGCGCAATCCGCCTCGTCCCCGCGATTTTGACCATCCGCCCCGGTCAAGTCAAACTTCCTCCGATCACATGTCAGCGCATTTGGTGGGGCAGACATTCTTGGCTGCCTCGCACGGCTGAGTGGAGGCATTCGTGCCTCCCGAAGCCTTGCGATCAGTTACGCATGCCGCATCCGCGCGGCGATTCCCGATTTACACCCGCGCAAGAAAACCTCACAATGCGATCCTAAACTCCGTTGTGCGGCCCACATCCGGCGAAGACAATCGGAAGTCGACCGGCCGCGCCTCGGTCAAGGAGTGCCCGCGTGAACGATTTCGGCATGTCCCCATTTACCGCCAACTACGACCGGCAAATGCCCGGCCAATCTCGGCCCCCCGCCGGTGGCGGAGCGTCTCGCCCTTTCCTCATGTTCCTGCTGCTGCTCGCCTGCGTCGCCTTGGGGGCGCTGCTGAACTGGGGCATCCACGAGCGCGAGAACCGCACCGACCTCTCTCGCCGCAATGAGAAACTCCAGAACGCCTACGTCGTCATCCTCGCCAACCGCGGCGACGTCGCCCGCTTCCTCACCGACCCCCGCACCCGCCTCTTTCACCTCACCGGACACGGCAACGGCGCCGGCGCCGTAACCATCGCCTGGCAACAGGACAAGAACGCGGGCCTCCTGATCGGCGACCAGATGCCCGCGCTCTCCGCCCGCGAGAATTACGTGATCTGGTCCACCGATCAAGCCGCGCACCCCACGGCCCCCTTCGGTTCGTTCCGCCCCGAACCTGCCGACACGTTTTACCAATTCCAACCCAGGAACCCGGTGCAAAACCTCGCCGGCTTCGTCGTCAGCATCGAGACCGACCGGGACGCCAAGCGCCCCAGTCAAATCGTGTACGCCATGAATTGATATCTCGCGCCCCGCCGACCACCTGTGGGGTCGGAACTCGCCAACGACCAACACGAGGACGTCATGTCGATCGAAACCGCCTCGGAACCCCATTTCGGCAGCGTGCAACGCCAGATGCAGCGCCTGATGGAGCAGATGCAGAAGAACTTCTTCAACTTCTGCCCCACCGAAACCTGGGCCCCCAACGTCAACCTCTACGAAGGGGAAACCAGCTACCTCGTCTGCGTCGACCTGGCCGGCGTCGATAAGGAGAAGATCGACGTCGTCGTCGCCGAGCAGAAACTGACCCTCCGCGGCACCCGCCTCGTCCCCACCCCCGCCGACATGCCCCCACACGACGGCGGCCAAGCCCCCAAGCTCCGCGTCCACCTCATGGAGATCGACCACGGTCCTTTCTGCCGCGAAGTCGAGCTACCCACCGACGTCGCCCACGAACGCATCAATGCGTCGCACCTCAACGGCCTCCTCTGGATCGAACTGCCCAAGAAATGAGAGGAGTAGCCGGTAGGTGGTAGGCAGTAGGCCGAAGAAAGCTTGTCTTCTCCGCCTACCGCCTACTGCCTACCGCCTACTGCACAAAACAATGGCTGAAACCCAAGTCGTCGAACGCAATCCCGAAGCGACCGTCGTCAAGGTCGGCGGCAACGGCCAGCAGGTGAGCATCCCCACCTCGCTGCCCATCCTGCCCATCCGCAACGTCGTCGTCTTCCCCGGCACCGTCATGCCCCTCAACGTCGGCCGCGCCAAGAGCAAGAATCTCCTCGAAGAGGTCATGCCCGGCGAGAAAATGATCGGCGTCGTCACGCAGAAGAACGGCGACGCCGAGGAGCCCGCCTACGCCGACCTCAACACCGTCGGGGTCGCCGCCTCCATCCTCAAGCTCTTCAAGCTCCCCGACGGCAATCAGTCGATCATCGTCCACGGCATCACCCGCTTCCGCCTCATGGAGCTCACCTCGACCGACCCCTTCCTCGTCGGCCGCATCGAGGTACTCGAAGACACCGGCCAGCCGGGCCCCGAGGTCGAGGCGCTGGTCAACTCCGTCCGCCAGTCCGCCAACCGCGTCATCGAATTGTCGCCCAACACGCCCGACGAGGCCGCCCAGGTCCTCAACAGCATCACGCAACCGTCGGCGCTGGCCGACTTCCTCGCCGCCAACCTCCAGGCCGACGCGGTCGAAAAGCAGCGGATGCTCGAAGAACTCGACGTCGAAAAACGCCTGCGCATGGTCGCCGCCCACCTCGCCAACCAGCTGGACCGGCTCGAGCTCCAGAACCGCATTCAAAGCCAGGTCCGCGAGAACATCGACAAGTCCCAGCGCCGCTACTACCTCCAGGAGCAGATGAAGGCCATCCGCAAGGAGCTCGGCGAAGGCGACGCCGCCGGCCAAAGCGAGGTCGAGGGCCTCCGCACCAAGCTCGAGGCCGCCAAGGTGCCCGAGCTGGTCATGAAGGAAGCCACGCGCGAGCTCGCACGCCTCGAATCCATCCCGTCGGCGTCCCCCGAGTACGGCGTCATCCGCACCTGGCTCCAGATCATCAGCGAGCTCCCCTGGGCGATCGCCACCGAGGACCACCTCGACCTGAAAGAGGCCCGCAAGATCCTCGACCACGACCACCACGACCTCGACAAGGTTAAGCGCCGCATCATCGAGTACCTCGCCGTCCGGAAGCTCAAGCCCGACGGCGGTGGCGCCATCCTCTGCTTCGTCGGTCCGCCGGGCGTCGGCAAGACCTCGCTGGGCAAGTCGATCGCGCAGGCCATGGGGCGCAAGTTCATCCGCGTCGCCTTGGGCGGCGTGCGCGACGAGGCCGACATCCGCGGACACCGCCGAACCTACATCGGCGCCATGCCCGGACGCGTCATCGCCGAGCTCCGCAAGGCCGGCACGCGCAACCCCGTCATGATGCTCGACGAGGTCGACAAGCTCGGCGCCGACTTCCGCGGCGACCCCGCTTCCGCCCTCCTCGAAGTCCTCGACCCGGCCCAGAATCACACGTTTACCGACCACTACCTGGACGTGCCGTTCGACCTGTCCAAGGTCCTGTTCATCTCCACCGCCAACACGATGGACACCATCCCCGGCCCCCTGCGAGACCGCATGGAGGTCATCGAGATCCCCGGGTACACCCAGTCCGACAAGCTCAAGATCTCCAAGCAATACCTCGTCCCCCGCCAGCTCGACGCCAACGGCCTGCAAAAGGCCCACGTCAAGTTCAAAGACGACGCGCTGCGCTACGTCATCGAGGGTTACACCCGCGAGGCCGGCGTGCGAAATCTCGAGCGCAGCATCGGCTCGATCATCCGCGGCATCGCCGCCGAGATCGTCACCGGCGACAAGAAATCCGAGCTCGTCGACCTCAAGGAAGTTGAGAAATTCCTCGGCCCCCGCCGCTTCGAACCCGAGCTCGCCCAGCGCACCAGCGTGCCCGGCGTTGCCACCGGAATGGCCTACACCCCCGTCGGCGGTGACATCCTCTTCATCGAAGCCACCCGCATGCCCGGCAAAGGCGCCATCACCCTCACCGGTCAGATCGGCGACGTCATGAAGGAGTCCGCCACCGCCGCCTTCACCCTCGTCCGCTCACGCTCCGAAGCATTGGGGATCGACCCCAAGCTCCTGGCCGAGTCCGACATCCACATCCACGTCCCCGCCGGCGCCATTCCAAAGGACGGCCCCAGCGCCGGCGTCGCCATGTTCACCGCCCTGGCCTCCCTCATGCTCAACCGCCCCGTCAAGCACGACCTGGCCATGACCGGCGAAATCACCCTCCGCGGCCTGGTCCTCCCCATCGGGGGCCTGAAGGAAAAAACCTTGGCCGCGAAGCGCGCCGGCATCCGCCAGGTCATCGTCCCCAAGCGAAACGAAAAAGACCTCCCCGACATCCCCGACGAGGTGAAAAAGACGGTCAAATTCCACTTTGTCGAAAACATTGATCAGGTGCTCCAAATCGCGCTCGGCCCCGCGCCGAAATTGGGGAAAAGGCCCGCCAAGCTTGCCAAGCCAATGCCTTAAGCGGTTATGATGCCGTGCCGATAATACAGATGAGGCAGACCGAATGAGCGACATCTTCAACCGCCACCAAATCGGCGACTTCACCGTGATCGAGTTTGTTACGCCGTCGCTGATGGACCCGATTGTGCTCGAGAACACGGCGCAGGCGCTTTACAAGATCATTGACGAAGAGGACAAGCGCAAGATCATTATGGATTTTGAGCGCGTGCAGTATTTGTCCAGTCAGGCGATTGGGATCGTGTTGGCGATGCACAAGAAGCTCAATTCGTTAAAGAACTCAAAGTTGATCCTGTGTTCGGTGGGGCCGAAGTTGATGGAGTTGATCAAGCTGACGCGGCTGGATCGCCTGTTGACGATTAAGGCGACGCAGAAGGAAGCGGTGGGGGCCGCCACGCACTAGGGCGCGGGCTTGGCATGTCATTTTTGAGCGAACTTCGGCATCCGGCGGATCGGATCCTTCGGCGGCTGATTCGGATGGCGTCGGGGGAGCGGGTGGCGGCGGGGCCGTTTCGTGGGGCGCGGTTTACGTGGCCTTGCTATCAGGACGCGCCGTGTACGCTGGGCACTTATGAGATGGAACTGGCGCCGGCGATCGAGCGATTGATCGGGCGGGGGTTTGATCGGGTGATCGACATTGGGGCGGCGGCGGGGGTTTACGTTGTTGGCTTAGGCCATCGATTGCCGGAGGCGGAGTTTATCGCCTACGAGGCGCAGGACGACGTGCGAGCGACGCTGGCGCGGAACGTGAAGGCGAACGGGATGGAGGCGCGGGTTTCCCTGCGGGGGTACTGCCGGCCGGGCGACTTGGCCGCTGATCTTGACGGACGGCGGACGCTGGTGGTGGTGGATGTCGAGGGATTTGAGGTGGAGTTGTTGGATTTGCGGGCGGCGCCCGGGTTGGCGTCGGCGACGATCCTGGTGGAGACGCACGATTTCTGTGCGCCGGGGTGTACCCCCCTGCTGCGGGGGCGGTTTGAGGGGACGCACGAGGTGACGGCCGTCACGTCGCGGCGGCGGACGCTGGGGGATTTTCCGTACCGGTGGATGACGCGACTTGGGTCGAAGTTGCGCGCGGCGGCGATGCGGCAGATGTGCGAGTACCGGCCGGGGACGCAGGAATGGCTGGTCATGGAACCGCGGGACCGGTAGGCGTGACTCGTGGTATAATGGGCGGGCATGAGCGACGCGCGAACCGATACGCAGTTCAGCATCTTCCTGGTGAATAAGCCCGGCGTGCTGGCGCAGGTGACGGGGGCGCTGGGGGAGGCGAAGCTGAACATCCTGGCAATGACGCTGGTGGACTCGCAGGAGCACGGGGTGCTGCGAGTGGTGACCGAGGACCCGGGCGCTGCGCGGCAGGTGCTCGCCCGCCTGAACCTCCCGATGACGGAGACGGAAGTGCTTTGCCTGGACCTGTCGAACCGGCCGGGCGCGCTGGGGGATGTCGCGACGGTCCTCGGGCAGCACCACGTCAACATCAATTACGCCTACTGCACGAGCGGCGCGCCGGGCGGGCGGACGACGGGGATCTTCAAGGTGGCGGACGTGAAGAAGGCGATGCACGTGCTGAAGGACTCGGGGGGTGGGGGGGCGAAGCATAAGGAGGGGAACGTGCGGCGGGTGGGGCGGAGGTAGGCGTTTTGCGAGGATGGCGTGGCGGGCCCCGGAACGTAGCTTTGGGACGCCACACGGATCCCTTCGATAAGCTCGGGCGAGGCTCGTCGCAGTACCTTGGGATAACGCGTCGGATCGGACGGCGGTTGAGCTATCTCGCGATTCGCCGGGTGGCGAAGGTCGTCGCTGAGTTCCGGAACACCGCGGAGCCGCGTGGTGCCGCGGTGACGCTCGAGCCGGCGATGGGGCCGCTGCCAATTCGTGCCGATGCCGCTTCGCTGTCGACCGCGCTCTGGAATCTGCTGGACAACGCGATGAAGTACTCGCCGGATCATCCGGAGATTCGCGTGCGCGCCACCAGGCAGGCGTCCGGTGTCGAGATCGCCGTCGAGGATCGCGGCATCGGCATCCCGGCCGGCGAGCAGCGGACGATTTTTGATCGCTTCGTGCGCGGGCGGCAGGCGCTCGTGCAAGGCATCAAAGGCACCGGGCTCGGCCTGGCGATGGCGTCGCACATCGTCCGGGCGCACGGCGGCCGCATCGCGGTCGAATCCAGCGAGGGGAGTGGCAGCACGTTCACGATTGTGCTGCCCGCATAACGCGATGCCGCGCATTCTGCTCGTGGAAGACGAACCGGATCTGGCGATGAGCCTCGAGGAG
>Ga0207674_10006307_pt1 | contig 13975 bp, 12 predicted proteins | sample KBSCornC72_FD_184303 | JGI IMG/M metagenome (GOLD analysis project Ga0207674, IMG submission 184303) | Corn rhizosphere microbial communities from Kellogg Biological Station, Michigan, USA - KBS Corn C7-2 (SPAdes) (version 2) | ecosystem: Host-associated > Plants > Roots > Rhizosphere > Soil ... | reverse complement strand
TCGACAGCTATCGGTCGGGAGATATCGAGGGCCGCCTGTCGCTGTTCGCGCCCGACGCTACTTTCGAGGATCCGATCGGCAGCGATCCCATCCACGGGCATGAGGGGCTGCGCGCTTTCTGGACGGCGGGTGCGGGGCTGAAGGTCCAAATGAACCTCGAAATGCTCGCGGTGAACGGATCGGAAGCTGCGTTCGTGTTCAACGCCAGCATCGCGGCGGGCGACGACGCGGCGAAGATCCGGGTGATCGAAACGCTGCTGGTCAACGAGGCGGGCCTGATCGTGCGCCTGCGCGCACATTTCGACGACACGCTGATTGGATGAACCGGGCCGCCGATGACGGCCCGAACCAGAAGGACTTGCGAACATCATGAAGATCGCGGAGCTCGGTTATCTGTTGGTCGGCGCGCCGGATGTCGCGGAATGGCGGGATTTCGGCGAGAAGGTGCTCGGCACGATGATGGTCGACGGGCCGGACGGTGCGCTTTACGCGCGCATCGACGAACGCGCCTTCCGAATCGCGATCCTGCCAGGCCATGATAACGGCCTGCTCGCGAGCGGCTGGCTGGTCGCCGATCCCGATGCCTTCTCCGGCGCCCGGGCCGAGCTTCAGGCGGCGGGCGTGGCCACCGTCGAGGGCGATGCGGCCGGCGCCGCGCTCCGCAAGGTGCAGGCTTATTTCAGCTTCAAGGATCCCGCCGGCCACGCGCACGAGATCGCCTGGGGCCCGATTTCGGATTTCACCCCCTTCGTCTCGTCCGCGGGTGTCAGCCGGTTCGTGACCGAAGGCCTCGGCCTCGGCCATGTCGTCCTGACCGCGCCGGACAACTATGATGCGGAATATGACTTCTGGACCAAGACCTGCGGCTTCGGCCTGTCGGACATATTGAAGATGTCGATGGGCGGACCGACGCTGCGCATCGGCTTCCTGCATTGCGGCAATCCGCGCCAGCATAGCCTGGCGATCGGCGAACTGCCCTTTCCGGGCGGCTGCATCCACATCATGCTGGAGGTCGGCACCATCGTCGACGTCGGCCGCGCGCTCGATCGTGTCGAGGCGCATGGCGCGAAGCTTTTCGCCACCATCGGCCAGCATGTGAACGACGACATGGTGTCTTTCTATGTGATGACGCCCGGCGGCTTCCCGCTCGAATATGGCTGCGGCGGCAAGCAGGTCGACTGGAGCAAGCACGTCGCCTTCGAAACCACCATGGGCGATTCCTGGGGCCACAAGTTCATCCAGTAAGGTGGGGCGGGCCGGCGATCTCCTCGCCGCCGGTCATCCCGTGGGACTCAGGCCCGGATACGTCCCGTCATCATCAGCAGTAACGACAGGGCGAGGCCGATGGCGGAGCCGACGGCCAAGCCCTCGAACACCGACAATGGCGTGACGGTGGTGATGAGCCGATAGGTTGGCGGGGCGAAGAACACGCCGACATAGGTGGCGCTGGCGAACAGCCCCGCCGCCGTGGCGATGTGACGGCGCGGAACCTTGCGCAGCAGGGTCGACAGCAGCAGCGGGGAGAGGATGCCCGACCCGAAACCGGTGATCGACAGGCCGATCACCGTGAAGGTGAGGCCGCTCGAAAAGGCGGTGATGGCCGTCGATGCCAGGAACAGCGCGAAAAAGGTCACATATTGCATGCCGCGGCTGAGCAGCCGCGCCAAAGTTCCATAAGCCGCGCCGGCAAGCACGCAGGTGAACGCCGGCGCCGAGATCGCAATGCCGATTTCAGCGGGATCGATCATGCCGCGCTGCGCGAGGACGAACGGCCCCTGGATCGAAGGCCCATAGACGATCATGAATACCATCAGCGACAGCAGATAGACGGGCAGGGTGGCGATCCACGGAAATCCCGTTCTGGCCGTGGAGTCCTCGTTCGCGTCGTCCGGTGACGCCTTTGGCGAGCTGAGGATAACCAGTGGGATCACCGCCAGCGACCAGAGATAGGCAAGATTGGCGGTTCGCCAGCCGAACGCCGCCGCCAGCCAGCCGCCCAGCACGAAGCTTCCGATCGCGGTGGTGGCGGCCATCGCGTTGGCGAAGCCGAGCAGCCGGTTCTGCACCGGGGTGTCGAACTCGGCCGCCCTCGCCAGCGAGGCCGCCCCCAGCAGGCCGCTCACGAAACCCAATATCACCCGCGATCCGATGAGCGACACGCTATCGGCAGCGATATAGCCGTAGCCGCCGGCGAGCGCGTAGAGGACGAGTGCGGGCAGCATGAGCGCGCGCATGCCCACCAGCCGCACGATATATCCCGCAAGGGGGGCGCCGACGATGATCGAGATCGACGGCGCGACCAAGATCATCTGAACCAGGAATGCGGCTTGCCCGCCGGTGCCGAACTCCTTCGACATCTGCGGCATGGCCGAAACGATGGCGTCCGCCGTCACCGCATTGAACGAGGTACTGGCCACCACCAGCGCCATCGTCGCGAGCGACGATCGGGCGGTGACTGACCGGCGGCTGGCGGCATCGGCTTCGGACAAGGCTTGTTCCTTCATCGATCCCGAGAGCAGATGCGCGGTCGTGGCCGGATCGTTACGGTCGTGTGGCAGGGAAGGCGGTCGTCATGCGATCAGCGGCGTCCGACGATCGCCTTCGCGGCTCGCCGCCCCGACCACACGCAGTCCGCAAGCGAGAGGCCGCTGACATAATTGTCGGACGGTATGCCCACGGCCGAGCGGCCGGCGGCGTAAAGCCCCGGGATCGCCTGACCCGCGCCGTTCAGCACGCTGCCCGTGGTCTCGTCGACACTCAGGCCGCCGGTCGTCAGCGAGGTGATCGGGCTGACCGGCATCTCGTGCGCCAGGTTGATCGCGTAGAAGGGGCCCGCGCCGAAGGCCTGGCGACAGGCGTCGCTCTTGCCCATCGGATCGGCCGCGCCGGTGCGGGCCGCCTCCGAATAGGCATCGACCGCCGCCTGCATCCTCTCGGGCGATACGCCGATCTTCGTGGCGAGCTCGGCGATCGTCGCGCCCTTCTTCGCGCTGCGCTGGGCCTGCTTGACCGGGAACTGCTGGAAGCCGAACAGGTCGCCCGAGTTCACCTCCTCGAGCGCCGCGTCCCAGATCGCCTGATCGACGATCAGCCAGGCGCGGCCGTCCGAGATCTCGTAGATCGCGCGCGACAGATGCGCGCCGTACATCTCCTCGTTGACGATGCGGTCGCCGGTACATCCCGCTATGACGCCCTTGGTCCAGTCATAGGGCGGATTGATGAAGCGCCAGGCCGAAATCTTGTCGAGATGCTCGGCGATCCCGCCGACCGAAGCGCCCAGGCGGATGCCCGCGCCGTCGTCACCGAACGAGCCTATCGGCAGCGACTTCACATAGGGCGCAGCGAAGCGCCGCATCATCGCGCCGTTGCGCACGAAGCCGCCTGCCGCGATCACGACGCCGAGGCGCGCGCGATAGTTGCGGGTCGCCGCCGAGGTCCGCTCGATCGCCCTGAACGCCTTTGTGAAAGGACGATCCAGGCCGATGATCTGAAAGGTGAGCTTCGACGCCAGCGCTTCGAACTTCTTGTGAAGCGCGGCCGAAACGCCGCCGCCCAGCACCGCCGCCTGGACGCCGGCGACCGTGTCGCCGTCAACGATCAGCCGGTTCACCCGGGCCTGGCGGACCACGGTGATGTTCGGCTGGGCCGCCACCGCCTGCTTGATCGCGGCCATCAGATACCAGCCATTGTCCGCGCCTTCGGAGAAGCCGCCATGCGGTTTCTTGCCCTGCAGCGGCGGCGCGCCCTCGACGAAAGCGGGATTCTTGGTGCGGTGGCCGCGCTCGGCGGGGGGGTGCTTGCCCTGAAAGGCCGGCGTCTTGCCGTTGTCGGAATAGTAGAGATAGTAATCGGCGGTCGGATGCGAGGTCTTCTTCGGCGCGCGCGGCCCGCTGAAAATCACGCCGTGACGCTCTAGGAAGCCGAGCGTGTCGACGCTGTCCTCGGCGAACTTGCGGACGGTCTCGTCGGAGACGAGTCCGCCGACCTCCTTGCGCAGATAATCGGACATCGCCTCGGGCGAATCCTCGACGCCGCATTCGGCCTGCACATGGGTGCCGCCGCCGGCATAGACGATCCCGCCGCTCATCTGGCTGGCGCCGCCGCCCTGGAAACGATCGAGCAGCAGCACCTTCAGGCCGCGTTCCCCCGCTTCCAGCGCCGCCGACGCGCCGGCGAGGCCGTAGCCGACCACGATCAGATCATATTCGCCCGACCATTTGCCGACGCTGCCCGCCGGGAGGGGCGCCTCGATGCTGCTCGACTTGGCGTCGCGCAGCGCGACGAATTCAGGGCCCGATCCGATGTCCGCGCGTGTCGTCATGTCAGTTGCCACCCCGATTGTCGTTGCGATGCGCGATATGTTCCGCGGCGAGCATGCCGAAGGTCATCGCCGGGCCCAGCGTGGCGCCGGCGCCCGGATAGCTGTCATAGGTGACCGCGCCGGAGACGTTGCCCGTCGCGTAGAGACCGACGATCGGCGTGCCGTCCGGCCGCAGCACGTTGGCATTCTCGTCGGTCTTGAGGCCGCCCTTGGTGCCGATGTCGCCGATGTCGAGCGGCATCGCGTAGAAGGGGCCCTTCTCGATCGGGCCGAGGCAGGGATTGGGCTTGTTGCGGAGGTGATCGCCGAAGAAGGTGTCGTAGCTGTTGCCGCCGCGATCGAAATCCTCATCCTTGCCGGTCCGCGCGAAACCATTGTGACGCTCGACGGTCGCGGCGAGCACCGCCGGATCGATGCCGATCTTGCGGGCAAGTTCCTCGATCGTGTCGGCGCGGTAGAAGACGTTGTCGAACCATTCGCGCGGCAGGCGCCAGTCGGGCCAGAAGAGCGACGGCAACAGGGCGCCGAGTGGATAGCGCCAGCGCGCGGTGGCGTCGAAGATGAACCAGCACGGCGCGTTCGCCCCGGTCTTGCGGTCGTCCTCCAGCATGGCCGCACCGAAGTCGTTATAGGACATGGCTTCGTTGGCGAAGCGCACGCCGTTGCGATTGACGCAGATGGTGTGCGGATAGCCGCGTTCCATGAACAGCGCCGCGCGCATGTCGACATTGCTGAAGCCCCGCGCCGGCACGCGCATCGCCGGCACCCACCATGCCTGGTCGAGGAACTCGGTGGCGGCGCCGATCTCGATGCCGGCGGTCAGCGCATCGCCCGTGTTGTTGGTGCCGGGCGTCAGGCTGTAGTCGGTCGGCGTCGCCTTGGGCATATACTGGTCGCGCAGGCCCTGATGCTTCTCGAAACCGCCCGATGCGACGATGACGCCATAGCGCGCCTTGATCGTATAGGTCTCGCCAAGCTCGGTCACCACGGCGCCCGTCACCCGCTCGCCCTCGACCACGAAGCTGGACAGCGCGGTTTTGAGCTTCAGCGGAATGTTGCGGTCCATCATCGCCCGGCGCAGGGCCCCGACCATCGCATTGCCGGTCGTCACCCGCCGATCGCGCGCGCTGCGGAAGCGGAAGGGCAGATCCGACCAGTAGCGCAGCATCATCTTCACGCCGGTCCGCCACCAGCCGGGATTGCGCTTGATGAGCGGCCCCATCTCGTCGAGATTGATCTGCATCCGGCCGAACACCTTGTGGGTGGGATGCGGCTCGCGCATGCGGAAGATCTCGTCGCCCAGCTTCCGCGCGTCGAACGCGTGGGGCATCATCGTCCGTCCGCCGCCGACCGATCCGGGCAGCCATGGGCAATAATCCGAATAGAAGGGCACCGCGCTGTAGCCGACCGACCAGGTCTTGAGCACGTCGACCAGCCGCTTGGCGTTGCGGACATAGGCGCGCAGCTTGGTGTCCGGCACCTTGCCCTTGGTGCAGGCCTGCATATAGGTCATGGCGGCTTCTTCGGTGTCTTCGGGGATGTCCGGGTTCATCGGAACCCAGATGCCCCCCCCGGAGACGGCGCTGGTGCCGCCGAACCGGTCACTCTTCTCGATCAGGATCGTGTCCATCCCCAGGTCATGGGCGCGGATCGCCGAAACCATGCCGCCGCTGCCCGAGCCGACAACCAGCACGTCGCACTCAATATCCTTGGTCATCGCTAATCTTTCTCTAATCTCGTCGTCAGCCCGCGGCCTTCGCCACCGGCTGTATCAGAAGGCGCTTGAGCGTCACGCTTTCGATCAGCCAGCGGCCGTTCACGAAAACATAGCTGTCGTGATAATGACCGTAGCCGTTGAACCCGGCGAGTGGCCAGCCTTCGGGATAGCGGATCACGTCCTCCATCGCCCAGATTGCGGTGACCCGGTCCGGCCCGACCATCTCCATTTCGGCCATATGGCCGTGGTGGACGGTCGTCACCCCGGTCAACGCGCCCTCGACGCTCTGCCGGATGACGGCGGGCGACCTCATGAGCCACCCTTCGCCGTCGCCGACGTCCACGCCCATCGCCGCCATCGCCGGGGCCTCGCCGCGCATGTCCATCACCGCGTCGGGCGCATAGAGATCCTGCCAGTCATCCCACCGCTTGAGATCCATCAGGCGGAAATAGCGGGCCTTGAGAATGGCGGCCGCTTCGAACGCCGCCGTGCGCGTGACATCTGTGTTCATGCATCCCCGTCCCGGTTTGTGAGCTTTTTTCTATGAGAACCGGATTTTAGCGGCCTCGTCCGAGTGGACGACGGATCGAGCGCGGGCGGCCCATAGTCTTCCGTGCGGTTTCCCCGACGCGCGAGACCGAGCCCGTCCCGTAGGCGGGGCACAAGGAGAGGAAAAGTTGGCAATCCGGCAGGATGACGAGGCGCAGGCGCGCCGGTTCGAAGATCTCAAGGCGATCCGCGAGGTCAAGGCGCGCTACTTCCGCTGCATGGACACACGCGACTGGGCGAGCATGGCGGACGTCTTCTCGGCCGACGCCGTGATGGACATGCGCGATGAGGTCGCGGTGCTCGCGCGGTCGGGCATGCCGGTCGATCCCGAGGGCGGCCTGACCGAGGGGCGCGACGTCATCGTCCGTAACATGGAGCAGGCGCTGGTGGGCACCAAGACGGTCCACCATGGCCACATGCCCGAGATAGAGTTCGTCTCGGACGGCGAGGCGAAGGGGATCTGGGCGATGGAGGACATCGTCATGCTGCCCGAGGGCGCGCCCTTCCGCATGCTGCATGGGCATGGCCATTACCACGAGACATATGTCCGCGGCGATGACGGGCGCTGGCGCATCGGTCATCTGCGACTCAGCCGCCTCAAGGTCGAGCTGAGCTGAACGGACAAGGAGAGGCGGGATGGCAGACGACCAACAGGCCGATCAGCTCAGGGCAGAGCTCGCGGCGCTCCGCGACGAGGTCCGCCATCTGCGCGACCGGATCGAGATCCGCGACGTGGCGATCCGGCTCGCCCGCGGCGACGACCGGCTCGACAAGGACATATTGTTCACCGCCTATGCGGAGGATGCCATCGACGATCATCTCGGTTTCTGTGGAAACCGCGAGGAATTCTTCGAATGGATCTGGGATTCGCACCGGCGCAGCATGGTCACCTCGCTTCACCACACCACGAACCAGAGCTGTGAGATCGACGGCGACACCGCGCACACCGAAACCTATTGGCTGTTCACCGGCCCGAACAAGGACGGCACCAACAGCATATCCTTCGGCCGCTATCTCGATCGCCTGGAGCGCCGCCCCGAAGGCTGGCGGATCGTTTTCCGCTATGCGACGATCGATGGCGTGTCGGTGTTGCCGGGCGCCCCGATCCCCTTCCAATGGGCGCCCGATCGCTTCCGCAACGGCGTCCCCAGCCAGACGCGCGACGATCCGTCCTATGTGCGGCCGTTCGTCAACAAGCGCGATCGGCTGGTTCCGCCGGATGGGATAGATTATGATTCGGTCAGGGATCTGTCGACCTACAAGCGCGGCCCGCATCCGAAAGGGGCAGCCTGACCGCGTTCAGCATATCTTATTCGCGTCAGAATGAACGGACCATATAATGGAAACTGCCAAGCGCCTCAGCCCCCGTCCCGATCATGTGCCGGAAGAGCTCGTATTCGATTATGATCTGTACGAACCGCCGCACGAGATCGATTCCGACATCCAGGTCAAGATCGCCCGCGAGCTCCACAGCGGGCCCGACATCATCTGGACGCCGCGCAACGGCGGCCACTGGGTCTTCACTCGCGCGGAAGACATCGATCAGGGGCAGCGCAACGGGGCGCTGTTCTCGATGCGCGAGATCACGGTGCCCAAGGGCACCACGCCTTTCCTGAACATCCCGCTCGAAACCGACGATCCCGAGCATCTCGCCTATCGCGCCGCGCTCCAGCCGTCGTTCGCGCCGGCGGAGATACTCAAGCTCGAGCGCGAGATCCGCGAGCTGACGATCGAACTGATCGAAGCCTTCCTGGCGCGCGGCGAATGCGAGTTCGTGACCGAGTTCGCCGCGATCCTGCCGATCGTGATCTTCATGAACCTCGCGCGCCTGCCGGCGAAGGACAAGGACGACCTCATGGCGTGGTCGGACGCGGCGGTGCACCCTACCAGCTTCGAGAACCGTCAGTGGGGCTATGGCTCGATGGCGAGCTATATCGAGAAGCTGATGGCCGATCGCGCCGACAACGGCGAGGAGGACGTGATCTCCCAGATCATGCGGGGACGCGTGTTCGACCGCGACATGACCTATCAGGAGCGGCACAGCATGATCCTGAACGCGCTGCTCGGCGGGCTCGACACGGTCATGTCGACAATGGGCTTCATCGCGAGCTTCCTGGCGCGCCATCCCGATCATCGACGGCAGCTGATCGACGATCCGACGATCATCCCCAAGGCCGTCGATGAGCTTATGCGCTATTATGGCGCCACCGGCACCGCGCGCGTCGTAACCGAGGATATCGTCTACAAGGGCGTGCAGCTCAAGGAAGGCGATCGCGTGCTGATCCAGAGCATGTTCCATGGCCAGGATCCACGCCGCTTCCCCAATCCCGAGACGGTGGATTTCACCCGCAAGGACGTTCGTCACGCGACGTTCGGCCAGGGCACGCATCGCTGCATCGGCGCGCTGCTCGCCCGGCTGGAGATGCGCATCTTCATCGAGGAGTGGCTGAAGCGCATTCCCGATTTCCGCATCGCCGAGGGCAAGGCGCCGGTCGTCGAACGCGGCATGGTCAATTCGATGCGCAGCCTCTGGCTGCAATGGCCGGTGCCGGCCGAATAGGAAGATAGGGCGCGGCCGCTGCGGGCGCCGCGCCGTATCGCGGTCAGCGCGATGCGGACCGCACGAGATCGCCGGTCTGCACGGCGATCTCGTCGAACGCCCGCTTCGCGGAAGGGACCATCTCGCCGAAGCTGAAAAAGCCGTGCGGCTGCGTCGGATAGTGCAACAGGTTGACCCGGACGCCGGCCTTGGCGAGCGCGGCGGCATAATCGATGGCCTCATCGCGCAACGGATCGATTCCCGCCACGGCGACGATCGCCGGCGGCGCGCCGGACAGATCGACCGTCCGCGGCGGCGAGGCGCGCGGATCGTCGCGTCCGGCGGCATCGGCGATATATTGGGTCCAATACCAGCGCATGTCTTCCGAGGTCAGTATCTTGCAGTCGGCCCGGCTGGCATAGGAGCCGCTGTCGCAACGGCCATCGAGCACCGGATAGAGTAGCAGCTGCCCCGCCACCGCCGGGCCGGCCTCGCGCGAGGCGAGCGCCACCGCCGCCGCAAGATTGCCGCCGGCGCTGTCCCCGCCGACCAGCAGCGGCGCATCGCGCACCGCGAGTTCGCCGATATGAGCCGCCGCCCAGCGCAGCGCCGCCAGCGCATCCTCGAGCGGGACGGGGAAGGGGTGCTCGGGCGACAGCCGGTAGTCGACCGACAGGATCGCCATCCCGGTCAGATTGGCGAAGCTGCGCAGCGGCCGGTCATGGCTCTCCAGATCGCCGAACACCCAACCGCCGCCATGATAATAGATCAGCAGCGCCGCCGGCCGCGCGCTCGGCCGGTACAGGCGCGCGCCGATCTCGCCGCCGTCGACCGCAATGCGATGGTCGCCGATATGCTCGACCGGTTCCGGCGGGCCGAGCGCCGAGCGGTCATAGCCGGCGCGAAGCTCGTCGAGCGGCCGATGCCGCGCGTCGGGCAGTTCGGCCATCATGGCCAGGATCGCGTCGAAATCGGAACAGACCTGTACGGATGCGGGCATTGCGATCATTCTCCGGAAAGGATCGGGAAGGGGGGTAGGAGGCGCTCAGTCCGGCAAGCCACCGGTGTGGATCGGATCGTTCCGATCGAGCGCGGCGAAGCCTTCGGCTTCGAGGTCCGCCAAGGCCAAACGGTGCACCACGACCGCCGGCGGCGCGCTCAGCGTCTTGATGAAGCGCAGGCTCCAGCCGCCATGGACATGGCCGAACGGATCGATCCAGTTGCCGCCAAGGCCGGGATCGCGGTGCGCGATGACGATGCGGATCGACCCATCGGCTTCGTAAGCGGCGCGGTACTTCTGGATATAGCCGTTGCCGTCCTCGTAATTGTCGAGATTCTCCTGCCAGATGTTGCACAGCTGCAGGATCCAATAATCGCAATCGACCGGCATGAACCGGATGACGACCGCCTCGTCCCGGCCGCATTCCCAGGTGCCGAAGCCGTGATGGCGATCGGCCACGCCGCCATTGGCAAGATACATGGCGCGATCGAAAACGATGCGGTTGGGCCGCCGATCCAGATTGTCCTGCCACCAGCGACGCACCAGCTCGGCATAGCCCAGGGTGATCTGGCCGGCGCGTGCGAGACCGGCCGACAGCTCGCTCGCGCGCAGCGGGCGGGGCTGCGCGCCATCGAGCCGTTCGATCCGCATCGAAGGCGCCATCGTCTCTTCGCGAAGATGATAGAGGGTGCGGACCAGGATTCCGACGGTCGATCCGGTGATCGGCAGCCAGTCGCTACCGTCGGCCGGCTTCTCGCGGCTGGCGATCACGGTGAAATTGCCGTCCGCATCGAAACGGAGCTGATCGCTGGAGGTGAAGCCGGTGGTCCGCATCATGGCGGGGTCGAACTCGGCAAGGCCGTCTATCCCGGCCGCTGCCCAATCGCGCGCACCATGGTCGGCGGGAAATCCTCCCTCCCAGGCGGCCATCACGAAATAGGGGATGGTGCCGCGATTGCCCGTGATGCGGTAATCGAAAGCGCCATCGAAGAACTCGGCGATCAGATGGTCCTGATCGGGCGACTGGAAATTGATGCCCTGCCGCCAGGGCGTGTCGATCAAGCGGGGCCGATCCGGCTCCGAATTCTCGACATAGCGGTGGAAGCCGTGCCGCATGAGCCGCGACAGGAAGCGGAACCATTCGACCCGGTCGAGTTCATCGATTTCGTCGCCCAGCTGGTCGACGATCCGGCCAGCGCGCTTCATCACCTCGCACAGATCGTCCCAGGCGGCTCCCGAGAGCAGCCGTTCGGCCGCGCGCTGCTCGATTTGATTCGACATGTCCGCTCCTGGCTTCGATCCGTGGCCGTCATGGCCATCGACTGAGCGACAATGCTAACGGTGCGCGGGTGACGGGCGTCGTCCGAACGGATGGACATGCATTCGGACGATGCGATCACGGGAGCCTGGCCGAAGATGCGTCCGAGCCCGCAGGGGAGAGAGGCGTGGATTTCACCATGGTCAGCCGGCTTTCGACCGGCCGCGCGACCGTCGAGATACGGGACTATGTCTGGCAACAGCCGCTCGATGCGACGATTGCCGATGATTGCGCGACCTTCGGAATGTCGCTTTCGCCGGTTCCGTCCCGTTCGCGCGCCCGGCTGGAGACGGAGCGCGGCTTCCGGCCGATCGGCCGCATGCTGTATCGCCCCCCGCATCAGGCGCTTCATTGTCTGAACGCCGGCGGGCATCAGCGGCTGGTGCTGTGCACGATCGGCAGCGAGGCGCCGGCCCGGTGCGGTGATGGCGATCTCGGCCGCATGCTGGACTCGACACCGCCGAACATCGACCTGCGCAACGACATGATGGCGCAGGCGCTGCGGCGCCTGGCCATGGAAGCGCTGGAACCCGGCTTCGGCGCGGCGATGCTGGTCGATGGGCTTATCGACACGCTGCTGATCGCGTTCGCCCGCTCGTGCGGGGCGAGGCCCGACGATCCAGCGCCATCGACGGGGGGACTGGCGCCCTGGCAACGCAGGCGGATCGACGAGGCCCTTCGCGCGCCGGAAGGCCCCCGGCAAAGCGTCGCCGATCTGGCGGCGCTCGTCGGGGTCACGCCGCGCCACCTGTTGCGCGCTTTCCGCACCAGCGCCGGCAGCTCGGTGAGCGCGCACATCGCCCGGATCAGGTTCGAGCGCGCCTGCGCGCTGCTCGTCTCGAGCGATCTGCCGATCAAGCAGGTGGCGGCCGAGGCCGGTTTCGACAGCGCGGGCGGCTTCGCGGTGGCGTTTCGCAAGGAGGCGGGCGTATCGCCCCGGGAATATCGTACCCGTTGGCAGACAAAGCGTCCGTTTCGGCGAAGTCCGGCCGATCAGGTGAATTGAATCGATCAATATACCCGGCGGCGTGTGATAGTCGGGATGGAGGAGAGGCCATTCATGAACATTCCCGCTATGCCCACTTTCGATTATTCGGGCCGGACCGTGCTGGTCACCGGCGGCACCGCCGGCATCGGGCTGGCGATCGCCGAGGCCTATCGCCAGGCCGGCGCTACGGTCCACATCACCGGTCGGAAGACGAAGCTGGCTGAATATGGCCCAGAGCTGCAGGGCTTCGGCTATTTCCGGATGACGGCGAACGATCCCACCGACATCGCGGCGATCGCCGCAGCGCTGCCCAAGCTCGATATCGTCGTGAACAATGCGGGCGAGAGCCATCCTGGCGGCTATGATGCACGGTTCGAACCCGACATGTTCGAACGGGCGGTCGAGATCATCCTGTTCGGGCCCTATCGGCTGGCGCACGCGTTGCGCCCGGCGCTGGCGGCGAGCGACATGCCGGGCGGCGCCAGCCTCATCAATCTGGCTTCGCTCTCCTCCTATTTCGGCATGGACGCGGTGCCGGGCTACGGCGCCGCCAAGGCCGCGATCGTGCAGCTCACCAAGACGCTCGCGATCTCGTGGGTGAAGGACGGAATCCGCGTGAACGCGATCGCGCCGGGCAATGTCCGCACCCGCATCTTCGATCATGCGATCGACATCCCCGAGATGATCGATCCGCTGATGGCGCGGACGCCCATGGCCCGCTTCGGCGAGGCCGGCGAAATGAGCGGGCCGGTGTTGTTCCTCACCAGCCCGCAGGCGAGTTTCATCACCGGCCAGACCGTGCCCGTGTGCGGCGGATATTCGATCGCCTGACATCGACATCGAGGGAAACACCGACAATGCGCATCGACGATCTGGGTTCACCCCGGCAGACGCAAGCGGCCCAGGCCGCGCTGGACGCGACGGCGGCCTTCGACACGGACATGACGGTGGATGGCGTCCTCGACGCCGCCCGCGCCGCGACGGGCCTTAGCGATTTCGGCGAGATGGACTTCGTCGAGCGGCTGGCGATCATGCTGCGCAGCATCGAGGAGGACGGGCTGAACGGTTTCGGTCGCATGCTCCTCCACAATGATCTGGTGCGCTACGCGGCGAACCGCCTGCGGGTCGAGGATTATGTCCGCAGGCATCCCGCAGTACTCGACATCAAGATCGATCGGCCGATCATCATCCTGGGCATGCCACGCACCGGAACAACCCATCTGGTTAATCTGATCGCGTCCGACGAACGTCTTCGGTCCATGCCCTATTGGGAATCGCTGAATCCCCTGCCGGTCGAGGGAAAGCCGGACACCCGGCTGGCCGATGCCGAGGCGGGATGGGCGGGGCTCGACAGCCTGCTGCCCATGCAGAAGAACGTCCATGAGCTGAGCCCGACCCACATCCATGAGGAGATCGAGCTTCAGATGCTCGATTTCTCTTCCTACATGATCGAATGGATGAGCCGCCCCTATCGCTGGCGCGACTGGTATCTGAGCCATGACCAGACCTCGACCTATCACTATCTGCGCAAGGTGCTGCAGGT
>Ga0207674_10006305_pt1 | contig 13976 bp, 9 predicted proteins | sample KBSCornC72_FD_184303 | JGI IMG/M metagenome (GOLD analysis project Ga0207674, IMG submission 184303) | Corn rhizosphere microbial communities from Kellogg Biological Station, Michigan, USA - KBS Corn C7-2 (SPAdes) (version 2) | ecosystem: Host-associated > Plants > Roots > Rhizosphere > Soil ... | reverse complement strand
CGCGGGATAGATCGAAATACCAACCAGTCCAGCGACTGTGTAAATAAGCGCGTGGTAGCCGAGGTCAGTACCGTTCGCGGTAGCGTCGGGTGAGTCTCCGTCACCATCAAGTTGTGTGTATCTCGAGACTCGCTAGCGCGAATCGGTACTGATGACCTCTTATCCTGGTACTCGCGCGCAGTCTCTACTCAATGCCGGGCAAGTGTAGTCGCCCATCTAAGAATAGACGCAGAAAATTAGGGCGATCCAAAACGGGAACGATATTCCGTCGAAGTGATAAACGCCTTTACCATTTCTGCGCTACGAAAATCACCATTGAATTGGTTCAGTTTCGTACTCCAGAATAGGAACCCGTCGAAATCAAAATCACGCCGCAAGTAGCCAAAGTACTCTTCGGCTACAAAACCGGATGTAAACAATCTCTGGGTAAACAATTCGTTGTTAGCGACCATACGAACCGTCCTCGCTCTACCTGCGGTGTCGCCGATGCCGCAGGCTACGATTGCCTGAGATCGTTCAGCGCCGGAAGGAGTTACGCCCGAGCGGAGATACAGTATATCGACCAGGATGTCGCAGGGCACATCTTCGGGATAAAGAAGTCTGAAAGAAGATCGAGAAACGAACTCCTCCGTAAATCTTTGGGTGTTTGCCTCCAACAGTTGCTCCCAACCGGGAGCTCTTACTATCAAGTCTCTGCTGATCTCCTGGGTGTCGCGCATAAAGTTTGAGAAATCCGGTATATGCTGGAGTCCCGCCAGCCAGAGCCGAAAAACATAGAATCCAGTATTTCGAAACTCTGTCGAGAGGAAGAAAGCAGCCGATGTATCAATTCGTTTGACCTCTCTGCAAGCTGCGTCGGCGCCACACGATTCAATATTGTTCACCCAGAACGCCAGCCCTTCCGCATCAGGCTCACGATTCAAGAAGTCGTGATAATGCTGACGTACAAAAAATTCCGAATTGTCCAATGGGTTTGTCGAAGGCGGAACGTTATCGTTATCCAGGATCGATACTGTCGCAACACCAGAGTTTCCCAGTACAGAATTCCCGGTTAGATCGCGCAGGGAAATTGAAAGAGTCTCCGTGCCTTCGATAAATGCGTCTTCGTTGATCAATAGTGAAATGCTTTTGCTGGTCTCTCCGGGAGCGAACTGCAGCCTTCCAAACAGTTGACTGTAATCGGATATATCGGATGCTGTTCCATTAACAGAACCGAATTTTACGGAAACAGCCTCCACTGTATTGCCAGAGCGCAACACATTAATCTGAAAACTTGTGCTGCTCTCGCTCACGTTGTAAGTCGTAGCATCGAACTGCAGGACGGCAGGCGGGGTAACTTGCGCAGGAGCCGCTAGAGGCTGCCATGAAGGTGGTCCAAACTCTTGACTGCTGCTATTAGTGATGTTCGTTTGATTTGAACCATCCCCATTCATGACAAAAATATCTGCAGCCTGGGTTTGATCGAAAGTCAGGCCTCGTTGAAAGGCTATCTTCGTTCCGTCGGGGGAGAATACTGGTCCATAGTCCTGCAATTCATTGTTTGTGAGGCGAACAATATCAGTGCCATCGATCTTCATCGTGTAAATTTCACCAACGAATGAATTAGCAGGAGCATCACGATCACTTGTAAAAGCGAGCCTCGTACCGTCAGGCGACCACGAGCTTACGTTTTCATGAGCGGCCGTGTTCGTCAGCTGCTGGGGATTACTTCCATCCGCATTCATGATGAAAATATCACTGTTGAAATTTGTATTGTATGAAGAGAAGGCGATCTTTGAGCCGTCAGGCGACCAGACTGGTCCAGAGCCCGGGGTCTGGCTCAAGTTGATGCGATTACTGCCGTCAACGTTCATCGTATAGACGAAAGGCTGGCACGGATCATCGTTCTGATTGGCAACGGCTCCCTTGCGTGCGTTGAGCAATATGATACAGCCGCCTCCTCGCGTAAATGCTATTTTCGAGCCATCGGGTGACCACGCCGGCTCGCTGTCGTTAATCGTGCTGTCAGAGATCTTCCTAACGTCACTACCGTCGGCGTTCATCGAATAAATCTGGTACCTTGCTCCATCACGTTCACTGACGAAAGCCAACTTCGTCCCATCAGGTGACCAGGCTGGACTGAAGTCAAAGGTCCCTCCAAATTGGCTCGGAACGGGCCTGATGTCATTCGTTAACCTCGCGCGGTTACTACCATCCGGGTTAATAGAGAAAATATCCAGGGCTACGCTATTCTGATCGCTGGAGAAGGCAATCTTGCCATTGAACTTCAGCGCCGGCTGCGAGCCCTGAGTACTTTGAGACAACGCAACCGGCATCGCGAAATATGAGTAGCTGACGAGCGCGCTAACACTTAGTGAGAAAAGCAAACACCCGTAGATTATTTTAGCGTCCAGGCCCCGTTGGTATTTCATCTTAAATTTCCCCTTTTTGAATTCCGTTGCAGTTTAAAACTGAAGTCTGACTGCCAACTGGATCGAGCGTGGCCCGCCAATTTGATAGATTGGGCTCAGCCCACCGTTGATTCCTCCGCTGCCGAGACTCCGGTTCAGCATCTGAATCGATTCTCCAAACGAACTGTTATCCAGCATGTTCACTGGATTGCCAAAATTGGGATGATTGAAAATATTGAAGAAGTCAGCTTTGAACTGTAACTTCAAGTGCTCGCCTAGAGCGAATTGGCGACGCAAAGCGAAATCAAGCTGTGACATTCCAAATCCTCGAAGCGCGTTATATGGAAGCGTTCCCTGCCTCAATCCAAATGGTATCGCGAACGCGTCTCTGTTAATCCTTCTTCCACCTGCAACCATTCGGTCCTGAATATAAAGCGGCACCCCGGGTATGAGATCCGGTCGCTGTAACTCAATTACCAGATCATCGCCAAGTACGTCCGACCGCGTGATTACATTTACAGGCGAGGCCGAGCGAACGTGAAGAACGCCATCTAGAAACCAGTTGCGAAGTGCTATATCAAAAACAGAACGAGCGGCAGCTCTTGGCAAACTGTAGCTAAACGCCGCTGACAGCGAATGTCGCACATCAAAGTCCGATGGGGCGACCGGAACGTCTTGCGCTGGCAAAACTCCGGAAACCTGACCACCGGGAATCACTCGCAACCTGGACAGAGAGTCGCTCGAGGCGTTATCGAAAGAACGGGACCAGGTATATGAACCAATAGCCTGCAAACCTTTGGAGAAGCGACGGCGATACTGGAGTTGTAGTGAACGGTAATTTGATTGCGCCACATTTCGCGTCACACGCACAATAGTGAAGTCCTGCTGCGTATTCAGCAAAACATCTTCGCGCAACAATTGCCTGCCAACTGCGCCGACATAAGCAAGTGAGACCGTTTGGTTTGAGCTTAGCGATTTTTCAAGCGTTACGTTCCATTGATAAGTGCGGGGTAGTTGAAGTTCTGGATCAAACGCTACGATCGTCCCGAATGGCGGGATAGGATCCAAAGACGGAGGCATCGCCTGCTCAGGATTCAGTGGATAAGGCGCATTCGTAAACCGCTTTACACTGACAAAGGGAAAGACACTTCCAAAACCTTGAGCGGCCTGTCCGTTACCGAGGTCGTGGAAAACGCCAAACCCCGTCCTTAACACCAACTCCCTTCCCGGATTTTCCAGGACTTGATAGACCAGTCCAATCCGCGGAGCAAAGTTTCCGTAAGTCGATTTCCATAATGGCGTACCGCGGGGCGCGAGACTAATAGTCGAAGGTTTCTCCAGACCGTTGACGACCACAGCAGGATTGCCCTGTGACTCAGAAGGAGGCGGGTTGAAATCCCAACGAACGCCATAGGTTACGGTCAGTCGTGGTCCAATTCGACTGGTATCTTGTGCATAAGCAGAAAGATTTGTGAAGACAGGAAAGCGCGGGCCAGCACCAGCAAACACCTGGACTGACTCCGCTATTCCTGACAATGCGGTCCCGGACGTTGGACTAACTGCGCTAGTGATGCCATTAAAGATAATCGATTGATTGTAGCTGAGCGAGTTATATACAGGGGTAAGTCGCCGATAATCGACGCCTACTCTTAACTGGTGCGAGCCTTCAACAACGGTCAGGTTGTCGACAAGATTTATCTGCCGCTGAAGATTATCAACATTCTTTCCCAGCACGATCGCACTATTCGTTCCTCCTTTTAACAAAAGTTGGAATCCCACGTCCGAAGTCGAAATAGAGTCTGGAACTAAAAGAGAAGGCGGAAGCGGCGCTGCTCCACCGAAATCATCGAGTGCGAAGAAGGTTGCTCCTCTAGCGCGACTCCAATTTGCGCGCAGGTCATTGACCATTCTTGCGTTGAAAGCATAGGTAAGCCCGAACGTGGCGGTCGTCACGTTCATTTCAGTGTTAGTGAGATTGTTTAAACTTTGACCGAAGCTTGGATTTACCACCGTCTGAGCACTAAATCCAGGAACGATGTTACGAGCTCTCTGAGTCGTGTCGGATGCGGAGTGGTTAAAGCGACCAAATAGCCACAGCCGGTCGTTCACCGCAAAATCGACGCGAATGCTGGACGTGTCAATGCTCGATGGATCGGAATAGTTACCGACGAATCGCGCAAAGCCATTTTGAGTAGGTGGTCCATTCGGAAGCGGAAAGGCCTTCAGGAACACACCGGCGCCCGGTGGCGCTGACTGCCGAGCGTCGAGAGAGGGAACCTCGGTGATTGCCACTTGCGGTTGGCGCAGGCGAAGACCTTCATATGAGAAAAAGAAGAATGAGCGATCCTTTGCGATCGGCCCCCCCAGCACACCACCAAAATCATTTTGTCGAATTGCTGCGGCCTTTAGTCCCGACTGATTGGCAAACCAGTCAGTGCTATCAAGCGCGTCGTTCCGGAAATAGTTAAAAAGGGTCCCACTGAAAGTGTTACTGCCCGATCGCGTGGAGATCGAAATCTGGGCTCCCGGGGTGCGGCCGAGCTCGGGAGCATAAGAGGAAGTCAGAATTCGAAATTCCTCAAGCGCATCAATTGAAACTAGATTGTTCGTGGTGCCAAGCACAGTCAGCGCCGGTAACGATCCTGTCGCGGATTGACCAGGCGCGGCCCCTGCGCTTACACCGATGTTGGCGCTAACGCCGTCAACCATAAAATAGTTCGCGTTAGCTCGTTGACCATTAACACTGAACTGTCCCTGTTCATTAAATGTTGCCCTGGTCAGCACCAGTCCCGGGGTCAATTCAAACATCGATTGGAAACTCCGGCCATTGAGTGGCAGGTTTTCAACAAAATTCCGATCGACGACCGTGCCAATCGCCGCAGACTGTTGAATGCTTGCAGCGCTATCAATAACTGTGACTGATTCGCCGACTTGAGCGATCGTTAGTTTGACCCGGAAAGCCAATTGGTCCCCGGTATTAAGCACTACGTGCCTGATCTCCAAAGTAGAGAACCCCGAGCGCTGAACCGTGATGTTGTATTTACCGGGCGGAAGGAGAGGAACAACACACGATCCCTGATCATTGGTCCTGCCGTGTCGCTGCAATGCAGTAGCCAGGTTAAGGAGAGTTATTTTGACATCAGGAACCATCGCTGCGTTCTGATCGGAAACTGACAGGCTAAAACTGGCCAACCCTGTCTGAGCGTAGACCTCTGGAGAATAGAGAAAGAGGTTGCTCGCCACTAGAAGGATTAAAAAGATTATCGCCACCATCGGTAAGCAATCGATTTCGGCCCGGAAGGGCGCCATATTTATAGCCACGTCGCTGGCTCGGTAGTGGCTAAAGGCTATAAACATAGAAGTCCTGGCGGAGTTAAGATCCACAAACTTCACTGACGGCTGTCATTTTTCTGCGGCTGTGCGGCGATTTGGTCATCGGTCTCTGAAGACCGCACTCAGCAAGTCCGAGTTCTCAGAAACGAAAACCCATGCCGATGCTTCCTTGAAAATTATGTGTCGTTTCCGCCGGTAGCCGCGAGACCGCCAACCGGGGAAGCCCACGATTGAAAGCTGCGGAGACGTTGCGTTCACTTAATCGAACAATCGTGTCTCCAAAATCAAAACGGATTATTGTTCGCGCTGTTGGATAAACTTCGAAGATCCCGCCTATATCTAGAACGAAACTAACCTGGCTCCTTGCATGAAAACATCCAACCGGCGGCGGAATCACCGCAAGACAACCTACGTCGGGCCGTGGCTCAAGGTCTCCTTTGCTGGCGTAGAGGAATCCAGGTCTTGCCTTTCCAAAGATTCCTACTTTCTGAAAACGTTTGCCGGCCTTCACGCCAAAAAATCCTTCAAGGAAATGCCCATCATTGAATTCTTTGGGTTCGTTGAACGAATCGGCTCCAGGAAAGAAATTTAGCTCCGTTTCCATCGCTACACTTGAACTCAGGTTGTAGCCTACTCGCCCGCCAAAGCCCGGCTGACCCGTTCGTCTCTTTGCCACAACAGTGTTTGGTGGAGGACAAGGGGTCGTTATACATACGACCGACAGCTCATCGATTTCGGTCACGATTGAGTTAGTAAGCAAGGTGAAGTGCCCGCCTACTTCAAACTTGTGATCGGTTACGTCTATAGATTGTGCATATGCATTCCCATTCCAAAGCATAAAACACACCCCCATCATCAGGAGCAGAAACAGATCCCTTCGTCCCATTACTGACCTCCTTTTGTTCTGCATTGTCCGGCTGGGGAAAGGAACCGGGGTTGATTACCGATGCTTAGTTCTGATACTCCGCATCAATGGCTGAAACCAATTTCTCTGTCACGGCGAGTGAACGCCAGAACTTCTCAGACTTAATTCCGACCGTCGTGCGGCCATCGGTCGAAATGGTGAAGGCCGAACGTACCGCGTCGTCAGTTGCGTAGCTCAATTCAACCAGCCGATTTGCAGCTTGAACGGCATTAGTTACAGCGGCACCATCGCTATCGGAGCCGCGACCACCAAAGAGGGTCGCCAACTGTTGTCTTAGAGCGCTGACTTCTCGACGATAGGCCACTACGTGCTCATGGACCATTGTCACCCATTTGTGACGCGCTTCAGGTGTTAGACCACGCATTTCCGCCGGAGAAAATCGCGTAACCAGTCGCTTCAACGCTGAGGCTTGTAAAAGCGCCTCTCTTGAATGGCTCATCGCGCTGTTTGAGTAACGATCAATTTCCTTTTCAATCGCTTCGTTTCCAACCAGCCGCAAAGCAAAGTAAGCTCGCAATTCCAAGTCCGCTGGGATCCGACCGTTAGGGACATCGATATCTCTAAGTGCGCCATCCCGGCTCGTCGAATCGTTGCGGGATTCCTTCTGGCTTTGCGACGCGGCTTCGGCAACGGTACGAACGTCAACTCGGACCGCGGGATTCTTGATAACTGGACCGAGGGCGCTCAGCATCTCTGCCTTACGTCCCTCGGTTTCGACGAGCGCCTCGACCAGTAATAATCCTCCTGTGGTTCGAGTCATGCTTACCTGCTCGCCGAGATTCGCCTTTATTCGATTAAGTAGGTAGGTTACTTCGACCTCCAGTTCGTGAGAAGCAACAGCTACTGGAGGTATCGATAAACGCGAGTCATTACGGAGTAGATTTCCCTGCGAATCCGTTCTCGGACCATCTTTTTCCGCTGTAGGACCTAGCAACTCTGGATCAGGTCTATAGACGTTTTCGTCCACACTCCCCGGTGCATTCTGAACGTAAGCTGCTTCGACAAATCTAAACTCCCGTACTTGATCCCCTTTTTGGACAATCAATTCCTGTTGAGACGCATGCAGATCCCCTTTCTTAATAGTCAGGGACGCGCGCAATAAACTTCCATCGCCTGGTTTCGAAGCGTTGTAAGTGAGATTGTATGAATCGGTTTTCTCCTCTATGGCAGTTGATTGAGTGGTACCAACCAGGGTCTCGAAGTTTCTGGCAGAAACGTCCAAACGCCACAGTTCACCCGTCTCCAAAATAGCGTTTGTAGAAAGCTCCGGCGCAGTTCTGGCCTGCGGTGGAGTACCTTTCCGATAAACCGTACTCGTGCCATCCGCCTTCGACCATTCTCCCGCGATCAAGTTGTTCTGCTCATCATAGACACGGCGCACCTTCAACTCGCGCGCGCCACTCTGCCACATCTCCATTCGTTGCCTGACGACAACCGGTCCACCATCGGGAACACGTTCTTCGAAGTTGATGGTTCGATGGACCACTGCGGCAGGGTTCCGCATCAGCGCAGCTTCCGCTAGGGCTGAGCGCTGCAGAAGTTCGGCCGCAGAAGCAGTTGGAGTACGGAGACGCAGCATCACCAGTGCCGAGATCAGAATTAAGGCGATGAGTGCGGTGATCGTTCCGGGTCGTAACCAGAATCCGAAATTGGATAGCCAGCGTCGAGCCGGCACAACGAGTTCTCCCAGCGAAAGACCGGGTCGCCTCAGATCTGGATCTTTGGCCTCGGGCATCGGTGGAACTACCGGGGCTGTCTCTTCTTGAATTTCGTGTTCCTGCTTCACGCCTTCGGCTTTCAGAAAAGGATCGGAATAGCTAACCTGCAACGTTGGCCAGGGAGTGCTAAAGCTCAACGTCGCCGAAAGCAGGCGTTCGTCACTTAGTTCGACCTCCACTGCACGACTGTAAGCTCCATTCGGTGGCAGTTCGTCGACGCTGAAGAACAGCAGGCGAACCTCTTGCTCACCGAGAACCTCGATAAAATCGATCTTCTCGGGAAGATTAATGCTCAATGTCTGTTCGCTTAGCTCAGAGCCGACTTTCTGGGCAGCCATGAGGTAACCGTTGATGGAGATGCAGAGTTCCGCAGGACGGTGTTCAAAGACTTCGCGTTTCCGCTTCTGGCACAGTCGTACATCGCTCTCTGACGCTCCACCGGTTCTGCTACCGGTATCGCCGTCATCGCCACCACGAGGACCTTTGTCTTTGCCAATAGTGTCGGTAGGAAAACGTTCAACTAATAACTGCAGACCTAGCATTTCGTTTACAGCGTCGAGACAGTTCAGACAACTCACAATGTGCGCAAGCCTTCGGTGGTCCAGTGTCGAGACGTCGTTGCGCTCATAGAGTTGTTTGAGATCATCGGATGAAAAGCACTCGCCATGACGCGAACTGAAGATTGAATGACGCAATTCGACGAGTAACTCATCTGATGTCCGCGCGAAACCCATTTCAACCGGCGCCATGTGTGCCGCATCAGAACCACGCATAAAGTGCAGACTTCGAGGGTCCTTCAGATATTGTCGTACTTCATTGCGGGCGGTCCGCAAGCGCTCTTCCACCACTTGCCGCGTGGCTCGAATGATCTGAGCAATTTCTTTCGGGTAGTAACCATGAAGGAAGCGAAGAATCAGAACGCTTCCGGCTTTAGACGTCTCTTTGCGGACGCAGGCGAACTGGCAAACGCGCCGTAGCTCGTCCTGAATTCGGATCAGCTGCCTCGGATCAACCACGCGAAGCCCCAGCTCCGCCGAATCGTAATCCACTATCGAAAGCGTTCGGCGCTGCAAACGCTCAAGCCGTCTCATGTCGGAGAGGTACAAGTTGCGCAGCATGGTGTAAAGGTAACCGTTGAGATTACTGATGGTGCTGATGTCCGGACGGCTGAAGGTGAATTGAACAAAGGCGTCGTGAACCAGATCCTCCGCACGTTCGTTATCTCTGTTCGTTAGAGTTAAGGCCCAGGCGCGTAGTCGTGAGTAATGCGCAAGGAATATCTCCTCGTGATTTTCGCTCGCTTCAGTTTTAGTGAGCCGTAACATCGTTTCTAATTACAAGACGCTCTGGAACGGTCGAAACCCACAGGCAAAACCGTTTCTCGATAAAATAATTATTGGCACAGTAACCTAGACCATCGCGGGTGGCTTCGGCCAGTCTGGTATGTAGATAGTTCGAAGATCGGCCTGCGGTCGACGGAACTTCTTTGTCAATCCAGCGTCTAAGGAATTCATGAGTTCTCGATTAAGTAAAGATCTGCTTTGGCCGGTATGTCTCGTTGTTCTCGCCACGGCCTTGTCCTCCTGCGCCTCGAGCAATCGCGCTTTAACTCCTGCGAAAACCGACGAGTCAAACAGTCAACCGGAAAGAGCGGCAGTTAATTCGGTACCAGTGATTCATGTGTTCGTCGCACTTGCGGACAATGTTAACCAGGGAATCGTGCCCGTCTCGGCCAGTTTAGGAAATGGTGACAATGCCTCTACTAATCTCTACTGGGGCGCGGCATTCGGCATCCGAACTTTCTTCTCGAAGAACAGAGATTGGCAGTTGATCTCAGTCGCGCCCAATCCAAGCGCGACGATTCTGGAGCGATGCATTTTCAAACACCGGCGCAGTTCACTTTTTATCGTTGCGGACGCTTATCGAGGCAAAGAGATATCACAGGCGACTCGTCGGCTGCAATTGATGGTTGGATGAAAAAAGAAAGCGATGAGCAAATCCGCCTCCGCGCCGCCGATGCCTACAACAAGTATCAGAACTGCGGCGTGAAAGCCTCACGATCATTGTTTGCTACTGGATGGTGAGGTTTACACCCAAAAATGATTCACCCTCCTTTATCGACTATCAATAATAAACTTGACGATATTCGATAAATAGTTTATTGATATTCGATATTGGAAAGGTGGTGAACCATGTCAATCCCAAGCTCGTCATTTGCTGCGCTGCCGATCTTGTACGTAGTGCTGCGGATCTTAATTGTCGTCAACTGGCTGGGCGGCGCGGCTATCCTCGTGCTCCTGGTAGTGATGCCGAATCGCGAGTGGATAATGGCGTCTTTCCATCTTTCCCCTTCGCCTGACACTGAGCGGCTGATTATGGGCATGCGTGCGATCGCCGTCCTCGGTCTCGTCTCGATTCCACTAAACAATGCGATCCTGAAGCGCTTGCTTGCAATCGTTAATACGGTTCGCCGAGGCGATCCATTCGTCGCCGCAAACGCATCCCGTTTGCAGGCGATCGCCTGGGTTTTGCTCGCCCTGCAGATTCTTGGCATCGTCATCGGCGCGATCGCTAAAGCGATTTCGACTCCAGCTCATCCGCTTCATATAAACGCCGGCTTTTCGATCAATGGGTGGCTCGCCGTACTCCTCACGTTCCTGCTGGCCCGCGTCTTCGCCGAAGGGACGCTGATGCGGGAAGACCTCGAAGGGACGGTTTGATATGGCAATCGCCATCAAGCTCGATGACCTACTCCACGATCGGCGAATGACGCTGACCGAGCTCGCGGATCGCATCGGAATGGCGTTGGCCAACCTCTCGATTCTCAAGACCGGTAAGGCGCGCGCGATTCGCTTCTCTACCCTCGAAGCGATCTGCGAGGCGCTCTCGTGCCAGCCTGGCGACATTCTCCAGTTTGAGCCTGAACAGGCGGTACGCGAGCATCCAGCAACGGCGAGCAAACGGAAAGCAAGCTGATGAACTCCTGAGTGCTCCCGAATTTCACGTGGTGAGAGACAGATACAACCTAAAAAGGATGAATCAAATGAAACCTAACGTCATGCTAACAATCGCTTCTCTGCTCTCGGTCCTTTTTCTGACGTTTCACCTGGCGGACGACATCGTGCGCGGTTTTGAACCGGGAGGTCTCTCAAACCTGGTCGGCGGGGTGCTCATCTCAGTCGTTTGGCTGTACGGAATCCTGGTGCTCGCTGAACGGCGATCGGGGTACATCATCATGCTCCTCGGTTCACTCTTATCGTTGTTGGTCCCGTATATTCACATGAGCGGGAAGGGTGTCGGCGTCACCAGCAGGATCGGCAATACCAGCGGACACTTCTTTTTCGTCTGGACCCTGATCGCGATTGGCGTGCTCGGGCTCTTCTCCTCCATTCTCTCGGCACGCGGACTGTGGAGCTTGCCATGGCGCCGCTCCAGGTAGTGCAATCATGAATTAACAAAATGAATTGAGCCTCAGGTCGTGCCAGTACGGTACCGCGAGCGTAGCGACCGGATGGTACACTCAATACTTAATTCTGATTCTGAAGATCGGTGCGATGCGTGTACCATCCGGTCGCTGCGCTCGCGGTACTGTACTGACAATGTCACCGATATTCATCCGGGAAGTTTTTGAGAATCAAGGAGAAGATTCGACGAGGCGTGTTGCGGCTCGCAGATGGTTGCAGTTGCCTGGCGTAAAAACGAATAGTTCCCTTTGCTAATGGAAATCCTTTCTTGCAATGCGCCATACAACGAGGGCGGGCTCGGGAAAGTGCTGGCTCAACTTGTGGAAGAGGTGCGTTCGACCGGAAGCTTGGGTGGCTATTACACAAGCCGCAGGAAGTCCAATGATTCACTAGGCCAGGAGATTTCACTCAAACGCTTTCGCTGGTTGTTTCGGACTCCTCCTTTTCGTTACTCCCTTAGCTGGAGAGATTATCTAGCCGCCGACCTATTTGACCGCGCGGTCGCTAGTAAACTGAATGCCTCAACGATTTTTCATGGCTTTTGTGGGCGGGCCCAGCATAGTTTCGTCCGTGCTCGTAAGCTTAAATGCAAACAACTCGTTCTGGAATCCGCGACGTCACACATCGACAATGTGAAGAAGCAACATCGCCGGGCCACCCGAGCATTTCCGATTGAAAAAGGTTGGCTTAACCAGCCGCAATACAAAAAGACTCTGAAAGAGTACGAGACGGCCGATCTTATTTTCGTAATTTCGGAATATGCACGACAGACGTACCTGGAGGCAGGGTTGCCAGAAGCGAAAGTGAAACGACGCGTTTTGGCTGTTGAGCCCCGGTTTGCTCCCTCTCCGCGAACGTTTCATTCAGATCGCTTTACTGTCGTTTATGTCGGACGTTTACAGGTGTCAAAAGGACTGCCCGTGTTATTGGAGGCATTTCAGCAGCTCCATGATAAGGACGCGCAACTAATTCTTGTCGGTGGGTATGGAAGCAACGGCATGGAAAACTACCTGCGCAAAAAAGTAGCGGGTGATCCCCGTGTCAAGATTTGTCCAGGCGACCCGCTGCCAAACCTACATCGCGCGGACGTTCTGGTCCATCCTAGTTTTGAAGACGGCCTGGGTTTTGCTCCCCTCGAGGCGCTTGCTTGCGGCGTACCGGTGATAGTTACCGAAGACACCGGCATGAAAGAATATGTAGTGAACGGTGAGAACGGCTACATTTTACCTACCGGAAATGTTGAAGCCCTGATTGAACAGTTGCGAGCAATTCGACTTCGCCCGCTGCGAGGAACCTTTGCACCATTTCCCGCCAAATAGAAATCTCGAAACGAGGCGCGCCCTTCTATTTTCCATATATCATTTTTCATCACTACTGTCCCAACGTTAGTTGAACTGACTCCGTGACTTGGCAACAGTACTCCGTTGGTGTTTGTAGATCGCGGTTGCAAAGCTTCGAAAGATTCAGGGTTTTCAACATAAGATCAGAACTGCCATGGACCGCAATGTGTAGACTACCGCCGCCGTAATTGCACATCGTGTCCGAGTTTTGGCTAATAAATGACCTGTAACTCATTTTAAGGTTTTGCCAGTAGGAAAACCCGGCTGGCTTGGTCGCACTAAATTGAAATCGATCCCGACCTGATTTGGAGTTAACTCGATCAGAGCCAACAAGATACAGACAAAGAGTCGATCAACGTTGGGACAGTAGTGATTTTTCATTTCTCATTTTTCATTTGCTGAGCCCCGGTGAAACAAACAACTTCTTGTTTTTTGACGATGTTTTCGGCGAGGACATTTCAGAGGGCACTAGCCTATCGGGCATTGCGAGACCCAGTCAGTACCGATTCGCGGTAGCGTCGGGTGTGCCGATCGTTCAAGTCCTTTCTACAATCGGAGCACCAACACTTGTTCGGAAATCCCACAGCGCGGCAGCGTGTGGATCGTTCAAGTCCTCTCTACAGCATCACACCAACCCCGTATGCGTGCGAATCCCACATCGCGGCAGCGTGTGGATCGTTCAAGTCCTTTCTACAATCGGACCACCAACACTTGTACGGAAATCCCACAGCGCGGCAGCGTGTGGATCGTTCAAGTCCTCTCTACAATCGGACCACCAACACTTATACGGAAATCCCACAGCGCGG
>Ga0207674_10006302_pt1 | contig 13979 bp, 14 predicted proteins | sample KBSCornC72_FD_184303 | JGI IMG/M metagenome (GOLD analysis project Ga0207674, IMG submission 184303) | Corn rhizosphere microbial communities from Kellogg Biological Station, Michigan, USA - KBS Corn C7-2 (SPAdes) (version 2) | ecosystem: Host-associated > Plants > Roots > Rhizosphere > Soil ... | reverse complement strand
CGGGCATCTCCGCTTTGGCGGACCAATTCCCGTCACGGTTGAGCCGGAAGGGCCCATTTTCTGCAGTTAAACGGGGCCTGTCCTGGAACGTGTCATCCACAATGCTCGGCGACCGATCGTTTACACGGTGTTTACATTCGGAGGGGGTTGGCTGAGGTACAACTGCAGCGAGGAAAGAGAGACGACGGATGTTTACGCAGGAATTGACCAACGCCGGCCATGTGCGGCGGTTCGAGATTCGCAGCGAAGGCGCGGAAGGCTGGGAAATGCGCGTCGAACAGGACAGCGCGCTCGTGCGCTGCCAGCGGTTCACCGACTGGCATCGGGTTGAGCGGGCGGTGACGCGCGCCACGCTGGAGATCGCCGAACTTCAGAACGCGGGCTGGACGCTGCGCACCGCCACGCCGTGAGTCATTCCTCGACGAAGCGGTAACCCAGCCCCACCACGGTTTCGATCTGCGCCCCGGCCGCCCCGAGCTTGGAGCGCAGGCGTCCTACGTGGACGTCGACCGAGCGCGTCTCAACGCTCCGTTCGTATCCCCACACCCGTTCCAGCAGGCGATCGCGCGACAGCACGCGATTGCGGTTCTCCACGAGAAAGCGCAGCAGCTCGAATTCGCGGCGGGTCAGCCGGACCGCCGCGCCATCGACTTCGATGGCCACCGCGTCGAAGTCCGCCCTGAGGTGCTTGCCGGCGTAGATCGCTGGTGCGACCGTCGTCGGCCGACGGCGCAAGACTGCCCGCACGCGCGCTGAAAGCTCCCGCAAGCTGAACGGTTTCGTCACGTAGTCGTCCGCGCCCATATCGAGCCCGGCCACGCGTTCATGCTCTGACGTGCGGGCGGTCAGCATGATGATTGGCACGCTCATCGTCTCGGGACGGCTGCGCAGGATCCGGCATACCTCGTCGCCGCTGAGGATCGGCAGGTTGAGATCGAGGATGACGAGATCCGGCGGCTGTTCCGTGGCGGTGCGGACGGCCACGTCGCCGCTGGCGACAACATCGACGCGCGCGACGCCCGCGCGCTCGAGGGTGTGTTTCACGAGAAGCGCGATATCGCGCTCGTCTTCGACGACCAGGATACGGGGCGCGGGAGCTGTCGCGAGCACACAACGAACGTACTCAGGTGCGATTACCGGCGCGTATCGGGGGCGTTAACAGTGCGTAACGGTTCGCCGTGACCTGGCGGAAGTACTAGCAGTTGCCGGCCGCGCAGCACGGCCGCACAACGCGCCGGCGTTGCGGCGCCGGCGGCGTGGGCTGCCGCGTCGTCAGGCGCCGCACGTCTTTTGCAGTCGTATCGAGATGTCCGACCGCGTGGGTGACTGCCTCGAGCAGGACCGCCGCCACTGGATCCCCGAGAGCCGCCAGCCGGTAATGCACCCACAGGCCGTCCTTGCGGCCGAGAACCAGGCCCGCGCGTCTCAGGTAGGCAAGGTGTCGTGACACGGTAGGCTGCGGCACGTCCAGGCTCTCGTGGATGTGACAGACACACACTTCGCCCTCGCTGAGCAGGCCCAGGATACGAAGCCGGGTCCGATCGGCCAGCGCCTTGAACAGCGTTTCCATCGTGACGAGCCGCTTTTCCATATTCGCCTTGACAAATATAGCATGGGTGATTCATATTCGCTTCAGCGAATATATTAGTTTATCGGAGGACATCATGAGCGAGCTGCGCGAGGTCATTCAACAGAAATACGGCGAGGCTGCACGCCGGGCGGCTACGGGAGAGGAGAAGTCAGGCTGCTGCGGTACGGGATGCGGCTGCTCGGATCCAATCACCTCGGATCTCTATGCCGTCGATCAAACCGGCGCGCTGCCGGCCGAAGCCGTGGCGGCATCGCTCGGCTGCGGAAACCCCACAGCCCTCATCGAGCTTCATGAAGGCGACACGGTGCTCGATCTCGGCTCGGGCGGCGGCATTGACGTGCTGCTGTCCGCACGCCGCGTCGGGCCGAGCGGCAAGGTCTACGGGCTGGACATGACCGACGAGATGCTGGCGCTCGCCCGCGAGAACCAGCGCAAGGCAGGGGCGAGCAACGTCGAGTTCCTGAAAGGTGAGATCGAGAAGATCCCACTTCCCGACAACTCCGTCGACGTCATCATCTCGAACTGCGTCATCAACCTGTCTGCGGATAAGGGGCGTGTGCTGCGCGAAGCGTTCAGGGTGTTGAAACCGGGCGGCAGATTTGCGGTCTCTGACGTTGTGGTCCGCGGCGAGGTGCCGTCGGACATCCGCCGCAGCGTCGAGCTGTGGGTTGGGTGCGTCGCGGGAGCGCTGCAGGAAACCGAGTATGTCTCGCTGCTCAAACGAGCCGGCTTCAGCGATATCGAGATCGAGGCCTGGCGCGTCTACAAAGTGGACGACGCGCGCGAATTCCTCACCGGTGCCGGTCTGGATGTCGAGCAGATTGCGCCGCAGGTCGAAGGGAAGTTCGCCAGCGCGTTCATCAGGGCGAAGAAGGCGTAGGGCTCAAGGCGCAAGGCTGAAGGCGGCTCACGGCGAAGACGCCGCGGCAATGGACGGTATACGGATATTTCGGTAAGCTGTCCTGCAGATGAGGACCCTGCGCGGCTGGCTGCGTACGCTCGCCACGCTCTGGATGGTGTTCCAGGCGGTGTCTCTCTCCGCGCTCGTGCCGCCGTCGTGCTGTCTGGGGAACGGTCAGGCTGCGACAACGCCGGAGCGGCCGCGCTGTCACGAGGCGGCGCCGATGCCGTCTGCCCACGGGGCGATGCATCACCAGTCGGCTGCGCCGGCCGAGCCCGCGCCAGCGCGGGACTGCGCGATGCGCGCGGCCTGCGGTGGTCAAGCCGCCGCGCTGCTGGCGGCTCTCTCGACCGTCGGCGTCCTCCCACACTCGGTCGCATATTCCGATTCGCTTTCGGTGGATGTCTTCCATTCGTCGCACGAACGGCTGCTAGGGCAGTTCCAGTCCCCCGACGCTCCTCCTCCGCGCGTCTGACCTTTCCGCGTTTCATTGGACGACCGCCGGCGCGGTCGTGGAAAGTGCTCATTCGTGGTGGAGGTGTGTGGTGCATTGGTCCAGGGTGGCCGCTGTCGTGTGCGTCGCGTCGGCGCTCGCACGGCCGCTGGCCGCCCAGCAGTCGGTGGATTACGCGAGCCTTGGCGGACGCGTGACGGATCCCCAGGGCGCCGTCGTGGCGGGTGCGCACGTGACCGCGCGCCATACCGACACGAACGTTGTCGCGGAAGCGGTCACCGATCCCGCCGGACGTTTCCGGTTTCCTCACTTGAAGGTCGGAGCCTACGAGCTCAAGGCGCGCGTGGCGGGATTCGCGGAGCTCACGCGGGCCCTCACGCTCACGGTCGGTGGCGCGTTCGACATTCCGTTGACGTTGACGCTCGCCGGCATCGATGCGAGCGTCACGGTCGGTGCCGACACGATGACCCTCGAGACCGCCCGCAGCCAGATCGCCGGAACCGTGCCGCAGGCCGAAATACGCAACCTGCCGATGAACGGCAGGAACTTCCTCGATCTCGCGCTGCTCGTCCCGGGCGTGTCGCCGACGAACATCGGCAGCACGCAGCTGTTCGCGGAAACGTCCGCCGTGCCGGGTCAAGGCGTCTCCATCTCGAGCCAGCGCAACCTGTCGAATAACTTCATCGTCGATGGCGTCTCGGCAAACGACGATGCCGCGGGCCTCGCCGGGATCCCGTTCGCCGTCGACGCCATCGATCAGTTTCAGGTGGTGACGTCCGGCGCCCAGGCGGAGCTCGGCCGGGCGCTCGGCGGCTACGTCAGCGTCGTCACCAAGAGCGGAACGAACGCGGTGCGCGGCGGGCTCTACGAGTTCATGCGGGATGACGCGCTGAACGCGGCGAATCCGTTGTCCGGAACCCGGCTGCCGATGCGGCAGCACCAGTTCGGCGGCAGTATCGGCGGCCCATTTCGCCGCGATCGCACGTTCTACTTTTCGAACGTCGAACAGCGGCTGCTCGACCAGGCTGGACTCGTCACGATTCTGCCCCAGAACGTGCCGATCATTAACGGGCACCTCGGCTCGCTCGCGTACCCAGGTTCGCCGATCGCCACCGGCGAGTATCCGAACCCGGTCCACAGCACTAATGTTCTCGGCAAACTCGATCATCGCCTCAGTGGATCGGATCAAGTGTCGGTTCGTTACAGTCTGTATCACGTCACCTCGGAGAACTCCCGAGGGGCCGGTGCGTTGAATGCGGCCACCGCGTCGGCTGGCCTCGACAACATCGACCATGCCCTGGCGATCGGCAACACGTGGTCGATTTCGCCGACAATCGTCAACGAAACACGGCTGCAGATCGCCTACGGCGATCTCGAGGCGCCGCCCACCGACGTCATCGGGCCTGCGGTCAGCATCGCCGGCGTGGCGACATTCGGCACGCTGTCAGGCGCTCCTACCCGCCGTGTCAACCGGATGGTTCAACTGATCGACAACGTGTCGCGCCAGGCCGGGTCGCACGCCTTGCGCGGCGGAGCTGACGTTGTCTTCAACGATGACCGCATCACGTTTCCGCGCGCAGTCCGTGGCAGCTATACGTTCTCCTCGCTCGCCAGCTTCCTTTCGGGCAGTTACAGCGGGTTCACGCAGACGTTTGGCGATCCCCTGGTGGCGCAGCAGAACCCCAACGTCGGTGTGTACGCGCAGGATGAGTGGCGGATCGGATCGGACCTGACGCTCAACGCGGGTGTTCGCTACGACCTGCAGTTTCTCGACAGCGTCGACACGGATACGAATAACGTTTCGCCCCGACTCGGCGTGGTGTGGTCCCCCTCCGGGTCGCGAAACGTTCTCGTCCGCGGCAGTGCCGGACTGTTTTTCGATCGGGTGCCGCTTCGTGCCGTTGCGAACGCGATTCTGTCGGCCGGCAACACGACGGACCTGAGCCGGCTACACCAGCCGAGCGTGGCGGGGCTGGTGCCCACACAAGACGGGGCACCCGTGTTTCCGAACATCCTGCCCGCGCGAACCCTGACCACGACGCTCGCCGACTTTACGACGATGGACCCGCGTCTGCAGAGCGCGTACTCGAAGCAGGCGAACGTCGAAGTCGAACGCTCGGCCGGCGCTCGGGGAACGGTGAGCGCCGGCTATCAGTACGTGCGCGGCGACAACTTGCTGATGTCCGTCAACCAGAATGTCGCAACCTGTGTGGCCGCGGGAACGAACAACGGCTGCCGGCCGAATTCGGCATACAGGAACAACAGTCAATACTCGCCGGCTGGCGAGTCGAGCTACCACGGGCTGCACCTGTCGCTGGTGGAGCGCGCGACGGCGTGGTCGAGCGTCCGACTGAGCTACACGTTGTCGAAGTCCATGAACGACGTCGGCGAGGCGTTCTTCAGCTCGCCCGTCGACCCGTCGAACATCATACGCGACTGGGCTCGATCGGATGACGATCAACGCCATCGGCTGGTGATCACGGGGGCGGTCAATACGTCGATGGCGCCGGCGGCGACGCTGTGGGACCGCGTTACACACGGTTTTCAGGTGAGCGCCATGCTGCAATATTACTCGGCGCTTCCCTTCAACATCACGTCAGGCGTGACGAGCTTGCAGGGCACGTCGGGCCGTCCGTTCGCAGACGGCACGCCCGCGACCGCGAACTTCGATGTACGGACTGCCAGCTTGATTTCGAGGAACGCAGGCGTCGGCGCGGACTTTTTCAGCCTGAACGTGCGGCTCAACCGGACGTTCCAGTTGCCGGCCAACATCAAGCTCGAAGGGATGATCGAAGGCTTCAATCTGACGAACCATCTGAACGCGTTGACTCGCAACACCAATTTCGGAAGCGGCGTCTATCCGAGCACTCCGCTCGCCACCTTCAACCAGATCACCGCGGTGTCAGATCCGCGCGCGTTTCAGATCGGCGTGCGACTGACGTTCTGAGCGTGGGTTGCGTGCTCACGCCAGGGCGCGAATGGCGGGACGAATCAGCCGGGGCGCGCCGCCACCCGTTCGATCGGTCAGCGTCCATCGAGCCAACGCCAAGCCGGTGACCGCAAGCGCGCCGCCGATCGCCAGCTCCCGGGCGGGGAAAGTCGTGGTCGAGGCGATGTGCTGAATAGCGGCGCACGCCGAACGCACGTCGGCCCGCCGGGCCAGATATTTCGCGTGCAAGGCGTGCACCTCGCCGGACAGCACCTGCCGCGTGACCTTCACGTGGTCGTCTTTCACCCCGTCGCGCTTCTGATAGCGTGACAGGCGATCGGCCAGTTCCTGGCGGTCGTGGAGATCGCCGAGAATCGACTGCGCCTTGCTCAGGCTCTTGAGCGCGGGCGCGAGACGAGGCTCTCCCGCCGCTTCCATAATCTCGGCCGCGTAGCGCAACCGTTTGATCGCAATCCGTGCGCTGTGGGTGCGCTTCGGAAAATAGACCCCGGTTGCATGACCGATTTGATCGAGCGCCGCATCGGCGCGCTCCATCAACTGACGCCGAAGCTGCATCCGCCATCCCGCCGACGTGACACGGGCTCGGATCGCGGCGTGTTGGTGACAGATCGCGCCGAGCAGCGCGTCGACATCCAGGCGCTCGAGCGTTTTGATGAGCCGGCGCATCTTCTTGAGACGATCGGCGTCATAGTCCTGCCGCACCAGCACGAGCGACGGCGCCGCTTGCGGCGTGTGGGCCTCCAGCTCCTTTATCAAGCCGATTTGCACGTCGGTATCGCGCACTCGTCCGAGTGCACGACCGATGCTGGCACACCCAGCCGCGAGATCCTCTTCCTGCCCGCCCCGGTCCGAGGGAAGGGGCACGATGGCCAACACCTCGCGGATCCGGCGGGTGGCAACGCGAGCCTGATGAACGGCTTCAATGTCACCGTCGAAAACGCCGCCCAGCTGAGTTCGCAAAGCTGACGCTTGCCGACTGAGGAGTGTCGCGGGTGTTGATCGTGTGGTCATGACGCGTTACGAGGGTGCAACCCGCAGGCCGCATTCCCGCAACATATAAAAGTGTTGTGACTTACCTGTAAAAGGGAGCAGGTGCAGTTCAGATATGCTGGGAACGTGCGACATCTGACCGGCGCCATGTTGGTCGTGCTCGTAGCAGCTCAACCGGCTCAGGCCCCGCTCACTCTGTTCAAAACGATCGAGCTGCCGAGCGTGGACGGGCGCATCGACCACCTCGCCTTCGATTCAGATCGCGCGCATCTGTTTGTCGCCGCGCTGGGGAACGACAGCGTCGAGGTTGTAGATACCGAACGAGGCACCCACCTGAAGCATCTGGCGGGCTACCAAGAGCCACAGGGCATCGCCTTTGTGCCAGATACGCGCGCCGTGGTGGTTGCCAATGGCCAGGGACCGGGCGCGCAGGTCATCGACGCGACCGACTTCCACTCGGTCCGCACGATTGCGCTCGGTGACGACTCGGACAACGTGCGGTACGACGCGGCCGCGAAGCGCGTGTATGTCGGCTACGGCAGCGGAGCGCTCGCCGCAATCGATCCCGCGGACGGCCGCATTGCCGGACGTGCCGCGCTGAAAGGGCATCCGGAATCATTTCAGCTCGAGGCCGCTGGTCCGCGCATCTACGTCAATGTGCCGTCAGCAGAACAGATCGCCGTCGTAGATCGGCAGGGCATGCGGGTGGCAGCCACGTGGCCGGTGACCACCGCGAAGGCAAACTATCCGATGGCGCTCGACGAGGCAGGCAAGCGGTTGTTTATCGGGTGCCGCCGCCCCGCGGTCGTTCTGGTCTACGACACCACGTCAGGAAAGCAGGCCGCATCGTTTCCGATCGTCGGCGATACCGACGACATGTTCTTCGATGCGGTGCGCAAGCGGTTGTACGTTATCGGCGGTGAGGGTTTCGTCGACGTGTTTTCGACTGAGGGCGGTTATAACCGGCTGGCCCGCATTCCTACGGCGGCCGGCGCGCGCACCGGTCTGTTCGTGAAGCAGCAAAGCCGTTTGTATGTCGCCGTCCCGCATCGCGGCGCTCAGCGCGCCGCCGTCCAGGTCTACGAAGCGCGGTAGGAGGCTTCTCGAATCCGGCCGGCATAGCGTCTGAGTAGTCGTCGTTACATGTACGTTACCGCCCCGCCCTAGAATCGTCTGAACATGTTCAACGTGCTGTTTCTGTGTACGGGCAACTCGGCACGGTCCATCCTGGCGGAAGCCTTGATTAACGATCCACGCGTCGGGCGGGGGAAGTTCAAGGGATTCAGTGCCGGCAGTCATCCCAAGGGTGACGTGCATCCGCTCGCACTGGAAACTCTCCGCGACGCGCGCTTCCCGACGGACGGATTCCGTAGCAAGAGCTGGGAAGAATTCGGCCAGCGCGGTGCGCCACAACTGGATTTCGTGTTCACCGTCTGCGATCAAGCAGCGGCCGAGCCGTGCCCGGTGTGGCCCGGTCAGCCGATGACCGCCCATTGGGGCATCCCCGATCCGGCAGCGGTCCAGGGGTCTGATGCAGAGCGTCGCCGGGCGTTCCGTGACGCCTTCACGGTCCTGAGACGACGAATCGAGCTGTTCGCGTGCCTGCCGCTCGAAAAACTGGATCGGCTGGCGATTCAGCGCGAGATCCGCGACATCGGCCAGAAATAGTTATCGCTACGCGCCGCGTTGCAGCTTTTCCATCCGCGCCGTCGCGATTCGCGCCAGCAGCGAGCAGGATAAAACGAGCGCGACGAGGACGAGCGCACCGGCCCACGCCTGCCGGTGCCACTCCGGGTATGGCGAGGTCGCAAACGTGTAGACCTGGACCGTCAGCGTCGAGATCGGTTGCCGCGGATCGGTCGAGAAATAGGCGTTGTTCAATGACGTGAATAGCAGCGGCGCGGTCTCGCCGGCCACTCGCGCGAGCGCGAGCAGGATGCCGGTCACGATGCCGGGCAGAGCGGCGGGAAGGACGACCGTGAACACCGCGCGCGCGCGGGTCGCGCCGAGCGCGAGCGCCCCCTCTCGCAGCGTCGGCGGCACCAGCAGGAGCAATTCCTCGGTCGTGCGCATCACGAGCGGCAGCATCATGATGCCGAGCGCGAACCCGCCCGCGAACGCCGAGAAGCGCTGGAAGGGGAGCACGACGACGCCATAGGCAAACACTCCGATCACGATGGAAGGCACGCCGTTCAGCGTGTCAGCGGCAAACCGCACGGCGGCTGCGAAGCGAGTGCCCCGGTATTCCGATGCATATACGCCGGCAATGACTCCCACGGGAATGGCGAAAAGGGCTCCGAGCCCTGTCACGATCAGCGAGCCGACGATGCCGTTCGCCATGCCCCCTGCTGGATCGCCAATCTGTGCGGGGGTGTGGGTAAAGAATGTCCACGAAATCGCCGACACGCCCTGCTTCAGCACGTAGAAGAGAATCAGGGCGAGCGGCACCAGCGCCAGCAGCACGGCGCCGGCGCACAGCGCCACGATCGCGTGCGACATGCCTTTCCGCCAGTAGTTTCGCATCACGCCGGCTCCGCCACCGCGGCGGGGCGCACCTTGCGGCGAATCGCGCGCCCCGGGTTGCTCAACGACCAGATGAACGTGCGTGACAGCACGTTGACCGCCAGTGTGATGATGAAGAGCACCAGCCCGATTTCGACCAGCGCGTGCAGGTGCAGCTTGTCCGCCGCTTCGGCGAACTCGTTGGCGATGACCGCCGCCATGGTGTATTGAGGCGCGTATAACGACGTCGAGACCTGTGGCGTGTTGCCGATGACCATCGTCACGGCCATCGTTTCACCGAGGGCGCGGCCGAACCCGAGCATGATTGAACCGATGATGCCGGTGCGCGCGTAGAACAGCGCCATCCGGATCGCCTCCCATCGCGTCGCTCCGAGCGCGTATGCCGCCTCGCGCTGCGCTTGCGGGACCGCCTTCAGCACTTCGCGCGCCACCGACGAGCTGAATGGCACGACCATGATCGCGAGCAGGATCGCCGCGGACAGCATCCCAAGCCCCAGCGGCGGACCGCTGAACAGCGGCAGCGCCTTCATCCATGGGGGCGTGGCGGCCTCGAGCTGACGTGTGAAGGGAACGAGGACGAAGATCCCCCACAGCCCATACACGATCGACGGGATGGCCGCGAGCAACTCCGTCAGAAACACGAGTGGGCGGCGCAGCCAGGCGGGGCACAATTCGGAAATGAAAATCGCGATGCCGAGCGCGATCGGCGCGGCGATGAGCAGCGCGAGCACGGCGGAATACAGCGTCCCCCAGATGAACGGGCGCGCGCCGAATTCCCCCGCGATGGGGTCCCAGATCTCCGTCTGCCAGAACTGCCAACCGAACTTCTCGATGGCCGAAACCGCGTCGGTATAGAGGACGACGGCAATCCCGCCCACCACGGCGATCAGTAGGGCGCCGAACAGACCCGTGCTAACACGGAATCCGATGTCGTCCGTTCTCACTACTGAACCTTGATCGTGGCGAGGGTCTTCATCTCCATGTCGATGACGTTCGCAGGCAGCGGCGCGTAGCCCATCTCACCCGCGAATTTCTGCCCGTCGGTGAGCGCCCACTTCATGAACTCGACCATGGTTTTCGCCTGCAGCTTGTCCTTCGGGTCCTGGTAGAAGAGCATCCAGGTGAACGACGAGATCGGATAGACACCGTCGCCGGGCGCATTCGTGATCGAGACACGGAAATCGGCGGGCATCTGCTTGGCCGCCGCGGATGCAGCCGCGGTCACCGTATCGATTGAGGCCTTGACGAACTTCCCGCTGGCGTTCTGCACCTGGGCGTAGGGGCTCTTAGTTTGCAGCGCGTAAATGAGCTCGACGTAGCCGATGGCGCCTGGCGTCTGGCTGACGATCGCCGCCACGCCGTCATTTTTCGCGGCGGCCACGCCGGTGGGCCACTTGACCGCAGTTCCGACGCCGACGGTCTTCTTGAATTCCGGAGACACCTTCGCCAGGTAATCCACCCAGATGTAGGTCGTTCCCGACCCGTCGGAGCGATGCGCGACGACGATGTCGCTGCCAGGCAGAGTGACGCCGGGATTCAACGCGGCGATCGCGCCATCATTCCACTTCGTGATCTTGCCGAGGTAGATGTTCGCGAGCACCGGCCCGCTGAACTTCAGTTCCTGAGACAATCCGGCAACGTTGTAGACCGGCACCACGGCGCCGAGCACCGTCGGCAGGTGGAGAACCTTCCCCGGCGCGGCGAGCAACTGCTCCTGGGTCATCGGACCGTCGGTGGCGCCGAAGAACACGGTTCGTTCGGTGATCTGCCGGATGCCGGCGCCCGATCCGAGCGGCTGGTAGTTGATCCGCACATTTGAATGCGCCTTGTTGTACTCGGCGAACCACTTCGTGTAGATCGGCGCGGGGAACGTCGCCCCGGCGCCGTTGATCTGGACGTTCTGTGCCGCCAGCGTGACCCCCGCGGCGGCAACGAGCGCCGCGACAGCGAACCGTGTCCAGGACTTCATCATCGGAAATACCCCTTTAGAAATTCACCAGCGCATGAAGGGCGTAGCGGCGCTGCGTGGGCTGTGGCGTCGCGAAGTCGGAGAACGTCAGCTGATCGACATCGAACAAGAGAGACGTTGAGACGTTGCCCTGATGCGGAAACCAGTACGCGACGCCGCCGATGACGCGCTTCCGCTTTCCGCTGACGTCGGTGTTCGGCTCGAGCTCGTCGTAGCGAATCAGCCCTTCCCATCCGTTCGTCGCTCTGGGCGTGGCCCAGACCGAGAACCCGTGCGCGTCGACCGGTGTCTTCGTCACGGAGGTCTGATCGGTCGCCGCAAGATAGTCGAACGACGCGTTGAGATACTTGTGCTCGAACGTGACCGCGACGATGCCTCGCGAGCGTTCGGCGTTCTTCACATACGCGTCGTGGTCGTAGAAGCCGGTCAGGCGCAGGCCGCGGAACACCGAATGCGAGCGCATTGGCCGCAGCGTTGCCCGGATCATGAAGCCCTTCTGATCGTTGGGCTCCGGCCTCGTATACGTTTCGCCGTTGTAGAACCCGGTATGGACGTCGCCGTAGTTCCCGGGAAAGTTGTAATGGAACGCCGCGCCCGCGTCCGAGGACGACAGGAAGCCCTCGCGGTCTTCGAAGATCATTCCCTGGAACCGGTAGCGGTACACCGTTTCCATGAAGTCGACCCACGGCGTCTGCTGCTCGCCGAGACGAACCCAGGAACCCGTCCGCCCGGGGTTCAGCCAGTCGTCGAGGTTGAACTGCGCGTAGGCGTACTTCAGGCGGAACGTATAGCTGCCGTTCAACGAGCTGCCGGTGCCGATTTCGCGAGTGATGTCAGGCGTGATGCGAAATGCGATGTTGTGCGTGATATTGCCGGTGACGTTGATGTAGGTGCGACCGACGTTGAAGCTGTTCAAGGTGACGTCGTTGCCGTCCGCATCCTTGATCTTCGGCGCCTGCTGAACGGTGTAATCACCGAAAAAGGTGACCCCCACTCTGATCGCGGGTGTGTCGTCGGGGGGCGTGTAACCGGCGGCGGCCGTGACCTGCGCGCTGGCGAGCGCTGGTAGACCCAGCAGGGCGCCGCTGAGCGTAATACGGAAGAACACGGTCAGTAGTCGGTTCAATCTCTGCCTCCTGGACACCATAAGTGCACGAAGTTTCCGAGCCGTCACAGACATGTTTCGCGCATGTTAACTGTGAGACGGACGCTCGGGTCGTCGCGACGCCAGCGTATGGCGGCCGAATGATGCAGGGGTTACGTCGATATTAAGAGTGCAACGACAAGCATGACGGCGGTTGCTCGGAGAGCCGGCGCAACACAGAAGCGCAGAGCACCATACGACGAACCGGTTGCCCCCCGGTTAAATCTGAGGTGGATCTGCTAAGATTCCGGGCGGGGGAGCTTGTGACGTTCAGACTCATACCGAAAGAAGAGCGCTTCTACGACGATTTCGTGTCGCTCGCGGAGGAAATCCGGCGCGGTGCGTTGCTGCTCGAAGAAATGCTCGCGCCCGAGCACCCGCTCCGCGACAAGGCCGATGAAATCAAGGAAGTCGAGCACAAGTGCGACTTCATCACCCACGAGATCATCCAGCGGCTCCATCGAACGTTCGTCACTCCGCTCGACCGCGAGGACATTCACGAGCTGGCGCGGACGCTGGACGACGTCATGGATGCGATCGATGCGTCGGCCGCGATCGTGCGGCTATATCAGATTGAACGTGTCCGCCCGGATGCGCGCGATCTCGCGCACATCATCATGATGTCGGCCGAGCAAGTGGTGAAAGCTCTGAAGGCGCTCGAGCGGCGCAAGGGGGTCGCCGAGCCGGCCGTCGAAATCAACCGGCTGGAAAACGAGGCGGACCGCGTCCACCAGGCTGCGGTGCGCAGCCTCTTCGAAGAAGAGCGCGATCCCATTACCATCATCAAGTGGAAGGAAATCCTGGACTTTCTCGAGGACGCGACCGACCGTTGCGAGGACGTTGCCAACGTGCTCGAAGGCGTGGTCGTCAAGCACGCATAGCCTCGGAATGGATTCGAATCTCCTCGCCGTCATCTTTCTGATTTTCGTCGCGCTGACCTTCGATTTCATCAACGGCTTCCACGACGCGGCCAATTCGATCGCGACGGTTGTCTCGACGCGCGTGCTGTCGCCGGGCAAGGCGGTCATCTGGGCGGCGGTCTTCAACTTCATCGCCGCGTTCACGTTCGGGACCGCGGTCGCGAAGACCGTCGGCGCCGGCCTCGTCGACATCCACATCGTCACCTTCGCAGTGATCTTTGCCGGGCTGGTCGGCGCGATCGTGTGGGATCTGATTACGTGGTATTACGGGCTGCCCACCAGCTCATCGCACGCGCTCATCGGCGGCTACGCCGGCGCAGCCGTCGCAAAGGCGGGGTGGAGCGCGATCATCACGTCGGGCTGGACGAAAACGCTCATCTTCATCGTCCTCGCGCCGATGATCGGCCTCGGGCTGGGCTTTCTCATCATGCTGCTCACGATGTGGCTGGTGCACGGGTTTCCCCCTGGCCGCGTGGATCGCTGGTTCCGGCGGCTGCAGCTCGTCTCGGCGGCCGCATACAGTCTCGGCCACGGTGG
>Ga0207674_10006300_pt1 | contig 13985 bp, 12 predicted proteins | sample KBSCornC72_FD_184303 | JGI IMG/M metagenome (GOLD analysis project Ga0207674, IMG submission 184303) | Corn rhizosphere microbial communities from Kellogg Biological Station, Michigan, USA - KBS Corn C7-2 (SPAdes) (version 2) | ecosystem: Host-associated > Plants > Roots > Rhizosphere > Soil ... | reverse complement strand
CGCGTTCTCGATCCTGCCTGCGCATCGCGAGGGCGCGGACCTCTTCACCGAGGACGATCGCCTGAAGCTGCTTTCCTTCACCGGATCGCCCGATGTGGGTTGGGCGCTCAAAGCCAAGTCCGGCAAGAAGAAGGTGGTTCTTGAGCTGGGCGGCAACGCTGCGGTGATCGTCGATGAGGACGCCAATCTGGAAGACGCGCTCCAGCGCGTGATCTTTGGCGCATTCTATCAGTCGGGCCAGAGCTGCATCGGCGTACAGCGCATTCTGGTGCACGAGAAAATCTACGACCGGTTCAAGGAGATGCTGGTCGCAAAGACCAAAACGCTGGTCGCGGGCGATCCCAAGGACCGCAACACCTTCATCGGTCCGATGATCTCCGAAAGCGAGGCGCGCCGCCTCGACGGCTGGATTCAGGGCGCTGTGGAGAAGGGCGCGAAGCTGCTATGCGGCGGCAAGCGAGAAGGCGCGATGCTGGAAGCGACGTTGCTCGAAGACGTAGATCGCAGTCTCGACGCCTATCGCGAGGAAGCCTTCGGTCCGCTGGCGCTGATCAGCAAGTTCAGCACCTTTGATGCCGCGCTCGAAGAGGTCAATGACAGCAAGTTCGGCCTGCAGGCGGGCATCTTCACCCGCGACCTGTTCAAGATGTTCGATGCGTGGGATCGGCTCGATGTCGGCGGCGTCGTCATCAACGACGTGCCGAGCTATCGCGTGGACAACATGCCCTATGGCGGGGTGAAGGACAGCGGCCTTGGCCGCGAAGGCATCCGCTTCGCGATGGAGGACATGACGGAAATCCGCAATCTGGTGATCCGCCGCACCTGAGCTTTTGTACAGCAGAAGGGCTGATGGAGACGACCAAAGCCGGTGTCCGTCAGCCCTTGACTTTGCGCCAAAATGGTGAGGAAAATCCGGGCACTACCGGAGATTGATCCATTCCGAATATAAAAATATCTCATTAATTCTTATATGCAAATTTACCACCGAACCGACCCAGCGACATGATCGGGGCCTTGCCCTCCATCCCGTCGCGACAGGAAAAAGGTCAGACACATGTTCGAGTGGTTTGAGAAAAAGGCCCCTATCCGGACGAAGTTCCGAGCCCTGCTGATCGTCCACGGGTTTTGGGGGGCGCTGGCAGTCGGCGGCGCGATATTGGCGGGAACTTTGTTGCCCGTCGTCGGCATAGCGCTGTGCATCCTCGCGCTGGCGGGACATATGGCAACGGTGATGGTCGGCGGCAAGCTGATCTGCGACCCCTATGTCAATACGGTGGTGCGGATGGAGGGGCTGGCGCAGGGTGATATGGAAGCGCCGGTCCACTACACCGACCACGAAGATTGCGTGGGGCGGATGACCCGCGCGATGTCCGTGTTCAAGGAAAACGCGCTGCGCGCCAGTTCGGCCGAAGAGGTCGAAACGACGGTCGGCACGCTCGGCAAGGCGCTGGAAGAGCTTGCTCAAGGCGATCTCACCACGCGGATCGACGATGCCTTCCCCGAAAATTACGAACGGTTGCGGTCGAGCTTCAACGCCACAGCTTTGCGTCTTGAAGAACTGCTCGCCACAGTGAAGATTGCGGCGGACAGCGTACGAACCGCATCGACGGAGATTTCAACAGCATCGCAGGACCTGTCCCGCCGGACAGAGCAGCAGGCCGCGTCGTTGATCGAAACCTCCGCCAGCATGAGCGACGTCACCGCGCTGGTTCAGGAAACCGCAAGCAACGCGGATGAGGCCAGCAGCTCCATCGCTGCTACCTATCAGGAAGCGGTGCGTGGCGGAGCGGTAGTAGAGGATGCGATCAGGGCGATGAGCGACATCAAGACGTCGTCAGACAAGATTTCGCAGATCGTTGCCCTGATGGACGGCATAGCGTTCCAGACCAACCTGCTGGCCCTCAATGCAGGGGTCGAGGCGGCGCGCGCGGGCGATGCGGGCAAGGGCTTCGCGGTCGTCGCCAGCGAGGTTCGCGCGCTCGCCCAGCGCAGCGCCGAGGCAGCCAAGGATATCAAGGAGATCATCAACAAAAGTGCGGGTCAGGTCGGATCGGGCGTGACTCTGGTCGAGCAGACCGGCGCGATGCTGACCGCCATCGTCGAGCGGGTCGGCACCGTGACCAGTCTGATCGACGATATTTCCGGTGCCTCGGTAAGTCAGGCCGCCCGGCTGAAAGAGGTCAGCCTGGCTATCTTCGGGATGGAGCATATGACACAGCAGAACGCCGCGATGGTCGAAGAGAGCACCGCCGCCACGCACGGCATGGTGGGTCAGATCGAGCATCTGTCGCAGCTGGTAAATGGCTTCCGGATTTCAGACTCGTCACGAGGCAGGCAGGCAGGCCGCACTACGGCCTATGCACCGCATCGAAAGGCAGCCTGAGGCGGGGTCAGATCCCGCCCGGCACCGGATCCCAGCCGCCTGCCTTCAGCCCTGCGCTCAGCGCATCGACACAGTTCTGAAGCACGTCCTGCCGGGTCGACCGCACCACGAAATTGCATCCGGTGCGACCTTCGCGGAAAAACGGATAGCTGCCGATCTGGCTGCCTTCATAGGCCCGCTCCGTATCCGCCAGCAGCTTCGCGATTTCGCTTTCCTGCACCCAGCAGCCGACCTGCGCAGAGAGCAGTGGCGCGCCGCCTTCAAGCTCACCGGTCAGCGCATCGAGCATGCCCGCCGTGATCGTCGGCACGCCTGCCATCACGATGATATTGCCATGGCGGATGCCGGGCGCACCGGAATAGCGATTGGGCACGAGGGTGGCCCCCTCCGGCACCCGCGCCATGCGCAGTCGCCCTTCGTTGAGGCCACCGCGCGTCGTGTAATAATCCTCCAGTATCGCGCGCGCTTCGGGATGGACGATCACCTCGACGCCGAGCGCCCTGGCGATTGCATCGATAGTGATGTCGTCATGCGTCGGCCCGATGCCGCCGGTGGTGAAGAGATAGTCATTGCGGGCGCGCAGGGTGTTCACAGCCTCGACGATCGCATCCTCGACATCGGGCACGACCCGCACCTCGCGCAAACGGATGCCCTGCGCATTGAGCCATGTCGCGATCTGCGCGATATTCTTGTCCTGCGTGCGACCCGACAGGATTTCGTCGCCTATCACGACAAGCGCAGCAGTCCAGACGCGTTCCGTGATCCCGTCCGACATGTGGCGCGTCCTCCTGTGGTTCGCTGCGTTCCTTGCGCTGATGCACGCATGCAATCAACCCCCTCTCGCAATCATGCGGCAAAAGCCCTATAGTCACCCGATGACCGAATATATGACGATGACGGCGGAAAGTCCGCCCACCCGATCGACCGCAATCAAGCTGTATGACGAGAGCGGCTTTGCCGGGATGCGCAAGGCGGGCAGGCTTGCGGCCGAGATACTCGACGCGCTCGTCCCTTATGTCGTTCCCGGCGTGACCACCGGAGAGCTCGACGATATCGTACGCCGCATGTCAGTAGACGGCGGCGGCGTGCCCGCGACGATGGGCTATCGCGGCTATACCCACAGCTGCTGCACGTCTATTAATCAGGTGATCTGCCACGGCATACCGAGCGACCGGAAGCTGATCGAAGGCGATATCATCAATATCGATGTGACCCCGCTCGTCGATGGCTGGCATGGGGATTCCAGCCGCATGTACATCGCGGGCGAAGCACCGATCAAGGCGCGCAAGCTGGTCGATGTGACCTATGAATGCCTGATGCTGGGTATCGAGCAGGCCAAGCCCGGCAATCATCTCGGCGATATTGGCCATGCGATCCAGCAGCACGCGGAAAAGCATCGTTACGGGGTTGTGCGCGATTTTTGCGGGCATGGCCTCGGCCAGGTGTTCCATGACTCTCCGGAAGTCGTGCACGTGGGCGTACCCGGCACCGGTCCGGAGCTGAAGCCCGGCATGATCTTCACGATCGAGCCGATGATCAACATCGGCAAGCCGGGCGTGCGGATGCTTGACGACGGCTGGACGGCGGTTACGCGCGACCGCACGCTTTCCGCGCAGTTCGAGCATAGCATCGGCATCACCGAAACCGGCTGCGAGATTTTCACCAAGAGTCCGACAGGGCTGGACTGCCCGCCTTACAGCAGCTGATCACTACAGCGCAGGAGAGCAAGTGAAGCGCTCGCTCGTGACTGCTACTGGCCGTTTTCCTGCGGCGTTTTTTTCGAGTAGCGGCCCGGCGAAACCCCGGTCCAGTCCTTGAACGCGCGCGAAAACGTAGCGGTATCGGAATAGCCCAGCTGCTCCGCTGCAACAGACAGCGGCAGGTCCGACGCCTCCAGCATCACGCGCGCGCGTGCCTGCCTCGCCCGCTGGAGCAGGGAGCGGAACGACGTGCCCTCCTCCTTGAGGCGGCGGCGAAAAGATCGTCCGGAAAGATTGAGCTCCGCCGCGACGGAATCGCAATCGACATGCGCGCGGCCAAGGCGCCGCGCGATGGCTTCTTCTGCCTGAACCACAAATCCCTTGCTCGATGTGCTTGCCGGGCCGAGCAGATCCAGCAGATGACATTCCAGCACAGTCTTGAGCTTGATATCCTCTGACGGAATCGCGCTGGAAAACTGGCGATCGAGATCATCGTTGCGGATGATAAGGCGGTTGGCGACCTGATTGCCGATCACCGGCGCGCGGAAGAACTGCGCCAGCCGCTCTTCCCGCCCGGCAATCGAATGTTCGAAGTGAACCTCTGCCGGAAACCACTTCTGGGTGGTCAGCTGGCGGGAAACCGTCACCATGCCCGAAATCGCAAATTCCGCATCCTGACAGCGCGGCCAGATTTTCTGGTCTTCGATGCGATAGCTGTAGGTCGTGGTATCGGTGCCGATCATCCGGTCGAGCAGCGTCTTGGTTTGCCAGCGGTTCTGAAACAGCGCGAATGTCTCGAGCGCGCCGCGCAGATTTCCGGCCGCGCGAAAAAGGGTGTGAAACGGCCCGAGCTCTGTCAGACCGAAGCTCGTTCCCATCTCCAGCCCCAGAAACGGCCGGTCGAGCTTTTCCGCAGCGTGCTCCACAAGAGAAACGTAGCGATGCAACGGCGCACGCTCATAAGGCGTGCCCATCTGCGACCGAAAAAACCCAAATTCGCGCAGCAGGGGATCAATGCGCTTGTCCACGTCAGACAAGGCGTTGACGAAGGCTGTCAGAAACAGCAGCCGGATCGTTGGCTGTTCTTCCTCACTTGCGGGGGCCTGCTTTGAGGCGCCTGCTCCTTCCTTCATCCTACGCGACCCTTCCCACTGGCCGACTTTGCAAAAGTAATAACCAACTCTGCAATTTACGCCGAACCGCCATCTGACACACTTCCTGACATCGCTCAGAGGCCTTTGTGCCTATCGAGCAACAGGGCTCAAAATCCGCAAAAAGGCTCAAAAAACATGAATAAGGAGGTGGACTCATGCTTATCGCAATACCCCACCCGATGCAAGATTAGGCCATTGCACCATGTGGGTCGGCAGGCGCGATAAAGAGCAGGCGCATGACTAGCGATCGCCCTCTCCTCCTTCATCCGAACAACGCCAACCTCGTGCACAAGCGGCATCGCACGGATTTTTCTCAAATTCTTCAATCAAAACAATGTGGAATATGATGACTGCATCAACGAAGATCGATTTTATCTACCTGTCCGAACCCGACATGATCCGTGCGGGTGTGACGGATATGGCCGCGTGCGTCGATGCGATGGAGGAAATGTTCGCCCTGCTCTATCACGGCGATTATCGCATGGCCGGTGCGAGCAACAATTCGCACGGCGCAATCCTGATGTTTCCTGATGAATCGCCGTTTCCGGACATGCCGAAGCCGACCACCGATCGCCGCTTCATGGCGATGCCCGCCTATCTGGGCGGCAGCTTCCGCACAGCAGGCATGAAATGGTATGGTTCCAATATCGAGAACCGTGACAAAAGCCTGCCCCGCTCGATCCTGACGTTCGTGCTGAACGATGTCGATACCGGCGCGCCGCTCGCCTTCATGTCTGCCAACCTGCTGTCCGCCTATCGCACCGGCGCGGTGCCCGGCGTGGGCGCCCGGCATCTGGCGCGCAAGGATTCCCGCGTGGTCGGCATCCTCGGCCCCGGCGTGATGGCCAGAACGTCGCTCTCGGCATTCATGGTGACCTGCCCCAATATCGATACGATCAAGGTCAAGGGGCGCGGCAAGGCCAATCTCGATGCTTTCATCGCATGGGTGAAAGAAACCTATCCGCAGATCACCAATATCCAGATCGTCGATACAGACGAAGAAATCGTGCGCGATTCCGACATCGTGACCTTCTGCGCTTCGGTCGCGACGGGTGATCCATCGATCTATCCAACGGTTAAGCGTGAATGGGTGAAACCCGGCACGTTCCTGGCGATGCCCGCCCCGTGCAACATCGACGAAGGCATGGAAGCCCCCGAAATCCGCAAGGTACTCGACAATACCGGCCTCTACGAATGCTACATGGAGGAGCTGCCCAAGCCCGCACATCGCTTCGTCCCTGCAGTAGGCGTACGCTTCTTCGATCTGGTCGAGGAAGGCCGGATCGAACGCGACGCGCTGGAGGATCTGGGCAAGATCGTTGCGGGCGACAGCCCCGGTCGCCGCAATGACGATGAGATCATCATCCTGTCGGTTGGCGGCATGGCGGTAGAGGACGTTGCGTGGGGCACGATCGTCTATCGCAATGCCATCAAGCAGGGGATCGGCGTGAAGCTCAACCTCTGGGATGAGCCCGCATTGCGCTGATTTCCCCTCAGAAGGGATGGGTCACGCCGGTGAAAGCCAGCGTGGCCCATTCTTTCAACATTTCTTTCCAATTCTCAAACAAGAGAGACAATCATGACCGACGTCGTAAAAGTAAAAACCGGCAACAAGTTCGAGGAACATGGCAGCTATTCGCGCCTTGTCGCTGTCGACAATCTGATCTTCGTTTCCAACACCGCGGGTCGTAACCCCCGGACCAAGGAAATCCCCGAGGATCTGGTCGAGCAGACCAATCAGGTGCTCGATAATATCTCGGCGGCGCTCGCTGCGGTCGATGCGGTGCTGGAGGATGTCGTGTCGGCGCGCGTGTTTGTGCAGTTCCCCGAGCATATCGAAACGATCATGGGCGCTTATGGCGAGCGCATGCGCGGCATCAACCCGACGCTGACCATGACCTGCCCGCCGCTGGGGTCAGCCCAGTACAAGGTGGAGATCGACGTCGTCGCCTATCGCGGCGCGTCCAAGGGCAACGTCAAGGAGCTTCAGATCACCCTCTAAGGGCGGTCGGTTCCTGCAAACATTCATAGGGTATCCGGCGCGCTTGCCGGATACCTCATCACCCCGGTTCGAAGATCGAGACTGCCCTGATTATGGCCCCCGTCATCACCCCTGTTCAAACCTCATCCGATTTTCCTTCCTCGACGACAGTCGTCGTGATCGGCGGCGGTATCGTGGGCATCTGCACCGCACTTTCGCTCGCGGAGCGCGGCATCCCGGTGGTCGTGCTGGAAAAGGGTCGGCTGGCCGGGGAACAGTCCTCACGCAATCTCGGCTGGGTACGCAAGATGAATCGCGGCGTGCCCGACGTTCCGCTGGCGCTGGCCACCGACCAGATGTGGGCAGAGATGCCGCAGCGCGTCGGCGTCGATGTCGGCTATCGTCAGTCCGGCATCATGTATGTCGCGCGCAATCAGGACGAAATGGCATTGCATGAGGGATGGCTGGCATCCGTGCGCGACCTCAACCTCGATTCCCGTCTGCTGACATCGAAAGATATCGACAATCTCGCGCCGGGGACGGCAGGCAAGTGGGCGGGCGGCATTCACACGCCATCGGACGGACGCGCCGAACCGACGCTGGCCAACAGCGCGATCGCCAGCGCGGCGATCGACAAGGGCGCGGTGATCGTGGAAAACTGTGCGGTACGCGCGCTGTCTTTCACTGGCGGCAAGGTTAGCGGCGTCGTGACCGAGCGCGGCGAAATCCGCTGCGATCAGGTACTGCTTGCGGGCGGCGTGTGGTCGCGGCGCTTCCTTGGCAACTACGGCGTATCGCTGCTGACGCTGCCGCTGGTCGCCTCCGTGCTGCGTACCGCGCCGATGGAAGGCCCCACCGACATCAATCTGGGTGGCCCCGATTTCTCATTCCGCAAGCGCCATGACGGCGGCTATACGATCACGCAGCGCGCCGCGCTGTTCGCGCCGCTGACGCTCGATCACCTGCTGATCGGCATGAAGTATCTGCCGACGCTGATGGCGCAGTGGAAGAACCTGCGCGTTACGCTGGGCAAGGATTTCGTTGACGATCTGAAGCTCGGTCGCAAATCGAGCGGCGACAAGGTCTCACCGTTCGAGCGGCTGCGCACGATCGACCCGCCGGTCAATCAGGGCCTGATCGATGAGGCGATCAACAACACCGCAGCTGCATGGCCGGTGTTCAAGAACGCGACGATCGCCCAGACCTGGGCAGGCATGATCGACGTGACGCCGGATTCGTTGCCGGTCATCTCTCCGGTTGCGAAAATTCCCGGCCTGACGCTGGCCTCGGGATTCTCGGGCCATGGCTTCGGCACCGGCCCGGCAGCAGGGCAGCTCGCTGCTGACCTCATCATGGGCACTCAACCGATTGTGGACCCGACTCCCTATCGCCTCGACCGGTTCTAGGCGCTGATCAGAAGCTGCGGCCGATGAACCAGTAGGCTCCGATCAGCACCAGACCTGACGCCATCACATCGACGACGATCGGACGCGGCAGCGCGAGCCGCATGCGCCGCAGCCCTATGACCGCGATCGTGAGCACGCTGACCACCGTCAGCTGGCCGACCTCGACACCGAGGTTGAAGCCGACGAGAAGCTCGGCAAGCTTCGCCGCCGGAATGCGCTCGTTGAGCAAATCGGCGGCGAAACCGAAGCCGTGGATCAGGCCGAAAACAAGCGTTACCACCAGCCGCAATCGCGCCGCATCTCGGATATGCCCGGAAATCATCAGATAGTTCGACGCGAACAGCCCCGCGCCGACCAACAGCGCGACCGGCAGCAGGCCGATACCCGCAATCCGCAGCGCCGCCATCGCGAATAATCCCACCGCAGTAGCGATCGCGAGCAAGCCAACGCGCCCCGACTGAACAGCGAGATTTTCTATCCCGATCAGCGCGATGGTGAGCGCCACCAGCGCGTCGATGAACTCGGCATGGGGGCGGATCAGGCCGGTTACGGACAGCGCCAGCGTGAGGCTGTGCCCAAGCGTAAAGCCGGTGATGACGAACGCCAAATCCTTGAATCGGCGAGAGATCAGCACCAGCCCGAGCAGGAAGCTCATATGGTCGATGCCTGTGAAGATGTGCATGACGCCCATCTTCACAAAGGTCAGGAAGCTGGCGCCTTCGAGCGCGCCGCCGTTCGATGCGCTGAGGTCGATGGTGTTGGCGTCAGCAGTCAAAACGTTCTCAGCGAAATCACCCTTGGATGTCTGTATCTGCGCCAGATTTACATGGGTGGGGACAAGCTCGAAGAAGGCGGTGTCGTGGAGGACTATGCCCTCGGCCGATCGGCAATCGAACTGAAACTCAACCCGGCGAAAGCCGCTGACCGCCACAACAGCGCGCGGCATGCCGATGATAGCGCAGGCCTTGCCACCGACTTGCGCGCCGACACGCGGAGCAAGATAGGCGATCAGTTCCCGGTCGCTTGGTCGTTGGCCATCCTTTTCGATCCGGTTGGCTTCAAGGTCAGCCACGGAAAAGGACAAATGGATCGTCCTGCCGTCCACGGTCCAGGTGGAATGCGATTCGCTGCGGGTGTGCGCTTCGACCGGCGAAAAGCCGCCTGCCAGCACGAACGCCGCCAGCAGGGCCAGAATGAAACGCATCATTTGAGGTCCGACGCGATCTTGATGTCAGCGCGCTTGGTGAGGAAGCGATCGTTGGCGGCCTGGAGGCGCTTCACCTTCTCAGCCTGAAAATCGCGCAGAACGGCGTCGCGCGCCTTCTCATAGGGTGTGGGCACCGGCGGAGCGTTCGATATCATCTGAAGGATATGAAAACCGTCACGAGCCTTGAAGGGCGCGGAAACATCGCCGCCGCGCATTTTGCGCGCGGTAGCAAAGAGCGCCGGCCCCAGATGGATGCGCGCGGCGAAGTAAAACTCCTCGCCATCGTCGACCCGACCTGATGTCTTGAGGCCGAGGCTGGACGCAAGGGCACCTCCGCGAAGCCCGGCTGCAGCCTTCGCCGCGCCATCTGCCGTACCGGAATAGATCCACTCGTGCAGGGTCATGAGGCCATCGTTGGAATAGGTATCAGGATGCGCGGCATACCAGGCGCGCAAATCCTGCTCGGTGGGCTGCTCCGTCAGCGTGTCCTGCGCAACCTGTGCATCCGACGCGCCGACCAGCGCCGTACGCACATCGATGTCGTCATTGGGAAGGCCCATTTCGACGCCGCGCTGCACATGCAGTTCCTCGCGGATCATGTCGTCGAGCGCCTTATGCTTTTGCGCGGGGGTCGCCTGCGCGTAGCTCACCGCATATAGCGAGGAAACCTGCTGGATCAAATCGGCGCGCAGGATCGGTATGCCATTCACCGTCGCTGCATTCTCAGGAGAGACGCCCGCAATGCGCGTGCCTTGCGCCGTGAACAGGCCATATCCCGCTATCAGCAGACCGAGCACCGCGCCTATGGCGCATAATATAAGCGAACGCCTTGGTTTGACCTCCGAGGGGTTCCACAAGGATGGCGAGGACGGGGTATCGATAGCGCTCATTGTGCTTTCCGGGATGATGGTTTCGTCGCAGCCAGCGAGGCGACATAAACGGAGACTGTGCGGAGTTCCGCTGCTGAGAGTTTTTTCGCGAAGGCGGGGCTATAGCCTGCCCGACCTTTGGCGATCGATCGGTGGATATCGTCATGACTGCCGCCGTAGAGCCAGATGTTGTCGGTCAGTACAGGCGCGCCGACCGCATCGTCGCCTTCGCCGCTATGGCCGTGACAATCCCAGCAGCCCGCCGCGACATATTGATCCTTGCCGCGCAGCGCCGCTGCCGCGTCGGTCGATCTGGCGGTGAAGGATAACAGGAACTGGGTCAGATCCTCGATCTGCTTCGGGGTTTGCGACGGCAACGGCTCCGACGCATAAGGGATGGCGCTGGCGTAAGCGGGCATTGAGGCGAGCGTCCAGCCACGCTTGTTATAGGCGCGGATGCCGTAGCGGGCGATCTGCTCGATCTCGGATACCGTGCCGGTGCCATAAAGATGATCTTCGTCGGTGAAGTTCGGTATGCCCCGGTCCTGATTGCCCTGGCCATCGGCGCCATGACAGGAAGCGCAATGCCGATCGAATACGGATTTGCCGCTGGCCAGCGCTGCGTCCCGTAAATTCGGATCGCCAAGGATCTGATCAGGGTCCGCGCGTAATATCGCGGCCTGCACGCTTCTGTGATGAATGCTGAAAGCCAGCACGATTGCGGCAACGATAACCAGCGCAAGGCCAATCCGCTTCCATTGCCGGGCAACCCAATCGAGCGCCGATGACTGGCTATTGTGCATCTGGGGCATTTATGGACACCATACTCTGGACCAGATCAGCACAATTACCACTCCAACGAATTCGGTGGGGTGGTGACATTGCGATTTATGTCCCGCAAGTAACGAAACGTTGCTGCAACCGTTACGCGGATCGCCCCATTTTTATCGATGCCTGTTGGATTGGCCCGTCGTTATCGGCGGCCGGAATGGCAATGCAAAAACACGCGGTAAAAGCTGTTGATGCATTACGGTTGAACGCAAAATGCAAGGTCTGCCTGTCGGGCTGCGAGCGCGCGATCAAAGATCGGGAGGAAGCTGCTTATTATCCTGCGTGCGGAGTTTTCTCGCAAGCCGCTCATGCTTGACTGCGGCTTCGCGCAGCCGACGCGCGAGATCCGCGTCTTCGGTCGCGTCAGCCTTAAGCCGGGCGTGCCGAGCCAGCTGCATATAATAGATCGAGTCCCGCTCTTCCTCCATGATCGCCCTGTTGCACAGAAGCAGAGCAATTAAAATAGTGGGTCACGAGGATCAGCGATTTGGTTTTTTGCAGGCTCGGGTTAAATGACGACGCTTAATAGGCGTTCTGAAATACCTAAGCTCTCTCTTTTCGGTATTCATTTGGAGAAGTGCCAAATTTATGCCTGAATGACCGCGAGAAATGGGCTGCGTCATTGAAACCAGCTCTGAAGCAAATGGTGCTGATACTGAGATGCTTGTGGCGCGGATCGGACAGCTGGTTGCGGGCCAATATCAGTCTCTGGCCCATGATCCAGCTCTTCGGAGTTGCGCCCATCGTCGCGAACAGGCGGTACAGCGAACTGCGCGACATGTTGAAGCGCCGCGCGATATCCGCCACATCCAGTTCCGGCTCGTCCAGATGGTCCACGATCCAGGCCTTTATCTTGCGGATCAGGTCGTTTTCACGATCTGCCAACATCTGGTCGCAGCGCGTGCCAAGAAGATGCTGATCGATGATCGACAGAACCGAGCTGGTCACAACCTGCCGTTCCGGATTTTCATAGCTGTGGGGATCATTCAGGAGCACGCGCAGCATATGCCCAAGCAGGCTGGGCAGTCCCTGTCCGCCGGAAATCTTGAGGCCAAACAGATCCTCCGGTTGCCGCGCCAAGGCGATAATGTCCGAACGATCGATCGAAATGCAGACCGATCGGGTCTGGCTGGGAATGGCGATTTCAAGCGGTGCGCGCGAATCCATCAGGAATACGTCACCGCGGCCCAGATGCTGAGATCGGCCGTAATGCGTGATGTCGCTTTCCCCATCGAGCAGCATGAGGAGGAAAGCGTAATCCTTCCATTCTTCCGCCATTGAGGGACGGCGGCTGACCAGGTTACGCGCGTGTATCATCAACGCATGATAGGGGCCGCATTTCCGGGGAACCGTGGATCCGGCCGCATTTCCGCCCTCGCATACCGGCGCGCTGGCGTAATTGCCATATTGCGCATGCAGTTGCTGATCAAAGCCGGAAAGGTTGCGGCTGCAAGAATCCAAAGGCGAACTCCAGACACCAGAGATGCCTGAGTGTAGCAACGAATTGCAGCGCTGTCATCACAGGTGAACACGCGCCGCTCAGTTCCTATGGCCGCACCACGTGGAGCGCCCTTTCGTTGCGGGGAGCAAAAGCGGAAGGGTGGGACGCACAGTCAAGATATTGAAACTTTCACAAAAGCACCCTGCAATAAAATAGATAAAAATCGGCGACAAGGATCAACGGCCATATCGTGCCACCCGCAAAGCGAGGGCACAGCGCGGCCATAATCAAGGGGGCAAAATATGATCTCTTCGAAATTGAAACTGTCGTCGTCTCTCACCGCGATTCTGGTCGCTGCTACCCTTCCTGCGGCATCTGCGTTTGCACAGGAAGGCGCGGCGCCATCCGACGATCTGGGCGACATCATCGTCACAGCACAAAAGCGCGAGCAGAACATTCAGGATGTCGGCATCGCGATCACCGCACTGGGCAGCGAGCAGCTGAAACGCGCGGGCATCGCGGATAGCGACGCGATCGCCGCGATGGTTCCCAACGTCCAGATCACCAATTTCGGATCGCAGGGCATCGCCATCTTCACGATCCGCGGCGTCAACCAGAACGACTTTTCCGACCAGAACGAAGCGCCCAACGCGATGTATGTCGATGGCGCCTATCGCAGCTTCATCGGCGCGGCGGGCTTCACCATGTTCGACGTGGAGCGGGTCGAGGTGCTGCGCGGTCCGCAAGGTACGCTCTTCGGGCGCAACGCGACCGGCGGTCTCATCCACATCATCAACAAGAAGCCGACACGCAATCTGGAAGGCGAAGCTGAGCTTCAGGTTGGCGAAAACAATATGGTCGAATTCCGCGGCGCGTTAAGCGGCCCACTTTCCAGCTCGGTACAAGCCCGCCTTTCGGTCGCAACCAAACATAATGACGGCTATATCGTTAACCGCCTCGGCGGCAAGCAGGGCGGATCGGAGAATTACGCCGCCCGCTTCCAGCTGCAGATC
>Ga0207674_10006299_pt1 | contig 13987 bp, 17 predicted proteins | sample KBSCornC72_FD_184303 | JGI IMG/M metagenome (GOLD analysis project Ga0207674, IMG submission 184303) | Corn rhizosphere microbial communities from Kellogg Biological Station, Michigan, USA - KBS Corn C7-2 (SPAdes) (version 2) | ecosystem: Host-associated > Plants > Roots > Rhizosphere > Soil ... | reverse complement strand
TTCAAACACATTTGTTTTCGGATATGACTATTGGCGAACTTGCAACGCTTGCAGGACAAAGTCTTTCTTCATTTAAAAGGAATTTTCAAAAAAAATACAATGATTCACCTGCCAATTACATTAGGATAAAACGTCTAAATGAAGCGCAAAAATTACTTCGTATCTCAACACTTTCAATCTCTGAAATATGCTATCAGGTTGGATTTAACGATTTATCACATTTCAGCAAAGCCTTCAAAAAGCACATTGGTATTTCTCCCGCTGAATACCGGGACAGATCCAACCTTTTGCAAAATGAGCTAAACTGACCAATTATTGGACTTTTCGGTCAAAAGCAGCAAAATTCTCATGCTGATTTTTGCAATAAAAATGGTATGAAGGCAGTTAGAATAATTTCGGCATTTCTTGGTCTCTCAATCTTTATGTTTGGTATCTTAAAATTTGTAAACCCTTTTAAAGGCTGGTATTCCGTTCAAATAATGAATAGTGGAATGAGTGAGTCCTTATACTGGCTTGGCATAATAGGGGAGATTTCTGTTGGGATGCTTTTTCTTCTCAGTGGTTTATTTAGAAAAAAATTATCGAAGAAAGTATTTAGCCTTACAATTATCTTGGCATCTGCAATAGCGATTATGATAATGGCGACGGCGATACGCACACACCTGCATCCCGATGTTCCTGCCAATGTCTTGCCTTTAAAAATAAAGCCCCCATTTATACCTGGCTTTTTTCTGCTGCTTGCCATTGCAAATATATTTTTAATAAGTAGAATTTCATTAAGGAATGATAGATAAAACCGACCGCCAGCATGGCTTGCCACACGTTCATCAAACTTATCCTTTCCTAAAACAATTCTTACCGCATGTGGCCGGCTGCGTATCATATCCAATTAAACTGAAAAAAGAGATGCGCCGCATCTTATCCTTATTGACATACATGACGATCCAGTCATCATATTTTACAACTCGTGCCTGCAGTTCCGTTGGCTCTGCTACAAAATCCTGGACGGCTTCATTCAACTTTTCACCATTGGGGCCAACCATTAAATAGTAATTTGTTTCCCCCGTTGCATTCCGAACCTTCATCACCGGAGGAATACCACCCAAGATGCAACGAATGGCGCAGTCACGATGCGGTTTTCCCTCACCAGGTTTCATCACCCCAAAGTAACACTTGGGATCAACGATCTCGCCTTTGATTGTTTGTATACCGAGATCTTCTGAATTGGGTAACAAGTCGTTTGAAATAACCGCATCATTGACATTTACAAGTGGTTTGTCATTTCCATCGATTTGCATTAATAGTTTACCATCATTGTATAGCAAAGTTCCCCTTAATGTTATTTGTCTTTTATCAAGTGATTTTTTTTGCTCTTTTTCCAGGGCAGCGATTACTCCATCTACGCCATGCTTTCCATAACCAATCAAGGGCACTGTGATATAGGAATAATTTCCCCATATATCTTTCCCGTTTATCACTTTAAGATTAGGAACCGGATTTTTAAAGTAAATGCCTTTTATTTCTGTCAGTTTTCCAAATTCAAAATTACCTGTGTCAAATTTTTTTTGCGACAGAGCGATGACCGTTGCTAATGCCGCAACGATGGGAAGGAGAATAAGGAGGTATTTCTTCACAAAGGAGCGAAAGCTGTCAGGAGCTTTTGGCATCCACCCGATATAAAATTCATTTTTATTCATCGTTGCATGGCTAATTATTTAAGATCAGTGTTTCAATGATTTTTCCCTTCGAATTTGGAAGCGCAATAACTGCCCCTGGCCTTTCGGTCCCTTCAGGATAGGGTTTTGGGTTGAGCCAGACCGTGGTCCCTTCGATCTTTACATCATAAGTGCTCACCTTTTCCTTAAAAGGTGGCGGCGATTGACCATTGTGAGGTAAATATTGATATCCGTGCCAGGGACAAGTGATGCATCCGTCTAAAACTTTCCCTTCGCCTAATGGCCCATTCTGATGTTTGCATACATTATTTACTGCAAATAGTTTTCCCTGTGTTTTATATACTGCAATGCGTTCTTTTGCGATGCAGAACATTTTTGCCCTGTCTTCCTCAATATCATTTACGTCACAAACCTTTTCAAAGCCATCTTCTTCCAAACCGTATTTTATATTATCGATCTGAACTTCCCTGGTTCCGGCAATTATATGGAGGGTTATTAAAGTTGTAGTGCCGATGAAGAGGATGATTATGAACATTGGATTGGTTTCAAATTGGATCACACCCAGCATTACGTGAAGTATAACCAGGAAATAGGCTGCATAGACAAACATGTGCAGAGTCTTCCAGACTTTTGGTGAAAGATTGTGCAGCCAAAAATCATGACTGGTTATGGCCATTAAAAAGAAAATGACCAATGCAAAGAAACCAAGAGCCTGGAATGGGAAACCAGCTAGCGAATCAAACCTTGTGTTTGATGTGAATAAAGAAACGATAGGGCTTACGTTTCCCAATGTATGAAACTGTATAATGCCAAACACTCCGTGTATTGCTGCGATGGAAAACATGGTAACTCCCAGGTGACGTCTATTGTACAATAGTGGCAAAAACTTTTTGTTGATACGCGTCAGGGGACCAATACTTAGTATCACATGCAATAATAAAACGGCAAGGGTAGAAGTGGAGCGAATAAGCAGTGTCTCGAAAGTAACCTGTGGATTGAAAATGAGATTAAGAAAAATAAAAATGGCCAAATACGCGACGCAGAAACCAAAAATGATCCAGTCATATATCTTCTTTTGACGGTTCCAGCCGACTGCCTGATATGATGTGCTCATAAAGGATCCTCCACTTAGAAATTTATTGAATCAATTTTCTGCTGATGAATAAAGTCATACAAGATGAAATGATATTCATTCCTTGCGTCCGGCTTTAGGCCAAACCGATATGTGCCTCTTGCTTCAATTCTTCCAATAAGATCGTCATGGGTGGGCGAAAATGTTCTGGGAGTCTTATAGATTACCGCCGTCGGGAACGTCAGAACATTTTTATTGATCCATTCCAGTTGTGTTGCAACCTGGTTATTGCCGCGAAGCCTCACGACATAGTGCTTCCTTTCCACCGTTTTAATTATGACAGGCAATGCTTCGGTACTCGCTGGCTGCAACAGATTACCTGGGATATCCTTTGGTCTGACGAGGAGGGCACTCACAATACTAACAGGGATCAATATTGCAAGTGCTGACCATATCTGCAAGTGTCGTTTTCGAAGTGGCCTGATCATTTGTTGTTTCTTTTTGCGTTTATCCATTTTTTTAGCAGGACTGGCCAAAAAACAATAATGCCCGGAATGATGATTACACGAAAGGTCCATTTCGTTCCCTGCGCCCCATCGGGATCAATGACGGTCACTCCCTTTATAACAAAAGGTATCGAAAACAGTAAGCCTAAGGCGAGGTAAACTTCGATCACTAATAGTATAATGCCAATCCCCACCATATCTTTAATTTGCGCTTGGTTCAATTATAAGTATGCTGTTAAAACCACTGTACCCATCCGGCTCACGATAAGGATTTGAAAAATCTTCGATCCAATTTTGTTCATCAACCAAAAATTTATATTGATAATGCCCGGCCGGTAACATCGGAATTTCAATAGTCCATAAACCGCCTGCTCCAGGCTCCATCAGTAGCACATCCTCTGCCCAGCCATTAAAACTTCCTGCCAATGAAACCTGCGTGGCACAATCGTGGCCCACGAAAAATTCTATTGTCTTGTTTTGAGTGTTAATGAAGGGAGATTGTTTTCCTTTCATCGCTATTCCCCTTCGTAAGATTTTTAATACTGCTTTCCTCGGTTGCACCAATCCAAATCCTTGTTTTTCCGCAGGTAAATCATTTAATCTCCTGGCGGTTGAAAACAGGATATCCCTGATAGCCTTCGGACTCAGCGATCGGTCAATCTGTAGTAACTGCGCAATGACCGCAGTAACAATAGGTGCAGCGAAAGAAGTACCGTCGACATGCATGTAATGCGGAGAAATATATTTACATGTCCGTATGCGGGTTAAAATCTGATGCCGCAGAGCGTCTGGCTGGATGTTGTCATAGAGCGATATACCCAGTTTCGTTTCAGATTGCACCTTTCTTGTTTCATTGATTAAATCCTCATTAGGGAATTGTAGAAGTCGATGCAATATTTCGGATTCTTTTTGCTCACTGCTATTTGGCAGAATAGGTGCAGCGATCCATATAGCATGGGCCATCAATTCCGGCTTCGTCAATCCATCAACGGTTGTTCCATACGAAGAGTGATAGAGTTTTTGAGGAACTGCCCCCAGCATGTTTTCGTCATCCACGCCACCAACGGCGATGACATCAGGCGCATTGGCAGGTGGTTTTATTGCACCATGCTGTTCATTCCCAACAGCTGCAACTATAGTGATTCCTTTTTCAATCAATTGTTCGCATAAACTATCTACCTCACTTTCTTTATAAGAACCGCCAATCTCATCGCCAAGGCTCATATTAACAATGCGGATATCATATTTATTATGGTTATCTAGAATCCATCGCAGAGCTTTGCAAATATTTTCCGTGGTAATATGTCCATTTTGATTCATCACTTTTATCAATACCAGTTCAGCGTCACTGGCGATCCCTTTATACAACCCTGCACTTAAATAACCATCACCAGAGCAAACAACTGAGGTCATCGTACCGTGCCACAATGCCGGCGATATGTTTTCGTCCGAGGAAACTTGAAATTCTTCAGTGACAGTAGCTACGTCAACGATTTTCTTAATCCTGTTTTTCGTAATGATTAGATCGGGATGACGACAAAATCCGCTGTCAATAAAACATATGGTAACTCCTTTCCCTGTAAAACGAGGATCGGCGTTGATACGAAGTCCCGTAGGGATAACGAGAAAGTCGTCGGATGTTTTTACTGGAAAATGCGGCCCGACAGAAGGAAGTATCCGTTGTTCGATAACGATTTCCGTATGAAAAAAATCAAGACAGCGAGAGCACAAACCGTCATTCTTTGTCCATTCAGGAAACTCCGCTTTTATCCTGGTTATTACGGTCGCTTCTGTATCATAATGAAATCGGTACACCAACCTGTCAACTGCGTCATTGCAAAGAGGACATATAAGCTGTGGTTTTTCCATCGTTACAAATAGACCTCAAAAACAAATTTTTAAATGTCGCCTGGCTGACTCAAGGATACTATTTTATTGCTTAGTTTTCTCTTATCAATAGGGCATGGCCGTCAGGATCCCTTATGACAAAAGCTTTTGAACTTGTTCCGGCTTTATTTTGAAAGATTACAAGGCCTTTTGAGATGAGTTTACAGCCATAGGCAGTTAACTGGTCATATAGTTTAATGGCATCGTCTGTGATTAATATTGTTTGCCAATGCCAAATATCATCGGCTCGTGAATCAGCAGGGTAGGGCTTCCCCGGTCCAGGTTCAAGATATTGGAGAAACTCTATCCCCAGTCCGGCAGCTGCTCTAAGTCCAGTAATGTGCAGGCTTGCTCCTTCGACGAAATTTAAATGGGCTTGTTCCATTCCCATATTCCAGCTATCGCCCTTTCGCTCAATACCAAGTAAATTTTTATAAAAACTCAGGCTACTGTCAGTATTGCTGATACCAATGGCGGTATGATCGATACCCAGGAATAATCTTCTACCTGGCTTCTGCCATTTGCCCTGGCCTTTTCCCTTTGGAAAATAGATCAGTTCAAGATTGTGCATATCCGGATCGTGAAAATAAAATGCTTTTACTCCTGCAGCTGCGATATTATTCGCCGGTATTGTTTGCGGTCCTGTCGATACATGCATTACCATGTATTTACGTAAATGCTGATAAGCTTTATCCATATCGCTTACAACAATTGCAATATGCTGAAAGGAAAGATCGTTGCTTCGGGCATCCTCAGGAATACTTCGTCCCCCACTTGTCAGGTAATCTGTGAGCTCGATGAACTCATCACCCAACTGCATGCGAACGATGCGCATACGCAAACCAAAAATGCCCTGCAACTGTTCGTATGATTGTCCGAAAACCTCTTCATCACTTACCTTTTTAAAATTCAGGACTTCACTAAAGAATTTTACTGAGCGATTCATCTCACCGACCGTTATCCCGATCGCATCCACTTTCTTTATCTGAGCAGATACTATAAAGACAACCTGAAACAAGATGAATAAGATCAAAAGAGCTCTCTTTTTCATTGATTAATTTTTTAAGACACCAAAAAATTTTGTTGTACCAATTTTCTTTTTTGTATCAAAAGGAAAACTTCAGTAGCCGAAAGCATGCCGACAAGAGGCATAAGTACATATATCCAAAAGGCCGTCCATGTATGCGCCGGAAAAGCGCTGGCAAATGATCGCGCAGGATTCATTCCAAAACCAGATATTGGACCTGCTACGATCACCCAGGTACATACCAGGCAACCGGCAAATAGTCTTGTGTATTTTTTTAGTTTTTCGTGATACGATGTAAATAATACCGTTGACATCGTGACAAAAGCTGTGAGCAATTCAGTAAGGGCGGCCGCAGCATATCCGTATTTACCTGGAACCGTAACAGCAGAATTTACCGGGAGTGCAGTCAACGTCGTACCCAGCAACAATTGCATGATAAAGACAATGACGGTTCCGCCAAGAATCTGAAAAATTATATAGAACAATACATCATACCGGCACATTTTTCCGACCCGAAGAAAGCTAAGCGATACAGCAGGATTGATCTGTGAACCACTGGATGCGGTCAATGGCGAATAAAAAATAAATAATGCAGTACTGCCCATTGCAATAGCCATCAAAATATTTCTGATGACCAGGTTGGGCATGGCCGAATACCAGTGACTTTTTGGAGAGAATAACATCGCGCTAAAAAAGCAAGCCGATGCCATGAATATACCCAGCCCGAGCGCTTCCTGCAGATAATGTATCCAGTTCTTTTTGAAAGAAGCTCTCAATTGCAGCCAACCACCATGGCCAGTGACAATTCGAATAGGCATCGCCCTCATACTGCAAAGTGACGGTATAAGCAATCAGCCTACTGTCAGGATTGCGACACGGAAACAAATTTTCAGAGATCAATGTGAAGGTGATGTGTTACCCATATATTTTGCAATGGTGTCGGGATTCATATAACGCTCGTGGCTTTCATTTTTTTCATTCACAAAATCTACTCCCCGCCAGTTGTGAACATGCATGGCCTGCCGTACGTGCATGCTGTATGCTTCGAGGTATTTTCCCAGGCCATGCATAATGCATATATGGTCAGTATTGAACTCCATTTTGTCAAGATACTTTTTTGAAATGTGGCCGATGCCATTGCCCACCGACTGGGGAAAATTCTTACTATTGAAATCAACAACGTGACTTAATTCATGGCCCATCACCCCAACCTGTTCTTCAAAACTCAGATTTTGAAATAACAAACGAGTCAGGGTATCGGCTGTTTCATTGCTAATGGTAATAACATAGGTACGATGACCTTTACGCTTAAATACACTGGTAAAGTCGGGCTTTGTTGTAAGAGGCGTATAGGCCTTTTTTATTCTGAAAATAATGTGAGTGTCTTTAAGTTCTGGGAAATAGGATAAAGCCGTTAGGATAGGTCTTTCAAACTCGGCCGGAATTTCCTTATTGTGTGCCAACGAATCTTCTGATGCCGCCCCATACGCAGACAGTTGCAGAATGACCGAAATCAGTACTGTTAATTTTTTGGATAGAAGTCGGCTGGCTGACATTTGTAACCGTAACGCCAAAAATCGTGCACCAGTTGCTCAAATCTGTTAATGATGAATAAAATTGGGCGAATATTCTTATCAGAAAATGAATTATTATGTATGGTCTGTCGGGAGATTCAACAGCAGCTCCTTGATTTCGTTGAAATGCGTCCAAGGAATAAAATGATTGGCACCCGGCAATATTTTGATGTCGACACTCTTTGCATTCTTGAATTTCTGCCTTGCATAATCCACATTACCGAGCGGAACAAGATTATCCTTGTCCCCATGCATCAGCCACACAGGACATATGACTTTATCAAGTTCCTTATCCAATTGCTTCAGATCCTTCTTTAAATACCATAACTCCTCATTGCTGGGTCGCATGGCTCCGGGAACAAAGTAGTTGAGTGGAGTTTTAAACAAGACCGGTCGCCATTTCTCCGGTTTTTCCGCTTTGGGATCCAACGCCCCCGCGAGGATAACCAGGCCAGAGATCAATGCTACATTGTCCAAATACATTTTTATAATTAGCGGACCCCCCAACGAATGACCGACCAGGAAAATTGGCTTATTATTCTGAATACTATCTAACAGGTAATTGATGATGCGGGATTGCTGGGCTAAATTTTTCGGATGATTGAAATCGCTATATCCGAAACCAGGACGATCAACAGAGATCATCCGGTATCGCTTCATAAGGTCCGTGTCCTGCATATAGCCCTTGAATACATTCCAGCTACCAGGGGAACCGTGAACAAAAAATAACGTGGGCAATGTATCATTACCCACCTGGACATAATGTAAATGGGAATTGGCGACCTGCATAGTTTTAATGACAAGAGTAATTCCCCGCTGCTCGAACTCTTTTTTTGCATCTTCATCCGTTTCTCGGAATTGCATGGTTCGTTGGGCCTGAACGAGCCAAAATGTGCAAAGGAATAAGACAATAATGAGAATTACTTTTTTTCTCTTCTTTTTCATTCTGTCGACGTAGAGGATAGAGTGATTAACTTACTGCTAAGCACGATGTTCATTCCGCATTTCTGTTGTCGATGCCAGCTTCATCTCTTTGATATATTTTAATTCGCGTTCCAGGAAAAAATTCAGCGCGGTTCTGATAATTGCAATAGCCGCCAATTTTCCCAGTTCGTCCCAACTTGGTGCAACGGCTGTTGCTAATACGTCGGCACCAAGCATGAGCTCGAGTGCCACGGCCACACTGCTGCCAAATTGAACCCGAATTGCTTCCTTGGAATGTACGTAGTTAATTTTTGTAAAAGAAAGGATATAATTCCAAAGCGCCTGCAGCACCGCAATGCCAACAATAACCGCGGCCAAGATCTCAAGCGCGTGACTAACAGTCAGAGTTATATGCTTTGCGATCTGCTCCATTTACTTCATGATAAGACCAAATGATAGCAAAGCGCCAATGATATTCAGGAGGCAGTGAGTCAGAATGGCAAGTCGAAGGTCTCGTGTTTTCCAAACTAACCAGGTCATGGGCAATAGCGATAAGATCAACGTCAAGTAAACATATGGCTGCCAGAAATGGTACAAAGAAAAAAGGAGAGCATTTAAAACGAAGGCCCATTTGCCCCACGCGGCCATGCGCGGCAATAAATATCCGCGAAAATAAAACTCTTCAATAAACGGGGCTAAAAATCCATTGACTAATAAGTTAACAACTAACGTCAGCACAATGATTTCTCTACTATAATTCTGAAAATCTTGCACAGTAAACCAGGCCGGAAGCCATGCAAGCAATTTTTGGGAAATGATTTTGTCCAACGGTTGTGTGATGCCCCACACCAGAAACATGAAGACGACTAATGCCAGTGAATACAAAACCAATTTTCCATTGCTCAATTTGTTTTTGTATCCATTCAATTGCCAAAAACTTTGACGATTCTCTTTTTTCTTTGCCCAGTTGAGATGAGAAATGAACAATGGTATCGCCACCAGGATAATTGATGCGAGAATACCGAGCTGTGGGGGATAGTCATGTGCTGCCAATATCGGCGTGAGCACAGCAAAAGAGAGCACGATGATAATGCCAGGATAAAGATGATAAAAGATCGCCTGGGGTTTGCTTAATTGTTTTATATGTGTTTGGTTGACCAAGGTGTTTGATTTTAGGCTGAGATTGTCTCAAAGTGTTTTTCTCTCACAGAATTTATTTTCAGAACATCATTGATAAGGTGATCCCCCACCCGAAGGGCATTCGCAGCGATAGTTAAGGCGGGGTTGAATGCGCCACAGCTTGGAAAGAAACTCGCATCCAAGACGTACACATTATTAAGATCGTGTGTTCTACAGTTCAAATTCAAAACTGAAGTTTTACGATCTGCACCAAAACGCAAGGTGCCATTCTGATGACTCATGCCGGAGACATCAAGGTCATAGCCGTTCCATTTAGTGTCTTTGTAATCGGGATCGATGTTTCCAAGTTTTATGAATATTTCTTTCAATTTTTCTTTTAATTTTTCATAAGCGGTATAGTTCGTTCGCTTATAAAAAATTTTTATTGACCCATCATTTTTTAACGTGACCCGATTTTCGGAAGATGGCAGGTCTTCAGCGGTTAACCAAAAGTCGATTGTCCTTTCCTTTAACTCTGAATAGGTCTTCCCGGGAAATAAATCATTGGCAAGCCATAAGATCGTGTCCGGATCATTTCTTCCCATCAGCTGAATTTCTCCCAATGGAAATTCACTATCACCTGCTTTATGATAGAAATCGGCAATACCAAGGGATTTTTGAAATACGCAATCATTTTTCTTTTTTGTGAACGCAACTAAGCAACCATTATGATGGAGCATTAAATTCCGACCTACCTGGTCAGACGAATTTGCCAAACCATTTGGATAGGTTTCGTTGGCACTTCTTAAAAACAAAGCGGCACTGTTAACAGCTCCACACGCGACGATAAACACATCGGCATTGAACTTTATCTTCTCTCCATTCACAATGACGATCGCCTGGGTAACCCTTTCTCCAGAATCACCGGTGATTAATCGTTCGACATAAGCATGAGTCATCAAGGTTACATTGTTATGCTTCAATGCTGGACGAAGCGCCGAAACTTGTCCGTCAGCTTTCGAATCCGTCGGATCAGGAAATCCGTCAAAATTTTCAAGTATGACAGGTGCCTCGGTCTTTGTATAATCTTGTGGAAGTTTTACACCCATAGGCAATGGGAAAGGTTGCAGACCTAGTTGTTCCAGTTTTGCGTTTAGGTCTTTGATCAATGGTTCATAAGTCAGCGGAGGCAATGGGTATTCGGCATACGCGTAGGGTTCACTTGGATCAACACCACGTTTACCATGGACACTATACAATCTTTCGGCTTGCTCATAATAGTTCTCCAGCGTTTCGTATCCAAATGGCCATGCAGGAGAAACACCACCATAGTGGCTGACTTCTTTAAAATCGCTTTCGCGAAAACGGAATAATGCCGCGCCGTACATTTTTGAATTGCCTCCAACATTGTAGTGAATAAACGGTTTGAACGGCTTGTCATCCTGGTCATACCACTCTTCGTTGGGGCGGTAACGACCTTTGGTCACGACTTCATGAGGATCCCAATTTTCTTTTTCTTTTGGAACGAAGCCACCCCGTTCAAGAATCAAAATTCTTTTGCCGGTTGGAGCAAGTTTATAGGCTATGGTACTACCTCCGCTCCCAGTTCCTATTATAATGATATCATAGTGATTTGCCATAATAAAAATTTCTATTGCAAAATGAACATAAACACCAACAAGCTGCTGTCAGTTAGCTGACGTAAGTATAAGAATTTCGAATCCCCTGCTATTGAATAGAAAAAAAGGTAAACCACAGGACAATTGTGGCACTTTATATTTATTCAGTTTGTGGCATGAAAGTGTTGCAATCAGAAATACAAATTCAAAAAGAAACTCTGCGCATTGAAACGTTTAGCGATGGAGTGTTTTGCATTGCGGTGACCTTACTGTCCATAGAAATCGGGGTCGAAGCAAAGGCTAATATTACCAACGAGGGATTAAGTCGCTCCTTATTAGAACAATGGCCAATTTACCTGGCGTACGTAATTAGTTTTATAAATGTTCTTTTAGCATGGATCGGGCATCACAGTTTGTTTAAGCTTCTCCGCAAGACGGACAATTTCATAATGGTAACAAATGGGTTGCTGATGATGCTAGTTGCGTTGGTGCCTTTTCCCACCAAAACACTAGGAGCATTTTTATTGACTGGTGCCTTAAAAACAGCTGTCGTATTTTATACAGGGTATTTTGTTTTGATAAGCCTGGCATTTCGATTCCTTTGGTTTGCGGCAACTCGTAACAGGGACTTATTGATTTACAAGATCACAACTTCTCAAATCGGGAAAACCACAAAAAATGAAAACGTTGGCCTCATTTGTAATGGAATCATCTTTGGCGTTGCCTTCTTTAATCCATGGCTTGCATTGATTCTAAGTTTTGCGATGTGGATCTACTGGTTTGTTTTTACGTGAGCTTAATGATAAGCAGATCAGGCTGACTTAAACTGCTTAATGAGAATATAATAACTATGCCCCTTTGGGAATCCATTTAGTATATGCTCTATCTTGTATCCATGCCTTTCATAAAAATGAGGGGCTTGAAAGCTGTAGCTTCTAACTAGAATAGTATGGCATCCTTTCGTCTTCGCCTCCAGTTCTCCTGCTTCCAATAATATTTTTCCTATTCCCTTTTTCCTCACCTTTTCATCTACCCAAAGCTGTGTGATCTCACATATGCCCGCCCAGGTCCAACCAGCGATGCCAGCAATGATCTCTTGGTCCTTATTTCTGACAACCCTGGAAAAAAGGCGGCCATCATCAATATGAGCTTCAGCCGAATTGTACTCATAGATCCTGTCTTCAAGTAATTGGATTACCTGAAACGTCTCCTCCGCAGACTCCATACTGTACTTGTTATCCATTACCGCCTTTTAATTGCTGCAAGACAATCAATTTTGAAAACTAATTGCCGTAGAAAAATTGTTCCCTGATAATTTTTCCATTCTTCCATTCCTGTACGGATACCTGGATATAGTTCCTGACACCCCAATCCTTATGAGTATAATCGTAGTGCCACTGTACCATGGAGACATCTTCACCAACTGTGACCTTTAAAGGCCTTGCATTTCTAAATTCCGAAATGGACGAAAAAAACTCTTCTTCTCTTTTCCGGTTAACTTTCTTGCCAATAGTGGGTGTGCTTTCATTTTCTTGCATTACTACGTCTTCGTGGTAATATTTGTCGAAAGCTTCGAGTGCCTTTCCTTTCAATACCAGGTCATTCAAATCCGTGATCTTTTCTAATAACGTTGTCATATTTTGTGCATTTATTTTGCACAAAGCTCATAAGAACATAACGTGAAAAAAATAAACTAGGTTAATAAATTCGGTCTGTTGCATCCATGCTAAATTTGTTAACGATCCATTGTAGCGCCGCGACAATTGCCTTCTGGATAATGATTTAAAAGAATCGTTCAAGTTTTGGGATCTCCAAATACAAGGTTTGCAAAATTGCATAACGAATCTGCACTTCCGATTTGGTTTTTTGTAGTCGCATTGCAAAGATTTGGTTAAGACATTAAAGCCAATTCGTCAATGTTCTTTGTTTGTTCAAGATGTTCTTTCTCTTCCTGCGGTGTTGAATGGAATCTGCTTATTCTGTTAATTAATTCCGCCACTACGCCGGTCCACCCGGTTTGGTGAGAAGCTCCAACGCCTCTCAACGTATCGCCATGAAAATATTCATAGAACAAAACAAGGTCTTTGAAATTCGGGTCGGTTCTATAGATCTCTTCGCCTCCATTTACGAGTCTTGCGCCGTTTTGATCTTTCTGAAAAATTGAAACCAATCTTTTCCCCAGTTCATTAGAAATTTCGCCCAGCATCATTTGCTTCCCCGAGCCTGTTGGAAATTCGACTTGAAACTGATCTTTGTAGTAGTGGGAATACTGCTGCAGTGCAAGAACAATAAGATAATTCATCGGCATCCACACTGGTCCGCGCCAATTTGAATTTCCCCCAAACAAAGAAGTGTTTGATTCTCCCGGCTGATAGCTTAAGCCAAAGTCCTGCCCATCAATATTCACCATGTAGGGCGTTTCATGCAATTTGGAAATGGAGCGAATACCTCCGGCAGACAAAAATTCTTTTTCGCTCAGTAATGCCTTCAGGACTTTTTCAAGTCTCTGACGCGGAACAAGAGATAATAAAATGTCATTATGATCATTTAATTCCTCTATGACCATATAGGCGTTGTTTTTCT
>Ga0207674_10006293_pt1 | contig 13991 bp, 10 predicted proteins | sample KBSCornC72_FD_184303 | JGI IMG/M metagenome (GOLD analysis project Ga0207674, IMG submission 184303) | Corn rhizosphere microbial communities from Kellogg Biological Station, Michigan, USA - KBS Corn C7-2 (SPAdes) (version 2) | ecosystem: Host-associated > Plants > Roots > Rhizosphere > Soil ... | reverse complement strand
GCACTGGCGCGCGTGATGATCGAAGCAGAGAGCGAAGAAGCAATGCGACGACATGCGGATGCGATCGCGGACGCAATACGGGCGGAGCTGGGAGAATAACTAGAAATTCGATCTTCCTCTGTTCACAGATCGCGCCAGTTCGGGCCGAAGCCGAGGTCAGCCACGAGAGGGACGTTGAGCTTGACGACTCCTTCCATCTCGGACCGAACAAGTTCTTCCACTTCTTTCTTTTCCTCGCCCGGGACTTCAAAGAGCAGTTCATCGTGAACCTGCAGGACCATTCGTGTCTTGAGCTTGCGTTCGGTGAGTTTGCGATCCAGCGAGATCATAGCGAGTTTTATAAGGTCCGCGGCCGTACCCTGGAGCGGCGTATTGACAGCGGTACGCTCGGCGAATCCGCGAGCATTGGAATTGCGGCTGGTAATGTCGGGGATTGGGCGGACACGGCCGAACATGGTGCGCACCGCGCCCTCGCTGCGGGTCTCTTCAAGCGTTCTGTTAATGAACGCTTTCACGCCCTCATAGCGTTCAAAGTAGCGATCGATGTAAGCGCGAGCTTCTGCCTGTGCGATGCCGAGCTGGGCGGCGAGACCGAAGGGTGAGATCCCGTAGACGATGCCGAAGTTGACTGCCTTAGCCCGGTTGCGGGTCTCCTTATCCATGGTCTCTGCGGGAACTCCGAAGACTTCGCTGGCTGTCAGGGTGTGAATATCCTCGTTCTGTTGATAGGCACGCATGAGAAGCGGGTCGGCGCTGAAGTGTGCAAGAAGTCGAAGCTCGATTTGCGAGTAGTCGGCGGAGAGGAGTTCCGAGCCCGGAGCGGCGATGAAAGCGGCGCGAATTTCGCGGCCGAGCTCGGTTTTGATGGGGATGTTCTGGAGACTTGGGTTGAATGATGACAGTCTGCCGGTTGATGTTGCAGCGGACTGGAAGGTGGTGTGTACCCGAGACTCCGCGTCGGCTTGCCCTGGAAGAACATCGATGTACGTTGACTTGAGCTTGGACAGGTGTCGATATTCGAGCACCAGGCGAACTACCTCGAAATTCTCGGCCAGTGGCTCCAGAACATCCTGTGCAGTGGATATGGTCTTGCCCTTGCCGTATTTCACCGGCATAGGAAGTTCCATCTTTGTGAACAAGACCTCACCAAGTTTCTTGGGAGAACTGACATTGAAGCGTTCGCCCGCCAACTCGTAGATGCGCTCACTTACCCGTTGAATCTCGGCGCCGAAGCGAGTGGAGAGATGGGCGAGTACATCCTTGTCGATGCGTACGCCGTTCCTTTCCATGCGGTAGAGGACTGGCGCAAGGGGTAGGTCGATGCTTTCGTAGACACTTGTGACGTTGGTTCGTTCCGCTTCAGCACGAAGATCGGTTACGAGGGCCTGGGTGATGGCAGCGGCTGCGGGCAGAGACTTAGGCGCCGCTTGATTATGGCGCGCGGCAACGTCGGCCAGAGTTTGCGTGGTGTGAGTCGGATTGAGCGCGTAGGAAAGGAGTTGTGAGTCCTCGACCTTGCCCTGAAGCTCGACACCCAGGCCACAGAGGACGTGCAAAGCGAGTTTGAAATCGTGAACCCGTTTGGGGACAGCAGGATCTTCAAAGAGGTTTTTCAGTTCCGGAGTGAGGGGAAGACAGAGGCCCTTTCCCATTTCCGCGCTGACACCAATGCTCGATTCCGTCTTCTTTTCGGCTTCCTCGATGGCATCGAGAAGTGAGAGCGTCTTCTGCGGCCCTGGCTCTTCAGATTCTACTTCAGCTTCAGTTGGCTCTTCGGCCGCGAGGGCGAAGGAGAATCCGCTTTTGCGCGCGGCGGCATAGAAGGCGCTTGCCTGCTCTGTCGTGGCCCGCTCGATGAGTTCTAACTGCGGCGCAGAGGCAGACGGAGCCAGTTCCCGCAGCATCGAGGTGAACTCAAGTTCACTGAAGAGCGTGCGGCACGCTTCGACATCCGGCTCCTGCGTCTGCATGGCGTTGAGGTCGAGCGGGAGCGGAACCCGACAGTCGATCGTGACGAGTTCTTTCGAGAGCAGAACGGCATCGCGGTTCTGCTCGAGCGATTCGCGGTAGCTTTTGCGTTTGACCTCGGAGGCGCGATCGAGGACGGCTTCGAGACTGCCGAATTCGACGATGAGGTCAACGCTGCCTTTGTCGCCGATTCCCGGGGCTCCGGGGATATTGTCGATGGTGTCGCCACGCAGCGCCATGACGTCGACAACTTTCTCGGGTGGAACGCCAAGGACCTCCTTCACTTTCTCGGCATCGAGGATGAGATTGTCCTTCTGCGGGTTGAGGACCTTCACGTGCGGGGAGACGAGCTGCATCATGTCCTTATCACCGGAGACGATGAAGACTTCGTGCCCTTGTTCGGCTGCTTCGCGCGCTAGTGTGCCTATGACGTCGTCGGCTTCAAAGCCCTGCACTTCTAGAATGGGAATGCGCAGCGCATCGAGCGAACGGCGGATGTAGGGAACCTGGCGGCGAAGGTCCTCGGGCATCGACTCGCGCTTGGCTTTGTAACCATCGTAAGAAACTTCTTCGAAGGCCTGGAGCTTCGAATTCCATTTGCGGAGGGTGCCGATGTCTTTGGCGCGCTCATCGCGGAAGACAGCGCCGCTTGGGTCGAAGACAGCCGCAAAGTACTTCGGAGAGAAGTCCTCGCGGAGCTTGCGGATCATGTTGACAAAGACGTAAATCGCCGCTGTGGGTAAGCCCGATCGCGTGGACATGGGGCGGCTGCGCTGCATCGCATGATAGGCGCGGAAGATGAACGACATTGCATCGAGAAGGAAGACGGGCGGCTTGGTTTGATTCTTTGCCGAGGTTGATACGGGAGGCGAAACGGTAGCTGGCACGGTACGAGTCTATCAGTGCGGGTGAACTGGCATCCGCAATGCGGAGAGCACAGGACTAAGCACTCAACAACTGATTACGTTGTCTAGAAGTGCGACTAAGGAACACCCATAGGTAGAAGCCAGCCATTAAGAGCAGTACCAGGGGAGCCGGCCGGGTGAGGACCATCATCGCAATACTGCTCGACCCTTCCGCGGGTATCTGAATGCTGGATACGAGAGGCTTGAACAAAGCGTATGGCACTTCGCCGGTGAAGATCAGCCCGAGAGTAGTAAAGGTAGCGCCGGCTATACCGATCTTTCCTTTCTCGGCAACGAGCATTGCGCACGCAGGGACGCTGAGCATCAATAGCCGAGTGTCGTAAGCGCGGTGATATGTCACGAGCATCGTAAGCGGCGCAATTGCAGCGAGCGCGAGCCAGGTGAATGTCGATGTGCGCGGAGAAAGGAAGATTCCGATCAACCAGGATAGAAACATAAGGCCGCAGACAAGCAAAGTGACCGTGTTGTAGAACCTCGGGTTATCCCGAATCAAGGCGACTGCTGATTGCAGGTTGACGATCATCTCAGTGGCTCGGTCGCGGCTTGTGGGTCCGGAAGGACCGGGATCGTTATTGCCGCCGTGAGCGGACATCGTAGTCATATTGGAACGGAATTCCGGAAACCAGTTCGGCGCACTTCTCGATACCCAGAGCACAGCTGCAAGGCTGAGTATGGCGGTGGTCGCCAGAGTTTGAAGCGCGCGTTTTCGAAGCCTGCTGCCTGCCAGAAGAAAGCACAACCACACAAGACCAGCATCGTGCGGCTTGACGGCAAGACTAATCGATAAACAAAGTACGCCCGCCAGAATGTACCGGTCCTTGAGAAAACACCAAACGGCGATGAGGCAAGATGCGATAACTATTCCTGCGGGGTTTCCGTTGCCCAGGACGATAGCCGCGCTGACCAGGGAGATTGCGATCAGCGCTGCGGAAAGGACCGGAGCATGGCTTGAACTCATGTCCCAGATCAGGAATGAAGCAAGAATGAAGCTAGCGGCAGTGGCGATAGACCACACAAGAGACGAGATTCCGAACGGGAGCATCGCGAGGGGAGCGGTCAGCAGAACAGTTGCCGGCAGGTTGACGTACAGCGTCAATGTGTGACTGCGGAAGTGCGAAGCCGCCGAGGTGCCGAGTTCCCGTTCGTAGAATCGGAACAACTCGGTCTCATTGTATGGATCACAATGATGAAGAAGGCAGCGAGAGCCGTAGACGACAGCTCTGAAATCTTCTCGTGAATCCGATGCCACCTGTTGCAGAGCAAAGCCAAAAAAGAGAAACACGGCTGCACCCAGAATCAGCAGATAGAAACCATCCCTTTTCTGACGACTCGTGTCATTCAGAGCAAGGGCGGGCGTTTCGAGCTGTTCTGGCATCGTACGAGTCTAGCAAAGGCGAAGCGGCAAGCTAGTCCGAAACATATGGGACGTCAGCACAAGGGTGGTGCGATAACCGACGGAAGTGGGCGAAAGCTAAAGGTCATGCGGCAGGCGTAGCAAGCTGTTCGTATCGAACGATCTGTGCGCGAGTTTCGCCGGACATCTCCGCACCGGATCTGCGATCGCGGTACCAGGGAATTGTCCAATCGAGGGCTGCTTCGAGATTGAGACGCGGACGCCAGCCGAGTTCGGCGCGGGCTTTGCTGGAATCGAGCTTCAGATAATGCGCTTCGTGGACGCTCGGCGCGTTGTCGCGGATCCATGATGCTCCAGAGCCCCAGAGTTCTGCGAGTTTATTCGCAATCCGCTCGACGGGCCACGCATCGTCGTCGGCCGGACCGAAGTTGAATGCAGAGGCTGCATCGGCGCGGCCGGCGAGCAAATGTTCAGCCAGAGTGATGTAACCCTGTAGCGGTTCGAGAACGTGCTGCCAGGGGCGAATTGCATTGGGGCGTCGAATCAGGACAGGCTTGCCTGATTCAAAGCCGCGGATGAGGTCGGGAATGAGGCGATCTTCAGACCAGTCTCCTCCGCCAATAACGTTGCCGGCCCGCGCTGTGGCGATTGCGACACGATGGTCAGACAGGCGGTTTACGGGAAAATACGAGTCACGGAAAGCGGCAACGACAATCTCGGCGGCTGCTTTGCTGGAAGAATAGGGATCGTGTCCGCCCAGGGGGTCAGTCTCACGGTAAGGCCATGCCCACTCGCGATTCTGGTAGCACTTGTCGGTAGTTACGCAGACAACTGCGCGAACGCTGGATGACTTGCGGACAGCCTCAAGCAGATTGGCGGTGCCCATCACATTGGTGCCGTAGGTCCCAAGCGGGTCGGCATAGGAACGGCGAAGCAGAGGCTGAGCAGCTAAGTGAAAGACTACCTCGGGTTCGAAGTCGACCAGGGAAGCTTCGAGCTTGGGGTAGTCCTGGATATCGCCGCGATCATCATCGAGAGTGTCGGCAACGCGCGCATCAGCGAAGAGGTTGGGCTGGGTTGACGGGTCGAGGGCATAGCCTCGCACTTGAGCTCCTCTGGCCACCAGCCAAAGAGCGAGCCATCCGCCCTTGAAGCCGGTGTGGCCGGTGAGAAAGACCCGTCGGTTCTTCCAGGGATTTACCAGGTCTTCCACGGGGCCCTCCCGCTGGTCCAAAGGTCCTCGAGGCGCTGCTTATCGCGCAGGGTATCCATTGGCTGCCAGAAGCCGCTGTGGAAGTACGCCTGCACTTCGCCTTTTGCGGTGAGGCTCTGTATTGGCTCTCTTTCGAATGCGGTGCTCTCGTCCGCGATTTCACCAATCACAGACGGTGAGAGGACGAAGAAGCCACCGTTGATCCAGCCGCCTTCTCCTTCGGGCTTTTCCTGAAAGGCGGTGATCTGGTTCCCCTCGAGGCTGAGACCGCCGAAACGGGCAGCGGGCCGAACGGCCGTAATAGTGGCCTGTTTCCCGTGAGCCCGGTGAAAGGCGATCTCCTCTGTGATGTTTACGTCGCCAACTCCGTCGCCATAGGTCATGCAGAAGGCGTCTTCGCCATCGAGATAGCGTTCGATATTGCGCAACCGACCGCCCGTACCCGCGTTGTCGCCTGTGTCGATGAGGGTGACACGCCACGGCTCAGCGACACTCTGGTGAACCTGCATGCGGTTCTCGACCATGTCGAAGGTAATGTCGGACGTGTGGAGGAAGTAGTTGGCGAAGTATTCCTTGATGAGGTAGCCCTTGTAGCCGCAGCAGATGATGAAGTCATTGATCTGGTGCTGGGAGTAGATTTTGAGGATGTGCCAGAGAATGGGACGACCGCCAATTTCGACCATTGGCTTGGGACGGACTGAGGTTTCTTCACTGAGCCGCGTACCGAGGCCGCCGGCCAGGATAACTGCTTTCATTTCATCCCCTTGCTGCCGGTAGACCTATGACGCACGGCAGCCGGAATACAACTTGGTACCTCGGTTGCTTTCCTTGAGTATTACAGTACACCGCGATGATTCGATTGGGTATGCTGGGAAGTGTCCCCATGACGAATGGCAGTGGTCGGCTTCGGCAACAGATTCTTGATTTGACGGCGCAGTACTTCGCCGAGGCATTTCCTGTGACTGAATTTCAGCCGGGAGTGACTCCGGTTCCAGTTTCAGGCAAGGTGGTGGACGCGGCCGACATCGGCGCGGTGGTCGAATCGGCCCTGGACGGCTGGTTCACGACCGGCCGCTTTGCCAAGGACTTCGAGCGCAAGCTGGCACGGTTCGTAGGCGTGCGCGGCGCGTCGCTGGTGAATTCAGGTTCATCGGCAAATCTGCTGGCACTGACGGCACTGACATCTTCCAAACTGGGCGACCGGCGCCTCAAGCCAGGGGACGAAGTCGTCACGGTGGCGGCGGGATTTCCGACAACCGTCAACCCCATCATCCAGAACCGGCTTGTGCCGGTGTTTGTAGATGTCACTCTGCCGAGTTATGAGATTGACGTAACTCAGTTGGAGGCGGCTAGGAGCGAGAAGACGCGCGCCATCATGATCGCTCACACTCTGGGAAACGTCTTTGATCTGGACGCGGTGACGGCGTTCGCCAAGAAATACGATCTCTGGTTAATTGAAGACTGCTGCGACGCGCTGGGGTCGACTTGGAAGGGCCGGCATGTGGGCACGTTCGGTGATATTGCCACGGTGAGTTTCTACCCCGCGCACCACATCACGCTCGGAGAGGGCGGAGCAGTTCTGACCGACAAGCCAAATCTGCAACTACTGATTGAGTCGTTCAGGGACTGGGGCCGTGATTGCTGGTGCGAGCCTGGCAAAGACAACACCTGCGGCAAGCGATTCGACTGGCAGCTTGGTGCCCTGCCCTGCGGGTACGACCACAAGTACACCTATTCGCACATCGGTTACAACTTGAAAGCCACCGACATGCAGGCAGCGCTGGGAGCTTCGCAAATAACGAAGCTGCCTGACTTCATTGAACGCCGTAAGGCGAACTTCCAATATCTTCTTCAGGCCTTGAAGCCACTAGAGGATGTTCTGGTACTTCCTGAAGCGACCTTTGGATCAGACCCCTCCTGGTTCGGCTTCGCGATTGGCGTTCGCGAGAACGCACCTTTCGCACGACAGGACTTGGTCCGCGTGCTGGAGGCCAAAAAGATCGGGACGCGGCTGCTGTTTGCCGGCAACCTGCTGCGCCAGCCCGCGTATGAGGGATGCGATTACCGCGTAATCGGCGAACTGAAGAATACAGACTTCGCCATGAACAACGTCTTCTGGATTGGGGTCTACCCCGGACTGACGACGGAGATGCTGGATTATGTGGTCGAAAGTATTCGCCAGTTCGTCTCGGAGGGGAAGGCCATCAAGGTCCTGCAACCCGAACATGCGTGATTCCGAATGAAGCTCTCAGATTACGTTTTTAGTCAGCTCCGTACTTGGGGCGCACGCCATGTGTTTCTGATCACCGGCGGCGGCGCAATGCATTTGAACGACTCAGTCGGCACGAGCGGTCTCAGATACATCTGCACGCATCATGAACAAGCCGCTGCCATGGCGGCGGAGGGGTATGCACGCATCGCGGGTATCCCTGCGATTCTGAACGTGACGACGGGGCCGGGCGGCATCAACGCACTGAATGGCGTGTTCGGCGCGTGGACGGACTCGATACCGATGATCGTGCTCTCCGGGCAGGTAAAGCGGGAGACCTGCATGTCCACATACGGATTTACCCACCTTCGTCAGCTAGGCGACCAGGAGGCGGACATTGTCCGGATGGTGGGAGGCATTACCAAGTATGCCGTTCTGGTCAGTGATCCTGAATCGATCGCATATCATCTTGAGCGCGCATGGTACCTGGCACGGAACGGCAGGCCGGGACCTTGTTGGCTGGACATCCCTGTGGACGTACAGTCGACCGAGATCGATCCTGATGCTCTGCGACACTACGAGCCTTCTGAAGACGAGCTCTTATTCGATCCCAAAGTCGTTAGGGAACAGGTGAGTGATGTGCTCGCTCGAATCAAGAAGGCGAAGCGGCCAGTTGTGTTCGCCGGCAGCGGAGTGCGCCTCAGTGGTGCACTTGACGAGTTCGAGAAAGTCATCCGGAAGCTTCGCATACCCGTTGTGACCGCCTGGACCCATGATGTTATCGCTAGTGATGACGAGCTGTTCTGCGGGCGGCCGGGGACCATTGGTGAACGCGCCGGAAACTTCACAGTGCAGAATGCTGATCTGATTTTGGTGCTCGGATCGCGGCTCAACATTCGGCAGGTGAGCTACAACTGGACTTCATTCGCTCGTCATGCATTGAAAATTCAGGTGGACGTTGATGCTGCCGAGTTGCGCAAGCCCTTCGTTCAGGTGGATGTTCCGATCCACTGCGATCTGAAGGTATTTCTGAGCGAGGCTATCCGGCAGTTGGAAACCGACGGCTGTGCAGCAGGGCATGAACACTGGCTGAATCGCGCGCGAGAGTGGAAGACAAAATACCCAGTCGTACAGGGCAAGCAGAGGGTAAGCGGGCCTCCACTGAACAGTTACGATTTTATCGACAAGCTTTTTGGATTCCTGGCCGATGACGATGCGGTTGTTCTGGGCAACGCAACCGCCTGTATCGTTCCTTACCAGGTAGGGAAGCTGAAGAAAGGACAGCGGCTGATATCGAATTCGGGTTCGGCATCCATGGGCTACGATCTACCGGCCGCGATCGGGGTAGCTGTGGCGCGCAATGCAAGAACAATCTGCATCGCGGGTGATGGATCGCTACAGATGAACATCCAGGAGTTGCAGACGGTAATCGGCTATAACCTGCCGGTTAAGATTTTCGTTCTGAACAATGGTGGCTACCTGTCGATTCGCCAGACACAGACGGGATTCTTCAAGGGTCGCAAGATCGGCGAAAGCTCCGAGAGCGGCGTTACCTTTCCAGTCATGAACAAGATCGCCGCCGCATACGGAATTCCATCATTCACAATCGATAAGGCTGCCGACCTGGCGATCGTCCAACGGGAGCTTGACAGTCCAGGGCCGACGCTCTTTGACGTTCATCTCGATCCGACTCAGGAATTCGAGCCTCGCCTACGTTCTCGGATCCTGCCCGACGGTAAGATCGTCACGCCAAACCTTGAGGATATGTATCCGTTCCTCTCCGAGGAAGAACTAGCGGAGAACATGACGATGGGAGACGAGAAGTGAGCGAATTCGATCTCAAAGCCATCGCCTTCGATCTTGATGGCACGCTCATCGACTCTCTCCCCGGAATCGAATTCTCAATAAGAGCTGCGATGGCGCAGTGTGGCGTTCGTCTGAAAGACATCGATCTTCGCAGCATTATCGGTCCTCCGATTCGAGTGATTCTAGGCAAGCTAGCCGAGACGGCGGATTCAGACCTCATTGAATTAGAGGGCGCATTTCGCCGCAGTTACGACAGCGAGGGCTGGAGCAAAACCAGCATTTATCCGGGCACGCAGGCTGTGCTGTCGACGTTGCGTGATTCGGGAATCCGACTTTTCGTTGTCACCAACAAACCTCGCCACATCTCAATGCGAATCCTGGAATCGGCGCAAATTGGACATCAGTTCGAACGGCTGATCACTCGGGATTCGCGCGTCCCCGAATACCTAAGCAAGAGGGAGATGCTTGAGGACTTGAAGATTTCATGCGGTGTGGACAGTTCCAATTGGCTGGTTGTCGGAGACACCGAAGAAGATGGCCAGGCAGCCGCAGAATGCGGCATGAAGTTCGCCCACGTAACGTACGGGTACGGTAGGATCAGCAAAACGCCCGCTTTCCCTGTGTGCTTTCAAACATCGGATCTAGCCCGGCTTTCGGAATGGATTCAACTGGAGTTTGCTCATGATCGATAAGGACATCTTTGAAGATTTGTTTGTGCTTGAGATAGCGAACAACCACCTTGGCAGCGTGGAGCGAGGTCTCAAGATCATCGGCGAGTTCGCGCAGGTTGTTCGCTTCAATAATGTGCGCGCAACGATGAAGCTTCAGTTCCGCGATGTTGAGCAGTTTGTTCATCGTGATTTTCGTGATCGAGACGATCGCTATATTCAGAAGACGCTGAGCACGCGGCTCACTGACGAAGAATACGCCGCTCTGGTAAAGGCGATACGCCAGGCGGGATGTATGCCAACGGCGACACCATTCGATGAGCGTTCGGTAGATCTCTGCTGCGAACTCGGTATCCAGATGATCAAGATTGCCAGCTCTGATCTCAATGACTGGATATTGATCGAGAGAATCGCAAAGACGAAGAAGCCTGTGATCATCTCAACCGGCGGATCATCTTTGAAAGACCTGGATGATATCGTAACGTTCTTCGCCAATCGCTCTATTCCGCTGGCGATTAACCATTGCGTTTCGATCTATCCAACCGACGATTCGAAGCTGGAACTCAACCAGATTGACTTCCTGAAGAACCGCTACCCCGATAACACGATCGGTTTGTCTACTCACGAGTACTGCGATTGGTCAAGCTCGATGATGATTGCGTACGCAAAGGGCGCCCGGACATTTGAGCGTCACATCGACATCGAAAGCGATGGCAAAAAAGTTTCGCCGTATTGCAGCCTGCCCCACCAGGCGGATGAGTGGTTCAAGTCGTTTCACAAGGCTCGCGAAATGTGCGGTGCGCCTGGCACTCAAAAAAGAATTCCGCCGAAGGAAGAAATCCAATACTTGGATGCACTGGTCCGCGGTGTCTATGCGAAAGAGGATCTGACGGAAGGGCACCTGCTCACAGATGAAGATGTGTACTTGGCTATCCCGCTTCAGAAAGGGCAGCTTTCATGCCGCGAACTTATGCGTGGAGAGGTGCTCTTGAAGCCAGTGAAGAAGGATGCAGCGATCCGAATCGATGACATCGAGAGCCCTTATTCTCAGATACCTTCGCTACGACAGGTCATCTACAACCGCGGAATCGATCCGAAGTAGGTCGATTCCGCCTTCAGTAATCTGATTACCAGCCTGCGTGCACAAGATGCCCAACCCACTCGAACGCGATCTGGAGATGGTGAGTCAGCGAACTGCGTCCCTATGGGAAGAGGCGCGGGAGCAAGACATCTTTGTGACTGGGGGCACGGGTTTCTTCGGATGCTGGCTCGTGGAGAGCTTCTGCCATGCGAACCGGACGCTGAACCTCAATGCGCAGATGACAGTCCTGACGCGCAGCCCAGAGGCGTTCGCACGCAAGTGTCCGCATCTGGCTGATGATCAAGCAATCAGGTTGGTGGGGGGGGATGTACGCAACTTTGCGTTTCCTGATGGGGAGTATCGCTTCGTCATTCATGCCGCTACGGAGGCGAGCGCCAAACAGGCTGCGGAAGCGCCGCTCGAGATGCTTTCAACGATTGTCGAAGGCACGAAGCGGACGCTTGAGTTTGCCTCTTCGCACGGCACCAAAGCCTTTCTGCTGACGAGTTCAGGCGCGGTTTATGGCAAACAGCCCGGCGAGACAACGCATGTGCCTGAAAGCTATCTTGGCGGACCCGATCCGCTGGATCCGGCAAGCGTTTATGCAGAGGGTAAACGGCTTGCTGAGCAGCTTTGCACGCAATACTCGAGACGATTTGGGATTGGCGCAAGAATTGCGCGTTGCTGGGCGTTCTGCGGTCCGTATCTGCCACTGGATGCGCATTTCGCGATTGGGAACTTCATTGGAGATGCGCTCGCAGGGCGGGCAATCGAGATCAAGGGAGATGGAACGCCGCGCCGATCATATCTGTACGCGGCGGACCTGGCTGTGTGGCTTTGGACGATCCTGTTCCGTGCGCCGGAGCTTGTGCCGTTTAATGTGGGATCGGCGCAAGACCTGAGCATTCAGGAGTTAGCGGAGCTGGTCGCGCGGATTTTGGAGTCGAATACGGAAGTTCGAGTCGCTAAGAACCCGATGCCAGGAGCACAGCCGGCCCGGTATGTGCCATGTGTAGATCGGGCACGTAAGGAGCTGGGACTGGAGGCATGGACGCCTCTGGATGAGGCGATCCGGAAGACAGCGGACTGGTACCGCACGAAGGCTAAAGAAGCGGCAGGCTAAGCACGTCTCAGCTCAGCAGTTGATGCGTTCCTTTTCGGTGACGAGCGGGCGGCGGAGAACCAGCGTGTGGATGGAGCCGACGTATTCGCCGATGATTCCCAGCGCAATCAGTTGGACGGAGCCGAGGAAGAAGAGGCCGAGGACGACGGGGGCGATGCCGACGTTGAAGTTGGCCCAGAAGACCAGCTTGTAGACCAGGTAGAACATGCCGGTTAGGAAGCTGATAAAGGCCGAGATGAAGCCGATGAAGATGACCAGGCGAAGAGGCACCTTGGAAAGATTGGTGATGCCCAGCATGGCGAAGTCATAGAGCGTATAGAAGTTCTGGCTGGTGATTCCCCGTTCGCGGCGATTCTGGTTGTATTCGACCCTGGTGACGGGAAGGCCGAGTTCGGCGATGATGCCGCGGAGATAGGGGTAGGGATCGCGGAAGTCGTTGCGAATCTTGTCGATGACGGAGCGGTCGTAAAAGCCGAAACCGGTGAAGTGCTCCATGATGCGGACGTTGGTGAGGCGCGCGACGAGGCGGTAATAGGCGGTGCGGATGCGGAACATCAGGCCGTTCTCGTCGCTGGACTTCTTGATGGCAGCGACGATAGGGGCGCCGTTCTCCCAGGCGCGGATCATGTCGGCGAAGAGTTCGGGTGGATCCTGGAGGTCGGCTACGAGGACGCCGATGGCATCGCCCTGGGCCTGGAGGAGGGCGTGCATGCCGGAGCGGTCGGGGCCGACGTTGCGGGCGTTGACGATGACCTTGACGGAGGGGTCCTCCGCGGCCATCTGGCGGAGGATGCTGACGGTGTGGTCGGTGGAGGCGTTGTCGATGAAGAGGTGCTCGAAGCGGTACTGGGGGAAGCCGGCAGCGACGGCCATGAGGCGGCGATGGAGCTCGCGGACGTTGAGCTCCTCGTTGTAGCAGGGGGTCATGATGGTGATCACCTTGGGGAGGGGTGTATTTCCGTTAAGTTCCGCTGATTGAGGGCTCCGCCCGGTGATCAAGTCTCTGGACATGGCTGCTTTGAGGGCAGTCTAGCACGGGTGGGAGCTAGCAGCCGGGCGCCAGTAGCCGGGAGTAATCCCCTTCCCTCCCCCCGGTTTTTGCTACGTAATACAGGGCAAAGGGTTTAGTTCTACGTAATACATGTGTAAGGGTTTAGGTCGTGAAGCGTTGATTGGCGCGCCGTGGCACTCCCAGCCTACCCCTGTATTTTTCGTTACTTAATACATGGCGAAGGACTTAACCGTACTTAATACATTTTGAAGGGTTTAGGGGCTCGCCGGGGAGGGAGCGCGCTATATGTATGTTTTTGTCAAGTTATTCCATTGAAACGACTTAGGCGAATAGATCCTGATAAGATTGGACTTATGTCCTGGGCTGGTTTTGTCGGTATTGAGCATGGCCGATCCGTACCTATTCCAGTTTTTTGTCAAAATCTTCGATCGAAAGGACTTAGATCAAAGAATCTTGATAATAATAGACTTAGCTCAACGGGCCTGTTTTGGCACGGTGGGCATAACGATCTTCGATTACCTGTTTTTTGTCAAAGTTTTCCATCGAAAGGACTTAGATAGAAGAATCTTGAAAACAATGGACTTAGGCCGAAGGGCCTGTTTCGGCCCACAGTGGTGCACTTTTATTGTGC
>Ga0207674_10006292_pt1 | contig 13992 bp, 11 predicted proteins | sample KBSCornC72_FD_184303 | JGI IMG/M metagenome (GOLD analysis project Ga0207674, IMG submission 184303) | Corn rhizosphere microbial communities from Kellogg Biological Station, Michigan, USA - KBS Corn C7-2 (SPAdes) (version 2) | ecosystem: Host-associated > Plants > Roots > Rhizosphere > Soil ... | reverse complement strand
CCCTCGCCGCGTCCCTCGCAGCGCGTGTGCTCCACCGAGCCGGTCGTCCCGACGAGCAGCCGGAGCAGCTCGCGCATCGTCGCCTCGTAGAACGCACACCCCACCCCGCCCGCGGCGACGCCGACGGTGATCGAGCGCGGGATCTCGAGCAGGAGCGAGGTGCCGACGCGCCGCACGTTGCCGTTGAGGTACCGCCGCGCGATGCGCCGCACCTGGCGCAGCGCCATCGGGCGCGCGACGAGCGACGGCATGACGTGGAGCATCCCGCGCGTCACGGGCGAGACGGTCATGTAGGCTTCGCGGGCGAGGAAGCGTCCCGCGGCGCGCAGCACCGCCTCGGCGTCCGGCCGGCGTCCGATCAGCTTGGCGAGCGCGATCGCCTCCTCCTGCGCCGTCCGCTGATTGCGCCGCACCGCCTCGGTGTAGCGCTTGATCTGCGTGTAGACCGTGTCGCTCAGTCCGAAGCGCTTGTTCCGCAGCTCGTCGACGAATTCCGCCTCGAGCACGCCCTCCGGTGTATCGACGTCGCGTACGGCTTCGAGGAGGCTGAGCGGCAGGAGAGCGTCTACTGTGGCGAGCATCGAGGACAGCGGGAAGCGACCGTCGACAGTGACGGAAGTGACTGAGGACACAACTGGGGGGAGGGACGAGCCAACCTAACGGGAACCGGAAGCGCGCTCAATAGCTTCTCACCCACGCGCCGCTTGCTGCACTTCGCGGCACGGCTCACATTCGCCGCGCACCGGGAAAGGATGACCGACCATGCCGCCTTTCGTCACTGACGTCGTACCGACTTGCGGCGCGCATCGCGCGATCACCGCGCTCGCACGCGCGTAGTGATCGGACGCGTACTGGCCGGACTCCTCGTCGCTGCCACGGTCGCGCTCGCTGCGCGACGGGCCCACGCGCTCGACACGGGAGGGACGGCGGCGGCGGTCGTCGTCGGCGCCGCGGCGGTCGGCGCGGGATGGGCGTGGGGCGCGTTGCTCATCGCCTACTTCGTCCTCTCGATCGCGCTGTCGCGGCTGCGGGGCGAGGAGAAGCGGGCGAAGACCTCCAGCATCGTCGAGAAAGGTGGCGCGCGCGACGCCATCCAGGTCGCGGCGAACGGCGGCGTGTTCGCTCTCGTCGCGCTCGGCGCGACGGTGGTCGAGCCGGGGCTGCCGCTCGGCCGGACGCTCACCGCGGCGGCGCTCGGCGCACTCGCGGCGTCCGCGGCCGACACGTGGGCGACGGAGATCGGCAGCCTGGCGTCGCGACCGCCGCGCTCGATCCTGACCTGGCGGCAGGTGCCGGCGGGGACGTCGGGCGGGGTGAACCTGATCGGGATGCTGGCGATGGTCGCCGGAGCAACCTTCGTCGCGGCGGGGGGCCGGGCGCTGGCGATCGACGCGCCCGCCATCGCGGTGATCGTCGGCGGGTTCGTCGGCGCGATCGCCGATTCCGTCGTCGGGGCCACGCTCCAGGACCGGCGGTGGTGCGACACATGCCAGACGAGCACGGAGCGGGCGGTGCACGGCTGCGGCACCCCCACGCGCCACGCGGGGGGGATCACCGCGGTGGACAACGATCTCGTCAACCTGATCGCGACGGTGGCCGGCGCCGCGGTCGCCGCGCTCCTCGTGCACTCGACGCTCCCCGGATGATCGCGCGCAACCCGTACGCAGACGTCATCGTGGTCGGTGGCGGCCCCGCCGGCTCGTCGACGGCGTACGCGCTGGCGCGGACCGGCGCGCGCGTGCTGGTGGTCGACCGCGCCACCTTTCCCCGCACGAAGCCGTGTGCGGAGTATCTGAGCCCGCAGGCGGCGCGCATCCTGAGCGACATGGGCGCGCTCGAGGCGATCGACCGCGCGGGAGCGGCGCACCTGACGGGGATGGTGATCCGCGCGCCGAACGGCGCGACGCTGCGCGGCGACTTCGTGGCGGCGCACGGCTTCCGCGCCTTCCGCGACCGCGGGATCTCGCTGCGCCGGACGGCGCTCGATCCGATCCTCCTCGACCGCGCGCGCGACGCGGGGGCGGAGGTGCGCGAGGGCTGTCGCGTCGTCGATCTCGAGCGCGACGCGCGCGGGCGCGTGCGCGGCGTCCGCGTGCTCGACGGCGAGGGCACGACGTCGACGATCGGTGCGGCGCTCGTCGTCGGCGCCGACGGGCTGCGCTCGCTCGTCGCGCACCGGCTGGGGCTCGCGCACGCGGCGCGCTGGCCGCGGCGGCTCGCGCTCGTCGGCCACCTCGAGGAGATGGGCGGCATGCAGGAGTGGGGCGAGCTGCACGTCGAGCGCGACGTCGGCTACGTCGGCATCGCGTCGGTGGACGGCGGGTTGGTGAACGCGTCGATGGTCGTCCCGCCGAAGGATGCACGCGCGGTGAGCGCGGACCGCGCGGGCTATTACCTCGGCTGGCTCCGTGCGCGGCCGCAGCTCGCGGCGCGCATGCGGCGGGCGAAGCTCGCGTCGCCCGTGCAGGTGACCGGGCCGTTCGCGTCGCACGCGCGGCGCTCGTGGGCGCCGGGTGCCGCGCTCGTCGGCGATGCGGCAGACTTCTTCGATCCCTTCACCGGCGAGGGGATCTACGCGGGGCTGCGCGGCGGCGAGCTGCTCGCGCCATTCGCGCTCGAGGCGCTCGGGGCGGCGTCGACGCGCGACGCGGACGGCGCACTGGCCCGCTACCATCGCGCGCGGCGCGCGGAGTTCGGCGGGAAGTGGATCGTCGAGCGGCTGATCGGCGCGGCCATCGGCTGGGCACCGGCGATGAACTACTTCAGCCGCACGCTCGAGTCGCGGAAGGACATGGCGGACCTCCTCGTCGGCGTGACGGGTGACTTCGTCCCCGCGCGCGAGGTGTTGCGTCCAGGTTATATCATGAATCTCTTTCGCCCTTCGCGCAGCACTCCCGCACCAGGCGCATGACGATCGACCCAGATTCCTTCCGCAGCGTGCTCGGACGATTCGCCTCCGGCATCACCGTCGTCACGACGCGGGACAGTGACCAGCGCGATCTCGGGATGACGGTGAGCGCCTTCTGCTCGGTGAGCCTCCGTCCCGCGCTGGTGCAGGTGTGCGTCGACCACGTCGCGTCGCTGCACCGCGCGCTGCTCCAGGCCCAGTGGTACGCGGTGAGCATCCTCGCCGCCGACCAGGAAGCGCTCTCGCGCCGTTTCTCCGCCGCCATCTCGACGCATCGGTTCGACGGTATCGGGTACAAGCGCGGCGAGAGCGGGATGCTGCTGCTCGACGACGCCCTCGCCCATCTCGAGTGTCGCATCGTGGCGGCGCACGATGCGGGCGACCACACGCTGTTCATCGGCGAGGTGGAGAGCGCCTCGGCGCGCAGTGCTCAACCCCTGCTGTACTACCGCGGCGGCTACGCCCAGCTCGAGCGATAGCGCTCATGCTCGTCCCGACGCGGCGGCGAGGATTCGAGATCCTCGACGACCCGGCGACCGACCCTGCCGTCCGCGAGCGATCGCTGCGCGACGTGAAGCGGTCGAACGTGCTGCTCGGCGGCCTGCGGGCGGTGCTCGCCGAGGTGGCGCGCGTGCTGCCTTCCATCGGGCCGCGAGCCACCCTGCTGGACGTGGGCACGGGACTGGCGGACATCCCCCTGGCCGCGCGCGAACGGGCGCGGAAGCAAGGCGTGACGCTGGTCGTGCTCGCCGTGGACGGCGCGGAATCCCTGTCGCGTCTCGCCGGGCGGAGGCTCGATGGCAGCGCGTGCGCCGACGTGCGTGACCTGCCCTTCCCCGATGCCAGCATCGACGTCGTCACTTGCTCGCAGCTGCTGCACCACTTCGAGGACGGCGAGATCCCGCGCGTCCTGCGGGAGCTCGATCGCGTGGCGCGCCGCGTGGTGATCGTGAGCGACCTGCGGCGGAGCTGGCTCGCGGCCTGCGGATTCTGGCTCGTGTCGTGGCCCCTCGGATTCTCTCCGGTGACCCGACACGACGGCACCACCTCCGTGCTGCGCGGATTCACCGCAGCGGAGCTCGCGCACCACGTGCAGATTGCAACGGGACGACGTGCAACCATTCGGCGTCATCTCGGCTGGCGCCTCACCGCTTCCTGGGAGAAACGCGCGACATGACGACGCCGCTGCCTCCGCTCGAGCTCGGCCCGATGCCCACCGGGAAGCAGATGACCCAGGTGGACGAACAGCTCGTCCGCGCGCCCCTCGAGCGGATCTTCCGTCTCGCCGCCGAGGTCGAAGGATGGCCAGCGCTCCTGCCGCATTACCGCTACGTACGCTTCATCGAGCGGCGGAGCGACGGCGGGGGGATCGTCGAGATGAGTGCGTCGCGTCCATTCGGCGTGATGCGGTGGCCGACGTGGTGGAAGTCGCGCATGCGCGTGCACCCGCCGATGGGGCCGGTAGCACCTTCGATTAGGTTCACGCACATCGAAGGGATCACAACCGGAATGGAGGTGGAGTGGTCCTTCACGGAGGCCCCTGGCGGAACCCACGTGCGCATCGTGCATGTTTGGGATGGGCCCAAGTGGTCGGCGGCGAGTGCGCCGGCCGCGACGATGGTCATCGGGCCGGTATTCGTGCACGGAATCGCCAGTCGCACGCTCGCGGGGCTCGCAGCCGTCGCGGAACGCGGACTGGTGACTGGTGGGGCGACGTGAGCTTTCAAGGAGGGCGGCGTGGCTGAGCGGCGGCGAGTGGCGGTGACGGGGATCGGCGCGGTGACGCCGATCGGCATGGGGCGGGAGCGGATGTGGCGCGGCCTGCGCTCGCAGCGCTCGGCGGTGGGTCGCGTCACGCGCTTCGACACCTCGATCTACCGCAGCCACAACGCGGCGGAGGTGAACGACTTCGACGCCGCGGACTTCGTGGAGCGCAAGAAGGTGAAGCGGCTCGACCGCTACGGCACCTTCTCCGTGGCCAGCGCGAAGCTCGCGATGGAGGACGCGGGGCTCGACCTGGCGCGCGAGGACCGCGAGCGCGTCGGCGTGATGATGGGCAGTGCGCTCGGCGGCATCCGCTTCGCCGAGGAGCAGCTCGCCGTCTTCCTCACGCAGGGGATCAAGGCCGTGGAGCCGGGGCTCGCGCTCGGCGTGTTCGGCGGCGCGTCGAGCTGCAACATCGCGATCGAGCTCGGGGCGATGGGCCCGAACAACAGCAACGCGATGAGCTGCGCATCGGGGACGATCGCCATCGGCGATGCCTTCCGCGCGATCCGCGACGACTACGCCGACGTGATGTTCGCCGGCGCGGCCGAAGCGCCGCTCGCGCCGCTGTGCTACGGCGCGTTCGCGATCATCCGCGCGATGTCCACGCGCGACGACGATCCGTCGGCCGCGTCGCGCCCGTTCGACAAGGACCGCGACGGCTTCGTGATGGGCGAGGGCGCCGCGGTGCTCATCCTCGAGGAGCTGGACCGCGCCATGGCGCGCGGGGCGCACATCTACGCCGAGATCGTGGGCTACGGCACGAGCAACGACGCGCACCACATGACCGCGCCGCGTCCCGACGGCGCGCAGGCCGCGCGGACGATGCGCCTCGCGCTCGCCGACGCGCGTGTGCAGCCGAGCGAAGTCGCGTACGTGAACGCGCACGGCAGCTCGACCCCGCTGAACGATCCGACGGAGACGCTCGCCGTGAAGTCGACGTTCGGCGAGCACGCGACGAAGCTGCAGGTGAGCAGCACGAAGGCGTACTACGGCCACGCGCTCGGCGCGTCGGGGGCCATCGAGGCGGCGATCACCGCGCTCGCGCTGGAGCAGAAGTGGCTTCCGCCGACGCTCAACCTCGACACGCCGGACGCCGGCTGCGACCTGGACTACATCCCGAAGGTCGGGCGCGACGCCGACGTCGAGTACGCGCTGAGCAACAGCTTCGGCTTCGGTGGGATCAACGCGGCAGTCGTCCTGAAGCGTCACGACGGGGTCTGACGCGGGTCCGCAGTCCCCGTTAACGTTGGCGCGCGGGTCGAGAGGCCCGCGCGTCCTCACATCCAGCCCCCCGTCCCATGCGTGACAGCTGGCGCCACTTCATCGCGGAATTCATCGGCATCTTCGCGCTCGTGTTCGTCGGTGGCGCGTCGATCATGGCCACGTCGACCCACACCGAGAGCCCGCTGCTCGCCGTCGCGGTGGCGCATGGCCTGATCCTCTCGATCATGGTGACGGCGACGATGCGGATCTCGGGGCACCTGAACCCCGCCGTCACGCTCGGCTTCCTCGTCACGCGCCGCATCGAGCCGATGATGGGGATGCTGTACATCGTGGCGCAGCTCCTCGGCGCGCTGCTGGCCGCGTATGCGCTCAAGGCGATCTTCCCGCACGACGTCGCCGTCGCGACGCGGCTCGGCGGCCAGTCGCTCGCGGTCGACGTCACCTTCGCCCAGGGGATCTTCGCCGAGGCGATCGCCACCTTCTTCCTCGTCTTCGCCGTGTTCGGCACCGCCGTCGATCCGCATGCGCCGAAAGTCGGCGGCTTCGCGATCGGACTGACGGTGGCGGCGGACATCCTGGCGATCGGACCGCTCACCGGCGGGTCGATGAATCCGGCGCGATCGCTCGGCCCCGCCGTGGCGAGCGGGCAGTACGAGGCGCAGGGGGTGTACTGGATCGGCCCGATCCTCGGCGGGATCGCGGCGGCGCTGCTGTACGACCAGCTCTTCCTGCGCCGCGGCAAGGAGCCGGTGTTGCACGGTCCGGTCGAGCCGAGGGGTTGATGCCGTACGAGAGCCCGGCGGCCTCCGATCGTTCCGCCGCGCTGCGGCGCGGACTCCTCTTCATCGTCGTGACGTCGCCGACCTGGCTGGTGACCAAGCGGTTCCCGGTGCTCCAGCCGGTGCCGCTGCTGGGGATCATGCTCGGCGTGACACTGCTCTTCCTCTGGTGGGACAATCGCTCGCCGTCGGAGCTGGGCCTCGAGCTGTCGTGGCGTCCGGTGGCGAAGCTGCTCGGGGGCCTGGTGGGCGGCGCACTGCTCATCGTGGTGATCGCCCTGCTGCTGCGCGCGATGCTGCCGTTCGACTGGGGGTTCAACAAGACCTTCGCCTGGAAGTTCGCGGCGACGGGGCTGTTCTTCACACTCGTCACGGCCTTCGTGGAGGAGCTGCAGTTTCGCGCGTACGGCTTCGAGCGGCTCATCACGGCGATCGGGATGTGGCCCGCGCAGCTCGTCGTGGCCCTGCTGTTCGCGGCGTACTACCTGCTCCACGGCGCCACGTGGCAGGTGGCGTTCACCGGCTCGGTGATCGGCTCGCTCCTCTTCGGGCTGGTGTTCGTCCGAACGCGCAGCGTGCTTGCGTCGACGGGCGTCCACGCCGCGGCCAACTGGGTGCGCGAGATGGTGCTCACCGATCCGCCGACGCTGCGCACCTGGTTCGGCCCCGTGGCGGGCCGCAACTGGACGGCGCACGAGCGTCAGACGACGGCACTCATCCTCAACGGGATGGCGCTGCTCGCCTGCGTGCTGCTGTACTGGTCGATCCGGCGGAGAGATCGGGGGCTGGCGGGTCCGGAGACGGGCGCGCGGGTGCGGTGATCGCGGCGAGCGGAGAGCGCGAGCGGCGAGCCATGAGCGGTTGAGCAGTCGAGCGGCGAGCGGTCACCTTTCAAGCCCTCAGCGGTCAGCCGCGTACGCTCGAGTTTCAGACACCGGTGCCAGGCACGCGCGCGGCCACCTGCGACTGCGCGGCGGGCCGAGACGCCGCGAGCGCGGTGCCGGGGAAAGAATCGTGTGGAAGTGAGCGCGAGGGTGTGAAGGCGGCGCCGTCGGGCGTAGCAAGAGACTCGCGCGCTGTTTGCGCGAGGCTCGCAGCGTGTAAGCCCGCAGGCGCCGCCGGAATACCCTCGCGCGACCGCCCCGGGCGAATACCCTCGCGCGACCGAGCTAGACGTGCAGCGCGGGCTTGGCGCCGTACGCCGCGTCGTAGCGCGACATCGACTCGGAGATGATGCGCATCGCCTCCTCGCTCTTGCCCCACCCCTTGATCTCGACGCGCTTGCCCTCGAGGTCCTTGTAGGTGTGGAAGAAGTGCTCGACCTCCTTCAGCATGTGCTGCGGGATGTCGGCGATGTCGAAGAACTCCTGCTGATACGGGTCGTGCACCGGGACGCCGAGGACCTTGTCGTCCGGCTCGCCGCGGTCGAGCATCTTGAGCACGCCGATCGGACGGATATCGATCTGGCATCCGGGGAAGGTCTGCTCCTTCACCATCACGAGGACGTCGAGCGGATCGCCGTCCTCGTGCAGCGTGCGCGGGATGAACCCGTAGTCGCCCGGGTAGTGCACGGCGCTGAACAGCACGCGGTCGAGCTTGAGCATCCCGGACGCCTTGTCGAGCTCGTACTTGTTGCGGCTCCCCGAGGGGATCTCGATCACCGCGCTGATGATCTCGGGCGGATTCTGCCCAACGGGGAGGTCGTGCCAGAGGTTGAGCATCAGTTCTCTCGCGCGGCGGCGCCCTGTAGCGCCGGCCGGCCGGTCGGGTTGCGCGCGGCCTGCAGGTCCAGGTTCGCTCCGCGCTCGCGCGTCATCGCGCCCTTGTAGGTCATCGGACCCTCGTCGACACCGAAGTTCGTCTCGTCCAGCTCCGTCACGCGGGCGAGCTGCGCCTCAGTGAGATCGGGTTTGTCGCTCGCCGCGGCGAACTCGGCGAGCTGCTCGTCGTCGTACACGTTCGGTAGCGTAGTGACGACGAGGGGCTCGGCCAGCAACCACTTGATCGCCGCCTGGCCGAGGGTCATCTCGCGCGCGAGGAAGTCGAGCGTCTTCACCTTCTGCACGCCGTTGAGGAGCCAGCTCCGCGGCCGATGCCGCCGATGGTCGTTCTCCGGGAACACGGTGTCGACGGTGTACTTCCCCTCGAGCATTCCGCTGGCGTGCGTGACGCGCACGTTGAAGCAGCAGTTGGGCGCATGGCGACGCGCCGCCTCGATCATCGCCGAGCCCGGGTGCTGCTCGAGCACGTTCCAGATCATCTGGATCGTGTTGATGTCCGGCTCGCGCTCCACGAGCTCCACGGCCTCGTACAGCCAGCCGATGGCAGGCCCGAACGCGGCGCCCCACGCCTTGATCTTCCCCTCGCGCTGGAGCTCGCGCAACGTCCCCCACAGCTCGGCGTCGCGCACGTGCTCCATCTTCGCGTTGTGGATCTGGAGCACGTCGATGTAGTCGGTCTCGAGCCGCTCGAGACACTTGTCGACGGCAAAGCGGATGAACGCAGGATCGGTGCGCATCGGCAACTCCTGCTGGCCGCGGCGCGAAGCAGCCGCGGCTTCATCATAGACGTCGTAGCCGACCTTCGTGCCGATCACGATCTCGCTGCGCCGCCCGCGGAACGCCTCGGCGATCTGACGCTCGGCGCGTCCGTTCCCGTACGCATCGGCGGCGTCGAAGAACGTGACGCCATGCTCGTCCAGCGCACGACGCAGCATGCCGACGGCTTCCGCGTCGGTCTTGTCTCCCCACCAGCCGGTGGAGATGGTCCACGTGCCGAAGCCGACCTCGCTGACGCGCACGTCGGTGTTCGGAAAAGTCCGGTATCTCATGGCCGAAAGTTAACGGACGGCTTCCGGATGCGGGGATCGGGGTTCCTCCCTCACGGGAAGACTTCGACCCGCGCCTCGGCTCGCTCGCCACGCGCCGACGTCGCGCGGAAGAGGTGCGTGCCCGGCTCGAGCGGCCAGCGCCCGTCGGCGTACTCCTTCCCGTCGATCGACCAGCGCACCCGCTGCGCACCCGGGCCGGCGGCACGCAGGGCGATCGATGCGTAGCGCCGCTCCACCCCCGTGGGGATGGCGTATCGGTCGCCGTCGGCGGGCGACGTGATGCGGAAGCCGGCGCGCGCCAAGTCCGACGTCGCCGCGTGCGACCCCGGCTGGAGCACGCTGGCCATGTACCCGGCCTGCTCGGCGTGCGATGCGAGGGGAACGGTGTTCGGCCCGGCGCCGGAGATCGCGGTCTGATACTGCCCGCCCTGCTGCCTCGCCCACGCGGCGTACTCCTCGGGGAGCGTGACGACGCCGTCGTGCTCCCAACTATCGGTGTCCGGTGGCACGGTGGCGGGAGCGAACCACTCGGTGAGCTGCTTGCACGTGGCCGTCGCGCGCTGGCCGGAGAGGCGGCACACGGGTACCGCGACGGCGCCCGCCTCCGCGGGAGTGACGAGCGCGCCCGGCGGGAACCGCTTCGCCGTCTCCATCACGACGCGATGGAGCAGCGGCCCGGCGCCCGTGACGCCGGAGACGCCCTGCATCGGTCGGCCGCTGAAGTTGCCGGCCCACACTGCGACGGTGAACTGCGCCGTCGTCGCGACGGCCCAGTTGTCGGTGAAGTGGCGGCTCGTCCCCGTCTTCACGGCGACGGGGAATGGGAAGTCGAAGGGCGTCTCGAGGCCGAAGCCGGGGATGCGCGCATCCGCGTCGCTCAGCATGTCGAGCACGATCGCCGCGGACACTGGCGACACCACGCGACGCGACTCGTGCTCACCGCGCGCCGCACGCGGCGTGGCGCGCCAGCGCCAGTCGCGCCACTCGCCGCCGTTGGCCAGCGCGCGATAGCCGTTGGCGAGCTCGATGAGGGTGACGTCACCGTCGCCGAGCGCGAGCCCCAACCCGTAGTACTGCGCGTCGTGATCGAGCGAGGTGAAACCGGCCAGCAGCAGGGTGTGGAGGAGCTGGCCGGTGCCGACGCGCGACGCGATCGCGACCGCCGGCACGTTGTACGAGCTGGCGAGCGCCTCGCGCGCACGCACCGGCCCACGGAAGCGGCGGTCGTAGTTCCGCGGCGCGTATGCACCCGTGGGCGTGGCGAAGGAGGTCGGCACGTCGGGGAGCACGCTCGCCGCCGTGAAGCCGCGGTCGAGGGCGACGGCGTAGACGAACGGCTTGAGCGACGATCCCGGCTGGCGCGGCGAGACGACCATGTCGGTCTGCCCATCGTTCGCCGACCAGAAGTCCGGTGAGCCGACCCACGCGAGCACGTCGCCGGTCCGATTGTCGAGCACGACGGCGGCCGCGTGCTCGACGGCGCGATCGCGCAGCATCGCCACGGTGTGCCGCACCTCGCTCTCGACGGCGGTCTGCAGATCGGCGCTGAGCGTCGTGCGCACGACGGCCCCATTCGCCGGCGGAGCACCCTCGCTGGCGAGCCAGCCCAATACCCGCGTCGTGAAGTGCGGCGCGACCGACGGCGACTGCGTGCCCACGGCGCGGACCGGCTCCTCGCGTGCGCGCGCGACGTCCTCGCTCGTCGCGTAGCCGAGCGCGCGCATGCGGCGCAGTCCGCGCGCGCGCTGCTGGCGGGCGCGCGCCGCGGACACGTACGGGTTGTCGCGCGACGGCGCGTGGGCGATGCCGGCGAGCATCGCCGCCTGGCCGACGCTCAGCTCGGAGGCGGAGGCGTCGAAGTAGAATGCGCTCGCCGCGCCGACGCCGATCGTCCCCTGCCCCAGCTCGACGCGGTTGAGGTACTGCTCGAGGATCTGCTGCTTGGATAGATGTGCCTCGAGCCGCAGCGCCCACGCGACCTGCGTCAGCTTCCCCGTCCAGCGGCGCGGCGCATCGGAGACGAGCCGCGCGAGCTGCATCGTGATCGTGGACGAGCCGGAGACGACGCGGCCCGACAGCACGTTGTCGACCGCGGCGCGCGCGGCCGCACGCGGATCGACGCCGTGGTGCTCCCAGAACCGCCGGTCCTCCACCGCGACGAAGGCGTTGATGAGGTCCGGATCGAGCTTCGCGTACGGCACCCACTGCTCGCGCGCGCCGTTCGCGCCGCGCGTCGTGCGCAGCGGGATCCCGTCGCGGTCCACGATCGTCACGCCGGCGCCGCCCGTGCCGGCGGTGAGGCGCGCCGGCAGTGGGAGCGCGATCCACGTCGCCACGCCGATCGCCGCGGCGAGGGCGAGCGCGCCGGCGCCGATCGCGATGCGCCGGCGCAGCGTCACTTCGATCCTCCCTTCGGCGTGACGACGAACGTGCCGCCGTCGCTGCGGCCGAACACGGCGGGGTTGTACATCTCCTCGGCGTGCACGGGTGGACGCGCGAAGGTGCCTGGCGTCGTCGCGCGGGCGATGTACGTCGCGGTGTAGGTGCCGGCCCAGAGCTGGTTGGCCGAGTAGACGACGCGATCGTCGCGCAGCTCGCGGTGGTCGAAGGGCGACCACCAGCCCGAGTCCCAGCTCCCGAACCAGTGCACGCGCCCTTCCTCGTGCTCGCTCTCCTCGTCGCTCTTCGTCACGCCGGGTCCCGGCATCGACGCGGCGGTGCGGAGGCTCAGATCCACCGCCTCGAGGCCGGCGGGAAGTGCATCGTCGACGACGACGAAGTAGCGCGTCGACGGCACGGTGATCTTCAGCCGCACGCGCACCAGCTCTCCCTCGGCGACACTCGTCACCGGCGCGCCGCCGGCGAGGCGCTCGTACCAGCGCTCGACGCGGATGCCGCCGTCGCGCGGTGTCACCGGCGGCGCGGCGGGCACTTCGTTGACGGAGAGATAGAAGAAGACCGGCGCCGTGGCGTTCGCGCCGGCGCTGGCGTCGAGCGAGAGGCGGAGCGTCTGCGCACCGGACGCCGACGGCAGCATGCCGGCGAGTGCGATGCTCGAGTCGCGCAGCGCGCGCTGGGCCGCGGCGCCCCCTTCCAGCACGACGCGCTTCCCCGCCCGCACGCGCACGACGCGATCCTCCGCCGCGCGCTGCAGTCGCTCCGCGGCGGCGAGGGCCGACACGGCGGCAGCGTAGTCCTGCGTGTTCCAGATCCACGAGCCGCGGTTCGCGCGGCCGACCTGCGACAGCGACTCGAGGAGCGGGCCGACGAGGGCATGGTTGGGATCGACGGCGAGCGTGGCGCGCAACACGCGCGCCAGCGCACGCGTCTCCGAGCGGAAGTAGAAGTCGTCCTCGGACAGCGAATCGGGGAGCACCGCGCGGCGTCCCTCGACGCGCACGGCGGCCCACGTCGGCTCCATCAACCGCCGAGCGCTCGCCGTCTGGTTCCGGCGCATCAGCACCTCGGCCAGCCGCGCGCGGTCCTCGAAGGTGAGCTGCGCCGCGGTGCGGAGCAGCTCGTTCTCCGCCGGCACGTCGGGGGCGCCGTAGCGGCTGAGGAAGTCGACGGCGGCCACCTGCTCGCGGAGGCGCATCGGCCGGCGGCTCGTCCACTGCGCGACCGGCGAGAAGGTGCTGGCGACCTGCTTGCCGTGCAGGTCGGTGCGCAGATAGTTCGCGAGCCGCGACAGCACCGCGCTGTCGACCTTCGCCAATCCGGCGTCGCGCGCGTCGAGCAGCACGAGGCCCGCGTAGGCCGAGAGCCAGGGTGACGTCCAGTCGGTCGGCGACCAGTAGCCGATGCCGCCGTCCTCGCGCTGGCGTCCGCTGAGCATCGCCACCGCGCGGGCGACGTCGACTCGTGGCTTCCCGCTGATCGTGTCGCCGCGCTCATGCTGCGCGCGATAGAGGGCGATGATCGGCGTCGCGCTGCTGATCACCTGCTCCGAGCAGTAGTACGGGTAGACGTGCATCGTCTCGCGGATGCCGCGGATCGTCGCGAGCGGCGACGTGCCGATCTCGAGCGACAGACGCGACCGCTCGAGATCCATCCCCGCCGGGAGCGCGAGCTCGACCGAGGCGCTGTCGCGCACCAGACCGGCGAGCGTGTGCACGACGGGATGGTAGTCCGGCCGCACGGGCACGGTGACGCGCACCGCGTCGGCGTTGCGGTCGTCGCGCACGTCGAAGCGGAACGAGGCGCTGTCGGTGCGCGACGCGACGAAGGGGAAGCGCACCTCCGCCCCGCGCTGCGCGGCGAGCGTCACACTCTGCTCGGCCGGTCCACGGAGCGTCGCGCCCGTGGAGGCGGCGCGGACGTTGACCGATACCGCTGCGCCATCGCGCCGATTGATCACCGCGCCGGCGGTGAACGCGTCGCCGGGCCGCACGAATCGCGGCAGCGCCTGCCGCGCGAGCAGGGGGCGCGTCACGAGCATCGGCGACTCGCCCTTGCCGAAGCGGTCGCCCGCCGTGACGGCGACG